>OBKM01000235.1_pt1 | contig 27733 bp, 21 predicted proteins | sample 1519691 | NCBI WGS metagenome assembly OBKM01 (sample SAMEA37050418, study PRJEB22526) | metagenome | biome: saline pan; feature: lake; material: water | place: Egypt | collected 2015 | depth 0.5 m
GAGCCAGCCGATTCGGGAGAGCCAACCGACTCGGGAGAGCCGGCGGACCGGGAAGCGCCGACCGACACGGGGGTGCGGACGGATCGAGCCGACCCGGTCGACCGACAGGAGCCGATCGAGAGCGAGTACGACGGAGTTATCGGCGAGATAGAGCGGGCGATAAGATACCCCGCCGAGGGCGACGAGTTCGTGAAAACGATCCTCATCGGTGGACTGCTCTCGCTGTTCTCCGTTCTCATCGTGCCGCTGTTCCTGCTCGCGGGCTACGTCGTCCACGTGCTCGATCGCACCGCCGACGGCGACGAGACGCCGCCGACGTTCGACGAGTGGGGAGAGCTGGCGGTCACTGGCATCAAGGCGGTCGTCATCGGGTTCGCCTACACGCTCGTTCCGGCGATCGTGGGCGGGCTGATCGTCCTCGTCGGGATCGTCGGTATCGGTGCCGGAGGGGACGGAGCGCTGGCCGGTCTCGGCGTGCTCGGCATCCTGGTCGGCGGGTTCGTCTGGTTCGCGCTCGCGATCGTGGTCGCGTATCTGCTCCCGGCGGCGGTGGCGAACTTCGCTCGAGAGCGCTCCATCGGCTCCGGGTTCGACGTCGCGAGACTGAAAACCATCTGGCTCTCGCGGTCGTACGCCATCGCGTGGGGGACGATGGTCCTCGTGCTGGTGATCGGCGGGTTCGTCGCCGCGATCCTCAACGTCGTCCCGGTTCTCGGGACGATCGTCGGCGCGTTCGTCGGCTTCCACTTCGGGGTCGCCGCCTACTCCGTCATCGGTCGATCGTGGCACGAGTTCCCCGTCGACGGCGGCGTCGAACGGGAGACGACGGTTTCGAGCGTCGCGGGACGGTAAGCCGGTCCCAGCTACGGGAGCTCGACGTCGACGTCGTGCTGGAGGCCGGCCGCCTTCACCGTGTTATAAAGGAGCATCGCGCGGGTCATCGGGCCGACGCCGCCGGGGACGGGGGTGATCGCGCCCGCGACCTCGCTGGCGGAGTCGTAGTCGACGTCGCCGACGAGCTCGTACCCCTTCTCGGTGTCCGCGTCGACCTTGTTGACGCCGACGTCGATCACCGTCGCGCCCTCCGCGATCATCGAGCCGTCGATGAACTCCGGGAGCCCGGCGGCCGCGATCACGATGTCGGCGTCGCCGACCTTCGCCTCGAGGTCTCGCGTCCGGGAGTGACAGACGGTCGTCGTCGCGTTGCCCGTTGGAGCCTTCTGGATCAGCAGATTCGCCATCGGCTTGCCGACGATATCCGAGCGACCGACGACGACCGCGTCGGCACCCTCGGTCTCGACGTCGTACGCATCGAGCAGCTTCTGGACGCCGTGCGGAGTGCAGGGTTTAAACCGGGCGTCGCCCGCGACGAGGCGCCCGACGTTCTCCGGGTGGAACCCGTCGACGTCCTTTTCAGGGACGATCCGCCGGAGCACCTCTCGCTTGTCGACGTGGTCCGGAACGGGAAGCTGGACGAGGATCCCGCTGACGTCCTCGCGCTCGTTGAGCTCGTCGATCGTGTCGAACAGCTCGGCGGCGGGTGCGTCGGCGTCGATCTCGACGTGGATCCCCTCGATCCCGACCTCCTCGCAGTCGCGTTGTTTCATCGAGACGTACGTCTCGCTGGCGGGATCGTCGCTCATCAGGACGGTTGCCAGTCCCGGTTCGACGCCCGCGTCCGCCAGCGTGTCGACGCAGTCGGCGACACCCGATCGGATCTCCGCCGCGACCGCCTCGCCGTCGATGATCTCGGCCATATCGAAAGCTGCGACGCGGCCGCTTATAAAGAATTTCGGAACGCGAGTCGACACCGTGCGTCCGGCCGGATCCCCTCGGACTCCGGCGGTTCCGATGCGGGGGCGCCGCGAACTCTCAGCCGACCGTCACCTCTCGACGAACCGCAAGCACCACCATGTCCGAAAACGGCGTCTCGTCTCGGCTGTCGCCACCGGCGTGCTCGGACAGCCCCGTAAGCGTAAACCGATGCACGATCTCGTCGTCGTGCGTGAGATTCTCGAGCACGAGCGCGTCGAGATCGGGGTCAGCACCACGCTCGAGCAGGAACTGTGCGATCTCCCCCGGCATGAGATCGTACGGACGAGGCAGCACGAGCAGATGACGCTTGCCGACGGCGTTGGCGAGTCGAGACAGCTCTTCCGAGACGTCACCGCTTTTATGCAGCGTGACGAACTCGGACTCCTCGATCGGCGTCCGAGCGCGACTCGCCGCCATCTGGACCGAGGAGATTCCGGGGATCACCCGCATGGGACGTTCCGGATCCGCGCGTTCGACGGCGTCCTGCACCTTCCCGACGAACTGGTAGCCGGAGTGGTTGGGGTCGCCCATCGCGACGGCAGTTCCGGATTCGCCGCCCGCGACTCGCCGGCCGAACTCCTCGAGGGCCTCGGCTTCGTCTTTGTACCCACAGGTCAACAGGTCGGCACCGGTCCGATCGGCGATACACTCGACGACGGTGGTAAAGCCGACGACGACGTCCGCCTTTCGGATGGCTCGCTCCCCCCGGGGGGTCAAGTACTCCGGGTTCCCCGGCCCGATGCCGACGACGTACACCGGGTCGTCCGTTTCCTCGTCGATATCGGACTCCGCTCGCTCGGCCGCGAACGTCGCCGGATCGGGACCGGAATCGAGGTCGTACTCACCGCTCATCTCTCCCTCCGGTCCCCTCTTCGCTCGTCTGCCGTGTGGTCGAGTTCGAGTTTCCCCGTCCGGACGTCTTTTGCGACGTGGATCAGCTCGTTGGTCAGCGCGGCCGCGAGGCCGCTGCCGCCGCGCCGGCCGACGTTCGTGATCGCAGGGATGTCGTACGTCTCGCTGACCTCGCGGATCCGCTGACGGCTCTCTTCGGCCTTGACGAATCCGACGGGGGTCGCGACGATAACGGCCGGTCGAGTGCCGTTTTCGATACAGTCGGCGAGTGCAAAGGCGGCCGTCGGGGCGTTGCCGACCGTCGCGATCGAACCATCGTACATCGAGTTTCCGTCGAGTTCGAGTACCCCCGCAGCCGTCCGGGTGATCCCGGTTTCCTTTGCGAGCTCTCCGCCGTGGCCGATCGCCTTGTGGTTGTCACAGTCGTGGCCCCGGCTAGTGATCCCCGCTTGAGACATCGTGATGTCCGTGACGATGTTCGCCTCCTCGAGAACGGCTCGTGCACCTGCTCGAACGGGTGCGTCCTCGTCGTCCCCGAGATGGTCTTCGCCCGTTAGCCGAAGCAAATGCTGGAACTCGATGTCTCCCATCGAGTGGACCGACTTCTGTCTGATACGGTCGGCAAGCGTCTCGTCGGGGACGAACTGCCGGACGATCTCCATGCTCGTTTCGGCGATGTTCATCGCTTCGCGTGTCGTCGCCCCCAGATCCGCGTAGTCGTCCTCGTGTTCGCCGTCCGTGTCAGTCATCGATCGTCACCCCTTCAGCCTCGTTCGTGGTTCGGGCTTCCAACTCGCCCTCGACGGACAGGTTGATGTCCCGGAGTCCGTCCTCGATCGCTTCGCTCGCATCCCAGAGGTCCCGGTCGATGGCCTCGAGTAACGTCGCCGTGATGGACTCGAGAGCCCACGGGTTCACCTCGGTCATCCACTCCTGACGATCCTCGTCGAAGGCGTACGCCTCGGCGACGTCCTCCCAGAGCCGGTCGCTGATGACGCCCGTCGTGGCGTCCCACCCTAGCGTGACCTCGACCGTCGTCGAGAGGTCGCCCGCACCCTTGTAACCGTGTTCCTCCATCGACTCGAGCCAGTCCGGATTGAGTACGCGAGCACGCATCGACTTGCGAACCTTCTCCTCGTTGGTGTACACCGCCACGTCGTCGGGATCGGACGAGTCGCCGACGTAGGCGGCTGGCCGCTCGCCGGATACCTCCGCCACCGCCGAAACGAAGCCGCCATGGAAGGCGTACCAGTCCGAGGAGTCGAACTCGTCCTGTTCCATCGTGTCCTCGAGCTTGACCGTCGCCTCGACGCTCGACAGTCGTCGCTCGAAGGAGTCGTGAGCGTCAGCAACCCGACCGCGCGATCCCATCGCGTAGCCGCCCCACTGGGTGTAGACACGCGCGAGATCCGACCGATCCTCCCAGTTCCCTTCGTCGACGGCCTTGTTCGTCCCGGCACCGTAACCGCCGGGTTTCGTGGTGAACACACGGTCCATGACCGCATTTCGGGCCTCCTCGTCCCCGAGACTCTCCTCGCCGGCGAGTTTCTCCGCTTCTTTCTCGACGTGTTTTTTTACGTAGTTCATCTCGTGAGGCTCGTCGAGACCGACCACTGCGTCCACGGCGTCGTGGATGACGCCCGCCGCGGTGGGGAAGGCGTCCCGGAAGAGTCCCGAGACGCGGGTCGTCACGTCGATCCGCGGTCGTCCGAGTTCGTCCAGTGGTATGGGATCCACGTCGTCGATCCGGCCCGCGTCGGTCCAGACCGGTCGGACGCCCATCGTCGCGAGCACCTGGGCGATGGTCTCCCCGCGGGTGCGGATCGTGGGGGTTCCCCAGGCGACGACGCCGATCTCTTCGGGGTACTCCCCGTTTTCGTCCCGGTGGCGTTCGAGGACGCCTCCGGCGACCTCGCGACCGACCTGCCAGGCGGATTTCGCCGGCACTTTGCGGGGATCGAGCGTGTAGAAGTTCCGCGCGGTCGGCAGCAGATCGACGCCGCCGCGGGTCGGTGCACCCGATCCGCCCGGCGGAACGTACTCGCCCGCAAGGGCGTCCGCCGTTCGCGGAACTTCGTCCGCTGCTCCGAGGACACGCGGGACGGCTTCTTTACAGATGAACGCCAGCACTTTCCGCAGGTCGTCGTGTGCGCCCGGTTTCGCACGTGCGTCGCCGATCGTTTCGAGGTCGACGATGAGGAGGTTGAGATTCACTTCGTCGCCGGGACCACCGTCGCGTTCCGAGCGCGGAACGTCGAACTCGTGGTCGGCCAGCGTCTCGATCAACTCGATGCTTTGCTCGTACACGACGTCGGCGGCCTCGGCGTAGGTCATGCCCAGGTCCACGTCGTAGGCGCCCGGCGAGGAGAGCATGGTCTCGTAGTCGACCCCGAGCGCGCCCGCAACGCTCTCACGGAGGCTCGGCGCGCCGGGGTTTTCCAATCTGGTCAGCGCGACCAGATACTCGACCAGCCGCTCGCCCTTCGGAGGTTCGCTCATCGTGTGCAGGCCCATCCGGATCTGGGTAGTTTTGACGTCGGTGAGGTACTCGTGGATCCGCTCGACCAGTTCGTCGATGTCGACCTCGCCGCCGTCGACCTCGTCGCCGTTTCCCGCGTCGCGTAGCGTCCTGCTCTCGTTGCTGGTGCCAGCGATGCCGAGTTCGACTGCCAGGTCGAGCTCCTCGACCGTCTCCCGCAGAAGGGTTTCGAGGTGTTCACCGTCGTCGATTCGGGCGTCTTCCAGCCCGGCCCGACGGTACTCACTCGCCAGCTCCTCGAGTTCGGCCAGGTCGTCGTAGGTCCCCGCCGCCCGCATGACCGGCGTGAGGTAGTCGACGACGGCGGCGTAGGAGCGGCGTTTCGCCTGGGTCCCTTCGCCGGGGTTGTTGACGATGTAGGGGTAGACGTTCGGGAGGTCGGAGAGGAGGGCGTCGGGGGCGCTCTCGCCGTTTAAGCCGACCGTTTTCCCGGGAAGCCACTCGACGCTGCCGTGAGTCCCCAGATGGACGACGGCGTCTGCCTCGTACTGCTCGCGTAGCCAGGCGTAGAAGGCGTAGTAGTCGTGTGGGGGCTGCAGATCGGAGTCGTGGTACACCTTCGAGGGGTCAATTCCGAATCCGCGAGGGGGCTGGACGGTCACTAAAACGTTACCACACTCCATGCCGGGGATGGCGAACGGTCGTCCCGGCGGTTCGCCCCACTCCTCGACGACGTGCTCCCGGAACCGCTCGTCAGCCCTGTCGAACCACTCGGCGTACTGCTCCGGTGGGACTACGTCGACGCTCAACTCGCGGACGTCGTCGGGGGCGACCCATCGGTCATCGAGGGTGAGTTGTGCGGACAGCGCCTCGATCAACGCCCGTCCGTCCTCCGGCCGATTCTCGAGGTCGTAGCCGCGAGCTTCGAGCTCGTTCAACAGGTTGATCGTGCTCTCTGGAGTGTCCAGTCCGAAGGCGGTGCCGATACCGTCGTCGCTTGGCGGATAGTTGTGGAGGACGACGGCGACCCGTTTCTCCTCGTTGGGAGTGTGTCGAAGCTGCGCCCAGTTGACCGCCAGGGCGGCGATGTGGTCGACGCGGTCCTCGATCGGCAGGTGCTGTTCGGGCGCGCTGCCGACGCCGGCCGCATCGTCCATGCGCTCTTTGCCGCTGATGGGGTGAGTGATGACGGTGCCGTCGAACTCCGGGAGCGCCACCGAGAGAGCGAGCTCGAACCCCATCACGCCCGTGTCGCTCGCCTCGTAGCGCGACCGGGAACGCATCGTCGTGATCGCCTGGAGGACGGGGACGCCCAGCTCCTCGAGGAAGATCCTCTTCGTCCCACCCTCGTCGCTTGCCGATCGGCCGCGCTCGCTCATCCCCAGCGAGAACATGAAGCTACTCACGACGGCGTCGACGGTCGGTCCGTCCTCGTTGCTGAACCAGTTGCTCGCGACCCACTCGGCGTTCTGCTGGCCCTTCTCGTCGGTCGCGGGGTTACAGAAGGCGGGAAGGACGTTCACGCCCTTCGCCTCGAGTGTCCGGACGAGCGCGTCGACGTACCGGGTGTTGGCGTGGGTCCAGTGGGACTCGTAGAACCAGATGCCCACCGTCGGCTTCCCGTCGTCGTGGGTCTCGAGTAGCTCCTCGTACCCGACGGCTGGATGGTCCGGATGGTAGACACCCTCCGTCGGCAGGGAGACGGGGTCGTCGACGTTCCCGTCGTAGTCGCCGTACACTGCGGCGAGATACCGACAGCAGTGCTCCAGGTTGACTACGCCACCACGCTCCACGTACTCGTACACCTGCTCGCGGTCCGTCTCGGAAACCGTGGTGTCCTCAACTGCGTAGGCACCGCCGGTCGCTTTCACGACCAGCGGGACGCCAGCGTCGGCGAGTCGGTCGGTCGCCAGATCGTACCCCGGCATGCTGTCTTCGCCTCCGTGAAGCCAGAAGACGGCGGCGTCGGCCGACTCGAGGGCAGCAAGAAAAGCCTCGAGTTCGGTCTCGTCTTCGAGATCGCTCTCGGAGCGAACCACCAGGTCGATCCCCTCGAGTCGGGTCGCGGCCTCCTGCAGTGCGCCCAACTCGTTTTCCGTCGCAGTGTATACCCCGATCGTCGACATCGATGGTAAAGCATTATTTCGGTAGTTCAAATAAGATTTCACATCGACATGGAGCGTCATCGAACGCCGTTTCCGGCGATCGTCGGACAGGACGAACTGAAGCGAGCGCTGTTGGCCGTCGCAGCCAACGACGCCCTCGACGGGCTGCTCGTCCAGGGGGAGAAAGGGACCGCCAAATCGACGGCCGTGCGCGGGCTCGTGGACCTGTTGCCCGAACAGGACGCAGTCGCGGACTGTCCTTACGGCTGCCCGCCCGACGACCCCGGTCGGCAGTGTACGGAGTGTCGGTCCCATGACCCCACGGAGCTCGCGGTCGAGACCCGTCCCGTTCCGCTGGTGACGCTTCCGCTCGGGGCCACTCGCGAGCGCGTCGTCGGGACCCTGTCGGTGGCCGATGCGCTCGAGGGCGAGGCCGAGTTCGATCCCGGCCTGCTCGCTCGCGCCCACCGTGGCATCCTCTACGTCGACGAGGTGAATCTGCTCGAGGATCACCTCGTGGACGTTATCCTCGATGCGGCCGCAGGCGGCGTCAATCGTGTCGAACGCGACGGCGTAAGCATCGAACATCCGGCCGAGTTCACGCTCGTGGGAACGATGAATCCCGAGGAAGGCGACCTGCGCCCACAGCTTCGGGACCGCTTTGCACTGCAGGCAACCGTCGCCGGCTGTCGTGACCCCGAGGACCGGATCGAGGTCATCGACCGCGCACTCGAGCGAAAGGCGGACCCGGAGCAGTTCGTCGACGAGTACGACGGCGAGACGGCCGCCCTCGCCGAGGAGGTACTCGAGGCTCAGCAGTTGCTCGAGGACGTGTCCCTCCCCGCCGATTTCAAACGCGACATCGCCGAACTGTGTCTCGAGGCCGGCGTCGACGGACACCGTGCCGACATCGCAATCGCCCGCACTGCCCGAACGCTGGCCGCCCTGGACGGAAGAGGGAAGGTGATCCAGACCGACCTCACTGAGGCCGCCCGTCTCGCGCTCCCCCACCGCCTCGAGAGCCGCCCGTTCGAGGACGCCCCGGACCCGGACGACGTCCTCGAGGATCATTTCGACCACGGCGACTCTGGGAACGACCACGGCGACTCTGGGAACGACCACGGCGACTCTGGGAACGAGGACCGCGACTCGGGGTACGAGGACCGCGACTCGGGGTACGAGGACCGCGACTCGGGGAACGATGACCGCGACTCGGGGAACGGGGAGGCGGACGAGGCCGATGGGACGGCGACGGTCGACGACGATGGCAACGGTGGCGACGACGGCTCCGGAAGCGGGGGTGGGGAGTCGAGCGGGTCCTCGAAAAACGTCCCCGCTGACGGCGGCAGCACGGGTGACGACCGGCCGGAGGGTGGTGAGGACTCCCCGGATCGAGATGACGACGAACCGGAGGCGACACCGCTCCTCCCTGGCCAGCGACGGGCCGAGATCGGCAATGCGGGAAGCCCGCCGGTCGAAGACGTCGAGTCGGAGACGGCCGCCTTGAGTGAGGGTTCTCGGGCGCGAGTCGAGCCCTCCGACAGGGGCCGTGGCGCACGGGTGCGGACCGAACGCGCAACCGCTGACGAGGCCGTCGACGCAGCCGCTTCGATCCGGGCCGCCGCGGCAGACGGCCGAACGCACGTCGCAGCGGACGACCTTCGCAAATCAGTCAGACGGTCTCGAGCGGGCACCCTGATCGTCTTCGTCGTCGACGCCAGTGCCTCGATGCGTCCGGCGATGGCCGACGCCAAGGGGACGGTGATGTCCCTCTTACAGGACGCCTACGAACGACGCGATGAGGTGGCGTTCGTGGCCGTCGCCGGCGAACAAGCCGAGATCGTCCTGCCGCCGACTGACAGCGTGACCCTCGCTGCCCGCCATCTGAAGGAGCTTCCCACGGGCGACCGGACGCCGCTTCCTTCGGGCCTCGCGGAAGCCACCCGGCTCGTGACTCGAGCCGACGCTGACGCGAGTCTCGTGGTCGTCGTGACCGACGGCCGGGCGAACGTCGCCGAGGGGAGTCCAACGGCGAAGACACGGGAGGCGGCCCGACGGCTGGCTCGAGCCGACTGCGAGACCGTCGTCGTCGACGCGAGCGACGACGGCGACCGGACGGGACTGATCGGCGTCCTTGCGAGCGAGACCGGTAGTCGGCGCATTCCGCTTTCGGAGCTGTCTGCTGAACGGGTCGCCGAAACGGCGGCGACGGCTAGGGACGACGAGCGTTGACCTCGAAAACGAGCTCGCAGACGGAGTCTCAGTAGTCGTATTTCGTCTCGTAGCCACGGGGAGTGACCATCCGATCGTCCCAGACGTATGTTTCCTCGTTGCCGACGACGACCGTCGTCGTCATATCGATGATCTCGCTTTTACCTAGCGCATCGAGCTCGCCGAGTTCGGTGATCATCACCTGCTCGTCTTCGCGACCGGCACCGTGGACGATTCCCACGGGCGTGTCCGGGTCACGGTGGGTAAGGAGGATCTCACAGCACTTCTCGAAGTTCTCCCGGCGCTTGCGGCTCCAGGGGTTGTAGATCGTGATGATGAAACTCTCCTTGGCCACGGCGTGAAGCCGGGACTCGATCTCGGACATCGGTACGAGGTGGTCCGACAGCGAGACCGAGACGGTGTCGTTGACGAGGGGTGCGCCGAGACGGGCCGCACACGACTGTGCGGCGGGGACGCCCGGAACGACCTCGAAGTCAACCATCGAAGCCGTCGCACCCTTCGATTCGAGGATCTCGAGAACCAGTCCCGCGAGCGCGTACACGTTCGGGTCGCCACTGCCGACGATCGCCACGTCGTTGCCCGCGAGCGCGCGGTCGACCGATTCCTCCGTACGCGACACTTCGCCACACATCGGCGTGTCGTACACGTCGTCGGTCTCATCGATTATCTCGTCCGGGATGAGGTCGACGTAGGTCGTGTAGCCGACGATGTGGTCGGCCGCAAGCAGCGTATCTTTCGCACGCTGGGTCATCCCGTCCGGGTGGCCGGGACCGAGACCGACGGCGATCAGCTGGCCGGGTTCGGCGTCGAACTCGTCGACGGTCGCGCCGACTTTCTTCTCGATGCGTGCCCTCTTTCCAGAAGCTACACTCTGCGACGGTTGTTCCTCCATGCTTCGGAGTCGATTCGTCGGAGTCGGTGGTGGTGTCAGTCATGATAGTTAGAACTCGCCGACGTCACGCCCGCCGCGCGGGGTGACCAGGTACGTTCGGTCGTCGTTGCTCCAGGTCTTTGTCTCGCAGTTGCCGATGATGAGCGAGCTGCCCATCCCGGAGACGTCCTTCTCGTGATTCGCGGCGTCGCCCAGCGTCGTGACGACGTGACTTTCGCCGATCCGCCCGGCGTCTTCTCGCCCCGCGTCGTTGACGATCGCCACGTATGCGTCGTCCATGCGCTCCTCGCGGACGATATCGACAGCTTTCTCGTAGTTTCGCCAGCAGTTATATAAGACGATCACGAAGTCGGCGGCCGCCGCGGCGCGCAGCTTCTCCTCGATCTCGTCCCAGCCCCGCCACTTGTCGGACAGCGAGACGGTACAGAAATCGTTGCAAAGCGGTGCACCGACCATCGCAGACCCGCCGAGAGCGGCGGTCACGCCGGGGACGATCTCGATCGGGACGTCCGACGCCTCCTCCTCGTCGGCTATCAGGAAGAGAAGGTCAGATTTGCCGTAGACGGAGGGGTCGCCACCGGAGACGTGGGCGACGTCCTCGCCCGCACGAACGCGCTCGAACGCCTCTTTTGCCAGCTCGATCTGTCGTCCCATCGACGAGCGAACGATCCGTTGTTCGTGGCCGTCCGCGCGGGTCACGAACCCGCGGTCGTCAATCGCATCCTCAGGCGGTAACGTTCCGTCCTCACGGAGGAACGCCTGATAGAGGCTCGAGGCGATCACGCAGTCGGCCGTCTCGATGACGCCCCTGGCACGCTTGGTCATGTGATCGGGCAGGCCGGGGCCGATACCGACGACGTAGAGAGTACCGTACTCCTCCGGCGTCCCCGTCGCGTCGGTGTCGTCAGCCGTATCAACGTCGTCGGCTCCGCTCATCGGCCGATCGCCACCGTTACCTCGCCCTCATAGCCGACCTTCTCGAGCACGAGTTCATGCTCACGGCCGCCGGCGATCGCCGACGCCTCGGAGACGCCCGGCCAGCCGAGCAACTCCCTGGATCTCGAAGGGGTCGGCCCCTCGTGTTCAAGTAGAGTCTCCTTCTCGAAGGCGACGACGCCGAAGCCGAGTTCCTCTGCTGCCTCGAGTAGTCCCTCCTCGTCTTCCTTCCGGGTCGCCGTCGCGACGAACTCGACGTCCTCGATATCGTACTCCGTCTGCTCGAGGGCGGTTTTCCAGGCTGCCAGAAACGTCTCTTTCTGCGCTCCGGAGACGCTCCCGGTACCGATGACGACGCCATTGTCAGCGTTGCGCTTGAGAACCGTCACGTCGTCGCCGACGAGCACCGCCCTCGGGCCGTCGAGTCGCGCGACGGGACCGAGTTCGTCGTCGAGGACGGCGAGGTTCGTCGCAACCGTCGAGCTACCGTTGACGACGTGGAGATCCATCGCCTTCGCGCGGGCCTCGACACCCTGCTTACCCGCCGCCTCGCTCGCGGTGGTCATCGCCGGGATCGCGCCCATCGTCGCCAGATCCTTCGCGACCTGGTTCGCACCGTGATGCCCTCCCATGATCGGGATCGCCCAGGTCAGTTCCTCGTCGGCGACGACGATCGCCGGGTCGTCCCACTTGTCCTCGAGCAGATGGGCGGTTTTTCGAATCGCGATGCCACTCGCCATCAGTCCGACGAAACAGTCGTACTCGGCCCAATGCTCCTCGAAGACGTCAGCGTGGTAGCTGATGGCGTCCACCGTGTCGTACCGATCGCCGAGGCCGCCGGCGATCGCTTCTGCGGCGTTCATCTTTCGCTCGAACGCGATGATAGCGACCGCTTCGGCGGCCTCCCCGTCCGAGTCGGGCGTCTTACGCTGCCTCCCATCGATGTCGTCGGTACTCATTCAGTCGGACCCCTTCTCGTCTCCCTCGGCGTTGCTCGCACTCCGGCTCGCCCAGTCCCCGTACAGGTACGAGCGCTCGTACCCCGCGCCCGTGACGGCCTCGCCGATCAGGACCAGTGCGGAAGCACGGTACCCGGCCGCTTCGACGGCGTCAGCGATCGTTGCGATCGTTCCCGTGATGACGTCCTCGTCGGGCCAGGAGGCGTGATACACGACCGCGACCGGCGTCTCCGGATCGTGACCGTCCTCGAGCAACCGGTCCATCGTGTCACGAACGGAGTGAGTGCCCAGGTAGATGCAGGTCGTCACGTCTCCCATCCCGACGAACTCGCTGATGTGGTCTTCCTCCTCGCTCAGAGTCTTTCCCTGCGGGCGGGTGAACGCCACGTGGTTGGCGGCCTCGTTCAGCGTCAACTGGGTACCGAGAGCCGCACTCGCCGCGAACGAGGACGTGACGCCGGGAACGACGTACGTCGGCACGTTCTCGGCCTCCAAGGCGTCCATCTGCTCGAGTGCAGCGCCGTAGATGGCGGGGTCGCCACTGTGGAGGCGAACCACCGAGCGTCCCGCGTGGTAGGCATCAGCCATGAGCGGAATCAGCTCCTCCAGATCCTTTCCGGCGGAGTCGACCTGTCTGGCATCCGCACAGTACGCCTCGAGGAGTTCGCTGTTGACCAACGAGCCGGCATGGACCACGAGATCGGCGTCTTCGAGCAGTCGTTTGCCCGTAACCGTCAGCAGACCCGGGTCACCCGGGCCGGCTCCGATGAACGGGACCCCCTCGCGGACGTCGCCCGCGGTGTAGTTCTCGTCGGTCATGTGGAACCTTCCGATTCGACGGTGATCTCCGTGTCAGCGTCCTCGTCGACGTGAAAATTCGCCGTCGCGAGCTGGCACTCGAGCCCCTCTCGCTCCGCATACGCGAGCGTGTAATAGTCGCGTTCCTCCAAGTCGGTTGGGTCATCCGTGACGAGCGTCTCGCCCCGTTCCATAAACAGCCGACGACCGAAGCGGACCTCGTAGCCCGCCTCGGTCAGTTTCTCGTGGGTGGTCAGTGCGTCAGTAACCTTGAACAGAACCAACCTATCGGGCCCCGTGGGCGCCGACCCGTTGGCCGCCTCGCGCAACGCGAGACCGGTACCCGACTCGATTTCGACACCCAACGCCGTGGTGAACGCGGTCATCGCGCTTACCCCGGGGATCACCTCGAGATCCACGTCGGGATGGAACGTGTCGAGAGTGCGACGAAGATGACCGAACGTCGAATAGACGTTGGGATCACCCAGCGTGACGAACGCCACGTCCTGCTCGCGAGCCCGTTCGGCCACTTCCTCGGCGGCCTCCTTCCACGCACTCCGAAGCGCCTCTGGGTCCCGGGTCATCGGAAACTCCAGCTCTCCGATCGTCGACTCCTCGACGTGTTCGAGCGCCACCGACCGGGAGAGCCGCCCCGGGGAGTAGACGGTCTCGACGCTCTCCAGGACCCGCTTCCCTTTAACCGTCACCAGGGAGGCATCGCCCGGGCCGAGGCCGACGCCGTAGACGGTCACGCCAACCCACCCCCTTCACCGCGGCCAACGATCACGTAGACCGGATTCCGTGCGTCGAAGCTCGTCGCGCCGGCGAGCTCGTATCCGTGGCTTACCTGCAACCGGACGACCTCCTCAAGGATACCGCGCTCCCGGAACGCTTCAACGGCACGGCCGGCGACTTCGAGACGGGCGGCGTTCATCACGATGCGTTCGATCCCCGCCTCCACGGCGACGTCGAGTACGGCCTCAAAGTTTCGGCTCCCGCCGAGAAACATGGCATCCGCCTCCTCGGGGATCCCCTCGGGCGCTTCGGCTGCACGGACGCCCACTTCCGCGTCGTACTCGTTCGCGGCGAGATTCTTTTTTGTGATTTCTAATCGCTGCGGGTCGCGCTCGATGGCAGTTACGTGTCGAACGCGGTGGGCCGCCTCGATGCTGACCGAACCAGTACAGGAACCGACGTCGACGAAGTGGTCCGTCGGCTCCAACGCGAGCTTTTCGAGCGTCACTGCCCGGACTTCCGGCTTCGTCGGTCCGGCCGTCGCGTCGTGTGGCAAAGCTACCTCGGGCATTACGGGCACTCTCCGACCGCTGCGTAAAAACAATTTTGTTTGTGATACAAAAAGCAAGATTTCACTCTCGGCGACACTGGTGTCATGGAAGATCGGACTCTTCGATTCTTGCCGATGTCGTCATCCCACGCTATCCACGTCGTCATCCCACGCTGTCCACGTCGTCATCCCACGCTATCCACGTCGTCATCTCACGCCGTGCGTTGGGATCGAGGCCACGAAGCGCGACCGTATCGCCAACCGTTATGGTCGCGCGCTCGGAGATCCACGTATGCAGAACTGGGCCCGTGAGAACGTTCCCCTCCTCACCGCCGTCCTCTCGGTCGTGTCGCTCGCACTCGTGTTCGGTGCCGTCGGCGGCGTCATTCCGAGCAGCCTGCTACCCCGTGCGAGCGACGACGTGCTCGCCGCGATCCCACACTTCAACGCCGCGGTCTCCGCGGCCGCGATCGTCACGATCGTCGCCGGCTGGCGGGCGATCGGTCGCGGGGACGTTCGCCGTCATCGGGCGTTGATGCTCACGTCGTTCGCGCTGTTCGCGGCGTTTCTCGTCGCGTACCTCTACCGACTCACTCTCGTCGGCACCGCCGAGTTCCCCGGTCCGGAGACGGTGTACACGTTCGTCTACCTCCCGTTTCTCGCAGTCCATATCCTGCTCGCGATCCTCTGTGTGCCGTTCGTGTTCTACGCGCTCCTGCTTGCGGCGACCCGTCCGTACGAGGAGCTGTACCACACGCGACACGCACAGGCCGGCTCCGTCGCGGCCGTCCTCTGGCTGATCTCCTTCGCGATGGGGATCGGCGTGTACCTGATGCTCCATCACGTGTTCTGAGTCGGTCGGTCGAGTTCGACGGATCCCCGTCAGTCGTCGGCCGGTGCGGGGCCGGCTTCGGGCCGGTCGACCTCGCGGTCGGTCGCTTCTCCCTCGACATCGTAGGGATACTCGCCGGTTACACACCCCAGACAGAGGTCCGCACGGCTCGCGTCGAGCGCCTCCGCGACCGCGTCGATCGACAGGTACGCGAGCGAGTCCGCCTCGACGGCGTCACGGATCTCTTCGGTCGACTTGTCGGCGGCAATGAGTTCCTCGCGCGTCGCCATGTCGATGCCGAAGTAACACGGCGCGACGATCGCCGGAGCTCCGATCCGCAGGTGAACCTCCTCCGCACCGGCCTCGCGAACGAGGTCGACGAGCTGTGTCGAGGTCGTTCCACGCACGATGGAGTCGTCGATGATCGTGACGGTTTTTCCTTCGACGGTCGACCGGATCGGGTTGAGCTTCAGCCGGACTGCGCGTTCGCGCTCGTCCTGGGTCGGCATGATAAACGTCCGACCGACGTATCGGTTCTTCATCAACCCCTCAGCGAACTCGACGCCGACGTCACCGTCCGCTCGCGGGTCGCCGTCGGCGGTCGTCTCGTTCGCGGCGTCCGCGTAGCCGGACGCGAACGCGCGTCCGGAGTCGGGGACGGGCATCACGACGTCGGTCTCGACGCCCGACTCCTCCCACAGCTTCCGACCGAGGTTCCGGCGCACCTCGTACACGAGATTCTCGTCGATTACCGAGTCGGGCCGTGCGAAGTACACGTGCTCAAAAAAGCAGTGGGCAGTCGAGGGGGATTCGACGAGCTGGTACGTGTCGTATCCAGCTCCGTCCGGATCGAGCACGACCAACTCGCCGGGTCGAACGTCTCGAATCAGCTCTCCGTCGAGCGTGTCGATCGCGGCCGACTCGCTCGCGAGCACGTAGCCGTCCTCCAGCTTTCCAAGACACAGCGGACGGTTTCCGAGCGGGTCTCGAACCCCGAGGACGGTGTCGTCGTGGGTTATCGTCAGCGAGTAGGAGCCGTGGATGCGCTGCATCGTGTGTTTGACCGCGCGAACGAGATCCTCCTCGAGGAGGTTACGCGCGAGGTCGTGGGCGATCACCTCGGTGTCGCCGTCGGAGGTGAACGCGTGGCCGGACGCCGCCAGCTCCGAGCGAACCTCGTCGGCGTTGACGAGGTTCCCGTTGTGTGAAAGTCCCAGCGATCCGGACTTAAACGAGACGGAGAACGGCTGTGCACAGCTTTTATCCAGGCTGCCGGCCGTCGGATACCGTACGTGACCGATCCCGGTCGAGCCCGACAGCGTCTCCAGATCCCCGGGCTCGAACGCGTCCCCGACGAGTCCGCGTTCGACGTGGCTATGCTGTTGAAACCCGTCGTGCGTGACGATGCCAGCTGACTCTTGACCGCGATGTTGCAGCGCGTACAGCGCGTAGTACAACGGCCGTGCAGCCGCCCGGTCCGTGAGCGAGACGCCGACGACGCCGCATTTCTCACGCGGCGCGTCGTCGACGCGTTGATCCCCACCGGAGTCCATACGATCAGATCGGCAGGGGTCGATAAAAACCCTCGTGTTCGTGGTTTGAATAGGGTGTAGTTTCAACTATTTATGCAAGAATATGTATATTCGACGGTGCATCGGTCGTTCCCCCGATGCAACTGCGACTACGCCGAGATCCACTCCCGGAACGCCCTCAGATTCACCCGTCTCCGGTGAGTTCGTCCAACCGCTCGAAGTACGCATCTCGTGGCACCTGATACGCGGCGCGATACTCCACGTCGCCCTCGGCGAACCGGGCTGCAATATCGACCGCGGCATCGACCGCTACCGACCGCTCGTCGTACGTCTCGGCGGCCGCCTCGATCTCGGGTTCCAAGAAGAGCACGACGTGCCATTCCTCGGTAACGTACTGGCCGGCTCCCGGTCGTGCTCGGCGTGAGCCGTTCGTCAGGTAGATCGTCGGAAGACACTCCGGTGGAAGCCGGTCATCGTTGAACACGTCGGGACGGAACACGAGGATCGTCCGCCCCTCGGGCTCCTCGTTCCATATCTCCCACCCGTCCGGCAGCGCCTCGAAGCTCATGGTGTCGTTCGGTCGCCGACGCTTGAAAACGTCGCGCTCCGCGAGCGACCGACCAACTACCAGCCGTTATCTCCCTCGCGGGAGTGGTACGCAGGGCCGTCCTGAACAGCTGGCCGGGTCGGTATGTGAGGTACCGGATCCTGCCGATCGCTACTCCTGGGCGTCGACGACCGCGACGCCGGCGAGGTTGACGATGTCTTTCACCTCGTCGCCTCGCTGGAGGACGTGAACTGGCTCATCCATGCCGACGAGCATTGGTCCGATCGCCTCTGCGCCGCCGAGCCGCTGGAGCAGCTTGTAGCCGATGTTGCCGGCGTCGAGATTCGGGAAGATGAGCACGTTCGCGGCCTCATCGAGCTCCGCGAACTCGTACGTTCCCTCCAGAATATCCTCGACGACGGCCGTGTCGGCCTGCATCTCGCCATCAACGGCGAAATCGATATCGGGATCGTTGTGGAGGATCTCGACCGCCTCCCGCGGCTTGCGCGTCCCGGCGTTGTCGACGCTGCCGAAGTTGGAATACGACAACATTGCGGCGCGTGGCTCCACGTTGAACCGTCGTGCGAGCCCCGCCGTGTGTCGAGTGATCTCCGCGAGCGTCTCCGCGCTCGGATTCTGGTTGACCGTCGTGTCCGCACAGAACACCACGCGGTTTTTGAACGTCAGCATGTACACGCCGGCGACGGTGTCGGTGTCCGCGGTCGAACCGATCACCTCGAGCGGCGGGCGGAGTGCCGACGGGTAGTGGTGCGTCAATCCGGTCAACATCGCGTCGGCGTCGCCGGTTCGCACCATCACGCTTCCCAGATAGTTCGTGTCGTGTTCGACGAGGTCGGCCGCCTCACGGCGCGTGACCCCCTTCCGTTTGCGGAGTTCGTGGAGCTTCTCGCCGTACACGGAGACGTCCCGTTCGGAGGGGTCGACGATCTCCGGCGTGAACGAGAGCCCGAGCTGCTCGGCGGTCCGTCGTATCTCCGTCTCGTCACCGAGCAAGACGGGCTCCGCGATCTCCTCTTCTGCGAGCTGGTAGGCGGCGCGGATCATCTTCTCGTCGGTTCCCTCCGCGAGCGCGATCCGTTTGGGATCGCTTTTCGCCTTGTTCAACACGACCCGCATCATCTCGCGGGACTTGCCGAGCCGGGCTTCGAGACGCTCGCGGTACTGCATGAGATCGATGCTCGTCCGAGCGCAGCCGGACTCCATCGCCGCCTGCGCGACCTTCGGCGCAACCTCGAACAGCACGCGGGGATCCAGCGGCTTCGGGATCACGTAGTCGGGACCGAACTGGAGCGGATCGTCGCCGTACGCCTTCACGACGGCGTCTGGGACGTCCTTGCGCGCGAGCTCCGCCAACGCCTCCGCGGCGGCAGCTTTCATCTCCTCGTTGATCTCGGTTGCCCGCACGTCCAGCGCGCCTCGGAAGAGGAACGGGAACCCGAGCACGTTGTTCACCATGTTCGGGTAGTCGGAGCGCCCGGTCGCCATAATAACGGTGTCCTTACGGGCCTGTTTTGCGTCCTCGTAGGTGATCTCCGGGTCGGGGTTCGCCATCGCGAAGATGATCGGGTCGTCGGCCATCGACCGCACCATCTCCTGGGAGACGATCCCACCAACCGAGAGGCCGACGAACACGTCCGCCCCCTCCATCGCGTCCGCGAGGTCGCCACCCTCGACGTCGCGGGCGAACTCTCGTTTGTACTCGTTGACCTCACCGGCGTCCGCGCGCGCCTCGGTGATGATCCCCGAGGAGTCACACAGCGTGATGTGCTCCCGTTTCGCGCCGAGCGAGACGTAGAACCGTGCGGTCGCCAGCGCGGACGCACCCGCTCCGGAGAAGACGATGTCGAGCTCCGACAGCTCCTTGTCGGCTATCTCGGCCGCGTTCATCAGCGCCGCGCCGGAGATGATCGCGGTGCCATGCTGGTCGTCGTGGAACACCGGAATCTCCATCTCCTCGCGGAGTCGCTCCTCGATCTCGAAACACTCGGGTGCCTTGATATCCTCCAGGTTGATGCCGCCGAACGTGGGCTCCATCGCGGAGACGGCCTCACAGAACGGCTCGACGTCGTCGATGTCGAGTTCGACGTCGAACACGTCGATGTCGGCAAACCGCTTGAACAGGACGCCTTTTCCCTCCATCACCGGCTTTGACGCCTGCGCGCCGATGTCGCCGAGCCCAAGCACGGCCGATCCGTTGGAGACGACCGCGACGAGGTTCCCCTTTGCGGTGTACTCGAACGCCCTGTCCGGGCTTTCCGCGATATCGCGACACGGTGCGGCGACACCGGGAGAGTACGCCAGCGAGAGGTCACGCTGGGTGTTCGTCGGCTTCGTTGTCGAGATCTCGATCTTCCCCGGCGGCTCCTGGCGGTGATACTCCCGCGCGTCGTCATCCAGTCCCATGTGCTACCGCTTTCACGAAGAGGGTAAAAAGCTGTTCGACCTGTCGATCTGACGGTTCGACGGATGTCGATCCGTGTCGTGCCGTCCGTCGACTCGGCACGCCGTGCCCGATCGTGTCCGATTCGTCCGCGGTCGCGTCGTCCGATTCGTCCGCGGTCGCGTCGTCCGATTCGGGAGCGGCGAGGGAGGTGTCAGCAACTGTGTGACGTCGGAGTGCGGAATCATCAGCCGTTGCCGTCGCGAGCGGACTCCCTCGACGGGGGCTCGGGGGAGACTCCCTCGTCCACGGACGGGTCGATCTCGGACGCGAGTAGCGCAAGGTTCGGGTCGATGCCGCCGAGCGTTGACACCTCGTAGGCGATCAGGTACGTCCGCGTGAGCAGTCGGATCGGAAGCACCACCACGAGCAGCGCGAGAAGGGTGAGGATCACCACCGCGAGTATCACGGCGAGTCCGGTCGTCGTCCCGGTGAGTGCAGTCATCCCGCCGAAGGCCCCGGCCGCGACGAGCAGCACGAGGGCTGCGAGCACGACGGCGATGCCGCCGACGAACAGCACGACGACGCTCTCGGCGATGGAGATTCCGAGCGCGAGAAAGAAGTGAACCAGGAGATAGACGAGGAAATCGGTCCACGACGCGCGGAGCGTCCCCCAGAATCGACGCCAGGCGGCGAACACCCCGTCGTTCCGGAGCACCATCACCGGCACGACGAACTCGTACGTCAGCCGTACGATGAGTAGCCCGACAACCACGAGGGCGACCGCGACACCAGCCGCACCGATCAGCGCGCCGGTCGACAGCGCGTCGAACGACACCGCACCGCGCTCGCTCGCCAGCGCGGCGAGCGCGAACGGGCCGCCGAGCAACAGTCCCACGAGTAGCGAGAAGCCGAACAGTCCGACAGCCTGCCGGAGCCGGCGTTTGAACGGGCCGCGGAGCCGAACGTCGTTCGTTCGCAGCGCGTCATAAAAGACGAGCCGGAGGGTAAGCGAGACGACCGCAACGAGCACGGTAACGACGGTCATGGCGACCGTGAGCCCGATCAGCACGTCCGTCCCGACGCCGACCTCGGTCGCGAGCGCGGTGAAGTCGGCTATTCCTACGGTTTCCGTCTCGACGGTCGGAACCGGCGGTACGGAGACGCTCGTGCTCACTCCGGCACCCATACACAGCACGAGCAGAATGAGCTTCGTCCACCGGACGACGCTGAACGGGAACAGGAACCGACGAGTGGCACCGACGGCGTCGTCGACGGCATCGACGGCGTGCCAGGTCATACGTCCGCGTTCTTCGGGATCGCTTAAATATCATCACCTCACGACGGCGTTGCAGGCGGGACGCAGACGCAGCGTTTTACCGCGAACGCGACGAACGTCGTCGACATGAAGATCCGTGGCGAACGGGAGTGTCGCGACTGCGGGGCCCGCTGGTCGTACTACGAGACCGGTAGCGTCGCCTGCCCTGATTGCGAGAGCCTCCGGAGCGTCGGCGTCGACGACCGAACGGCTCACACGGACTCCCCCGCCACGTTGGACGTGAGTTCCCATCGCGAGGCGGTCAGCGACGCGGACGGACGGCTTCCGCCGGAAAGCGTGGACGGGCTGAAACGCGAGCTCCGCGAGTACGTCCGGAAGCGGGGGTTCATCCGCGGCGGTGAGCTCCGCCCGCTCGACGATACGTACCTGACCGCGCAGGAACTCCTCGAGGCGGCCGACGCGTTCGACCGGTTGATCGATCCGACGGATTCGGACCGGGAGTATCTGCTCGCGCTACTTGCCGGCGTCGAAGCGGGCGATCGACCACCCGCGGCCGCGGTTCCGGAGTCGCTCCGCGAGGCACGCGGCATGGCTGCCGCGAGCGCTGTCGACGCATACCGAACGGACCTCCTTTCGTTCCTCGACGAGCTCGATACCGCGGGCACCGGAGCCTCTGGCGATGACGAATCCGCGACCGGGTCCGCTCCGCCGGTTACGGTCGAAGGGGAGAACCCGGCCGCGCGGATCGCTCCCGCACGTGCGGCGCTCGAACGACTCCGCGACCGCACGAAGCGTGTGGAGGCGCTCCACGGTGACGTCGACCCCGAGGTCGCAGACGGGATCGTCGACGCCGCTGACGCGATCGGCGAGTACGTTCGGACGGGAACGGAAGCGTCGCTCGCGACCGCGCGAGCCCGTATCGACGACAGCAGTTCACGCTCGTGAATGTCAGTTCACGCTCGTGAGACGCCGATTCCCGCTCGTGAGAGCTGGAGGGGTATATTCAACACCGGGCGGAAAGAGCGACCGCGTATGACCGGGTTCGACGTGCACGATCACCGCCACGCGCTGAAACAGCTTCGTGACACCGGAGAGACGCGTCTCTGGGAGAATCGGAAGTCGATTCCCTGTCCCGCCTGCGGCGAGCCGTTCGACCGCCTGTTCACCACTCGGAAGCGGTCGACGCGGTTCCCCGACAACGACGGCGCGCCGTTCTGTCTGGTGCGCGACGACGACGCGATCCATCTGTTTCGACATTGAACGTCCGCATCGAGTGGTGAGTTGCCCGTTCGACTGCCGCCGAGTTCGCTTCAACGCTCGCGTCCGCGAAAGGATCGCCTGGATAGCGTTGTCGTTTGTGGAGCGAGATCGAACGCCGCGCTGGGCGATTGAAGTAGGGATCCGCTGTCACTTGGCCGGTATGTCACTACGTGAGGTACGTACGCATCTCGACGGTTTGGATCGATCGGAGTCGCGTCGCTATCCATACCTGGGTTCATAAACTGAATGCGCGTGGCGTTTGGCGTTCGCACGCACTCCTGGATCGGTTCGGCGAACCGAACGCCTTACACACGGCCAACGCCAACCGATGTGCAATGAGTACCCTGCTGTGGATCCTGACGGGGATCCTCGCGTACACCGCGGCCACGATGTGGCTCCGGAATCGGGGGGTTCTCCCCGACTCCGTCCGTGTCTCCGGGCCGCTCACGACGGTTCACACACGCCGCGGTCGAGCGTTTCTCGACCGGATCTCCGCCCCGAAGCGGTTCTGGCGCGCGGTCGCGAACCTCGGTCTGGGCGGAGCCTTGGTCGCGATGGTCGGCTCGTTTCTGCTGATCGTCACCTCCGGCCTCTCGGCGCTCGCCGCCCCCCAACCCGCCGCCGTCCAGCAGCCGCAGAACTTCCTCATCATCCCCGGCGTCAACGAGTTCCTCCCGCTCGAAGTCGCCGCCGAGATCGTGGTTGGACTGGCGATCGCGATGGTCGTTCACGAGGGCGCACACGGCCTGCTGTGCCGGGTCGAAGGGATCGATATCGAGTCGATGGGGCTCGTTTTCTTCGCGCTGATCCCCGTCGGTGCGTTCGTCGAGCCCAACGAGGAGACGACGAAGGAGGCGTCGCGGGGCGCTCGTGCACGGATGTTCGCGGCCGGCGTCACCGCGAACACGCTGTTGACGATCGTCGTCTTCGCGCTGCTTTTCGGCCCCGTGGTTGGCGCGATCTCCGTTGCGCCGGGCTACGCCGTCGGCGAGGTGAACCCCGGCTCACCTGCCGACGCAGCCGACATCGCCGACGGGGACCGACTGGTAGCGGTGGACGGCGATCCCGTCGACACTGCCGCTGCGTTCGAGTCGGCGATCGCCGACGCGGGGCCTGAAGTGACGGTGACGATCGACGACGGTGACGCCGAACGGGAGGTGGACGTCGCCCGCGAGCTCCAGATCGTCGGCTCTGCCGGCGGCAACCAGCTCGGCGTCACGATAACCGACGAGCCGGTGACTATCGAGGCGGTCGACGGAGAGCCGGTCCGAACCGAGACCGAGTTCTTCGAAGCCGTCGGTGACGACGAGCGAGCCACGGTCTCGACGGACGCCCACGAGGTCGATCCCGACGTCGAAACGGGCGAGGTCGAGATCCCGATCGGCGCGTACATCGTCGGTATTCAGGAGGACGGCCCGATCCACGAGGCGGGCGCGCCGCTCGCGGAGCCGCTCACGATCGTCGAGATCGACGGCGACCGGATCCGGGACGACGACGAGCTCTCGGCGACGCTGCAAACTCGGGAGCCGGGCGACACCGTCGAGGTCGTCGCCTACACCGTCGACGACGAGCGCGTGAGCTACGACGTCGAACTCGACCCGCACCCGAACCGCGAGGGCGGCTTCGTCGGCGTCAACATCTTCCCCGGAACGAGCGGGCTCGCGCTCGACGACTTCGGCGTCGACGAGTACCCCGCGGGGGCGTACCTCGAACTGCTCGGCGGCGACGGTGGTGAGAGCAGCCTCAACGGCGTCCCGGTCGGGGGTCTCGTCGACTCCCCGCTCGGACTCGTGTTCGTCGCGCTGATCCTTCCGCTTGGGAGTCTGTTCGGGCTGCCGTACAACTTCGCCGGCTTCACCGGAGTGGTGACGAACTTCTACGTCGTCGACGGTGGGCTCGCGGTGCTCGGCGGCGGGGCGTTCCTCCTCGCGAACGTGCTGTTTTGGACCGGTTGGATCAACATCCAGCTCGCGCTTTTCAACTGCCTGCCGGCGTTCCCGCTCGACGGCGGACGGATCCTCAGGATGGCCGCGGAGGCCGTCACAAGTCGTCTCCCGATCAGCGACCGCCACGCCGCCGTTCGAACCGTCACCGTCTCCTCCGGCGTCATCATGCTCGTCGGACTGGTCACGATGATCTTCGGGAACCAGATCATGGCCGCCCTCGGAGTCATCTGACTGCCCGGAGCATCGATCGAGGCGACGGCGGATGAACACCGACCCGGCACCGCCGGGAGAGCGGGCTTTTTCCACCCGGAGCGGCTACGACTCTCCATGAGTCACGACAGACGCGAAGCCGGGTTCAAGCGTCGGACCCGCGTCGACGACGCGCTCGCGACGCTGCTCGATGCTGCGGAGCCGCACGGCCGGACCGAGACGGTACCGGTCGCCGATGCCGACGGGCGCGTCGTTGCCGAGCCGATCGACGCGCCAGCGCCGGTCCCGAACTACGACCGCGCGGCCATGGATGGGTACGCCGTGCGCGCCGCCGACACGTTCGGTGCATCGGACCGCTCGCCAGCCGTGCTCCGGCAAACCGACCGCGACGGACCAGTCGGACCGAGCGAGGCGGCACGGGTCCACACCGGAAGCGACGTGCCCGAGGGCGCGGACGCGGTGGTGATGATAGAGCAGATCGAGGAGGTCGGCGATGAGGTGGAGACGTTCGACGCCGTCGCGGAAGGAGAAAACGTCGGCGACGCCGGCGAGGACGTGGCCGAGGGACAGCGGCTGTACGAACCGGGCCACGTGCTCCGACCGTCCGATCTCGGACTGCTCAAGTCGGTCGGGCTCCGGGAGCTGTCGGCGTACGCTCCGCCGCAGGTCGCCGTGATCCCGACCGGCGAGGAGCTCGTACAGGCCGACCCGGACCCGGGCGAGGTGATCGAGACGAACGGGCTCACCGTCTCGCGACTCGTCGAGCGATGGGGTGGAGAAAGCCGATACCGGGACGTCGTAACCGACGACGAGGCGGAGCTGGCCGCAGCCATCGAACACGACCTCGACGCCGACGTCGTCGTGACGACCGGCGGCTCCTCCGTCGGCGAGCGCGACCTGCTTCCCGAGGTCGTCGACGAGCTCGGCGAGGTGCTCGTGCACGGCGTCGCGCTCAAACCCGGCCACCCGGTCTGTCTCGGCGTGGCCGACGGCACGCCGATCGTCTCGCTGCCCGGCTACCCGGTCGCGTGTATCGTCAACGCCGCCCAGTTCCTTCGACCGGTCCAGAAACGCGTCGGCGGCACGGCGGCGGAGCCGTTCCCGGTTCGCCGGGCACGGCTCGATCGGAAGATCCCGAGCGAGCCCGGCACGCGGACGTTCGCGCGCGTCAAACTCGATCCGGCCGACGCCGATAGCGACGAGTCGGGAGCGTCGACCGAGAACGCCAGTTCGTCGAACGGCGGGCCGGACGGCAACGCTGACCCGCCGTTCGTCGCGACCCCCACGCGTGCGAGCGGCTCGGGCGTGCTCTCGAGCGTCGCGCTCGCGGCCGGCTGGGTCGTCGTCCCGGAGCCACGGGAGGGGCTCGACGCCGGCGAGCTCGTCGACGTCGAGCTGTGGGAGGTGACGGAATGAGCGACCGGAAGGAGTTTCGGGATCTGGTGGAGCCCGCGGCGGTTCACGAGGCGATCGAATCGCTCGATCTCTCCGCAGAGCCGGAGTCGGTCCCGCTTACGGATGCCCGTGGCCGGGTGCTCGCCGAGCGGATCGACGCCGCGATCGACGTCCCGGGATTCGACCGCGCCTCGATGGACGGGTACGCGGTCCGCGCCCGGGACACGTTCGGAGCCGACGAGGCCGATCCCGCCGAACTCGACCTCATCGGTGCGGTCCACGCGGGTGCGGCCCCGGACGTGACGGTCGAGCCCGGGACGTGTGCGGAGATCTCCACGGGGGCCGTGATGCCGGACGGAGCCGATGCGGTGGTGATGGTCGAGCGGACCGACGAGCGTCGGGACGCTAGTTCCGAGGCCGCGGAGCCGGCCGACCGGATCGCGATCCGTACCTCGGTTGCGCCCGGCGACCACGTGATGGTCGCGGGCGCCGACATCGCTGCTGGGGCCCGCGCGCTCGGGCCCGGAACCCGGCTGACGCCCCGCGAGATCGGCTTGCTCTCCGCGCTGGGCGTCGAGGCGGTGCCGGTCCGCGGGAAGCCGACGGTCGGGATCGTCTCCACCGGCGACGAACTGGTCAGGCCGGGTGAGGAGCTCGCGTCCGAACGCGGAGAGATATACGACGTCAACTCGACGACGATCGCCGCAGGGGTCGCGGAGGCCGGCGGCGACCCGGTGTTGTATCCACACGCGGGCGACGACTACGCCGAGATGGAGCGACTGCTCCGGCGAGCCGCCGACGAGTGTGACCTCGTGTTGTCGTCGGGTTCGACATCCGCCAGCGCGGTCGACGTCATCTACCGCGTGATCGAGGAGCGCGGCGAGCTGCTTGTCCACGGCGTCGCGGTGAAACCCGGGAAGCCGATGCTGGTCGGCCGACTCGACCGCGAGGACGGCGAGGAGTCGGCGTACGTCGGCCTTCCCGGCTACCCCGTCTCCGCGCTCACGATCTTTCGGACGTTCGTCGCGCCCGCGATCCGGGAAGCTGCCGGCGTGCCGGAGCCCCGGACCGCGACCGTCGAGGGTCGGATGGCCATCAGAGAGCGGTACGGCGAGGGACGACTTCGGCTGATGCCGGTCGGTCTCCTGGAGGTGAGCGACGCCGAGCTGCCGGTCGTCTACCCGGTCGATAAGGGCTCGGGCGCGACGACGAGTCTGGTCGAGGCTGATGGGGTCGTCGCGGTCGATCCGGACACGGAGTATCTCGACGTCGACGAACGGGTTACGGTGCGGCTGTTCTCCCCCGAGGTCCGTCCCCCGACGCTGCTCGGCGTCGGCGAGGACGACCCGACGATCAATCGCGTGCTCGACCGGCTTGAGAACCCCCGGTATCTCCCGGTGGGCTCGCGGGAGGGCCTGCGTCGGCTCCGCGACGGCGTCCCGGACGTCGCCGTCACCGCCGGTCCCGTCGACCGCGACGTCGACGCGGTCATCCTCGGGAGCTTCGATCGCGAGTGGGGGCTCGTCGTCCCCGCCGACAACCCGGACGACGTTAGCGGGGTGGCCGACCTCGTCGACGACGAGATCAGATTCGTGAATCGGTCGACCGACTCCGGGCTGCGTCGAAGCTTCGATGAGCTGCTCGCGGAGCTTGCCGAGGACCGGGCGACGTCCCGTGGCGCGCTTGCGGAACGGATCGACGGGTACGAGCTGACGGTCAGGGCGTTCGAGAGCCCCGCGCGAAAGGTGATGGGTGGGGCTGCCGATGTCGGTCTCGGGCTTCGCGAGACGGCCGATCGGCTCGACTGCGGCTTCGTCTCGCTCGGCAAGCAGTCGGTCGTCGTCCACGCCGCGCCCGATCGGGTCACCCGCGAGTCGGTCGCGGAGCTGGCAGCCGAACTCGACGGGTCGTCGGACGCGGACACCGAGCCGGGCGACGGCCCGATGTAAGTGGTTTGGGCTCCAGCGCCTGGCGTGAG
>OBKM01000236.1_pt1 | contig 27727 bp, 25 predicted proteins | sample 1519691 | NCBI WGS metagenome assembly OBKM01 (sample SAMEA37050418, study PRJEB22526) | metagenome | biome: saline pan; feature: lake; material: water | place: Egypt | collected 2015 | depth 0.5 m
CCTCGGTGTCGAGGGTTTCGCCTTCCTTGAACTTCTGGTAGATCTCCTCGGCCTCCTCCTTTGCGGCCTCGCGCTTCTCGGAGCGGGCGTCCTCGCGCTCCTCTTCTTCCTCCTTGTCGAGTTCGCGGAGCCGTTTTTGCACACGGACGAAGTCCTCGTGGTGGCGGTCGGCGGCCTCCTGGGCCTCGACGAACTTGTCGTGCCACTCGTCTGCCTCGTCGCGGATATCGTCGGCCTCGCGGTAGGCCTCGATCATCTCGTTGTGGTGCTCTTGGGCCTTGTCGGCCAGCTCGGTCACCTTCTGGTGGTGTTTCGAGGCCTCGGCGCGGACCTCCTGTGCTTCGGATTTGATCTCTTCGAGGTCGCCACCTTGGTCGAGCTTCTCCTTTCGGTTCGAGAGCTTCTCGCGTTTCTCCTCGATCTTTTCGATGAGTTCCCGCTCGTCCTCGGTGGAGAGGACTTCCGTCTGCTGTTTGAACTCGAGGTCCTCGATCTCCTCCTTGAGCTCGTCGACGTTCTTGCCCTCGTTCAGCTCGAGGTCGTCCTTGAGCTCGTCGACCTCGTCGAACAGCTCGTTGGCCTTCGCGTTGAGCTCGTTTCGGCTCTCCTTGTGCTCTTGGACCTGCTCGTTGAGCTCGTCGCGCTTCTCGCGGTGCTCTTGGGCTTCGTCGACCTTCTCACGCGTCTTCGCGTTGAACTCATCGCGCTTCGAGGCCCGCTCGGAGGCCATCTGGTTGAGCTCGTTGCGCCGGTCCCTGAGCTGGCCGGCCTTCTTGATGAGCTGGCCTTTGGATTTGTTTTCGAGGTCGTCGTCTGTCAGTTCTACGTTGTCGGATCCGTCAATTGACTCTGCCATGGTTGATCACGTTACTCCATTACCGCCCCGGCCGCGGACAGCAACCGCTGTCGAAGTATCGGTCGCCGTATGAGGAAGGTTCCCTGTCATTCTGGTCGGCTGACGATGCTGCCGAACGCCGGACGCGTTCTGGTAGGTGTACGTATAGCGTTTCGGTATTTAAATTTTGTGGATATCGGGGGCTGTGAAACGAGCTATCATACCCCGAAAACGGGCGGGAGAGACCGTCATCCGCCCTTCGCATAGGTATGTAAACACAGCTCCGTTGAAACTCTCAAGCAGCGATAGGTTTCCTGCGTCGTGCTGAATGTGGGGGATCAGTACATGAGAACCACGCGGACTACAACGCGGCGAAGAACATCGGCTTGCAGTATCTCCGTCGTCCCCAGAAATCGAGGATTTCTGGTGTGCGAACGAGACGCGCAGCGTCTCGTCAACGTCGGTAAAACGCAGACGATGGAGGCGCACCCGTAGATGTGCGCTTGAATCGCGGGACGCCGAACGTGAGTGGGGAGTACGTGCCCCCTGCCTCGGTCGAGGCATAGGACAGGAGTCCACTTGGCCCCGGGGCGATTTACAAATCAAGTTCCTCCATCGGTGAGACTGCTGGCAAAAGCCCTTGGTGGGACAACTCCCGGGCAACGTGCCCCCAAACGGCTCCTGGAATGAATTCATCGTAGGCGTACCAAAGATATAGAACGACAAGCGGCCCGATAATTGTGATAATCGAAATGACGAACACCAGAATCGCTATGATCGCAACGAGAACCCTGAGAACGAGCCCGAGCAGAAAGCCGACAAAATACGTACGGGTCACTGCAACCCGGAGAAACAACAGTTCAGCGTATGTCCCTCTAACGCTTCCGGTGGCCACGAACGTCGGATGAATGGCCAATCCTGCGTAGGTCGCACCGAGTATCCACGGGAGTAGCACTCCTACCGCAACGGTTTCCGGCAGCAGACTTCCGATCCCTGCGATCACTGCTGTGAGCACCCCGATGACGAGAACGTATGGAACGAACGCAACGATAATCCAGAGACCGTTCAGCACGAGGCTACTAAAGTCACTGAATTGCGGCGCTCCCTCATCACCGCGGGCTCCGGCCCGCGAGAGCCGGTAACGGTAGCCCCAGAGAACGACGATCGGCAAAACAAGGAGCGACGCAAGGACCGCTACAAGCGCTCCGATTCCGATGGGTTTCCATCCCCCCGAGAACGGATACTTAATACCGAACCCGCTCAACGACGTTCGGTCCGGGGGAAGTTCCCACTCTCCGATGTTAGGAAGCACCATCTATTCGCCTCCGGAGTACTGGGTTTGCTTTGCAAACGGGGTCGGCAGAGACCACTGTATTCTTGATCTAATCATTGGAGGGCAAGAATCATAATCGTACATTTCCAAATTAACTTTAACGAAGTATCTGGCTGACAGATTCGCTCCGTGCATCTTGCACGACACATTCTGACAAAACCAAAGAAGAGCTGTTAGGCTGTCTTCGAAACGCGCGCAATTTGATATCGAATACTATTTTGAATTGAATTACGACAGAAGCCGGTATGGGTAGTCCCTCCAACGAAATCGAGATAGTCAACACAGATACAATGCCGGATGATCGTGAGGTCAGTGAGGTATTAGGCATCGCCAGAGGAAATACTGTTGAGGCAAAAGACGCAGCAACGGATTTTATCCAAGGTCTCCGGAACACCTTCGGTGGTGAATTGAAGGGGTATTCTGATTTGTTGACGAAATCACGCGAGAAGGCGATCGATGAGATGCGAACAAATGCGGATGAGATGGGTGCTGATGCAGTTATCAACGTCCGTATTGATACATCTTCGATAGCGGAAGGCGGGTCAGAAGTGCTTGCGTACGGGACTGCCGTGAGGTTAACTCGGTAAGCAAACTGTTGTATTTTACCTGTATTAATCGATTGTAACGGCTCTCTGGAAGTAATAGCTGGAGACTATATTATTATATCTTGTTGAAACACATGACAAACGGGACTGCTGAGACGGCATCCAGCAAGCGGAACGCTCTCGAAGACTATTCCGCCCCGATCATCACACACGTGTTTCTCGCTGTCGGGATTCTCTTTTTCAACTGGAGCGTCGTCGAAATACTGTTTCTTTATATCGTCGAGGCTGCGGTGGTTCACGTGCTATTCGTCACTGTTGCGCTGTTTGCGGCACAGCCAATAGACGGTCACGACGGGGACAAGTGGGCCAACGAACCGGTCTCGGTTACCCTTTTTTCAGTACTCCCACCAATATACAGCCGCAACGTTCGGCTGGTTGGGAAGTACATGATCTTCGGGCTGATGTACATTCTCCCGTTCTTTTATGCGGTCGGCCTGTTCACGCATCAGGTTGCGGACGAGGGCGTATCAGCGTTGGTATCGCCAGCACTCGGTCTCGCGGTGTTTGCTGTTTTCATCAGTCAACTCGCACGTGTGTGGCGGCAGTTCATCGCGGACCGAGCGTATCAGGAACGGTCGCCTGCGGAAGCGATTCGAGTCGGCCTTTTGCCGATCCATGAACTCCTTGTGATCGTCCTCTTCGTATTCGCTCCAGTCACGTTCATTATCGTTGCTGCTGGCCTCGCAGTCGGTGGCATCGAATCACGGACACTCGTCTTATTGGCATACGTGATTCCGGTCGGTGCTGCAAGAGTCTGGCTTCAAAACGACAATCTATCGGTACGGCTGCAGTACGAAAAGTGAAGCAGCTGCTGAATTTTATTAATTTGCGGACGGACGATTCGAGAACGGAGCCACCTGCCCCCGGAGGGTTCATGGAGCCGGCTGTCGCGACCTTCCGTCTCAGGCCTCGGCAGTGAGCCACGAGAGCGCCGCTTCCATGTCGCCCTTCGGCGGCGAACAGGTGAACGACCGGCAGGCGTACACCGTCGCCCGCCCCTCGACCGCGTCGCGGTTCGCCCAGATCGGCGGCGCGGATTCGAGCCCGAGCGTTTCGAGCCACGCCGACAGCCCCGCCGCCGTCGGCGGCCGAACGCTGAGGATCCGCGCCGGCAGATACGTCCCCGAGAGCGTCTCGCGCCACGCCGCCGGAAGCCCCTCGGCCGCGACGGTCAGCTCGGGGATCCCGGCCGACCGATCGACCGCCGCGAGCGCGAGCGACGTGTGCGAGACGGCGTTCGACTCCAGCGTCGAGGCGTGCGTTTCGAGGACGGACTCGACGATCGAGTCGAACCCGGCGTCGGGATCGAACGCCGAGAGCGCCGCAAGCAGCTGCACCGCGACCCCCGTACTCGAGGGGGTCGAGCTGTCCGCGAGCTGCTGTGGGCGGGCGATGAGCTCCTCGCCGTCCGTCGGGGTGAAATACAGCGTCCCCGCCTCGGCATCGTAGAAGGCGTCCCGTATGACGCGGCCGAGCTCGAGCGCGAACGCCAGGTGCTCGACGTCGCCCGTCGCCTGATACAGGTCGAAGGCGCCCCGGCCGAGGTACGCGTAGTCCTCGAGGTAGCCGGGAACGCCGACCTCGCCGCCCTCGAAGCGGCGGTTCAACCGACGCTCCTCGGCGTCCCACAGCCGCTCCCGACAGAACGACAGCGCCGATTCGGCCCGATCGGCGTCGGACGGGTCGAGGACGATCGACCCCTCCGCCAGCGCGGAGATCATCAGCCCGTTCCAGCCGGCGAGGACCTTCCCGTCCCGCGGCGGTCGCGATCGCTCGCTCCGGGCCTCGAAGAGCTGCGCCCTCGCGTCGTCGAGCTCCCGTTCGACGCTGTCGGTGTCCATCACCGAGTCGGCGGCGAGCTCCCCGACCGGCGTCGACTCGGTGAGGACGGTCGTCCCGTTCTCGAAGTTCCCCGACTCGGTGACGCCGTAGCGCTCACAGAACAGCTCCGCGGTGGCCTCCCCGTCGATCGCCTCCCGGACCGTCGCCGGCGTCCAGACGTAGAAGGCGCCCTCCTCGCGGCTGCCGGTGCTGTCCTCGCTCTCGGCGTCGAGCGTCGAGTAGAAACCGCCGTCGGGGTGTGTCAGCTCCCGCTCGACGAACTCGAAGGTCTCGCGGACGACCTCGGCGTACCGGGGGTCGCCGGTCAGCTGATAGCCCGAAAGAAACGCCCGCGGGATCTCGGCGTTGTCGTAGAGCATCTTCTCGAAGTGTGGCACCGTCCACTCCCGGTCGACGCAGTAGCGGTGGAAGCCGCCGCCGACGTGGTCGTAGAGCCCGCCGGCCGCCATCGCATCGAGCGTTTCGACCGCCACGTCACGATACGTGTCCCTCTCGGTTCGATCGTACGCCCGCAACAGCAGCTGTATCCGCCCCGGATGGGGGAACTTCTGTCCCTGGCCCCACCCGCCGTGTTGTCTGTCGGCCCCCCGGACGGCGGCGTTCGCCGCGGTGTCGAGAAAGCCCTCGTCGGGCGCGTCACCGCGTTTCTCGGGCGTCCCTTCGAGCTGGTCCTTCGTCGATCGGGCCCACTGGTCGGCCTGTGATTCGAGCTGTGGCCGCCGCTCGGGGTCGTTCCAGGCGGCGGCGATGTCGTCGAGGACGGAGCCGAATCCGGGGGTGTTGCCCGTCGGCTCCGGGGGGAAGTACGTCCCGACGTGGAACGGCTTGCCCGCGGGCGTGAGCCACACCGACAGCGGCCACCCGCCGGATCCCTGGACCATCTGACAGACGTTCATATAGAGGGTGTCGACGTCGGGACGCTCCTCGCGGTCGACCTTTATCGGGACGAACTCCTCGTTGAGCCGTCGGGCGATCGCCGGGTCCTCGAAGCTCTCCTCGGCCATCACGTGACACCAGTGGCAGGCGGCGTAGCCGATCGACAGGAAGATCGGTACGTCCCGCGCCGCCGCGAGTTCGAGGGCCTCGTCGTCCCACGGCTGCCACGCGACGGGGTTGTCCGCGTGTTGGCGGAGGTACGGCGAGGCGGCCTCGTCGAGTCGGTTTTCCATACGGTCGATAGCCCGCGGCGATACTAAACGCCGCGGCTTTCGACAGGGTTTTTCCGGCACGCCGGCCGGATCGCAATGGCACGTTATTTGGGCCGCCGACGTTTCGGGACGGGTATGAAACGATCGCGCAGGGGGATGCTCCGTGCGGGCGGGGCCTTTCTCGCGACCGCGGGCGTCGCCGGCTGCATCGAGGAGCGCGTCACGCGACGCGAGACGCGGGCAACCGACTCGAAGACGTGGACGCTCTCGCCCGCCGACGGGGGCGTCGCCCTCGACGCCGCGGCCTTCGACGACTACGTCGATCGGATGGCCGACAGCTACGGCGACAGCGGCGTCCGCGGGCTCGACGCGGAGCTACCGGACGCGTTCGGCCTCGCGTACGTCCAGCGGTACGCGATAACCCGGGAGACCCCGGGGAGCCCGACCGACGGCGAGTTCAGCCTCGTCCCCGAGACGGTCGCCCCCGAGGCCCCGATGTTGATCGCCGACTGCTGTCTCGTCCGGTACGACCTCGGCGAGGACCGCTACCGGTACTGGCTGTGGGTCGCGACGGACCCGACCGACGGCCGCCTCGTCCGCGACGTGAACGTGTCGACGCTGTCGACCGAGCTCCGCCTCGGGAACGGCGCGATCGTCGACACCGCGACTCCCAGCGTTCTCGACGGCGAGGCGACGGTCGGCCTCGGCACGCCGCCGTCGGGGCGGTTCCCGGTTCGCGGCGGGGTCGTCGACACCACGTCAGTCCGGGACGCCGGGGGGCTCTACGGCGTCGAGTGGCGCGGCGAACTCGACGCCGTCCAGTCGGTCAACGGCGTCTGCGAGGTCGAACGGACCGGCGATTACGGGCTCTCATGGACGATGGCGCTCGGCTACAGCTTCGAGGAGACGGTCTGAGAACGCCGGCTTTCGGCGGCCCATGCCGACGGGACACGTAACGTAGCCCGACTCCGAGCGCCGAAAGGCAACGTTTACACTCCCGTGTGACCCGCCTTCGCGTATGACAGAGACGGTGCTCCTCGTCGGCGGCGGCGGCCGCGAACACGCCATCGCCAGTGCGGTCGCCGAGTCCGACGCTGCCCAACTGTACGCGTGTGCGTCGAACCGCAACCCCGGGATCGCGGCGCTTTCCTCGGGGTACGAGGAGATCGACGAGACCGACGCCGACGCGATCGTCGAGTACGCCGAATCGGTCGGCGCGACGCTTGCGGCCATCGGGCCCGAATCGGCGCTGGAGGCGGGTGTCGCCGACGCCCTCGACGACGCCGGCGTCTACGCCTTCGGTCCCCGGGCGGCCGAGGCCCGGATCGAGACGGACAAGGCGTTCCAGCGTGAGTTCATGGCCGAGGAGTCGATCCCCGGATGCCCCGACTTCGAGACGTTCGAGGACGCCGAGGCCGCCGCGGCGTACATCCGCGCGTACGACGGCGATCTGGCGATCAAACCCCGCGGGCTGACCGGCGGGAAGGGCGTTCGGGTCATCGGCGACCAGCTCACGGCCGAGGAGGGCGTCGAGTACGTCCTCGAAAGCGGGTACGACGCCTTCGTGTTGGAGGAACGGCTCGTCGGCGAGGAGTTCACGATCCAGGCGTTCGTCGCCGACGGCGAGTACCGCGTCTCCCCCGCGGTCCAGGACCACAAACGCGCCTACGAGGGCGACGAGGGGCCGAACACCGGCGGTATGGGGTCGTACACCGACGCGACGCCACGGCTCCCCTTCATGACCGACGACGAGTACGACGCGGCGGTCGACGTGATAGACGCCGTCGTCGAGGCGATGCCCGAGTACAAGGGGATCCTCTACGGCCAGTTCATGCTGACCGCCGAGGGCCCGAAAGTCGTCGAGTTCAACGCCCGCTTCGGCGATCCGGAGGCGATGAACACGCTGCCCGTCCTCGAAACCGACTTCGTCGAGTTGCTCGTCGCGGCCCGCGAGGGCGAGCCCCTGCCCGAACTCGAGTTCGCGGAGCTCGCCACCGTCTGCAAGTACGCCGTCCCGGACGGCTACCCCACCGATCCGACGGCCGGCGCGAAGGTGACGATCGACGCCGAGAGCGCCGGCGATGCGACGCTGTTTTACGCCAGCGTCGACGCCCGCGAGGACGGGATATACACCACCACCTCCCGGTCGTTCGCCGTCGTCGGCCGCGCCGGGACGATCGACGACGCCGAGGCGATCGTCGAGGACGCCTTCGAACGGACCGGCACCGAGGGGCTCCGCGTCCGCCACGACATCGGCACCGCCGATCTCGTCAAGGGGCGGATCGACCACATGGACGAACTACGGGAACGGTAGTTTTCCGCCGATCCTCCGCTTACGGCGCCCCCGACCGAACCCGACGCACCGCGTTCTCCTTGCCGTCGGCCTCGATCATCACGTCCGCCCGTTCGCGCAGCCACCCCGGGACGTTCGCGACGAACGCCGCGTGCGCCTGTGGGCTCGCCGACCCATCGCGCAGCCGCTTCGGCTCCGAGTAGTGGGCCGCGGGCCGAACCCCGTCCCACGTTTCCGCCGCGATATCGAACCCCTCGCGGTAGGTGTATCCACGGTCGGTGAAGGCGTGGTGGTGATAATCGAAGACGACCGGCACGCCGACGCGATCGCTCACCGACCTCGCGAGCTCGTCGACGCTCCAGAGGCCGGGCTTGTCGTCGTTCTCGACGGTCAGCCTAGCCCGCGCGCCCGGCGATAGCGACCGGACGGCGTCGCAAAACCGATCCGCCGTCGCCGCCTTGTCGCCGTAGGTCGCGCCGATGTGGACGTTGATCCCGTAGTACGGCGACCGGTCGAGCCCCATCAGATCGAGCCAATCGGCGTGATACTCCACGGCGGTCACCGAGCGCTCGACGGTGTCCGCCGACTCGCTCGCGAGCTTACACCAGTAGTCCGGGTGGAAGGTCAGCCGCATTCCCGCGTCCTCGACGATCCCGCCACACTCGGCGGCGAGGCGTTCGATCCCGTCGTAGTCGGGCAGTTCCGTGAGGTCGAACTGGGAGTTCCAGGGGACGAGCGTCGAGGTGCATCGATAAAACCGAATGCCGTGGTCGCGGTTCCAGGTCAGTATCGCCCGGAGGTCCTCGAAGTTCCGTCGGGTCAGCTCCGAGGCGTACGCGATCCCCTCGGACTCCCACGTCGAACGGCGCATATCGCGGTTACACCGGAGCGGCTCCTCGCGGTCGCGCAGCGTCCGGTTCAGACAGGCGTATCCGAGCACACCGACGGTACGCGCCGCGGCCTCATAGCGGTATCCATCGTTCACGCCCGTTCGTAGGGGCCGAGCCGCGTCCCGTCGAGCAGATACGCCTCGCCGTCCGCCAGCCCATCGGGGAGAAACGGCGAGAGAAACCCGTCGTTCTCGTTGACCGTCGTCCCGCCGGAGAGGTCGTTGAACGCGGGACAGACGACGAGGCGGTCGCCGACGGCGTCGTAGTCGGGAAAGCCGGCGCGATCGAGCCGCCCCCGGAGCCAGACCCGCTCCGTCCGCCGCCCCCCGACGCTGTCCGTCAGCCGCACGAGGGGGTGTTCGTGGGCGGTGCAGACGAGCGGCGCGGCGACGACCGCGTCGTCCGGCCAGGTGTGACCGTGACAAAAACCCACCTCGCCGATCCGGGTTCCGCCGCCGTCGGTCACGTCGACGCCGTCGATGTCGCCGACGACGGACTCGATGTCGCCGTCGTGGTTGCCCTTCACGACTGTCACCGGGGACTCCGCGGTCACGGCGTCCAGAAGCGTTCGGAGCTCCGCGCGCTCCGCACGGCCGGGCGTGCCGATGCTGTCCGCGAGATCGCCGAGAAAGACGAGCCGGTCGACGGCGGCTCCGCCGAGAGCGTCGAGTAGCGCCGCCCGCCGCCCGTCGGCGCGGCTGTCGAGTTCGACGCCGTCGCGCCGGAGGCCGGTCTCGATCCCGGCGTGAAAGTCCGCGACGACGAGGACGCGCTCGGGGCCGCAGTCGGCGACGGCGGCCGGCTCGCCGGCGAGCGGTTCGAGCATTCAGATCCGCTTGAGCGTGTCGTCGTCGGGCTCGTAACACTGCCCGCCCATCAGCGCGTTCTGTATGGCCTCCTCGACAGCTTCGGCCGTGGCCCCGAACTCCTCCGTGGCCGCCGCGACGAGTTCGTCCCTCGGGGCCCCATCGCCGTCGTCCAACTCGCCCATGAGTTCGACGACGGCCTCGTCGAGATCGACTTCCCCGACGTCGTCCTCACCCCCGGAGCCGCCGGACTCCGGCTCGACTGCCGGTTCCGCTGTCCCCTCGTCGGCTCCGGCCGTTCCCGCCCCCGTCTCGGCTTCGGCGGCGTCGTCCGGGTCCGCCGCCGCGGCATCCGCCTCGGGCTCGATATCCGCCGGCTCGACCTCGTCGGCCGTCGAGAACTCCGTCCCGTACTCCTCCTCGACCTCGCGGCGCTCCTCCTCGTCGAGTTCGAACTCGCCGGGGTCGAACTCGCCGGGCTCCGTGGCGGCGGCCTCGTCCGGCTCCGACGTCGGGGCGTCCCCCGCCGGCTCCGCGCCGCCGGCCGTCGGCTCCGAGCCCGACCTCACTCCCGTGTCCGGCTCGGTCCCCGGTTCGGCGTCCGGCCCGTCACCGGTCGGCTCGGGCGTGGCTCCGGGATCGGCCTCGGCTTCCGGCTCGGCGCGCCCGTCGGTTCCGGGGTCGCTCGCCGCGGACGTATCGGTCCCCGTCTCCGGTTCGGCACCGACCTCCGTCCCCGGTTCGCTCAGCGATTCGATCTCCGGCTCCAGCTCCGCCCCGGTGTCCTCGGCCGCCGCATCCGTCCCGGCATCCGGCGTCGACCCGCCCTCGACAGCCGATCCGTCGACCGCTGCCGGCTCAGCCGCTTCGGGCTCGCCGCCGGTCGCCGTCCCGCCGCTCGCCGTCGACGCCCCCGAAAGCGTCACTGTCGCGAGCGCTGCGGCGTCGCCGCCGCCCTCCCCCGGCGCGAGGTCGAGTGCGCGTACCTCGTCGCGCTCGCCCGCAACGACTTCGACGGCCTCGATCGCGACCCGCCTGAGTTCGGAGAGGTACTCGGGGGTCGTCCCGTAGTGATCGACGGCAAGGGCGACGCCGTCGGCCAGTCGTTCGTCGATAGCCGCCTCGGCGAGGGCGGCACGGAGGGGATCGCCCGTCAGCCCGGAGTCGATCGCCGACGCCATCACGCCGATCCGATCCAGCGTGCGCTCGGCGGCGGTCACGACCCACCGATCCCGCGTGTCGGCGTCGACACCGCTTACCGTCTCCGGGCGGACGGAGCTGTAGATCCGGTCGCCGTCGTCGGGCTCGTAGGTTCTGGCCTTCCCGGAGATCGAGAAGAACGCCGGCGGCTCGGCCCGTTCGAGCGCCGCCAGCGCGTCCGGCTGGTACTGCCCGGCGTACGTGACGAACGCGCCGGTCGGGTCGACGAGCCGCCCACGAACCATCTCGGGGTTCACGTCCTCGACCTCCGTGAGGACGCCGACGGCGAAGAGGCGGTTGACGCGGGCGCCGGTCGGCGTCACGACGTAGTTCGGGGCCCGCTCCTCGTCGCTCTCGCTGTAGGACAGCTCGGCGTCGTCGAACTCCGTCGCGAACAGGCGGTAGGCGACCTCCCGTCGCCCCGGCCCGGAGTCGCTCATCCGTCCACCTCCGCGAGGAAGGCGGCAGCACGCGCTTCGGGGGCCTCGTCGCTCTCGTCGAACGCCGAGGCGTTGAGGTTGGCCCCGTACTCGTCGACCGACAGCGCGCCGCGCACGCGGTACTCCCGGCCCTCCAACCGCTCCGCGATCCGATCGGCGACGACGTCGCGGTCCATCGCGTCGCGGGCGTGGTCCAGGGCGTCCTCCAGGCTGCCGCCGTACACCGCCGCCGTCAGCTCCCGGTCGAGGATGGCCGTCACCGTGTCCGTCCCGTCGTCGAGCACCGCCTTCACTCGGAGGTCGTCCTCCGGGTCGACCCGGCCGTGATCCCGACACTGGTCGTTCTGGACGACGCGGCCGCAGTCGGGACACCGCTGGATGAGCCCGGAGCCGTCCCGGACCTCGATCACGTTCCCGGTCAGGAGGACGTCGTAGACGCCGCCCGAGGCGACCGCCTCCCGCACCGAGAGCGCCGTCGCCGAGTCGCTCACGGACACCTCGGCGGCCGGCTCGACGCTCGAAAACGCCGTCACGTTCACCGACGGGACGCCCCGGAACTCGTCGACGTACACGTCCTCGATCCGCACCGACGCGCCCTCCGCGAGTTCCGGGTGTGGGTCCCAGTCGGTGAAGGGGAGCCGCGTCGTTTCGTCGCCGAACTCGCCGCTCAGGATCTCCGTTTCGCCGTCGCGGCCGTCGATCGTCCGGCGCTCGACATCGAGCACCTTGATCTCGATCGTCCGGCCGCGGTCGCCCGGTTCGAGGTCGATGAGCTCCCGTTCCCCCCCGACCTCGTAGGGAACCGACAAGGGCTCCTCGTCGAGCGTCACGGTCGTCGAACTGCCGAGGTTCAGCTCCGGCTCCCCGTCCCACTCCCGGACCCCGGCGTTGCCCGCCGTGATCGTATCGCCCGCCGACAGCGAAAAGTCGTTCCAGGCGGTGTAGGAGATCCGTCCCGTCCCGTCGGCGAGTTCGCCCTCGAAGATCGTCTGGTCCTCGCCCTCGTACCGGATCGAGCGCTTGCCGACCGTCAGCACGCGGGCGGCGACGGTGACGTTGCCCGAGTCGGTCGTGATGTCGGCGATGTCCGTCTCCGAGGGCGTCGCGTCGCTTCCGCCGCCCGAGTCGCCGTACTTGCGGCGTAGGCTCTGTTTTGCCTCGTCCATCGGCACCGAGTAGGAAACGAGCTTCTCGAGATCCTCCCTGACCGCCGCTTCGTCGACGCCGAGGGCGGAGGCGAGCTCCTCGGCGGCGTCGTCGAGACTCATACGCGTCGGTTCGGCGGCCGGTGGCAAAAGCGTTCGTGACGGTCCGGGCGCGGCCCCCTACGAGTAAAACACCGCGGGCCGGCGTTCGCCGCCGTACCCCGGTTCGGGGTCGTAGGCGTCGAAGGACTCGATCGCCGCGTCGCCGAGCAGGAGCTCCAACACGTCGATCGCCGACGCCCGGAGCAGGGGTCGGTTGTCGTTGCCGCAGTTCTCGTCGAACGTACAGGCCGGACAGCCGTTCGGCCGGCCACAGCCACAGTCGCGCAGCTGGTCGCGCGCCCGGGCCGCGAGCGCCTCGAAGCGCTCGTAGACCGCGCGGGCGAAGCCCAACCCGCCCTCGATCCCGTCGTAGATGAACCATCCCGACGCCGGGGGGCCGTCGAGTTCGTCCGTCCGCGCTTCGAGGGCGTACTCGGCCGCCTCGATCGACTCGGGAACCGTCCCGTCGCCGCGCGGGGCGAAGTGCGAATCGAGCACCAAGGTCGCGAGCCCGCCGAGATCGCCCTTGTCGACCCGCAACTCCAGGGGCGCGGTCTGGATTGTCGCGTGCTCGGCCGCGTGCAGCCCCGCGACGTAGCCGAGGTGCGGCGGGTCGGCCGCGTCGGCGTCGACGCCCGTCTCGACGCCGTACGAGCGGTACTTCTCGACGAGCGTCCGCTCTATCGGCTTCGGCACTTCGACCCAACAGAGCTGTGTCTCCATCGTGATCGGCTCCGTCCCGGTCGGGATCCCGGCCTCGACCGTCTCGCCGCTCCCGACTGACATCCGGTCGTAGGCGTGGTGGTGAACGAGCACCGTTCCCCGCCCGAAGTGGAGCTCGAAGCCGTTGACGGTCCGGGAGACCTCCGACTCGGCGTCGACGACGTTCACGTCCGAGCGGGTCCGGGTGTAGTGGTCGAGATCCGCCGGCGCGAGCTCGACGATCGGCTGCGGCCGGTCCTCGTGGACGGCGACGACCTCGAACTGCTGGCCGTCGTGGAGCCGAACCGCGCCCTCGTGGTAGTCGCGGTAGGCGCGGTTCCGGCCGATCGGTTCGAGATCGAGCTCCTCGGGGAGGCCCCACCGGCTCCGGTCGATCCCCTCGGCGAGCGTCAGCCGGAACTCCGTCTCGTCGCCGCCGTAGACGTTCACGTCGGTCTGTGGCCGCGGCGGGCCGGTGTAGTGGACGGCCGCCCCCAGGTCGCCTTCGAGCCGTCCCGCGCGCCGCCACATCTCGACCGCCGATCGGAGCCGATCCCCGTCGGCGAAGCGCCCGGCGTCGCCGGCCTCCAGGGCGATCTCGTCGGCCGCACAGAGCAGGTGCCGGGCGAAGACGGCGTCGTTCGACGTGTCGACAACGGCGTCTTCGACGTCGGATTCGAGCAGGTACTCGGGGTTCGAGACGACGTACTGATCGAGCGTCCGGTGGTCGGCGACGAGCACCGCGAGGCTGCGGTCGGTCCCCCGTCCCGCCCGCCCGATCCGCTGCCAGAACGACTGCCGTTGGCCGGGGTACCCCATCAGCACCGTCGCGTCGAGCGACCCGATGTCGATCCCGAGTTCGAGCGCCGAGGTCGTCGCGAGGCCGGCCAACGCGTCCGTCTTGAACTCCGTCTCCCGGGCGTGTCTGGTCCGTTTCCCGAGGCCGGCGTGGTACGGCTCGATCCCCGCGGTCGCGTCCCCGCCGTACGCCCGGGGGTTGTGCCGGCAGTGCTCCGTGGCCCGCCGGACGCTCAGCTCCGTGAGCTTGCGGCTCGGACAGAACAGAAGCGATTTGATGTCGGCTGCGGTGAGGTGGCCGAACACTTTCGGTGCGTCGACGCTCGCCGGGACCCGATCCGCGATCCCGTCGTCGTCGTCGCGCTCGGAGCCCGTCCCGTCGTCCGTCCCCGTGCCGGGAGCCGGCTCGTCGCCGTCCGGCTCGGAGCGATCCCGCGGTGGCGGGTTCCAGAGAACGATGTCGCGGGCTCCCTCCGGCGATCCGTCGTCGTCGACGACGGTCACCGGTTCGCCGAGCAGCGCCGCCGAGTGCTCGCCCGGGTTGCCGACCGTCGCGGACGTGAGCGCGTAGCTCGGCTCGCTCCCCCAGTATTCGAGGACACGCCGAAGCCGCCTGAGGATCCAGGCGGCGTGCATCCCCTGGACGCCGGTGTAGGTGTGGGACTCGTCGACGACGACGAGATCGACGGCGCTGTAGAACCGGCTCCACCGGTCGTGGTGTTCGAGGTAGACGTTCAGCGCCTGGAAGTTGGTCAGGATGACGTCGGCCTCCTCGCGGATCGACCGCCGTTCGGCGGTCGGCGTGTCGCCGTCGTACACCCGGACCCTGATGTCGAGGCCGAGATCGTCGTACAGCGCCTCCAGGGCCTCCCGCTGGTCGTTCGTCAGCGCCTTCATCGGGTACAGACAGAGGGCGGTCGAGCCGCTCCCCGCGCGGGAGCCGTCCGCGGAGAGCACCCCCGCTTCGAGCAGCCGTCGGGCGATGTCGAGCCCGTAGACGTGGGTCTTGCCGCTGGCCGTCGAGGTCGACACGCAGACGTTCTCGCCGCGTTCGAGCGCCCGGAGACCGGCCGCCTGGTGGCTGTACAGCTCGAAGGGGTACCGTTCGGCGAGCGTCGACCCGAGCACGGTGTCGGCCGGCACGGTGTCGGCCGCACGCGCCGGAACCGACCGGACGGAGACGAACTCCGAGTCCGGCGTCAGCCCGGGCCGCGGGAACGCCTCGATCAGCTCCTCGCCGGTTCGGTGTGTGTCGGTCATGTTAGAAGTCGGTTAATCCGCTCTGTCTGCCCGCCGCGCCGCCCGCGCCGCTGTCGGTCGGCTCCCGGCGGTCGGCCCCGTCGATCGCCCGATAGACGTACCAAAGCGCCTCGCAGTCGTCCCGGCAGTAGCGCTCGTGTCGCTCCCAGTCCGGCTGGGCGGCGGGGTCGTCGGGGTTTCGCATGAACCGGCGGTAGGCGGCCGCGGTCCGGGCGCCCGACAGCCCCGTCCCGCGCCCTTCGTACCCGAGCGCGTCGGCGACGTCGTCGAGGCGGTTCGTCCGCCCCGGCAACAGGGCGTTGCCGTCCCTGACCGCCCACTTATAAAGGTCGTACGTCCAGCGGTCGTCCCACGCGTCGGCGTAGTGAGGGTGGTACCGCCGGATGAACCGCTCGATCTGCGGGTAGTCGAACCCGTAGCCGTTCCACGTCAGGAGCGTCCGGTCGGGGTGGTTGCCGAGCAGCCACTCGATGAACGCCCCGAGAACGCCGGCCGGATCCGTCGGGTCGGAACGCTCCGTGAACGCGCGGTAGCTGTCGTCGTCGGGATCGTAGACGCCGAACTGCCAGATGATCGTCGGCGAGAGCCCGTCGGTCTCGATGTCGAGACACAGCGGCGGGCGGCCGTGCCGGCTCTTGACCGGCGTCCCGTTCGTGAGCTTGAGCGGCTCGCCGGTCTCGATCACCTCCGCGTGGGCGTGGAGCCGCGCCGCGCTCTCCCGGCCGAGCCCGGGGAGGGAAGCCAGATCGGTCACCGCCGTGTCCCGGACATCGCCCCTGGTTCGACAGCCGGCCGCGGACAGCGTCTCGGCGGTCGCCGCCCCGACGCCGTCGAGCGCACGGAGGCCGAACCGGTCGGCCGACACGGGATCGCCGCCGGCCGTTCCCGCGGCCGTACAGACGACCGGCGTCAGCTCGATCGGCCCCTCGCCGGTCGCGCCGAGGCCGAAAACGGGCACGTCGACGGTCGATCTATCCGTCTCGAGCGTCCAGACGTGGTGATAGCCCGCCGGCTGTCCCCCGGCCAACACGACGAGCGGCCCCTCGACCCGTCCGGCGATCGCCGCCAGCTCGTCGGCGAACGGGAGCGTGGCGCACAGCGAGGTCGTGTCCGTCTCGACGGCGAGCTCCGGGACGAACAGGTGTGTTGCGGCGTCGCCGTCGTGCGGTGTCGGCCCGGGCTCGGCGGCGAGGTCTCCCAACACTGCCCCGTCCTGGACGGCGAAAAGCGTCGTCGTCCCCGTCTCCGCGTCGGCGTGAACGCCGCCGTCCGGGTCGGGCGTAACCCGACGCACCCGCCCGCCGTTGCGGCCGAGCTGTGGGTGGATCGTCTCGACGCCGGCGGCGCTTTTGACCGACGCGTACCCCTGTGCGCTCCGGGCGCCGGGGACGACGACGGCGTCGGGGTCGACGTACCCGACCGCGTCCTCGATGGCCGCGCCGGACAGCCGGTCGGCTGCCGGAGCGGGAACCGACAGCAGTCGTAGCGACAGCCCGTCGGGCATCGAACTCGTCCGTCCGGAGGTCGGGAGCGAATATAAGCGTGTCCGCGGCGGCGACCGCCCGGGCGACCCCGGCCCCGGAGTCGGTGTCCGGGGTTCCGAGGAGGTGCACGGGCTGATGTCGCGGGAGAGGACCACGGACCATTTCTCGGAACAGGCTTTTGAGTGAGAACGTACTACTCACCGGAAGAAAGTATGAACGGCGATGAACGGATACTCATCCCGATCGACGACTCGGACCCCTCGGAGAGCGCGGTCGAATTCGTCATCGATCGGTTCCCGTCGTCGGGCGTCGAAACGACGATCCTGCACGTTGTTCCGTCAGGGTCACCGGTAACCGACACCCGCGTGTTTCAGGAAGCCGCTCAGCGCGACGAGATGGAGGTGCTGTTGGAGGAGTACCGGGAACGTCTTGAGGACGCCGGCTTCGGCGTGACGGTCGAAACGGTCGAGGGGACGCCGGACCGGGAGATCGTCGACTTCGCACTGACGGAGGACCACACACTGATTGTCATCGGGAGTCACGGTCGCCAGGGGATCAACCGGGTTCTTCTCGGAAGCGTCGCGGAGAACGTCGTCCGACGGGCACCGATGCCCGTTACCGTCGTTAGATAGCGTCGAGCGCAACGACACGGGTACGACCCCACGTCCGGTCAGCCGGCGACGTAGGTGTTTTCGAGTTCGTACGTCCTCGTCTGTACCTCGCGCAGTTCGCCGTCCTCCTCGACGAGAATGACGAGCTCTATCGAGCTCCCCGCGGTGAGGTCAGCCGACAGCAACTCGCTCCCGTCCGCGATGATCAACGTCTGACCGCTCGCAGTCAGGCGCGTTCGGTCGTCGGACGGATCGAGACCGTCGGCCCGGACGTGGATTTCGGCGGCATTGAGAAGGCTCGTCGCGGTGATTTCGATCCCCTCACCGGTCTCGTCGATCTGAACACCGCCGTAGGACTCCTCCTGGACGAGGTCCCCGATGTAGTACGCACCGATGCCCGGCGAGAGAAGCGACACGATCAGCACGACGGTGCCCAGAGTCAACGCCAGAACGAAGACGCCGATCGCAGTTCCGGTGTCGATGAACTCCAACTGGTCTCGCACGGATAGTAGTTCGATTAGCGAATGGGTTCCGCATAAACGTTGTCGATGTACAGTTCGAAACGGCGGGTTGGAACGGGTATCAGTTCGGCTCGACGCCCGGGATGAAGATGTGGATGAGATCGAACATCGCGAGCAGTGACAGCCCGACGAGGAAGGTGAACACGCCGAGGCTGAGCCACGTGAAGTAGATCTCCCATCGTGAGGGGTAAAACTCGCTGTCCTCGGGGATCGCCCGCAGGCAGAACCAGAAATTAAAGAAGAAGATGACCGGGGCGATAACCGCCGCGAGCGCCGATGCGACGAGCACGACGAACACCGGCTCCGGCACGCCGGCGATGATCGCCACGGCCCCGATGAGGGAGGCGATCATGGCGATCCGGTAGATGTTGTACTCGGAGTACCAGACCCGACCCGCACCGTCGGGCGCGGACTCGACACCGCTCCAGTCGTCGACCCGGCGGAACAGGTTTCGACAGGCCGCGGAGATCACGCGCGGACGACCGTCGAAGTAGTTGAACTGCGTCGAGAAGGCGATACCGAAGGCCCCGAGCAGAAAGACGGCCATCATCCACGGGCCGACGGACTCGGTGAAGATCTGTGCGATCTCACCGATCGCCTGCTGTCCTTCGACGTCGGAGGGAAACATCCACACGACGGCGAGCGACATGATCATTATCGCGAGCACGAGCGAGAGGACGTTGCTGTAGTCGAAATCACGGACGCCGATCCGGAACCACCGGTAGCAGTACTCGCGGGTCCGATCCGAAAGCTGGTCGTAGTCGACGGTGAAGTCCTCGATACTTGGGTTGGCTTCGAACTTGTCGATCTCGTTGGCCGCTCCCTCGGCTTCCATCTCCTCACGAAGCCGCGGAAGACCCTTCTTTTTCGCCAATCCCCACTCGGATGCCTGCAGCGACACGTCGATGCCAGTCGGAAGCAGCCCGATGCTCGCCGCGAAGACGAGCCAGGCCTCCGGCGGGACATCGACGACAAAGAAGTTGACGTATACGCCCGCCTCGGGTGGATTGACGAAGTACACGGCAACGAACGCGAGGACGACGACCACCAGAATCGACTTCACGGTGAGCTCGACGGCCCGGTACCGCCCTGTCAGGATAACCGCGACGCTGAGGCCGCCGATCGCGACCGCATATCCCCAGAGCGGAACCGATAGAAGGCCGGTGATCGTGTTCAAACCGAAGAAGAGAACGGCGGCTGCGGCGATCAGCCGGCCCGCCTGCCCGATCGTCATCTGCGCCCCGAAGACCAATAACACGTACCAGAGGGCCCACTTCCGTTTCGTCGTGTTCATCGCGTCCATGATGCTTTTTCCGGTCGCGTAGGTGAAGCGGTAGGCCATACGGAACCCGTACCATTTGAACACGTACGCGACAGGGATCGCCCAGAGCAGCGCCCACCCGAACCGACCGCCCGCAGTCGGGATGGTAATTATGTGACTCGTCCCGACGCCCGTCATCATCAACAGGATGCCCGGGCCGAAGTGCTTGAACTGCGATATCGGGTCGGTCTTCGGCGGCGTAACGTTCGAATCGAGGAGATCGGGTGCGGCGGCGGTCCCGCCGTCGGCCTCCGCGGTTCCGCCGTCCGGTTTGGCGCCGTCGCTCACGGTCCCGTCCTCCGATACGTCCATGTGCCTCGGTTGTCGCGTCGGTTCGATCGTCGCGGCCTCCGGTTCGTCGTGTATGCTATCATGGGTATCTCAGGCTATCGTCCGTCGCCAACGGCGACCGACTGGCCGGCGTGTTCCGTCCGTTCGGCAACGATCGTTTCGCCGGGCCCATATCGCGCCTTCTGCCGGCTTGATCGGATCTGTCACGCCAATATATGAAAAACGTTGATTAAAATACATGATTAATCACTATACTAATCGGCTCCCCTTAAATACTAAATATTCGACACGTCCGTGCAGCCTTTGCAACGAACGGTTCGGGAATTCCAACCGTACTGAATGTATATATGGCCTCCTTTTGTCTTTCAGTATAGGAAGCAACGTTCGTCCGATCCTAGCCCGCTCCCGTTTCGAACGAACTGACACCCGGAACGGCGCCGGACGGCTACCCGGAAGCGATATGTGTGAACTACGTCAGGGGCAGGCGCCGAGCTCTTTCGCGTCCCGGAGTTGCACCGCGCCCTGGGCGAGTGTTGTTTGCCCCAGCCGGACCCGGCCGGTCGGCTGGAGCTCACGCTCGAACGTCCGGCGCGTCCGCGGGGATCGGTCGCCCCGCCGAGACTCGGCAGCGCCCGGCTCGTCCGCTACAACGGTGGGGTTCGGGAGGAGTCACGTCCCCAAACGGCCGAACGAGCAACGACGGAACGGGGGGTTGGCCGTATGCTTTCGAGCCGTTTCGGGCCAATACAGCGCCGTTCGTCCCCGAGTGTCAGTCGTGACCGTTCGACCGGGCCGCGTCAAGAAGCATCCGCTGTTCGGCCCGCTGGATGATCTCCCGAACCTCGTCAACGGCGTCGATATTGGCGGAGACGGAGGTGATCCCTTTTTTGACGAGGAACCGCGCCATCTCCGGCTTCGATCCCGCCTGCCCGGTGATCGTCGTGTCGACACCGTACTCGTTGCACGTGTCGATCACCTGACCCATCGCGTCCAGGACAGCCGGGTGCATCTCGTCGAACTGATCGGCGACCTGGCCGTTGTTCCGGTCGACTGCGAGCACGTACTGAACGAGGTCGTTCGTCCCGAGCGCGACGAAGTCGATCCCCGTTTGGATTATCTCCTCGATCTGGTAGACGCTTGCAGGCGTTTCGATCATCACGCCCCAGCGACGGTCGTCGGGATCGATCCCGACATCGCGCATCATCTCGCGGGCGGCAACGACCTCTTCGGGGTCGTTCGGCAGCGGAAAGAGCACCTCAACGTTGTCGTATCCCTCCCCGTGAAGCCGCTTGAACGCCCGCAACTCGAGCCTTGCGAGCTCCGGTTCATCGAGGCTACGACGGATCCCACGCCACCCGAGCATCGGGTTGTGCTCGTGGGGCTCGTCCTCTCCCCCTTCCAGTTCGGCGAGTTCGTCCGTCGGTGCGTCGAGCGTTCGGGCCCGCACCGGCCGCGGATAGAAGGCGTCGGCGACGTGTCGGATCTCGTTGGCGACGTTCTCGACGAACGCGTCCTCGCCGTGGTCCGCGACGTACCGTCTCGGGGTCTTCCGCATCGACAACAGGATGTGCTCGAGCCGGAGCAGTCCGACCCCGTCGGCCCCGGTTTCGGCCGCCCGTTCTGCAGCGTCGGGGATCGAGACGTTCGTCTTCACGCCGGTTGCGGTCGCCGACGTCATTGAAACGCGGGAACCGGAAGCCTCCGCCGGTTCGGTCCGTTCGGGCTCACCGGGTTCCCCGCCGCTGTCAGCCCTGTCTCGCGCTGTCGAACGCTGCTCCGCCGTCGAAGCGGCGATGGTCCCCTTTTCGCCGTCGATACTGATCCACTGCCCGTCGTTGATCAGTTCGGTCGCAGCGTCGGTCCCGACGACGGACGGCACGCCGAGTTCCCGCGAGACGATCGCGGCGTGACAGGTGATGCCACCTTCGTTCGTAACGATCCCGGCAGCCCGTTTCATCGCCGGGACCATCTGAGGCATCGTCATCTCCGTGACGATGATGTCGCCGTCCTCGACCGTATCCGCTGCTTCGGGGTCGCTGAACACCCTGGCCGACCCTGTCGCCGATCCGGGACTCGCGCCGAGTCCCTTGCATATCCGTTCCCCGGCCTCCGCCCCCTCGGACTTCGAGTCCGCACTCGAGTGTGCCATTGTTCAGTACGACCCGATTCCGAGAACGTCGTTCGTTCGTTCCATGCTTTCCTCGCGGTCGGCGGTGCCGGTTATCGCACGAATCGCATCGATGTTTTCGGGGATGACGTCGCTCTCCCGGTGGATCGACTGGAACAGATACAGTTGGTTCCCCTCGACCGTGACTGAGTCCTCGAACACTTGGTTCTCGTAGAGGTTCATGCGATTCCGTCCCCGGTCGAGCGCGAACTCTTGGAGGTCCCACCCGGAGTTCATCTCCAAGTCCCCGTCTATGAGGTGAATGCGGGACTCCTCAGCGAGCGTCTCGACGACGTCCGCCGTCGAGGGGGCGGACTCCAGTTCGACGTTGACCGTATGGAAGTGGTGACGGACTGTCGGAACTTTCATTCCCATCGTCTGAATGTCACCGATTTCGGGGATGACTTCGAGAGCGTCGGGACCGTGGTGTGACGGTGGTTTGACTGGATCCGCAGAGATGACCGCGTGCTCGCCGCGGCACCGAACCAGCGTGACGAGCGTTCGTTCCATGCCGTACTCCTCGAGAAGCGGCGCGAACAGTCGATTGAGCCCCGTCGTATTACACGAGACGATACGGACGTAGTCCTCGCCGACGGCCTCGGAGTAGTTTGCCCGCGCAGTGAAGCTCTGCTCGGCGACTTCGGCCGATTCCCCGCCCTGGAATATCGCCGGCGTGTCGCGTTTCTCGTACACCGGGCGGTACTCCGCGCCCATTCCGGCGGGCGTCGTATCGACGACGACGTCGCTTCGATCGATCATCTCCTCGACCGACCCCGCCGACCGCATTCCCTTGTCGTCGAACTCGACGCTACGGTCCTCGGGCGCGTACACGTCGTACCCCCGGCGCAACGCGGCGTCGGCCGTGTGATCCGGTGTCGCCTTCGAGACACCGACGAGTGACATATCTGGCGTTTCGGCGACCGCGTCCGCGACCCGCTTGCCGATCGTTCCGTAGCCGTTTACGCTCACTTCGACCATACTCGTAGGTCGGTGTATTATGATTAAAAATGATCCATAGGAGCAGAAATTGTGCGAACACTCCCCCGGTGTCGCGTCAACGACGGCGCCGATGACACCCGCTCTACTTGAGCTGTTCGGCCAGATGGACGACGATCGGCGCCTCGGCCTCCTCGACGAAGCGGGCGAGCTCCGCGCCCGAGGCGGCGTCCTCGACGATCACCGTCGGGATCAGCTCGATGCCGTGCTCTTCAACGCCCGGGCCGATCTTCGAGCCGTCGTCGGCCTTCTCGACGGGGTAGTGTTCGACGTCGTCGACGCCGGCGGCCGCCATCGCCGCGCCGAAGTCGGGCAGCTGTGACCGGCAGTCGACACACCAGTCGCCGCCCCAGACCTTCACGACGATGTCGTCGGCGACGGTTTCGAAGGCGGCGACTGCCTCCTCGTAGGAGTCCGCGTCCCACGCGGGGTTCGGGCGCAGGGTTTCGAGTTCCATGCGTCGCTATTCGTCGCCGGACGCTTAAGTAACGCGTCGTGCCAGCCGCGCGAGGTCACTCTGTCACGAGAAACGTCCGGTCGCCCCGGCGTTCGAAGTAGGCGCCGTCAGCGTCGGCGGCGTATCCACGGACCTGCGAAAGCGGAAGGTCGCTGATTTCGAGGACGCGGGTACCGCTCGGGGCCTCGGTCGTTGTGTTCGGTTGTGTCGACATACGCGTTGATACGAATCCAGCATATAAATCCGCCAGCCAACCCCGGAGTGAAAGTGAAAGTAAAGCCGAAAGACGGACACGGAACCGTCCTTCCCCCGCCGAAACGGCCCGGGGGCGGCGGACCGGGGGATCAGAGCTCGATGTCCTCGCCGTCGGTGCGCTTGACCAGGGTGGCCCCCGTCGCGGCGTCGACGCGCATGGTCCGCCCGCAGCCGCCCCCGACCTCCCGCGCGACGACCTCGATCCCGTGTTCGGCGAGGACCTCCTCGGCGGCCGCGACGTTGCGGTCGCCGATCGACTCGCCGTCGTCGGTCCCGAAGTCGACGACGGCGGCGCCGCCGGTCACCTTCGCCCGGAGGGTGGGGCGTGCGGCCCCGGCGTCGAGCAGCGCCTCAACGACGAGGTCGATCCCCGAATCGACGAACCGCTCCGGCGGGCGCGAGCCGTCCCCGTCCCGGTGGGGCAACATCGGGTGGAGAAGCGAGCCGACCCCGTTCTCGGGATCGTAGATCGCAACCCCGAGACACGAGCCGAGCCCGCTCGTCGTCAGCGTCCCGGCGGTGGCGACGGCGTGCTCCGCGATGGAGACCTTTATCCGATCGCCGGCGGGTCCCCCCACCCCGGAGCCCCGACCCACGGCTCAGAACACCTCGTCGGGGTCGACGTGCGTTCTGTCGGCCCGTTCGACGAGGAGATCGTCGAGCACCGCCCGCAGCTCCGCTTCGTCCGGCAGCGCCAACAGCTCACACCGGAACACCCCGTCGCCGTCGGTCCTGATCACCGAATCGAGCAGGAAGGCGTGCTCCTGGCTTCGGGCCATCCGCCCGACGATCGGGCTCAGTATCGACGAGCCCATATCGGAGACGAACGTCGGCGGCGAGTGGTCGATCGACGATTCGAGGACGTTCGCCCAGCCGTCGATGAACCCGCTCGTCATGATGTTGCCGAGCTCCTTCATCGCGCTCTGCTCCATCCCGCCCCACTCGCCGTCGGTTTCGGTCGGCACCAACGCGTCGACGACGGCCTCCGCGGAGGGTCGATCGAAGAGGATCACGAGGTAGCCGCTCGGCTCGCCGTCGTACTCCATGACCGTGCCGACGTACCGCTTGTCGCCGACCGTCGGCGGGACCTCCTCGATCGGGACGAAACGCATGCGGTTTACCTCCAGATCGGTTTCGAGCCCGGTCATCGTCGTGATGTTGTCGGCCGCCTGCTCGGCCCCGGTCTTCGTCATCTCGTTGAACACTTCCAGCTTCTCGAAGGGGATCGCGTCGTCGGCCGCCGGATCCAGCGCCTCGACGAGGGACTCCCGGTCGGGGACGAGCAGGATCTGGAACTCGAGGGACCCGCTGGCGGACTCGACGCGGCTCCGGAAGACGAACACCTGATCGTCCGCGTCCATGAGGTTGGCCGGCAGCACGTCGGCTCCGGCCCCCTCCAGATACGTCGGGGGAGAGATATCGACGACCGCCCCGAGGTGGTCGGCCCAGCCGTCGACGAACCCGCTCGTCAGAATGTTGCCGACCTCCTTTATCGAGCTCCGGCGCATCGCCGCCCCGCCGTTCGGCGCGAGCACGTCCGCGATCGTCTCGCGGGCCCGCTCGTCGAAGGTCAGGACTGTCTCGCCGTCGAGCGCGCCGTCGAGGTCGATCCGGACGCCGGTGAACTCCCCGCCGAGATACTCGTATTCGAGGTCCGACGGCGACATCAACGAGACGTTCGTCACCTCCACCGTCGCGTCGATCCCCGTCAGCTGCGACAGCGACTGTGCCGCCGAGCGCGCGCCGTCCCGTGCGAGCCCGTTGTACGTCTCGAGGGAATCGATGTCGATCTGCATCCTACCCGGCCACCACGTTCTCGATCTCGTCGAGGACGCTCGGCTTCTGGAACGGTTTCGTGATGTACCCCTCGGCGCCGGCCTGGATGGCGTTTTTCATCTTCTGCTCCTGGCCGACGCTTGTGCACATGATGACCTTCGCACCGGGGTCCGTGTCGGTGATCTCGTCCGTCGCCTCGATCCCGTCGCGGATCGGCATCACGATGTCCATCATCACGAGATCCGGGTCGTTTTCGTTGTACAGCTCGATCGCCTCGACGCCGTTTTCCGCCTCGCCGACAATGGCGTACTCCTCCTCGAGGATCTCCCTGAGGAGGCTGCGCATGAACTCCGAGTCGTCCGCTATCAGGACCTTCATCTCTACCGTACGTTCCACGAGTACGCACATCAAGCCCGAGCCGAGTTCAGCGTTCGATACGGATCGAGTATCGGCGTGGCACCCGCCCGACGGTTCGGCCCTACCGCCCGCCCGCCTCCTCGCGGATCGCGGCCACGAGATCCTCGATCGAATCGGTGCGATCGAGGTCGTGGGTTTGCAGTAGTTTCGCCAAGTTCGGCGTGTCGCCGGTTTCGAACGTCGACTCCCGCAGCAGGATCTCGACGACCTCGTCCGGCGGCGTCCCGTCGGTCACGTGGCTTGCGTACCACCGAACGAGGCTCTCGAACGTCGAGATCACGTCGTCGGAGACGGGCCGGTGGCGGGCGGTGTCGCCCTCGAACTCCGCGACGATGTCGAGCCCGTAGCGGGCGTTCGACCGCGAGAGCTCCTCGGCGAGTAGCGTCCGGGCGGCCTCGGGACTCCGCATGCCGCCCGCCCGCCCGCCTGCCGGACCGTCGGGGCGACCGGCGCCGCCGGCGTCCCCGGACGATCGGCCCGCGTCGTCTGCCTCTCCCACGGAGTCGGGCACGTTCGGCGGCCCGCCGCCCGGAGAGACGACGTAGCGACCCTCCTCGTCCAGCTCCTCGACGTACTCGCTTTCGGAAACGTCGAGTTCCTCCGGGGAGAGCACCTTCCCCTTCTTGGCGTCCGGGCCGGTCGGCGGCTCGGAGTCGACCTCGTTGTCGGGGGCCAGTTCATCGGGTAGCTCCTCGGGTATGTCGTCAGTCATGGTTTTTATGCGTTGAATCGGATCGTGTCCTCGTTCTCCCGGACCGAGACCGTGATGCGGGTGTCGCCGCTGATATCGACACCCCCGACTGTCACCTCGACGACGGTGCCGGGGGACCACAGCTCCGAATCGGTGTCGCCGACCCGGTCCACGCTGTCCGGCTCGTTGAACGACCCCTCGATCAACACGTCGAGGGCATCGCGCTCCGTGTGTAACTCCGTTTCGCCGGTGTTCTTGACGTAGAGCGTCAGTTCCTCCGACCCACTGTCGTAGATCGACCCCGGCTCCCCGGTGTCGCTTATAATCCGAATATCGGTGTCGATCTGCTCTTCGACCCCCTCGCTTTGATCCGTGATCGACGTGCTGACCCGATCGACCTGCGTCACCAGCGTGCCGGCGACGCCCGCCGCGACGACGATGCTGGCGATGAAGATGATGAGGTGGGAAGCGGAGACGCCGCTCATGGGCGGTCACCTCCGGTCGGGGAGGCGTTCGGCAACAGTCGGTTCGTCGGGTAGTTCGTTCGGGTCATTATCATACGTCCGCGTTGAATTCGAGGGATCGTTCGGTGCCCTTCGTCGAGACGGTGAGGCGGTTGCCGCTGCCGTCGAGTTGCCGATCGAGGCTCACGACGATCTCGAGGACCTCGTCCTCCGCCCAGACGCCGTCGTTGTCGCCGTTGCTCGAATCGATCGCGAGATCGGCTTCCGGGACGAACAAGCCGTTGACGAGTACGTCGATGTCGGCGGGGTCCTGCGTGAGCGCCGTCGAGCCGGTGTTTCGGACGTAGAAGGTGATCTCGCTTTCGTCCGTGCTCGGTTCGTCGTAGAAGTTCGATCCGCCGCCGTCGTTCAACAGCTCGATGTCAGCGTCGATCGACTCGGTGATCGCGTCGCCCCGCGTCTCCGCGGAGTTCGAGATGTCCCCGACGGTCGTCACGAGCGTGCCGGCCACCCCCGCGGCGACGAGGATAGTCGCGATGAAGATCACGAGCGTGGAAGCCGACACGCCGCTCATCCCTCGATCTCGCCCCCCTGTACCGTTTCGGCGATGCCGTTCTCGACGACGATCTTCACGCGGTCCGGTTTCGGGTCGACGCCATCGACGGTGATCGTGATCGTCTCGCCGGGAACCCACAGCCCCTCGCCGGCGACGCCAGGTTTGATGTCGCCGTCGACCAGTACGCTCGTTCCAGCGCGGGACAGCGTCGTGGAGCCGGTGTTCTCGAGCTCAAGCGTGAGCTTATCACTGCTGTCGTCGTACGCCGCCGACTCGATCTCGAATTCGGTGTTCAACGCGTCGATCCCGCGATCGACCTGC
>OBKM01000237.1_pt1 | contig 27718 bp, 26 predicted proteins | sample 1519691 | NCBI WGS metagenome assembly OBKM01 (sample SAMEA37050418, study PRJEB22526) | metagenome | biome: saline pan; feature: lake; material: water | place: Egypt | collected 2015 | depth 0.5 m
TGCAGTGCGGTCCCAAGACGGTGAAGCCTCGGGGCTTGCCCCCGAGGTACTTCACACGGAGCGATTGACGGGAGCGGGTAGTGTGTGGTAGTTTACAGCGGTAGCGGTATAAACGCCCACCTCTTCAGGATGTGAATAATGCCAACAACTGAGCCTTAACAGTCGTTGAAAACACGCCTATTCTATTCAGTAGTGTTTCCAAGCTCTGGTCGGTATCAGAAGGGCTCAAAGCAAGAAGAATACCGCCGTCCGTACACACATAAGACAGTCAAGTTGGCCTTCAGATCAACTCGCTCGCCGTCGCATACCCGCCGTCTTTGCAGGTTGTGAAGTACCTCGACGACCGTCCGGTCGAGACCGCGAAGAACAGCCTCCAACGAATCGGGTCCCACTCCGGATACGGCTTCGGAGAACTGCGGCTGAAGCCCCTCGACGAGCAGTATCAGGAATCAGAGAAGTAACGACTAACTGGCCACCAATAGAACACTAACATCAGGATGAATCGAGCGAGAAAAATACAGCGGTGCGACTGAATAAAGAAATCGTATTACCAACAACTGTTAATTAACATGAGAGTGCCAATCTAGGGTGCTATTTTTTAACCGAGACGCAGGCGTGGCTGTCCTCAGGGAGTTCAGCTTTCTTATAAAACGGATCATGTCGGGATTTGGACCACGCTACATCTAAGAGAACTTTCTTGGACCACTGACTGTGGATTCTGATACACGGTACCGCTGAATTCCATATCGAGAGTCGAAAACGGCAGCTTGGCCCCACTGTGACATCAATCAACCCGATGAAACTACAATCCAGAATCCCCTAACCATGTGGTGTGGTGCTGTGGGAATCCCACCGGATTTTGCTGGGCAGGAGGTCAATTGGTGTAGATGTTACCTTCACATAATTTACGCTTCGATTACGCCGAGCAAACGAAATTAAGCATCAGTATGCCGGTATTATAACAAAGGATAAATTTGAGTGGGTTCGGGCGGATTTGAACCGCCGGCCTCCTCCATGTCAAGGAGGTGTCATAACCGACCTAGACCACGAACCCAGCATCCTGCATACACGGTAAGATACTCTGTGATTATAATTGAAAGTTTCGAATTCAACTTTTCTGAGCGACCTCCCAACTGTCCATTCTTTTTGAGCACCAGCGTAGTCTGTGTTGCTAATCTGTATATCCAAAGTCTTCACGCACCTTCCTAACTTTTGCCTCCTCTGCATGCCCATGGACTAGACCCCTGAGATAGAATGCCTTGGCCATCGTCACAAGAGCATCTGTGTCGGCGGATTCAATAATCTCCGCTTCCTGCAATGACTTAATATTCTCTGTAATCTCCTGATCGGTATACTGCTCTTTGATTATACCTTCAATTTGTGCCATAAGATAACAATACACTGTAGTCTATTGAAGACTTCCCTTTTGTTCGTCACATTTCAGTTTAGCCTTTTTATTGCTGGCTGGCCTGCTTTTATTTGTGCACTGTACTGTTATTGGAGCTGGACTTGGCGGTCTTACTGCTGGCGCACTCTTATCTAAGGCAGGACATCAAGTACACGTTCTTGAGGCCCACGACCGTCCTGGGGGTTGTGCTTCAACATTTATGCGCCACGGTGTTACAATTGAAGCAACTCTTCATGAAATTGACGGGCTAGATTCTCATGATCCAAAAAAGAAAATCTTCCAAGCACTCGATGTCTTTCGAAATATAGACTTTCTTCAAACGGACTCTTTTTACCGCTTTGTTGACTCTACACGCGATATCGATATTGTCCTTCCTCATGGTAAGGAAAGGTACGTCAAAGCGCTTACCGATACTTTCCCAGATGAAGCCCATGGCATTCGAAAATTCATAAATACTGTACTCACTGCTCGACAGCAGATGACACAGTGGCCACTCGTTGTGTCCCCCGCCTTATCTGACTATATTCTCAGCCCCGTTCGCCTTCGGACAGTTCTTCGATATTATCGGTCAACTGTTGGTGAGGTACTTGACAAATTTATTGATAGTGACGCATGTAAACTCGCGCTTACTGCGAATCTTGGGTATTATCATGACGATCCATATGAGCTATCGTTTCCGTTCTTTGCGGCGGCACAGGGGAGTTTTATTCAGGGTGGTAGCTACTACATTCGCGGAGGATCACAATCATTGTCTGACCATCTTGTTGATGTTATTCAGTCGACAGATGGGTCTATTGAGTACAACCGACGAGCCGTTGATATCCGTGTAGATGCAGGATCAGTATCTGCTGTTAGGCATATTAACTCAACTCAAAACAAAAATCCAATGACTACAGACACTGATGCCGTCATCGCCAATACTGCCATTCCAAATGTTGCTTCCAACTTACTTTCTGACCCATATGCATCGAAATTGTCAAGCCAAATTGCTGGATTTGACCTTGCCCCTAGTCTTTCGACGCTATATCTCATATTTGAGCCTGCTCTTGATGTGCTTGGTCATTCACAGTATTCAACAAAAATAACCAGCAATGTCTCTTCTTACGGCCAGTTTGCAGATTTGATGACTGGAAGCTACGCTGATCGTCCACTTAATTTTACAGACTACAGCCAAGTTGATGCTAACCTTGCTCCTGATAACCGCTCTGTTGGATCTGTTGCCTTTATCGATTCATACCACAACTGGACAGGGCTTTCTGATACTGAATATCAGCGTAAGAAAGATCATGTGACTGATATCCTTATCCGTCGTCTTACGGAAGTCATCCCTGAGATTGATGATGCTATTCTATACAGTGAGCTGGCAACTCCATTGACAATCGAAAATTATACTCGCAATCCAAGTGGGACTACGTATGGGTTTGCGCAGTATCCAGACCAGTCTACATTTTCCCGAGAGTTTGACTCTCCTGTTGATGGGTTAGAATTTGGGTCTGCTTGGACCAATCCAGGAGGTGGATTCACTGGAGCGATTCTTGGAGGGGCCTCTGCAGCATCTAATCTCTCTTCACGTGTTGATCAATTACTCATTTCGCAGACTTAATCCTGCTATTCAAATTCTAATCCGCTCAACTGGTCCTTTACGGATTATTACACACGGCCGTAGTAAATCCACTATCTGTACGTTTAATTCCAGCGGCACAGACAGCATGCTCAAATGATAGTTCATATACCTCTGTTGCTGCTTCAGAAGCGGAGTTAGCACCAAAATCAAATGACGCTGGCTTATCCCGTTCGTACGTTGCGACAAGCATCGGCTCTTTGACTGGCTCAACAATTAATGCATCGTCCCGAACGATGCCAATCATTGCTCCAGATCCATGTAACACGCCAGCAATCCGAGGCGTGTTGTACGAATCCTTCTCATAATCGAGAGCAAGGAGAGCCTCAGCAAGTGCGTCTCGCGCAGGATATCCAAGATCAATCTTCTCAACGATTGGATCAACGTGGGATCCATTGCCCAGAACAATTGCTGATGAATCTTCACTATGCCGTACACAGTTGTACTCTATATATGGATTGTCTGTTTCAGATGCGTCCTCGGTTGGCACGACAGTGAGCGTTTCATCGCGCTTCACGATTTTACGGTTTGGAAATGAACGGGAAGACACTCGGTATGCAGCTGTGTCTGGACCAACGATGATGAAACGACCAATGTACATATATAGACATGTAACAGGCGGCCGGAAATATATGCTGATTACTCTTTCATTGACTCAACTACCATTCCAATGCCTCTGTAACTTGTATGCCATAGAATTACCGAACGACCAGGTAGCTCAAAAAATCAAAGAATCATATGGTACTGCGTGCGTCGGATTACGACACGCATATATATTTGTATAGCTTTATGATGAAATGCAGTCCCGTGGGGTAGTGGCCAATCCTGCGAGCTTCTGGGGCTCGCGACGGAAGTTCGAATCTTCCCGGGACTATCCGCTGTTTTGACAGTGTTCACATGAGGAAACCATGAACTGCTAAGATGTCCGTCAAGAGGTATCAGACCATGGTACTTTTCCGGAACCGACGCACAGTGTATACTAGATGGAAAATGGCTACGGACTTTTAGACCAGTCACAGGCAGAAGAACCTGGTGACGAGTGGGAAGAAATTGATGTTTCGGATACCGAAGCTGATCAGATTGCACGAAAACGGGATCGTGAATTTAACGAATTCCGTAAGCGTATCAAGGATGCTGATCAGTTTAAGGTAGCTGAGTCTGTTTTTGATGAAGCAACCTTTGCTGCGCTCTATCGACTTGTCCAAGGTGGCATTATCGATGCTTTTGGCGGTCCAGTCTCAACAGGGAAGGAAGCAAATGTTTACACTGCTCGTGCCGGTAAGCACGCACAAGAAAAACTTGAGACAGATGATACAGAAATCGCTGTGAAGATCTACCGGATTTCAGCATCTGACTTTACTGACATGCGTGATTATCTTGTTGGTGATCCTCGATTTGAGGAGCTTGGCGATAAAAAACGTATTGTGCTTGCTTGGACACGCAAAGAATTTGCAAATCTTAAGCGTGCACGCAAAGCAGGTGTCCGAGTTCCGCAACCGCTTGCAGTTGAACGAAATGTCCTTGCGATGGAATTTATTGGAAAAGGCACCTCTCGGGCTAAACGACTGGACGAAGTAAATGTTGAGAATCCCCAAACAGCATATGAAGTCGTTCGGGAGTATATCCGTCGCCTCTATGATGCTGGCCTTGTCCATGGTGACTTGTCGGAGTATAATCTTCTTTTTCACCGTGGACAAATCGTCGTAATTGATGTAGGTCAAGCCGTTACAATTCACCATCCGAATGCTGAAGAATTTCTAAAACGCGATTGTGAGAACATTGCCTCTTTCTTCTCTCGACAAGGATATTCTGTTACTGGGAATGAGCTTGTTTCATACATTCGGGAACATGCCGATCCATATCCCTGATCACCGGAATCATCCAATAGCAATGTTCATATGAATCACTACCATACCAAAATCCACCGACAGAAGCTTAACACTTCTCTATGCCAGCTTATTTATTTCTAGTAAACAAGTTGTGATTTCGATGTCAGGCGACCCCTCTTCGGACACGGATAACGGGCTCACAGGTTGGGATACTAGTGCCTTTTGGGTACCTTCACTTGATTTTCAGGGAGCTCTGCTCTTGGTTACTATTCTGCTTGTCATATTACACATGGACGAAATATTTGGCTTGCACTCATCTGCCTCTCTGATATTTGGATGGCTCCCAGTCAATTTCGGATACCATTTTATTATAAGCTTACTCCACGTCCTGTTTCTTCTCTTGCTGTATCACCAGTGGCCAGTATTTAACCGTGAATCTGACCAGCAGATATCTGCCGCAAATACGGTGACAAAAGATGATGAATCTTGATCAAACGACGATAATTGTTCTTGTCACGACAGTACTTTATCTCGCATTTGTCATTGGGATTGGCGAGTATGCCAGACGCAAAACAACAGGAACACGCGAGGATTTTCTCATGGCATCCCGATCGTTTGGGACAATTGTACTGCTTTTTGCACTACTGGCAACGAATATGACCTCTTTTGTCCTCCTCGGTGCCCCTGGGTTAGCATATGAGGCTGGTATTGGTGCATATGGATATATTATTGGCCTATCGACGCTGATCTTGCCCCTTTTGCTTGCTACTGTTGGATATCGATTCTGGCTTGCTGGCCAGAAATTTGGCCACCTAACCCCTGGCCAACTATTTGCTCATCGGCTTGACTCACGGCCTCTTGGTGTTTTTATTATGTCACTGATGACGTTTTGGACAATTCCATATCTATTGTTAGCAGCCATTGGCAGTGGTATTGCGTTTGATGTCCTTACTGACGGAACTGTCCCATATTGGTTCGGAGCTTTCCTCCCACTTGCTGTTGTATTTGTTTATGTCCTTGCTGGTGGTATGCGCGCTACTGGATGGACAAATGTGTTTCAGGGACTCATATTTATTGTCTTTCTCTGGGGGTTATTAGTTATTCTTGGAACCCAGCTTGGCGGATTTCGAGCTGCAACAGAAGCAACTGCTTCTGCTGCTCCAGGGCATCTCACACGTGATGGTCCGCCTCAGTTTTCAGCACGAATGTGGTTCAGCTTTGCTCTGATGATCTCAATTAATGCGATAATGTACCCGCATATGTTCCGTCGGTTGATGGTTGCACTCAATGAGGCAACAATCCGACGTCTACTTGTTTTGTATCCAATAGGATTGCTTTTGACATGGACTCCTGCTGTCCTGATTGGATTCTGGGGTGCTGGACAAATTGAAGGACTTACCGGCCCAGAAATCGATAACGTACTACCCCTTCTCGTGCTTGAGTTTACACCACCTATCTTAATTGGGCTTGCACTTGCTGGTATTCTGGCAGCAATTATGTCAAGTCTCGACGCTCAGACTCTGTCCATTAGCACGATGCTATCTCAAGACGTATTTCGTGAATATACTTCCATTTCTGATCAACGTGAAGTTTGGGCGACCCGTGTTTCAATAGCTCTTATTCTTGGTATTACGTATATCCTTGCTCTCATTCAACCAGATACTATCGTAGGTATTGCTGAGTTTGCCTTTTCAGGATACGCACTTCTTTTCTTTCCTCTCGTTGTGAGTCTCTACTGGAGACGAGCAACAAGTATTGCGGCTTGGGTTGGGCTCACTTGGGGATTTATTGGATTGTTACTGTTTGAGGTTGGCATCCTTCCACAGTGGCTGACGTTCGGGTTCATGCCGTTTATTCCGTTGTTCGTCTCACAAGCAGTTGTAACTATTCTTGTTTGCTTTATGACTGACCCTCCTTCGCAGAAGCGTATTCAAGAATACTTCCAACTTTATAAACAATCTTGGTAATTTCATGCACCGGTCTTGATCTACTGTGGTAATTATTTGCTTTTGTTTTCTGTAAGAGTTATACGATTTGGCCGATTAATACGTATATATGCAACACGTGAAGATTCCGCAGGATCGTATCGGTGTGCTGATTGGAGAGGGTGGAGAAACCCTCCGAGAGATTGAAGAGCAAGCTGGAATTCGGCTCAATGTTGATTCTGAGAATGGGGCAGTCAGTATCGACGAACAAGCTGATGCCGATCCTGTCCGAACACTCAAAGGCCCTGATATTGTTCGCGCCATCGGCCGTGGCTTTGCGCCAGAAGAAGCGCTCTCACTTCTTGATGACGAGATGATGATGTTTGATCTACTTGATATTGATGCCGTAGCCCGGAACAAAAACGATCTTCGACGGAAGAAAGGGCGCCTTATCGGTGAAGACGGTCGGACAAGAGAACTCATGGAAGAACTTACTGGCGCAAGTGTAGTCATCTATGGCTCAACGCTCGGTATGATTGGACAGCCAGAGCAGGTACAAGCTGTTCGTGATGCTGCTGAGATGCTTCTTGACGGCGCACCTCATGGTGCCGTGTATTCGTTCCTTGAGGAGCGACATAACGAAATTAAGCGAAACGAACTCGACTATCATCGATTTCCTGGTAGTTCCTGATCTTCGCCACTCTCTCCTATTTGATCCCGTCAATGTCGGCGTTCGGTCATAAAAGCTAATGCTAATGCCTACTTGATTGTAAATAAGTCCCGTGGCGAACGATACAGATCACCCTTCCGGCCAAGACGAAATGAAAATCAACGACATCGTTGAGCGGCTTGAGGAGGTTCGGTCGGACGCAGAAGACAGAACGGTCGACACAGAGGAGGGTATCCTTGTCGATCAAATCGAGGAGGTTGAGAAGCGTCTCATTGAGTTTGGAAATGCTCTTGGTGGTGATGTCTCTGATGTTACTGATCTCCCATTTACTGAAGAAGCAACTAAAGACAAGATGCCAGAGCCGCTGTATGTTCGCCACGACCAAGAGATGTTAAATCAGATCACAAGTTGGCTTCTACAAGGACAACATATCGGTCTTGTTAGTCCATATGGCACAGGCAAAAGCTCTTTTCGGGAGATTGTACTACGTGATCTGAGTACACATGATGACTTTATAATCACTGCTGTCCGAAACGCAAGTGAAACTACCCCGCGTCAATTATATCAGACAATACTTCGTGCTGCCTTCGACGCCGGATACGAACTTAACACCGATGACTACTGGCAAACCCGAGATGGAATCCCATGGGCAACTGAGGAAGCCCGGCGAGCTGTCGAAGAAATCGCGGAGAAAGTCCTTGAAGATGATGCACTCCTGTACCTGCTTATTGATGAAATCGAGGTTCTTCCTGAAGAGCTTTTGTCTCCCATTCAGGTTGCCGGAGATTCGGGAATCCGACTTTTTTTGATGGGAACGCTCGAAGGAAAAGAGCGAGTTGGCGACCTCCGCAACACGCTTAATTCTCGTCTCCGCTACTATGAGGGTATTGAGCCATTTTCTCCTACTGATGTCGATGAATATGTCGCCAGATCACTTGCGTATTTCCGTGGCGAGTCATATGAGGGGCAATCCCAGCAGCTTTTCACTAAAGCCGCTATCAAAGATATTCACGAAGAGACTGAAGGCGTTCCCCGTGAAGTCCGTATTGAATGTCGAGAATTATTTACCCGGGCTGCATTTGTGTGGTATCGTACTGGACAGCCAATTGATCGTATCCAAGTTACCCCACAACTTCGCCACAAACGCTTTGGAATGGAATACTAGTTTTCATTGCTTCTCGGTATATTCTGGCTAATAAACCCTAACTGTACACCTGTTATCTTTTTACCTTTTGAGTTGCCTTCTACCGAATCTGCCTCCATGAACAAAATCCTTTTATAGAAGGACAAACAATTATCATATCGACTATGTCACAGCAGATGGGTAATCAACCTCTTATTGTTCTTTCTGATGATAGCCAGCGTACCTCCGGTGATGATGCGCACTCAATGAATATTTCGGCTGGAGAAGCCGTAAGTGAGTCAGTACGAACGACACTTGGTCCAAAAGGAATGGACAAAATGCTTGTCGATTCGACAGGCAATGTCGTTGTTACCAACGATGGTGTTACAATTCTTCAGGAAATGGAGATTGAGCATCCAGCAGCAAATATGATCGTCGAGGTCGCCGAAACACAAGAAACCGAAGTAGGTGATGGGACGACAACCTCTGTTGTTATCGCCGGTGAACTCCTCAAGAAAGCTGAAGATCAACTTGATCAGGACATTCACGCAACAACGCTTGCGCAAGGTTATCGGCGTGCTGCCGCGCGAGCAAAAGAAGCGCTTGAGGACATTGCAATTGATGTAGATCAAGACGATGATGAACTTCTTAGTTCAATTGCAGCAACCGCGATGACTGGCAAGGGTGCTGAAAGTGCTCGTGACACCCTTTCCGAACTTGTTGTCCGTGCTGTTCAGAGCGTTGCGGACGAAGAAGGCATCGACACTGACAACGTCAAAGTTGAGAACGTTGTTGGCGGTTCTATCCAAGAGTCTGAACTTGTTGAGGGAGTCATCGTAGATAAAGAACGTGTCCACGATGACATGCCTTACTTCGCTGAAGATGCTAACGTTGCTGTTCTCGACGACGGTATTGAAGTCCCTGAAACTGAAATCGACGCTGAGGTCAACGTTACTGATCCAGATCAACTTCAGGAATTCCTTGACCGAGAAGAAGAGCAACTTCGCGAAATGGTTGATCATCTTGTCGATATCGGTGCTGATGTCGTCTTTGCTCAAGATGGAATCGATGACATGGCACAGCACTTCCTAGCTCAGGAAGGCATCCTCGCCGCTCGCCGTGTCAAATCAAGCGACGCGGATCGTATTGCTCGCGCAACCGGCGCCCGTGTTGTGTCTAACGTAGATGACGTCACCGAAGACGACCTTGGATACGCTGGATCCGTTACCCAGAAAGACATTGCTGGCGACCAGCGTCTTTTCGTCGAAGATGTTGACAAAGCAAAGTCTGTCACCCTTATCCTTCGTGGAGGAACCGAGCACGTTGTTGATGAGGTCGAACGTGCAATTGAAGACGCAATGGGCGTTGTTCGTGTCACACTCGAAGATGGCAAAGTTCTGCCCGGTGGCGGTGCTCCAGAAATTGAGGTTGCCCAAGAACTTGCCAACTTCGCAGACTCTGTTGGCGGTCGTGAACAGATTGCTGTCGAAACCTTCGCTGAGGCACTCGACGTAATCCCACGAACTCTTGCTGAGAATGCAGGTCACGACCCAATCGACTCTATTGTTGAGCTCCGAAGCCAGCACGATGCTGGTGAGAGTGCCGCTGGTCTTGATGCGTACTCTGGTGAGGTTATCAATATGGCTGATGACGGCGTTGTTGAGCCACTTCGTGTCAAGACACAAGCAATCGAATCAGCTACCGAAGCAGCTGTTATGATCCTCCGCATTGATGATGTGATTGCTGCTGGTGAGCTCGCTGGTGGCCAAACCGGCGACGACGATGACGATGAGATGCCTGGTGGTCCAGGCGGCCCAGGCGGCGCTGGCATGGGCGGCATGGGCGGAGGCATGGGAGGCGGTATGGGCGGCATGATGTAACGCCCTTTCTGGATCCACAATTACAACTGTATATCATCGCACATCAGAAAACTAGCGCATAACAACTATTCTGTTGCTTCTCTTTTATTGAATCTGTATCTGTTTTTGAATCCTGAAGCGTTCTACCTATAGTTCAAGTATATCGCACCTGTTATGACAGACATGTCTGGTGACAATAAACAATCAGATGATTTTGAAAATGTTCCGGTCGTTTCATGTACTCGTTGTGGTCGAGAGTGGGAGCTTACGTATGAGTTAGATGAATTACAGGCTGGAAACCGTGCTGTCGAGCAATTTGCACTTGATCATGAACGACACACTGGACACTTACCCGATGACATCTCGCCGTGGATTGCTGACTGTGAAAACTGTCCCGCCGGTGAACAATTTCTATCGAAGCGACCAGCAAAACGGTGGGCAGTCACGCATGCGCGACACACTTCTCACTCGATCGACCTCATTAGTCCCGACGGTGATGAAAAGACTATCACTTCAGATGACTCAAGATACGAAAATTCTAATTAAACAGTATTAACCTTGATTTATTCACAGAACAATCAAATCGGTAACGATGGCTTGTCTTTGGAGGTTGCTTGACTTATCAGGTATTGAAAATGCAGGCATGTTATTCACTATCCAATACGCAGTTGCACATTGAGAGGACTTGTTGCGCGTTCTGAACTGAATATCAAAATCGTATTACCAAAACAGTTATTCAACAGAGAGCACTTCAATTTCAAACGTCAGGGTTTCGCCGGCTAACTCGTGATTGAAATCAACATGAACAACATCTTCTTCGACAGACGCTATCTGTGCCCGTCCTCCATTCTGTGTTCGGAGGTATGCACCCTCCTCCGGCGTTTTACTTCCAATCATCTGCTCAAAATCATCACGACCGTATTCCCGCACATTCTCTTCTGACCATTCTCCATATGCTTTCTCTGGTGGAATTGTGACTGTCTCAGTTACACCTGGCTCAAGATCGTACAGGGCATTTTCAAATCCTTCGATCAATTGACCTTCTCCGACATTAACAGTCAGCGGCTCATATTCCCTATCTGCTTGAGCAATCCCTGCTTCTTCGGCAACCTCTTTCCGCGATGTATCAAATACTTCTCCGTCTTGAAGCTCTCCTACATACTCTATCTCGACCGTGTCTCCATTTTCAATTGCCATATATATACAATGGTCGACAGTCAGATAAGACCTCGCAATGAGAACATGCTTCGTGAACTTGCCCCGCCCTACTCCGCTCGGGCTGTGCCCTTCCTTCGTTGAGGGCGGTGCTTCCTGCCTTTCGGACATGTGCTCTGGTTCCACGACGGCACTTGCAAGCCCTGTCCCGTGCTGGGACAGGCTCACAGCGGTGCCAGTCCCCGCAGGCGTTGATTCGGATTGTCCCAACCCTACTTGCTGGTGACGGGGCGATGGAGTCTGACCATGGGTATGATCCCACTCGAAGCCAGCCTCATGAGTGAATCCCGTCACGACTCAGTATTTGTTGGCAATTGAGTTGACTGTTTTCGCTGTGGCTAAGTGACGGCTGTATCCCGGTCCTACTCGCTCCCGTTGGTCGCTCCTTGAAGACGGGGACGTAGCCTGCAAAAGTTAAATATATCTCCAGAAATCTCAAACAGACGACCGTCTCTGTCGCTACTCTGATGCTTCCTTTTTCTCTTTGACTTTTTTGAGCGTGAATGTTTCTTCTCGCTCTCTTTCTTCAAGTTTCTGCTCGATGTACTCCTTGTTTTCTCGTAGTTCAGGAAGTAGCTTAAATTCTAATGCATTTACTCGTCGTTTAGTCTTCTCAATTTCTTCAAGCATCTTTTTCATTGCCGTTTCCACCTCTGCAGCCAAGATAATCGTTTCAAGTAATTCTTCATATGCTTCGGCTGCTTCATCAATCCGAGCACTTGTCCCCATTACTCCGTATCCTCGCTCATCGAGGTCCTTTTTAACCCTCGTCGACTCAATCTCTGGAACAACAACCCCCATGATATTCTTTGACTGTGTAGTGATCTCCGGATGATTTTCAAGTGCTGCGGCAGCCCCTCGTACAGCCATGTCGCCTTCCATTGACCGGGCCATATTGATTTTCCGCTGCGCTTCTTCGTAATTTTGTTGTAGATCAGACCGAATTTCCCTTGATTCGTCAAGAATATCCATAAACTCCATGATCAGTCCATCCCGCTTCTTTTCAAGTGTGTCGTGACCCCGCTCTGAGAACTCGATCCGATCTTCGATCTCCATCAAGTTCTTACGGGTTGGTTTGACGTCTTCAGCCATTGTCGATGTATATCAATCCGAGCGTGTTAATACTGTCGAGAAGGGCCGAATTCTTCCTGTTCTATGTTTTCTCCCGTAGGTTTCATATATTTTATACTAACCCTGACTCATCTTCCTGTGTCTTTTTCAACTCCGATTAAACCATCTTCATTCGTAAAGAAGTTGATGGCAATTCCAATCGCCATCGGACCAATGATTGTCCATTCTGCAAATGGGTTCTGCCCTAACACTGTCCATACTGCCCCTGCTATTCCACTTCCCAGCAGTAGTACTCCAGCAAAAATCTCTATCGCGGAATTTCGAGCTATTAATTCATCAATTCCGAGAATTCCAGCCCCAAGCATTATCAGAGCAATTGCTCCTTCTCCTGCCCATGAAACACCGAAAAGTGTTGCAATTGCAAACACAGCTAGTAGCAGAATTAATAGTAATCCTGCCCGCTGTATAACCGTGTTATCACTCACGTCAAAGAATACACAAAGAAAGAATATACGCTCTCTGGTTAGTCTGCGGAAATGTGTGCCGCTCCTTCTTCGCGGTAGTGTTCCTCAATCAGCTCCTCATCAATTCGGATAAGCTCATCCTTTGGTAGAATTGAAAGTAGATCCCATCCGAGCTCGAGTGTCTCGTCAATATCCCGATCTGTGTTAAATCCTTGTTCGACAAACTCTTCTTCGAACTGGTCTGCGAAATCGAGATACTTGTTGTCTCGTTCAGATAGTGCTTCTCGACCGACAATATTCACCAGATCACGAAGGTCTTCACCTTCTGCGTATGCCGCGTACAGTTGATCAGCTACATCTCCGTGATCCTCACGGGTGAGGCCTTCACCAATTCCGTCATCCATCAGTCGTGAGAGTGATGGAAGGACATAAATTGGGGGTTCAACTCCCTGAGATTCTAAGTCACGATCAATGTAAATCTGACCTTCTGTAATGTATCCTGTTAGGTCAGGAATAGGGTGGGTATCGTCGTCACCTGGCATCGTGAGGATCGGAATCTGTGTGACCGATCCATCCGAGCCGTCAATCCGACCGGCGCGTTCATACAATTCTGCCAGGTCAGTATACATGTATCCTGGATAACCACGACGACCCGGAACCTCCTCACGAGCTGCACCAATCTCTCGCAGTGCCTCACAGTAGTTTGTCATGTCTGTGAGGATAACGAGTACGTGATAGTCCTTCTCGAAAGCAAGATACTCTGCGGTGGTCAACGCCAGTCGAGGTGTAACCGTTCGCTCAACTGCTGGGTCGTCTGCCAGATTCATGAACACGACAGCGCGTTCCAGTGCGCCCGTTCGTTCGAAGTCATCCATGAATTCGTTTGCTTCTTCGGCGGTAATACCCATTGCAGCGAATACAACTGCGAACTCGCTGCCCTCACCGCCGTCTTCCTCTTCTTCTGGCACTGTTGCTTGCCGCGCAATCTGTAGCGCCAGCTCATTGTGAGGTAGTCCTGAGGCTGAAAACAGCGGTAGCTTCTGTCCACGAACCAGTGTGTTCATCCCATCAATTGCGGATACACCGGTCTGAATAAATTCCTCAGGGTATTCTCGAGCATAAGGATTGATTGCTTCTCCAACGATATCGACTCGGTCGTCTGGAACAATGTCTGGTCCTCCATCAATTGGATTACCAGACCCGTCAAGGACGCGACCAAGCAGGTCCTCTGTAACTGGCATCTTCATGGTTTCACCGAGGAACCGCACTGACGCGTCGAGTCCAATTCCTTCGGTTCCTTCGAAAACTTGGATTGCAACCAAATCATCACTCGTTTCGAGAATCTGCCCTCGTCGTGTCTCTCCGCGTGGCGTCTCAATCTCAACAATTTCGTCGTATCCGATTGGCTCATCGACCTCGGCGAAAACCAGCGGTCCACTGATCTCGTTAATTGTTTGGTATTCTTTCATTGTCAGTAGAGGTCCCGTAGTTGTTCAGTAATCTCTTCTTGGACTTCATTGACGAACGCTTCTGCTTCGTCATCTGGCGTTGTCCCGATCCGACCAAGCCGTGCAGTAGCGTCAATCGATGTAATCTCTTCGACTGGCACACCGGCATCAAGTGCCTCGAATGCCTCGTCATTCAACGTCTTGATTGCCTGCATGATGAGGTAGGTCTTCTCCGGTGGGCAATATGTATCTACATCATGCAGTGCGTTCTGCTGTAGGAACGATTCCCGAATATGTCGGGCAACTTCAAGCGTTAGCTGCTGATCTTCCGGAAGTGCGTCCTTACCAACCAGCTGAACAATCTCTTGAAGCTCATCCTCTTCGTCCAGCGTATCGACAATCCACTGCCGAATTTCTGGCCAGTCTTCGTCTACTTCGTCCTCAAACCACGGGTCAAGCTGCTGTCGATACAGTGAGTACGATTCATTCCAATTAATCGCTGGGAAGTGTCGCCGTTCAGCAAGGTCAGCATCCAATGCCCAGAATGTCTTTACAATTCGAAGAGTATTCTGAGTTACTGGCTCTGAGAAGTCTCCACCTGGCGGTGAAACAGCCCCAATTACTGAAATTGAGCCCTCAGACCCGTTGAGATTCTCGAATTTCCCAGCCCGCTCATAAAACTCGGCGAGACGAGCGGCCAGATATGCCGGATAACCCTCTTCTCCTGGCATTTCCTCAAGCCGGGACGAAATCTCTCGCATTGCTTCTGCCCACCGTGATGTCGAATCTGCCATCAATGCGACATCATAGCCCATGTCACGGTAGTACTCTGCAATAGTAATTCCAGTGTAAATGCAGGACTCTCTGGCTGCGACCGGCATGTTTGACGTATTAGCGATCAAACATGTACGGGCCATCAGTGGATTTCCTGACTTTGGATCTTCGAGCTCTGGGAAATCCTCGATGACCTCCGTCATCTCGTTACCTCGCTCACCACAGCCAATGTAAACAACAATATCTGCGTCCGCCCACTTAGCCAGCTGCTGCTGTGTCACTGTCTTTCCTGACCCGAATGGTCCAGGAATTGCTGCTGTTCCTCCTTTAGCAATCGGGAACAGCCCATCAAGGATACGCTGACCACTGACAAGTGGCTCTCGTGGAGTGGACTTATCAACCGTTGGCCGTGGCTGTCGAACTGGCCACTCTTGATGCATTGTCACTTCTTCACCGTTGTCCAGCTCGACAACAGTTTCAGTGACAGAGTAGGTTCCACTCTTCGTCTCAACAACTTCGCCTCCTTCGTAATCTGGTGGTACCAGTACTTTGTGCTCGATACTTTCTGTCTCTGGAACGGTCCCAACTACATCGCCCGGTTCAACAGTGTCTCCTTCGCTGACTGCTGGTTCGAAGTCCCACGTTGAATCGAGGTCAATACCTGGTGCGTCAACTCCTCGGTCAAGGAATGCGCCCATCTTATGTTCAAGAACATCAAGTGGACGCTGAGTACCGTCATAAATTGTATCCAGTACGCCTGGTCCTAGGTCAACACTCAGTGGTTCACCTGTATTTTTAACCGGTTCACCAGGCCCGACGCCAGAGGTTTCCTCATACACCTGAATCGTTGTGATGTCGCCTTCAATTTCAATAACCTCTCCCATCAATCCTTCTTCACCAACGTAGACAACATCGTTCATCCGGGCATTGAGGCCAGCTGCTGTAACAACTGGACCACTGACGCTTTTGATAACGCCGTCTTCGTCTGTGCTTACGTCTGTTGCTTGACTCATAGTTTATTGATCTTCATCCATCAGGTCAATTCCAATTGCCCGCTTGATCTGCTCTCTGAGGCCACCACTACCGGCTCCGCCACCAAGTGTCACCACAACTGGCTCAACACTTGTTTCAACCTCTTCTTTGACACCTCGAGAGAGGTGTTTAAGATCGTCATCATGCATAACAACGATTCCAACCTTCTCATCATTTAGTACATTGTTAATGGCCTCGTCCAACTCAGCCTCTTTTTGATCATCCGATACGTTCTCAAATCGCCGTACACCGGCAAGTCGGAAACCCGTTGTGAATTCCGGACTGCCAACGACGGCTATTTCCTGGCTTCCACTCATAGGATCACCAGTTCTTCTTCTATTTCTTCTTCACTCAGACCGACTTCGCGTCCTCGTGCAATTGCACGAATATTCTCCACCTCACGTTCTTTCGCGAGGATGTAACTCATAATTGTCGTGATCGACATTGGGTATACGCTCGCGAGACGGTCAGAGTATTTCAGCAATGCTGCATCCAACGCATGCTCGAACTGAATCAGGCTTTCCGCCTGCTCTAATTGGTTTAGAGCGTCTGAGAGCTCTTCTCCATACCTACTCTCTCGAATATGACCAACCAACTCGTCGGTGTTGTTAACAAGTTGTCGAAGTTGCTCTGGGGTAAACAGACGCCCACCATCAATGAAGTACTCCGCTGGGTCCATGTCTGCACCACTTCGAGCAAGACGCAACGCGTTTCGAGTATTCCGGAAGTCAATTTCGGCTTGCAGGAACTCTACGTATTGTCGAGTCGCTCCGTCATCTCCACCAATCGCTGACATTCCTTCCATCATCAATGTGTAAAACTCCCGATCAAGTGCATTTTCCAATGGAACCAATGCATTTGTGTCCTGATATTCCGACATTGCTTCGACAAGTGGATTATGATATACTGTTCCATCCAACAGATTTACTGCATTGTCAATTGACTCAGACTCTGCCATCTGATCAAGCACTCGATCGCTTAATTCACCGGCGCGAATGAAATCCGTCTTAATTTCCTCTGGGTCTGAATCTGTGTATATCCCACGTAGAACTGTTTTGATGTTCCACACATCGTACTTCCGGAGATACTTTGCAATTTGATCGTGAACCCGTCCATCGGACCAGCGGAGTAAGTCTCTAAAATGTGAAGCAATATTGCGGTTTAACGCGTACTCTATTAGATCAACACCGCTGTATCGAGCGCCAAGCGTGTTAATTTCGTCTTCGTACTCGCTTTCTTCTAAAAAGCGAGCGATCCCACTCGTTCCCATCCGGATCAACTTTCGATAGTCATCGTCATCGAACAGCTTTTTCCGCCGTGTCCGGACACGTGAATTCACATATTCCGGATTTGCTGACCCGGTTATCTCTCTTGGCAGGCGCCCTGGTGTCATTGTTCAAATAGTGTGTTGCTGATGTTTTGCAAGTTATCCTCCCATACGTCCTCGAGGATCGAGTCAAACGTATTATTGACCCGAACATTTGAGGAAGCACTTTCAACGACAACCCCGCCAAGACAACTGTATTCGCCACCATAGGTATATCCATCAGACTCTTCGCAAATATCTTGGAGTAGTTCTTTGTCGTCTGCTCGTCCATATACTTCGAGATCGCCGTTGTTAAACTCCTTGCCAGCAGCTTTAAGCAGTGCTTCAGTCAACGATCTCCGACGATCTTCCTCTAGCTCAGCAAGTTCTGTCTCTACGGCTGCGTATGCTTCTTCTAGCAACTCGCGACGAGCTCCCATCCGATCCTGCTTTGCTTCGAGTTTTGCACTCGATTTTGCCTGCTCACGCTCCCGGGTGATTTTCTGCTCGACTTCTTCCTCGGCAGATTCACGAATCTCTTCCGCATCTGATTCGGCTTCTGCGATGATTTCTTCTGCTGCTTCTTCACCCTCTTGGCGAATCTCTTCAGCGCGTTCTTGTGCTTCCTCTCGTATGTCCTCAACTACTGTATCAAGGCTCATTGTTTGAAAGAAAAGGTGGCGTTAAAGCAGCAGAATGAAGACGACAATGGCGAAAATGACCAGCGTCTCCGGCAGGACTGTGAAGATAATACCCGTACCGAACATGTCTCGATCTTCAGCAACTGCGCCAACTGCTGCTGATCCAATCCGGGCTTCTGCGATACCTGCTCCGAGTGCTGATAGCCCGACACCAAGCGCACCGGCGGCGAGCGCATATCCGTATGGGTCGTCTGCTTCTGCGAGCACTTCTGCTGCTCCTTCGGTTAGTCCACTGTTCAGTAGAACCTGTGTCGTGTCTGTCGTTAGTTCAAGTACCATAGATTTACTCAGTCCTCAGTAATGTTGCTATTGTTACGTCCGAACGGTTTATACTTCTCACCACCGCCTTCATAAAACTTCTGAAAGAACTCAACATACTCTAGACGCAACATCTGGATTCCTGCTGCGGTAATACCGAGTACCAGGACAAGAATATGTCCGATAACGAATATAAGTATTGCTAGGGGTATCAACAGGAGTCCTTCAAGTCCTAACCCGGTAAACATCCCTGCAAGTTCACCTGGCTCACCAAGGACCGATGATGGGGTGTCACCTGGCTCAGCAGTCAATATGTTTTCCACACCAAGAATTTGCTCGGTCAGGATCAGCACAACGAGTGCCATTCCACCCTTTGCAAGAAGAACTGCTGGAATACGGAGGTAGGACAGTGTTTGTCCAAGGATCTGGGATGGAATCTCGATAACACCGATGATTCCTTCACCGTATCCAATTCCGATCACCCCAATCACGAACAGGCCGATACCAATCCAGCCAGCGACTTCAGGCAGTGATCCTTCGAGTACCGGCACAAACGACCAGACTGCCTCTTCTCCAGCAATGAACGCCGGAATTGCTTCGAGTCCGGCTGCTACTTCGCTGAACAAGAACATGTAGAGCCCAACTGCCGCTGCAATCCAGGTAAATGATCCAAAGACGGCGTGTGACAGGCTATGTTCCCGCTCGTTAATGAAGTTCATCGTCCATCCAACTGACATGTGGATGACACCGAACACAATGGCTACTAGAATCCACAATTGTGCCCATTCAACAGCACCTAGGCCGAACACACCGGACTCGATGTCTGCTGCGTACGGCTCATATCCTTTGTATAAGAGTCCTACGCCTGGTGTTTCAAGTCCAGTCGGCAATCCAAGGAAATCATCATAAAAGTATCCGAAGATGGCGGTAAACGCACCGCACCAGACGGCAACCCATCCAAGTGCATTCAGCATCTCAGAACGGAACTGCCAAAGTGCGTATCCGATTCCCATGTACAGGAACCCGTACGCGATATCGGCAATCATAAACCCGAATGCGAATGGGAACGTCAGGAAGACAATAAACGTAGGATCAAGTTCAGAGTATTTTGGATGGTTGACCACTTGGACCAGCTTTTCGAACGGTTTCGCTGGTCCTGGATTGTTCATTTTTGTTGGAGGCGTTTCATCCATTGTAACGGTTTGGCCTCCATCTGTTACAGCCTTCTCTGTAGACTGGCTCGCTGCTTGACCACTAGCCTTATTATTGTCATCCTCTTCTTCGTGCTCTCCGTGCTCTACGGCGTTGTAGTCTGCTCGTTCAATCTCTTCGACTTCGACATGGTCACCGACGGCATCTTGTAGTGTCTGTTTTAGTTCTTCAACTTGTCGAGTTGGGACCCACCCTTCTGCGATGAACGTTCGCTTTGTTGTTGCAAACTGCAGTGGAATGTCCTTTTGATGCACTCGGGCTGATAGGTACTGCTCAGCAGCAAGAACGAATTCTTCAACTTCTTCACGAATCCCCTCAAGCTCTTCATCAATCTGCTTTATTTCGTTCTCTAAAGATGCCCGCTCATTTTGCAACTCATCCAGTCGCTTCGAAGGTTCTCCTTCTTCATCAGGGACTTCAATCCGTGCGAACTGCGTTCCAACCAATGCGTCACTGATCAGTTCTTCGGCGTTTTTACCAGCTGCAGCAATCGCGACGATATCCCCACCAGTAAACACTTCGTATGCGTCAATTTCATCTACATCTGCTATGACTGGCTCAATTGCTTGTTGGCTACCTTCACCGACAACAACATCAATTGAGTCATAGCCGTGTAGCAAATCCAGATCAATTCCCAGCTCTGCAAATGGCTTTAGGGCTTCAATTCTCTCTGTAATCTCTCGTCGCTGATCCCGCAATTCATTTCGTCGATCATCTAACTCGTTAACTTCCGCTTTCACCTTTTTAAGCTGAGCATTGATCTCGTCCTGATCCAGCTCGGGTAAATCATCTATTACCGCATCCTCAATCCCGAGAATACTTTCAAGTGATCTGACAGTCACCAACTTCTCTGAGGCCTCTTCCGATCCTTCAAGCGGCTTACCATTCTCAAATCCTTCCCACGATCCGTCGTAGTCGCTTATATGCACCAGACTAAGGTCATACATTGCCTCGATCACCGATGGCATCACTGATTTTGCCCCGGTAATCGAGACCTTACTCATTCGCTTAGGTCTGAGCATGTACCTCCTCCTCGATCAATTCGATTACGTGGTTGACGACATCATCCATTCGCTGTGAGGCAGCAGATTCGATTGCCTCACGTTCTTCAGCACCTTCTTCAGCGATTTGTTTGCGTTCCTGTTCAATCTCCTCGCGAGCTTCTTCTAACCGCTTTTGCTTATGCTCACGAGCCTCCGCCTCGGCCTCCTGGCGGATTTTCTTAGCACGATCACGGGCTTCTGTGAGGCGTTCTTTCTTATCTTCTTTCGCCTGCGCAATTATTTCATCAGCTTCCTGCTCGGCCTCTTTGACCCGCTGCAAAACCTCTGGCCTCGGCATACTCGATATCGTGGAAAACTCATCATACCACATATATGGGCGTTGCGGATTTATCCGAGTAACGTACCAACCTATTTCGAGTAATCCCTGCCATTCTAACTCCTTACTATAGACCAATCGGTATTTGTCCGGATACAGGAATTCCGTGATACATATCGTTATGAGGATCGGACTCGTATATGTCTATAATGGGAGTCCTTGAGAACAAAAGTCGTGCTCGATTCTTCTATAAATATCTCTCTCAGGTGTATGACGAGATTAACCCATACATCTGGAATGAAGAAATGCGCGATACGGCAATGTCAATGATCGATATTCAGCAAGATGATATGGTGCTTGATGTTGGTTGCGGGACTGGATTTGCAACTGAAGCACTCATTGAGCGCTCGGATAATGTATATGGTCTCGACCAGAGCGCACACCAGCTTGAAAATGCATGGAAGAAATTAGGCAAACATGATCCAGTAACCTTCACCTTCGGTGATGCAGAACGGCTTCCTTTTGCCTCAAATACATTTGATGTTGTCTGGTCATCTGGTTCAATTGAATATTGGCCTAACCCAGTGCTTGCACTCCGTGAGTTTAACCGCGTTCTCAAACCCGGAGGAGAGGTTCTTGTTGTTGGACCAAATAACCCCGAAACAACAGTAATGGAAAAACTCGCAGATGCAATTATGCTCTTCTACGGGAAGGATGAGGCTGATCGAATGTTTACTGAAGCTGGCTTTACCCATATTGATCACACGCTGATGGGTCCAGAGTACAAACCAGAAGTCGCAATTGTTACTACTGCTCAGGCTCCGGACTTTGAAACGTCGTAACACCACTCAGTTTAGACTCTTTGATCTCAAATCACAACCAAATATGATCGAATTCCATTCTTGTCCGTTATGTACTTGCGGCTCGCACGCTAATGTATACTACATATAATATGGAGTTACTTGATTACCGCCGGAATCTTGTTGAATCTCGTCTTGAGGAAGTTATCGACGAGATCGAACACGAAGAGTTAGCAACGGAGATGCGCCATGTTACCCTTTCCGGTGGTAAGCGTGTTCGACCGATGCTTACACTCTTTTGTTGTGAGGCTGCTGGTGGTGATCCCCAAAAAGCAATTGACTTCGCAGTAGGTATTGAGCTTGTCCATACTGCTTCCCTTGTTATTGACGATATCATTGATGAATCTGAAATCCGTCGTGGCGTAGACAGCGCTTGGATGGAATTCGGGTATGGTCCAGCCATCATTGCAAGTGATGGTCTACTTGGCGAGGCATTTGCTTTGTTCCAATCAGATCCACGAGCTACTCGAATAGTTGCCGAAGCAATGGTTGATCTGGGTGAAGGCGAAGCTATGGAACTAGCAGATCAGCCTGTAAACAAATCTGAATATCATGATTTAGCTCGTCGAAAAACTGGGGCCCTGTTCCGTGCTGCTGCTGAACTTGGCGGCGTTGCGGCGGATGCTAGCCCCAAGACAATTGATGCACTCGGAGAATATGCTGAACGTGTTGGAATTGCATTTCAGATCCGTGATGATGTGCTTGACTCGATAGCTGAGACGGAAAAACTCGGGAAGCCAACCGGGATTGATGCTGACATGGACCGTCCCTCGATCGTACACGTTACTGAGCTCAGTGCCAACGAAGCAGACGCTTATGCTCAAAAAGAATCGCGCAAAGCTGTTGAGGCACTAACCCGGGCTGATCTACGAGACAGACAAGCAGAACAGTATCTTCGAGATCTCGCCGACTTCGTTGTTCAAAGAGAGCGATAGCTCTTATATAACTACTTTATTTCTGATCTTAGAGAAAGTGCGAGGCGAAATCTCGTAGCTTTAGGCGTGGGATGAAGCCGACAACTGGGACCCAACCAATACGAGAGCACCAATCCGGAACCGTTCCAATTTTCAGTAGTCTTTGGCACCGACCAGATGTAATCAGTACTGCGATCGACTGGGCCTCACTCTCGACTTGACCACTATCTATTTTCGTGCCTCTCGGTCGGCTCACCGGGCGGCTCAGTAGCCCTTCAGATGACATTCCCGGCACCAGCGGAGCGCATGGTCGATCATCGAAGCACGCACGCCTGCGGAACGGCAATCAAGCGTGTGGGTATGCTAGCTACCACGCTGACCGCCCAGAGCGTCCGTGTAGGCCGATGGTCGCAGTCATTGTGACAGGATAAGCTTCTGTCGCCACTAAGAAAACCGTTCGCCACCGATAGTGAACGGAAAACAGAATCAATATCAACTGCTACGACATCTTACTGAATTTTGTAACAGTTACACAACCCTATTCTTAACCGAGAGTTAGGCGTGACTGTCCTGAGGCGGTCCAGCCGCCCTGTTGAACGGATCATATCGGGATTCGGCCCACACTACGTCTGAAGGAATCCGATTCGGGCTACTGGTTATTGATTCCGGTAAACACAGTAACTCTAAATCTTGTGCCTGAATAGGAGACGGCCGCTTGGCCCCGCTAGGAGTCTGGTCATACCGACGAAACTGCAACCCTGAATCTCTCCCCCAAGCGGTACGGTACCGTAGGAATCACACCTCGTTTACGGTGGGGAAGAAGCCAACTAGAGGCGTGCCCTCAAGAACTTCATAAACGGATAGATCGAGCGCTTCCCGATTTGGTTTTGTTCTAAGTAGTTCGGCACATCCGCGTATTTCAGTCTCTTGAAACCTGACTGTTATGACACATGTCCTACCAAGAGCATCTGTTATCTATAGTACCATCCGATATCTGAGTATTTAACAAGCGTGGGTCCGTGTATCTAGACATGGGCAGATTAGACGGGACATCGATTGCAATCATTGGCGGTGGTGTTGGTGGACTTGCAAACGCCTGCTATTTGGCAAAAGCTGGTGCAGACGTGACCGTTCTTGAGCGAAATGAGCAACTTGGTGGTCGACTAAGCCGCCTCTACCGGGATGGATTTACGTTTGACATGGGACCATCTTGGTATCTTTTGCCTGATGTGTTCGATCGCTTCTTCGGTCACTTTGGCTATTCGACGGACGACTTCTACGATCTAACCCATCTTGACCCTCATTATGGCATTTACTTTATGGATGGAGATTACATTGAAGTCCCAGATGATCCCGATAAAGCAACTGGAATCTTTGAATACTATGAGGAGGGTGCAGGAGCTGCGTTTCAAGAATATCTTGAAAACTCTAAACATACATATGAAGCCGGGATGGAACACTTCGTCTACACTGATAGATCCCGATTTCGAGATTGGATTGATCCGTCACTGCCGTTCAAAGCTCGAGGCATTGATGTCCGAAATACCATGCAGGAACACGTAGAACAGTACTTTGATCATCCAAAACTTCAGCAGCTAATGCAGTACACCCTTGTATTCCTTGGTGGTTCTCCGACGAACACCCCCGCACTGTACAACCTGATGAGTCATGCCGATTTTAATCTCGGCGTCTGGTACCCGGATGGAGGACTTGGCGCTGTTGTCGATGCGTTGGTCGAACTCGGTGATGAACTTGGTGTCGATTATCATGTCAATGCAGAGGTAACAAAGATCCGAGGACGCCGTGGAGCATTTGTAGTTGATATTGAACGACCCGCCAGAGACTGGGAAACTCCTATATCCGATGCGCCTGATGATCTTCCGACTGGAATTGAACTCCCAGAGGACGGTCCTCCGAACTCTAGCAATCACGATGACAGCTACGGTGAACTAATGACCGATCTTGTCGTTGCTGGTACGGATCTCGCACACGTTGAACGCGACCTCTTACCTTCGGAGAAAAGAGCGTATGGAGAAGATTACTGGGAGTCACGAACTTACGCTCCTTCTGCTTTCATGCTATATTTAGGGGTTGAAGGAGACGTACCCGAGCTTGATCAACACACTCTCGTCTTACCGCTTGACTGGTCTGACCACTTCGACTCTATTTTCGAGGATCCGGCATGGCCAGAAAATCCATCGTACTATCTTTCAGTCCCGTCAAAGACGGATGAATCCGTCGCACCAGACGGGCACAACACTATTGTTGCTTTGGTTCCAATCGCACCAGGGCTTGAGGATGATCCAGAAACGCGTGAGAAGTTCCGCGATAAACTTCTAGCTGATCTTGCGGAACATACCGGTACGGATATCCGGGATAGAATCGTCGTTGAGGAATCGTTCTGTGCATCTGGATTCTCTGGTCGATATAACAGCGACAAAGGAACTGCCTTGGGAATCGCACACACTTTGATGCAAACTGCAATGTTCCGACCAAACCACCGTTATCCCGGTGTTGATGGACTGTACGTAACCGGTGCTACAACAAACCCAGGAATCGGTGTCCCAATGTGTCTTATTAGCGGAGAAATCACTGCTGATAAAATAATAAACGACATATAGTAAACTGATGGAACGGGCATCATATTTAATTAAACTTTCACGTCCACGGTTTTGGTTTTACCTTGCCGGACCGATTGTCGTCGCTGTAGCGTACGCAGCATCAAACCCAAGCGACCTTATTACTTTTACAACTGTAGCGATGTTTTTGTACTTCCTAGCTCCAGCAAATATCTATTTATACGGCATCAATGATTTGTTTGATGCTGATGTCGATCAGGAAAATCCAAAAAAAGAGGAAAAAGAGGTTAAATATCAGGGACAAGGCTTTGTTCCATATATTGTTCTTGGAAGCGGTGCTGCGGTGTTCCTCTTATTCCCGTTCATAGAAACCGCAGCATGGCCATGGCTCATATTATATCTGATTCTAGCAACAGAGTACAGTGCTCCGCCATTTCGGTTTAAAACCACCCCTTTTCTTGACTCAGTCTCAAACGGATTGTATATCATCCCTGGTGTAGCCGCATACGTTGCAGTTTCTGGAAACCATCCTCCAGTTGCAGCAGTAATTGGTGCTTGGCTCTGGGCGATGGCAATGCATACCTTCTCTGCTATCCCTGATATTGAACCCGATCGACGAGCAGGAATCGACACGACTGCCACTGCTCTTGGTAAACGGAACACATATCTATACTGTATCGGAGTCTGGATACTCTCTGCTCTTTCATTTGCTTTTTATAGCACATACGCTGGCCTTTTGATTGGAGTTTATGCTGTTCTTGCAGCCGGCATTATGATCTCCTCAATATCTATTGACCGAGCGTATTGGTGGTATCCGTATATTAACACTGCCATTGGAGCTGTGCTTACTCTTTGGTCATTAATCAACCTCATCCCTCCTTCCACGCTTGTGTAATTGGCCTTTCATCCGCAATCGGATATTTGATGTATCTGTCTGTTCCAGCCTATACTGATGGACCGTCGCCAACTTGAAGAACGACTTGAAACGCTGGTGAAAAACAACCGCGTAACAATTGCAATCACGTTCCCACTTGTGGGTGTCTTCTTGTTGATTAGTGGCCGCGAAGGACTGATTCCAGAATGGCTTGCATTCAATCCTTATCTGATGGTAATGGCTGTGACGATAATGGCGCTTCCGTTAATTACTGGACTATTCCCACTTATTGATAAGAAAGCTGCACTCGGGCTATTTGTCTTAGTATTATTCACTTGGGGGATTGAATTGACAGGTGTGACACATGACATCCCTTACGGCGAGTTTTCATATCAAAGAGATCTTGGACCGATGCTACCTGGTGATCCGATCCCCTTCCTGTCAGGTGAAATCCCATTTGCACTCCCAATATTTTACTTTCCAATCCTGTTAAATGGCTATTTGTTAGCAGTCTTGATGCTTGGAGAGCGTTCTGACTCTCTATATATCCGATACCCGGTTGTCGTCGCACTAGTCGTTATGCTTGATCTTATTCTCGATCCAGGCGCTGTTTCGCTTAATTTCTGGGAGTGGAACCATCCAACTGTACTCTTTGGCTGGGAAGATCCTGGAATATATTATGGAGTCCCACTGATGAACTTCCTCGGATGGGTCATCTCTGGGTCGATTGCTGTTGCACTGATTAACTATTCCTTCGATCATGAAAAAATCAAAGCACGGCTATCCGAGTGTGGTTTCTTCCTTGACGATCTCATCAATTTTGCTATCTTCTGGGGGTTGGTTAATCTGTATTTCAACAATTGGGTCGCTTTTGGCCTTGCTCTTGCTGTTCTAATTGCTCTGTTCCGCGCCGACTGGTTTGATTTTGCTGGTATCGGGATCGCTAACCAGTCGACAGAGAGGTGACTATACACCTCCGCATTCACGAGCACCTTTGAGAATAGGCTCTAAATGAACCGTCCTATAATTTCCATTGATTACTCACAGAAACTGTTAAGTATTACAGAATAAGTTCTTGGTTTTAGGGGACACCGCAGGGAAGCGAGAATCGCAGGAACGATTGGATACAGTCGAGCTCAACCCACTCACAACAGCCAACTTACAGCGGTAGCAAGGCGAAAGCTCATCGGCTTTAGCCGTGGGATGAAGCCGACATGATATGCCACAAGCTACGTGATACAGACCGGTTGTAATC
>OBKM01000238.1_pt1 | contig 27694 bp, 31 predicted proteins | sample 1519691 | NCBI WGS metagenome assembly OBKM01 (sample SAMEA37050418, study PRJEB22526) | metagenome | biome: saline pan; feature: lake; material: water | place: Egypt | collected 2015 | depth 0.5 m
CCCGGAACTCTTTTGCAGCCGACAACCCTACCACATTCCATATGGCAGGCTCGAACATGTATCGTCAGCAGATCCTCGATCACTACAAACAACCCCGGAACTACGGGGAACTTGAGGATCCAGATTTCCGCCATACCGGCGAAAATCCCTCCTGTGGCGATACGATCCAGATGGATATCAAACTCGAAGACGACGGTGAGACTATCGAATACGTGAGCTTCACCGGCGATGGCTGTGCGATCTCACAGGCCTCCGCAAGCATGCTCTCCGAACGGTTAGTGGGGATGACACTCGATGAGCTTGAGGAGTTAGAGACCGACGATATCACCGATATGCTTGGTGTCACCATCTCGCCGATGCGGATTCCGTGTGCCGTCTTGGGTAATCAGGTCGCCAAAGATGGCGCGAAAATTCACAAAGGCGAACTCGATCCCGAAGACTACGGCGCGACAATCACCGAAGAGTAACGCCTCATTCTTGTTGGCCAATCTGCTGATTTTTCTGATCTCACACCACCCATACCACTAAGGTATTACAGCGTGTATTACCACGTATGAGCCAGTCCACGCGCGTCACAGAGAAAGGACAGGCGACAATCCCGAAACCGCTCCGCGAAAAGTACAATCTCGAAGCCGGCGATGAGGTCGTCTGGATGGATACGGAAGAGGGAATCGTCGTGAAAAAACGCACCCGAACTGGCGGTCGCGGAATGTTAGTGCCAGATGACACGTCAAAAGAAACGCGGGAGGCCGTTGCCGACGAATTGAGCCAGCGGGTTCGAACCCGCCGGGAGAACAACTACGAGGAGCAGTGAGATGGGCCGATACACTGCTGATGCGGTCGCCCTGTTGAGCTATCTCGTTGACGCGCTTCCGAGTCGGGCTGACCAGATTTTTGCTGAGGCCGAGGCTGGCGAATCTATCATCTACGCTCCAAGCACTGCACTCGCCGAAGTTCTCTATGCTGTTTCCAGAGATAAAAACGTCCGCGGGGTTTCGCTTGTGGGAACACCGGAAGACGCTCGCAACGCTTTAGTTTCGAACGGCCCTGTTTCGGTTACCCCTGTCGGCGACGACGAACTCAGGGAGTACACAGCCGTGATTGAGACCTTTACCATTCACGACGGGATGATCGTCGCCAGCCACCGAGCCAACGAGACGGAGGCAATTCTGACAAGCGATGGAGTGATTGCTGAGGCAGGCTACCGAACCTGTTGGCACTAGCTGGTTAGAGCCGGTCGGCCAGATCCTCAGCGAAGTAGGTCAGAATCAGATCCGCGCCAGCGCGTTTGATGCTCAGCAGCGACTCATACGCCGTGGCTTCGAGATCCAACCAGCCCTTGTCGGCGGCCGCATGCAACATGGCATACTCGCCGGAGACGTTGTAGGCCGCCACCGGCTGGTCGAACTCTCGGCGCACGTCGCTGACAATATCGAGATACGGCAGTGCGGGTTTGACCATCAACACGTCTGCACCCTCTTCGACATCCAACTTCACCTCGCGTTGGGCCTCGCGGCGGTTGGCGGGATCCATCTGATAATGACGGCGATCCCCAAAGGCTGGCGCGCCGTCGGCGGCATCGCGGAACGGCCCATAGAAGGAGGACTCGTATTTGGCTGCATAGCTCATAATCGGAATATGCTCAAAGCCAGCCTCATCGAGTGCGGTACGGATCGCCCCGACCATCCCGTCGGTCATACTGGAGGGGGCGACCATGTCGGCTCCGGCTTCGGCTTGGGAGACGGCGGTTTCGGCCAGCAGATTCAGCGTTTCGTCGTTTTTGACTGTCAGCGTTGGATCGTCGTGTGCGTGCTCCTCGATAACGCCGCAGTGGCCGTGGTCGGTGTACTCACAGACACAGACGTCGCCGATAACGTAGGCATCAGTGTGGTCGGTGATCGCCTGAATTCCGCGTTGGACAACACCATCGTCGGCGTAGGCTTCGGTGCCGACTTCGTCTTTTGTGTCGGGAACACCGAAGACGATAACGGCTTCAACACCGGTTTCGAGAATTTCTTCGACGCGGTCGCTGGCCTCGCTCACGGGGACACGTTCGTGGCCAGGCATTGAGGAAATCGGCAGTCGCTCCTCGATTGTCTCGTCAACAAAGACAGGTGCGATGAGATCCTGTGCGTCAAGCGTTGTTTCCCGAACCAGCGGTCGAATCCCGTCGGTTCGGAGGCGACGGGGGCGCTCAGTCGGTGTAAATGACATATTCAAGATTGGGGTGGCCGACTGAAAGACGTATCGCTCCCGGCGGTTATTAAATTATTCCGTACGGTTAACATCAAGTTGTTCTTCAAGTTCGGCGAGTTCAGCCGAGTCGGTCAACTCCTCCATCCGCTCTTGGAAGTGTTCCGTACAGAGCCCGACTTTGAGCCCGTCTTTCTCGGCTGCAAACGCCGCCTCCTCGTCGCAGTAGTGACAGCGCATACCTAACGTATGTCTCCCATCGTGTTTAACGCACCGCTTCGGACAAATGCCGCCGAAACGCCTCGAATGCTTCCGGTGGTGGCCCCGCAGTCCCGACGTTCATTCCGTGGGCGTCGCTGCCGCCGATTGCCAACAACCCATGCGTTTCAATCGCGCGGTCGACTGGTGTCTGGTCGACTGTGCGGTCGTAGGGGTAGTAGCGTTCGACAGCATCGACTTCGGCAGCCGCATCGAGGGCGTCGGCTGGCTGCTGATACCGGAGCGGATGGGCTACGCCAACAACTGAACACGCCGCCGCAAGCAGTTCGATCCCGCGGTCAACGGGGGTGACTGCTCTGGGCATATAGCAGGGACAGCCGTCGCCGATGAGTTCGTCAAACGCTGTCTGGTAGTTGTACGGCGCCTCGCTGGCTGCCACCGCGCGAGCGATGTGTGGTCGACCGATTCCGTCTGTTGGTTCGATATCGAGGCTCACGTCGAGGTGGGATTCAACGCAGTCGATAATTTCGCGTCCACGGTCGATTCGATCCTGTTGCAGCCGTTCAAGCTCAGAGACAAGCGCGTCGGTTCGTTCGACGGCGTAGCCCAGTAGATCGATTCGCTGGCTGTCGGCTTCGACTTTGAGTTCGATCCCTCGAATGATTGAGATTCCTTCGTGTGTGGTGACTGGCGCTGAGAGTTCCGGATGTATTCGGTCGTGATCGGTGACAGCGACCCACTCAATGCCGGCCGCAGCCGCGGCTTCTGGGAGGGTGTCGATGGTGAGTCTCCCGTCGGAGGCGGTTGTATGGAGATGAAGATCCGCAGCCGGCTGTCTCATAGCTGCTGTGTGGATGCCGAGTGGTAAGACCGTACCGACTGCATGGCTCCTGGGGAGTCAGCTGAACGCAACCACATCATCGAGTGAAAGCGGCACACGTCCCTTGCTGTAGCCGCGAGCCTCGCTGTTCGGCCGGAGTCGGAAGACGACAGCCGGCCGGTGGCCAACATCCGGCTGTTCGTTAATGATTGACTGAAACGCCTCTTCGGGAAAGGAGGAGCAGTCGACAAACAGCACCACGCCGCCAGCGTGTGCATCAAGCTGGCCGTCAGTTTTTGTCTTTACCGTGTCTCGGATTGCTGCAACCGCCGAGTTTGCGGCGCGGCGATCCGGCGGCAGTGGGCGGGTCACCTCAATTAAAACGCCGTCAGCACCGTCGCTATCGGGTGGATCCGCCCGGAAATCGATTGAGTGGCCGGTTGTCACCTCGATTTCGGGTGTGATCGTATATCCTGCATCAACCAGCAGTTTGGCGACGTTGAACTCACCCATTGCTGCGGTCATCCGGGTGAGATCCAACTCCGCTGATGTGCCCAGCTTGCCGGCCATCTCCTCACGGTAGGGATCAAGCGCGCCGGTGTGGAGCACTGATTCGTAGTGTTGGATCGCTGCCGCTGGCGTTGCCTCCGGAAACCCTGCGGCGTGGTCGATGAAAAACGACCGCGTTGTCTCTCGGCCATCTTTCGACAGAAACACTGGCAGAAAGAACCACGCCAAGTGGTCGGCGTCTTCGAGCCACGGCGACTCCATCCGGAGTTGGGCTAACAGTTCGCGCTCTGCCCACCGCCTGACTGGGTAGGGAACATCCGCAAACCCGTATTTATCGGTGCGCCAGAGACTGCTTGGCGTTTCAGTATTGCCGAGCCAGTAGGCTCCTGGCCCTGCCGAGACGCCGGCTGGAGCGTCGCCGTGGTCAGTCCAGCAAAACAGCGCGATATCGCCGTTGTCCATCTCGAACCGTTTTGCGTCGTAACCACTCGGCGGCCGAAACCACGGTGAGTGCATTGTTGCTCCCAGATTTTCATCCAGCGGCGCAAGGATCGCTGATCGAATCCGTTCTTCCGACCAGTCGCCGGGAGCGTATCTGAACCGAAGCGGTCGTGCCACAGCGACACCTCTCAGTCCGGATAGTTACGTGTTCTGGCCGTGACACCGGTAGCTATTTATTCACCAGTTACCAAGGTATGGTATACCATGTCACTGGGCGATTACGACGAAGACGAACATGAGCGGCGCGAGCGGAAGACCTCAACGGTTGATGCGGATTTTGAGCAGGCTCGCGCAGAGTATGAGGGATCTGTCAGCGACAACACAGCCGCGTCGGCTGATGATCTCCTTGAGCAGTTCGAGCAGCTACAGAGCAGTTGAACAGTGTCTCGCTGCAACTGTTCTGCTTTTTTCGGATTCCGACTCTGCTGTTGAGCCGTGGCTGTGCTAATCGCTGAGCTGTGTGGCAGTTGCTGAGTCGTGTCTCAACCGCTGAGTCGTCGCTGTGTCACCACAATTGAGAGCGCCGAAACAACCGTAACTGCGATCACATGCCCGCTGACGGCCACCAGCAACACGGGTTGGTCAAACAAAAACGGCACCAAAACGAGCTGTGTCATCGCAAAGCCCACGTTTTCGAGATCAAGTCGCCGGAACCGTTTGGCTGCTGCTGGATCACTCGGAATTGTAATCGCCCGCCACAGCGAGACGACCGCAACCCACCACGAGGTACCGATCCGATAACAGAGATCCCAACAGACCAACAACACCAGAAACACCACAATAATCGGCGGCTCCGCCCCGAAAAGCGTCTCTAGCAGTGGATCGCCGGGCGTCTGGAGATCAAATACAAACAGATGTGTCACCAGCGCGATGAAGGCCAACACCGACAGCACCACCTCAATGCTGGAGCCAAACAGCAGCCGGTAGTAGGATTCGGGCATCTCGATTGCGCGGTTGGCATCTCCCAACCGATGCATTGCGAGACTCCCGGCGGCGGCGACAAAGACAGCCGCTGTCCCGGCAATGGCTGCCGACCACAGATCATAGACCCACGCGAACAGCACGATTCCGATCTGGAAAATCACCAACTGGAGCGTGACTGCCTGTAGCTCTGTTAGCTGCAGCCCCGGCAGCGCGCCAGCAATGCTCTCATACACCCACGTTTTTCCGAACTGTTTCGACATTACTCGCTCTCCTTGTCGGTTTGCCCCGACAGCCACAGTGGTGCTCCCATCTCAGTCCCTCCGCAGCAGCTCTTTGAGCCAACTCCCAGTCGGCGGCGACGATTTGAGTGCCTCGGCCACAGCCGCATCGAAGGAGAGCCGATCAAGCTCAAGCAGCTCCTGGAGGCGGTCGTCGGTGACAACAACCGAGTTTTTGACGCCATCGATCAGCGGCCGGGCAACGGCGGGATCGACATCAGTTACAAACCGAACCCACCACGACGAGAGCCGTGGTGTCAACACCGGCACCGGGAATAGGTAGAGCTTGCCACCAAGCTGGCTCCGGGTTCGCTTCAGAATCTCGGCGTAGGTCAACACGTCTGGCCCACCAATCTCATACGTTTCGCCTGCTGTTTCGGGGTGTTCAAGCACACCGACAAGCGCGTTGATCACATCCCGAATCGCGATTGGCTGACACTCAGTGTGTACCCATTTCGGGGTGATCATCACCGGCAGCCGACCTGCCAACTGCCGAATCAACTGGAAACTGGTGCTGCCAGCACCGATGATGATCGCGGCCCGCAGGACAGTCAACTCGTACTCGCCAAGACCGAGAATGCGTTCGACCTCGCGGCGCGAGCGAAGATGCTCCGAGAGATCGTCACCGTCGGTGCCAAGCCCACCGAGATAGACCACGCGGTCGACACCCGCTTCGGAGGCTGCCTCCGACATGTTTCGTGCTGCCCGGCGGTCGCGTTCGGCGTAATCGCCGTCGGTGCCCATCGAGTGGATCAGATAGTAGACCACATCGACATCAAGCGCCTCATCAAAACTTCCCGGATCAAGCACGTTGCCTTCGACGACCCGCACCTCGCTTGGGCCGTCGTACCGTTGGCGGTCTCGCGTCAACACCCATACTTCGTGGTCGGTGTCAACGAGTGCGTCAACGAGGTTGCTCCCGACAAAGCCGGTCGCCCCAGTGACGAGTACACGCATTGGTGGATACAGGAGCGCAACGCGAATAACTGTTGGCTACGATGGGAGTCGACCGCGCCACCACAACAGCCCAATCCCACAAATTGTGACCACCATCACAACTGCACCACCCGTAAAGACCGCATCGTAGCTGTAGCCTGCTTCGACCAACGCGCCAACGACTGAGGAGCCACCGGACTGTGAGAGCATCCACGCCGCGCTGAACACCGCATACGCACTCCCGCGGGTTGCATCCGGCAAGGCGGTCAGCATGTATGCGTCAACCGCAGGGAACAGCCCGTGGATCACGAACCCGATCAGTACTGAGGCGATCACCAACTGCAGGATGCCTTCGGCAGCAACAAGCACCAGCAAGCTTCCAGTAAACGCACTCAAAATCCCGAGCAGAAACGGTACCGAAGGGTAGCGATCAACGAGTTCACCAGCCACAAAGAAGGCTGGAATCCCCGCGGCAAACACAATCGTCAGCATCGTTGAGGCAGCCGATGATGACAGCCCAAGCGACTGCATATACAGCTCATAGAAGTTGAACACGCCTTGCCAGACAAAGACAGCAACCCCAGCAATCGCCAACCCCGAAACAATCAGTCGCCACTCAGCTATCGCTCCAGCCAGCAGATCGCGGTCATCACTTCCGGCTCCCGGCAGCGCCGTTCGCCGCGCAATAATGAATGTCCCAACAGTCAGTATCGCTGCCCCGACTGCAATCGCCCACAGTGAGAGCCGCCAATCAACCCACAGCGAGACAGCAACAAGTGGTGCAGCCGCCACGGCAGCGACCTGATTCGCCGCGCCGTGAATTCCCATGACTCGCCCGACGCGATCCGGAAACAGCTCGCTGAGAAACGGGTTGGCAGCAACGAAGTAGACGCCTGAGGCACTGCCCATGAAGAACGCGCCAACCATGAGCTGTGGGACAGTCACTGCCGCGCCAGCAGCCGCTGCCGACACCGCGAGCAACGTTCCCGAGAAGACAACGAGATGCTGTCTGGGCAGCCGCGTCAACAGCCAGCCGGCAGGCAGTCGCAGGGAGGCACTGCCAACCCACGCCAGCGTCACGATCAGCCCCGCGGTTGCCTCGCCGATGCCGAACTCCGCAATAAACACATCAAGCAGCGGGGCAAAGACGATTCTGGCGAGATTGAGAAAGAACACCAGCCCACACAGCGAGCCAAAGAGATGACGCCGATTCACGAGCCTGTTTTGTTGTAGACGGAATCAAAGCTTCCGAACTCGATGTGCGTTAGGATTCACTGGCAGCCTCATCAATCAGTTCGGCAGCCCGCTCACGGAGTTCACCGGTCATATGCAGGCCGTGGCTATCGAGTCGCCGAACCAGCTCGTTTGCCTCCGCAGCAGTGAGCGCGTCGCTGGCAACGCCGCGAACAACGATGCCGACGGTTCCGGTGACTGTCGCACCCAGTGTTCGAGCCATCGTCCGCACGCGCTTGTCGTCGCTCACAATGGCGACCTCGTCGGCTGCCAACACCCGTGCGATGAGTGCGACATCACCGTTTCGCTCCGACTCGCCGAGCAGTTCTTTTGCCTGCTCGACGGTGCTGTCTGCAACAGTTGTCGATGAGCCAAGCGTTGTTTCCTCGCGGAACTGTCTGAGTGCTGTTTGGGCTGGTTCGGTTGTGACCTCATTGCTGATTGGTTCAATAATGGCGAGTTCACGATCCACTGTCGTCAGCAACCAAAGTGCGTCGACTGAGCCAAGCGCGATCAGCGTTGTCGCGTCGGGATAGACGGTCATAGCTCGCGGGCAGCCTCGGCGTCGGCATCAAGATCAGCCGGTGTGAGCTGTGTGGTCAGATTTCGATCTCTGGCAACCACCAACCAGTCGGCGAGACTCAGGCCAGCAATACGGGCTGCCTCGTTGACTGACACTTCGCCGGTCTGATACTGTTCGACTGCAACTGCCAGTCTGATCTCTGCTAACCCCTCGCGGAGTGCCTCTCGAATGACCTCACTCTTATCGGAGTCAAGTAGCTCCGCAACAGCCTCTATCTCTTCGTTGTCGTCGTCAGGGATTCTCGCACTCACTGAGGGCATGTGTACGTTGTACTACAACGTCACACAGTAAAACGGTTTCCCGAATCGCTTACCGATTTTCATCCTCTCGCCGTCGCTCCCGCATGCTCTGTCGGGTAAACTGCGGCCGAGCCCGCAGCCCACTCGGCTTTTTGAACGACCGATAGAGGAAAAACACCATCGGCATCGTCAACACCAGTATCGCCACCGAAATCCGCCACAGCCCCGTGAACGAAAAGATGATCGAGGCCGACAGCAGCCCAACAGCAACCATAATCGAGTAGGAGATGCGTTTGGCCAGCTTATCCAACACGTGATTCTCGTCATCAATCTGGACGTTGACGGTCAGATTGTCGCGTTCAACTGTCTCTAAGACGTTCTCAAGCTTTGGTGGGACGGCAAACAGTGCCTGGGTAGTTTCCTGTACCTGCTCGCCAGCCTCTGTAGCCAGTCGCTTGACTGTCTCCTCGCGGTAGCCCTCCTCAGTCAGGTAGTCGGTAGCAACATCGATGAAATCGAAGTTCTCATCGAGTGTGACACAGACTCCCTCGACGACGGTCGCAACCCGCAACACGAGCGCGAGATTTCGGGGCAGCCGCAGCGGAAACTCATAGATCGTTGATTCGACCTGCTCGATGATCTGGTTGACACGGTACTGCTCAATGTTCTCCCCGCGGGCGTCGGCGATTGCCAACTCCAACACATCACCCATCACCTCGCGGTCGGCCGAGGGACTGAGCGTGCCCATCTCGATGAGGGTATCCAAAATCGCATCAATATCCTGGTTGGCAACCGCAATGTAGAACTCGATGATCTTATCTTGGATGAACGGATCGACGGTGCCAGACATCCCGAAATCATAGAAGATGAGCGTTCCATCATCTCTGACTGCGAGATTGCCAGGATGAGGGTCGGCGTGGAAGACACCGTCTTCGATAATCATCTGCAGGTAGATTCGCTGGAGTTGGGTTGCCAACTCGGTTCGGTCGATCTCGCGGCTGTCGAGCTCCTCGATATCGTTGATTTTTGTTCCCGGCAGATACTCCATCGTGAGCACTCGCGGCCCGGAGGCAGCCGTAATCGGCTCTGGGATATCGATGGCATCGTTATCCTCGAAATTGTGTCTGATCTCTTCGAGAATCGCCCGCTCTCGGCTGTAATCCATCTCCTGTCGAATGGTTTTGCTGAACTCCTCGGTCAGATTATCCAGCGAGAACGCTCGGCCCTCACCAAGAAACCGGACGAGAATCGGCACTGACCACCGCAACACTTTCAGATCAGCCTCGACCAGCGACTCGATTCCTGGCCGGCGAACCTTTACTGCCACGTCCTGGCCGGCATACTCCGCGAGATACACCTGTCCCAGACTCGCGCCGCTGATTGGCTCCGTATCGAAGGCATCAAAGACCTCATCCACATCACCGAGTTCAGCTTCGAGTACCTGCTTGGATTCTACCCACGGCGCGGGCGGCACATCGTCCTGCAGACTCGATAGCACATCGATGTAGGCTTTCGGCAGGATATCCGGCCGGGTCGACAGCAGCTGTCCGAGTTTGATAAACGTCGGCCCAAGCGTCAACAGCGTCTCAAGCAGGATATCAGCCCGCTTTCGCTGCATCTCGACGGAGACACTGCGGCTCCGCCCAAAGAGGACGAACCGTCGTCGATCCCGCGCGTAGGCAACGATAAGCGGGAGAAACCGGTAGGCGACGACAACAAACCGCCAGTACGCACGGAGGAAGACCACGTGATCACCTACGCTGGGTCATCGATTGGAATCGGTTGACTCTCGCTGTCGTCGGCTTTCGGGAGCCGGACTTCAAGAACGCCCCCGTCGATTTCGCCGGTCGCAGCCTCGCCATCGGCATCTCGTGGGAGGGGCAACTCTGCGTCTAAAAACAGCGGTCGATCCTCGCGGACGTACTCAAAGGCCGCTGGCACCGACTTGCTGCGGCGGGCTTCGACGACCAACCGACTGTTTTCGGCCCGAATATCGGCGGTGTCAGCGGTGACGCCTGGCAGATCAAGCACGATGAGATAGGCATCCTCGGACTCCAACAGATCGCCAAACACCGCATCGGGCAACTCACGAAGCGCGTCGCGCAATCCTGACATAGCTCTCTATAGAGTCGGGAGGTCGAAAAACCCCGTGGTCGGCAGCTGCGGTCAGGACGAGCAGTCACCCTCCCACCGAGGGACGCGGCTTATGTGGGTACCCCTCCAATCAGGAGCTATGTCATCAGAGGAGCGGAAAACATCGGGGTTCAAATCCCGAACCCCGCTTGCGTCGGCCCGCGAGACGGTGCTGTCTGCTGTCGACGCCCACGAGCGAACCGCCCGACTCACCTTTGAGTTGGCTGCTGGTCGTGTTGCTGCCGAACCAATTACCGCCTCCCAGCCTGTCCCCAACTACCGGCGGGCGGCGATGGATGGGTTTGCGGTGCGGGCGGCCGACACTGTTGGTGCGGCTGATCGCTCACCGGTTGTGCTTTCGATCCACGAGGAGAGCGTCCCACCTGGCGGCACAACTCGTGTCCACACCGGGAGTGAGATGCCTGCGGAGGCGGATGCTGTTGTGCCAATTGAGCATGCAACCGTCGTTGAGGATGAACTCGAAGTCTTTACTGCGGCCGCAGCGGGTGAACACGTCGGCCCTGTCGGCGAAGATGTAAGCGAGGGCCAGCAGCTGTTTGCTCCCGGCCATCGACTCCGTCCCTCTGATCTCGGCCTGTTGAAATCTGTTGGCCAGTACGAAATCGAGGTGTATGATCGCCCGACAGTCGGCATCATTCCAACTGGCGAGGAGCTGGTTGAGACCGATCCTGAGCCTGGTGAGATTATCGAAACCAACGGGCTGACTGTCTCCCAGCTGGTCGAGCAGTGGGGTGGGACGCCAACGTACCGAAACATCGTGACTGATGATGAGAGCGCGCTTCGGGCGGCGATTCAGCGCGATCTGACGAAAGATATTGTTGTCACTACTGGTGGCTCCTCGGTTGGCGAGCGGGATCTGCTTCCGGAGGTCGTCGATGAGTTGGGTGAAATCTTGTGTCACGGCGTCGCCATCAAACCCGGCTACCCGGTTGCGATTGGTCGTGTGCAACAGACGCCGATCTGCATGCTGCCGGGGTATCCCGTCTCCTGTATTGTGACTGCTGTCCAACTGCTTCGCCCACTGCTCAAACAGATGGGCCGTCTCCCGCTGGAGCCACTGCCATCGCAGTCAGCAACGCTGACCCAGAAGCTGCCGAGTGAGCCAGGGTCGAAGACGTTTGCTCGCGTCAAAACAGAAACCGAATCGGGGCAACTGCTGGCGACTCCGGTTCAAACTACCGGAGCCGGGATTCTCTCAAGCGTCGCGCTGGCTGATGGGTGGGTCGTTGTTCCCGAACCACGCGAGGGGTACAGCGAGGGCGAGACTGTCGCTGTCGAAAACTGGGAGGCACAGCCATGAAGCGGGAGTTCCGAACGCTGGCTGAGCCAGATACCGTTGCCGAGACAATCGCCGACTTGGATCTCGGTGGCGGCAGCGAGACTGTCTCCCTGCAGGATGCACACGGTCGCGTTCTCGCTGAGCGAGTTGCTGCCGCAATCGACGTACCGGGGTTTGACCGCGCCGCAATGGATGGCTATGCAGTCCAAGCCAGCGACACCGTTGGTGCAGGCGAACGCGATCCAGTGGTGCTGGAACATGCTGGCGAGGTACATGCTGGCGAGGAGCCAGCAGTCGCTGTCGACTCTGGTTCGTGTGTCGAGATCTCGACTGGGGCGGTAATCCCCGACGGTGCCGACAGCGTTGTTGTCGTCGAACGGACGACCACTGCGGATGATCACGTTGAGATACATACTGCTGTCGCCCCAGGCGAGAACATCATGTTTGCTGGCACAGATATCGCCGCCGGCAGCCGCGCACTCGGCGCGGGAACCCGACTCACACCCAGAGAGATCGGCTTGCTGTCAGCACTCGGCATTGAGTCGGTGCCGGTTCGATCCTTCCCGCGTGTTGGGATTATCTCAACCGGTGATGAGCTTGTGCCGCCTGGTGAGGATCTTAACAGTGCTCGCGGCGAGATATACGATGTCAACACCACCACAATCGCTGCGGGCGTTGAATCTGCTGGTGGCGAGGCCGTTGTCTACCCCCACGTTGGCGATGATTTCGAGGCGATGGAACGTGTGCTCCGAGAAGCCGCCGATGACTGTGATCTGGTTCTCTCCTCAGGCTCAACCTCCGCCAGCGCGGTCGATGTGATCTATCGCGTTATTGAGGAACGCGGCGAACTCCTGCTCCATGGCGCGGCGATCAAGCCGGGCAAACCGATGCTCGTCGGCCGGATTGATGCAACTGCTGCGACTGACTCCTCGGCGTATATTGGGCTGCCTGGCTACCCCGTCTCGGCGATGACTGTGTTTCGGATCTTTGTCGCGCCTGCGATCCGGCAGGCTGCTGGACGTTCCGAGCCGGCGACTGCCACGGTTTCGGGGACGATGGCTGTCGAGCAGCGACACGATGTGGGCCGTCGCCGGCTGCTGTCGGTCGGGCTGGTTGCCGACGGTGATGGCGAGTGGCTGGTCTACCCAGTCGATAAGGGATCGGGAGCAACAACGAGCCTCGCCGATGCAGATGGTGTGGTGCAGATCGAGGCGACAACCGACTATCTCTCCGCGGGCGAGGCAGTCGAGGTGTCGTTATTTTCGCCGGATGTTCAGCCGCCCGCGTTGCTCGCTGTCGGTGAGGACGACCCGCTTTTCAGTACGCTGCTAGATGAGCTTTCCACACCGCGGTATCTCCCAATCGGCACCCGTGACGGATTGCGCCGACTCCGTGATGGGGTTCCGGATGTCGCTGTTGTCGCCGGCCCGACAACCCGTGATGTTGCCGCCGCCGACGTTGGCGGCTGGAGCCGCGAGTGGGGGCTGGTTGTGCCCGAGGGGAATCCGGCTGGTGTTGATTCGCTGGCAACGCTTGTTGACAGCGAGCTTCGATTCAGCAACCGCCACCGACAGTCGGGGCTTCGCACCAGTCTTGAGACTGCACTGGAGGTCGTGGCAGACTCCCGCGGCATTTCACTCACTGATCTCACCGAGGAAATTAACGGCTTTGGTGAGACAACTGCCGGCGTCGAAAGTCCCGCGCGCCGCGTTGCTGACGGCCGAGCCGATGTTGGGCTTGGACTGCGAGCCACGGCTGAGAAACTCGGGCTTGGCTTTGTCTCCTGTGGCGAGCAACGCGTCCGACTTCTGGGCAACCCAGACCGCCTCGATAAGCCTGCCGTCGAGACGCTTGCCACCGCAGTCGACACTGTTGCTGATCGTCTGTCGTTGGCTGGCTACCAGTTTGAGATGGATAGCTGACAACTACTGCTTTCGGCTCACTGCTCGTCTGGATTGTCGTCGGCTGCTCCTGCTTCGTCGTCAATGGCTGGTGTCGCCTCTGTCTCTGCTGGTGGCTCATCCATCGTCGCCACCGGTAACTCCTCAAGTTGGGCCGCAATTGCCGCCGCATCAGCAGCGACTTTCTCGTACTCGGCTCCGGCCTCGGTGGCAACGGCGCGGATATGCGTTGCCAGCAGCGACAACGCCTGCAGGCTTGCATCAAAATCACCATCTGTTCGGCGGGAGGCAACGGTATCGACCGTCTCATCTTCGTGAATCACACCGAGGTGGAGGGCGGTAAGATCATCAGCCGCAAGCAACTCACGGGCGCGGGAAACGTCGTCATCAAAGGCGTCGCTCATACGCAGCAACAGGTCAGGACGAATAAAAACGTCGGGGGTGTTCGCTACTCTTCGGGTCGTGGTCGAGCCGTATACAGCGCGCTTGTAATCGAGAACGGATCGTACACCGACTGGTGACACTGACAGTAGACACCGTCTTCGGCATCAAACCGCGGTGCGTCGGGCGCGAGCTTGTAGCTTGGCACACAGCAGAAGTGGGTGCATTTGTTGAGCCACGCAATAACGCCCTGATCCGTACTGGCCTGGAGCCACTCGTTGTCCTCGGCAGCCTCTTCGATCATCGTTGAGCGCAGCACAATCACCGGCAGCTGCTGTTCAGTTCCTTCTGATCGCCAGATTGTCGAGGCGGGTTTACCGACGCCGGCTGAGCCGATGTCGTTGCCCCACTCCTGGTAATCATCGAAGTCGCTGATGTTGAACCGGTCGCCCTCGCTTTTCTGTTCCTGTTGCCACTCGTAGCTGGCGTTTGGCGCGGATTTGAAGTAGTTATCACTATCAAAGTTTGGCTCAATCCCCTCGTAGGATTCGTGGCCGCAGTACTGGAACCACTCTTGGGAGTACTCCAGTCCACCCAACTCCTCGCGGGCGATTTCGACTTCGACACCCTCGATCTCTTCGGTGTCGATCTCTGGCCAGACACCGCGAATAAAGCCGTCATCATCAATCTCGACCGGCACCTGCGGCATTCCGTGTGGTGCTGGCCCCGCGGTTCGTTCGATCACCATCGCCTCAACTGGGCCACCGCCCGCGCCAGCCGGTCGAGTGAGGGTGTTTATTGACACCGCACCGGTCGCGCCAACGCCGGCGAGTGCTCCGCCACCGACGACGCCTTTGACAAACCGACGTCGGCCGGATTCTGCGGGATATTTGTCGTCTGCGCTCATACGACGATATTGCTTGGGTGCCGTGAAAAGGATGACGAATAGCCGAGAGAAATTTGCTTTTGTCTGGTATCAGATACTAGTTGGTGAGACTTATACCAGTGGGTTGTTCTACCATACTGTATGTCATTGCATAACCGGGGTGTCCGGCAGGATGTCCGCGAACTCGGTGCATTACTTGGTGACGTTCTCAAGGAACAGACCTCAACCGGTTCCTTTGAAACCGTTGAATCCCTCCGCAAAGCCGCGATCGCCTACCGCGATGGCGAAACCGACTCTCGCCAACAGCTTCGAGATATTTTCGAGCAGCTCTCCCCCGACGAAGAGGGGGAGGTCGCTCGGGCGTTCACGACCTACTTCGAGCTGATCAATCTAGCAGAGGAACGCGAGCGGGTTCGAGCGGTTCGAACGGAATCGGAGGAGGGGACACTCGATGACAGCCTTGATCAGACCGTCGAGACGCTGGCGGAGGCTGGGGCGGACAGCGAAACAGTTGACGGCATTCTCGATGATGTACTGATCGAACCCACATTTACCGCCCACCCGACTGAGGCGCGACGAAGCACAATCAAAGCCAAACTCCGCTCTATTGCCGACCATCTTGAGACGCTGGATAAAACGAACCTCACCGAGCGTGAGAAAGACGATGTGTGGGAGAAGATTGAGGCCGAGGTCACAAGCCTCTGGCAGACCCGGCAGGTTCGACAGCGACCACCCGAACCGGAGGACGAGGCACGCAACATCCAGTGGTATCTCGAAAATACGCTGTTCGACGTTGTTGGTGAGGTCTACTCAGAATTTGAGGACGCGGTCACACAGGAGTACCCCGATATTGAGCTACCGAAGCTGTTTGAGTTCCGCTCGTGGGCCGGCAGTGACCGAGACGGCAACCCCTATGTGACGGTTGATGTCACCGACGAAACACTCAGCACCCAGCGAAACATCGTTCTTGATCGCTACCAGACCAAACTCAAGGAGCTTTCAGCCGTGCTGAGCCAAGACGGCGACCGGTATGCAACAACCGGCGCGTTCGATGCCTCGCTTGCGGCTGATCTTGAGCGGTTCCCCTCGGTTGCTGCAGAGGCCAAGGAGCGGTACCCGGATGAGCCGTACCGACAGAAGTTCGGACTGATGCGCGAGCGACTCTCGCGTGTTGGTGATGTTCGCCCCGGCGGCTATGAGGACGCCGACGAGCTGCTGGCCGATCTCGAAACCGTTGATGCCAGCCTGCGAGCCTACGACGGGGTCAGTATTGCCGATACGTTCATCCAGCCGCTGATCCGACAGGTCAGCACCTTTGGCTTCTCGCTAGCCAGTCTTGATCTCCGCGATCACCGCATCCAACACACCAAAGCACTTGATGAAGCTCTCGCAAACGAAGGCATCGATTACCGCGGGCTTGGGGAGGACGAACGCGTTGAGCTACTGACCGACGCCATTCTTCAGGATGAGCCGCTCCTCGATATGGAGTCGCCGGGCGAGCTTTCGGAGGAATCCCAGAAAGTCATTGATCGCTTCCTCGCGCTTGGCGATTGGCAGAAAGAGTACGGCATGGAGGCTATCGACACCTACTGCATCTCGATGGCTGAAGAGCCAAGTCACGCACTTGAGGTACTCTTCCTCGCTGATCAGGTTGATGTGGTCTCACTACCGGATCACGTCGGCATCGACATCGTCCCACTGCTGGAGACGGAGTACGCACTCAACGGGGCCGACCGGATCATGGGGACGCTGTTCGAAAACGAGGCCTACAAGCAGGCGCTTGAAATCCGGGGCAACACCCAAGAGATTCTGCTTGGCTACTCCGACTCGAACAAAGAAAACGGGTTCATGGCCGCCAACTGGGATCTCTACAACAACCAGCGTCGCCTCGCCGAGATCACCAACGATTACGGCGTGACGGTGCGGATGTTCCACGGCCGCGGTGGTTCGATCTCCCGCGGTGGTGGCCCGATGAACCGCGCGCTGTTAGCGTTGCCAAACGAGACGGTGACTGGTCAGGTCAAATTCACCGAACAGGGCGAGGTCATCGCCGAAAAGTACGGCACTCCTCGCATTGCCGAACGCAATCTCGAACAGATGCTGGATGCCCAGATTCGGGCGCGCCACAACGCGATTCAGGAGCCAATCGAGGAGGTACCCGAAGAGTGGAGTGAGGCAATGAACACGATGGCCGCTGCCGCCCGAGAGGCCTACCGCGACCTGCTTGAGACCGACGGCTTCGTCTCCTACTTCGAGCAGGCGACACCGATTACGGTCATCGAGGATCTCAACCTTGGCTCGCGGCCTGCCTCCCGTTCGGAGGATCGCTCTGTTGAGGATCTGCGAGCGATTCCGTGGGTGTTCTCCTGGACACAGTCGCGGTGTATCCTGCCGGGATGGTTCTCAATCGCCTCCGGGATCGAGGCCTATCTCGACGACGGCGGCGATCTTGAGACACTCAGTGAGATGTACGAGGAGTGGCCCTTCTTCGGAACCACCTTCGACCGAGCGACGATTGCGCTCGCCCGGACGGATCTCGAAATCGCCGATGAGTACGCTGCCCTCGCCGACAGCGACCTCCGCGAGGAGTTCCAGCCACGGCTTGAGGCTGAGTATGAACAGACAGTCGAGTATCTGCTTGAAATAACCGACCGCGACTCGCTGCTGCGCCGAGAGTGGCTCGAAGAGAGTCTCGAACGACGCAACCCCTATGTCGACCCACTCAACCTGCTGCAGACTCACCTCCTGAGTCAGACGCATCTGACCGAGGAGGAAGAACGCACGCTGCGGCTGACGGTCAACGGGATTGCTGCCGGGATGAAAAACACGGGATAGCGTCCAACTGCCTTCTATTCTGTCTCAACTATTTCGGTGCCAGTGCTCACCTGTGTCTGATAGACACGGGCCTCAACATCTCGGTCGGCAAACGCCTCCAACATTGCTGTCGCCACGCGTCGCCGACCGCCAGGCCGACAGACCGCAAGCAGTGAGGGGCCAGCCCCGCTGACAGTAACGCCAGTCGCTCCGGCGTCGATTGCGGCCGACCGCACAGCCTCGTATCCGGTGATGAGATTTGCTCGCGCCGGAGTGACGAGTGGGTCGTTCATCCCGCGGCCGACAAGTTCGGGATCACCACGACACATTCCGACTGACAGCGTTGCTGCGTTGCCAACAGTTTCGACTAGCTCCTCCATTGAGGCGGTCTCGGGCACGACGCGGCGGGCGTCTCGCGTCGAGACCGCGATTTCGGGAAGGCAGGCGACAAGCGGGAGCTCGGTCGGGACGCTCTCGACGCCGTTGGCGGTTGCAATCGTGAACCCACCCAAAATCGAGGGCGCAACGTTGTCAGCGTGGGCTGTTCCCGAGACAACTGCCTCACCCTCGGCGGCAATCGGAACAAGCTCATGTCGGGACAGCCCTCTGTCGTAGAGCTTGTTGAGCGCAACAGCCGCGCCGGCTGCGGAGGCGGCTGACGATCCCAGCCCCGATGCTGGTCGAACGCCTTTGTCGATCTCGATTCTGGCGGGCGCATCAAGTGCCTCAACAACCGCGCCAACCGTGTTCTTCTCGGGATCAGTCGGAATATACTGGCTGCCGACGCCAGTGATCTCAATCGTTGTCTGCTCAGCACGCTCGACGCGGATGATATCGGCTGGGCGATCCAGGGCGACGCCAAAGACATCGAAGCCACTGCCGAGGTTCGCGCTCGTCGCCGGTGCCCGAACCGTAATCATGCGTCGGGGTTATGCGAGTTGCCCCAAAAAGATAGCGAAGCCGCCCGACCGTTGGTGTCGGCTGGTGTCTGCGAGGTGGAATATTGTGCTATTCGTCTGCGGTCATGTAGACGATGGGGCCGAGCACCATCAGCGTGAGTCCGAGAAACAGATAGAGCAAAGCGTTGTCGTACATTGATGCGGGCGTCAGCACAAAAATCAGCCCAAACAGTGCGGTGTTCGCACCGATCAGCTGCTGTGATTTCAGTGGCAGCGCGCCGACTGTCGTGAGCAGAAAGCCCACGATCAGTATCTGCCCGATATGGTATTCGATCAGAATCGCGTCGATGAACTGTAACAGCAGCATGCCTTATCTGTAGGTGTCGCTGAAACGCGCATTAAAGTTCCGTTCTTGAGTCGCCCCTCACTCCGGGCCGGTAATATCGAGTGGCCGAATCCAGCCATACCAGATGACAAACACCATTCCTGCATACCCCATGATGTAGATTACATCACCAATCACGGGCGCGCCAAGCTGGCCGAGCCCCCACCGCGCAACGCCGGAGCCGGCCACCCCAACAAACAGAACGAGTGCCAACAGTAACATATCAGAGGTAAGGGCGTCTCGAATGCTTACGTCCGCCATACCACTGGTTGGGCTGCCAGCCGTGTCAATGAATCGGTTTGGTTGGTAGTTACGTTTACCAGATTCAACTGCACTACGGTGTTGCGTCGCTACACAGTGTTACGCGTTACCGCACTACGGCACTGGCGTCACTGCCAGGCCGCGGTCTTCGAGTGTCTCGATAATTCCCTCGTGATCCGCGCTGGCTTCGTAGTAGAACACGAGCCTGAAGTTGCCATCCCGAATGAGTTGCTGGCACTCCCAGACGAACTCGTCGTCTTCGAGTGTCAGCCCGTGAAACTGGTTTGAGGCAAACTCTGGGTCGTCATTTCCCGCATAGATGTAGCTCTCGCCTTTCTCGCTGTGGTCGGCGATGATCTCGTTGATATCGACGGTCAACTCGTGAAGTTCCAGATCCTCCTCGCTGGTGAACTCAGTGTGGACAATGATGCCACACAGCTCAATATCGCCGGGTTCAAGCAGTGCTTTCGTTCGCTGATAGAGATCGTTGTCACGAACCTCGCTCATATGTCGCTTTCTCGCTGGCCAAGGAGTAAACGGCTACCGATTTGGAGCCAGAGATTTAGCTGATTGCAGGTGCTAAGCTTCCTTCCTCAAGGAGCATCGCAGTCCGCGCCAGCGGACAAGCAGCGCAGTAGGGAGGGGGTACAGCACCGTATTCGTTTCACTTTCACTCTGTGCCGGGTATTTACAACACTGCCAGTCGAAGACTGGAAGTGTGATGGCAGCTACTCATCGTCTCGGCTTAGAGCCCGACAAGAAAGGCGGTCGAGATGAATCACGCCATCACCACCGAGTAGGAGTGGGACACTCCGAATCTACGCCTCTGGAGACTGCGCTCCCTGCGCGGACTGTCGGCGCAAGCCGACCGTCCGTGAAAAAGTGTGTCGCGGAACGAGGAAGCCCCACCCTCAGCGAGCGCGTCAACGCGAGCAGGGTGGGGTAGTTCACGCTTTCTCCTCGTATGGTTCGTATGGCACCCCAGCTTCGCCGGGTTCTGGTTGGCGACGATCCGGCACTCACCCGCCGCATCCTCGCGCTTGCGGCCGTGTTGAGCGGTGCTGCGGTCGCTACCGTTGCGGTGCCGGCGGTATGGGACTGGCTTGGCTGGGCCGAAACAGCAACTGTCCGGCTGGCTGCGGCGGCTGGCTTTCTGGCTGTGGTTCTCGGTGGGAGCTATCTGCTGGCTTCGGCTGGCGGGCTTGATCCCCGACTCCCGATTGCGGCTGTTGGCGTTGTTGTCGGCGGCTTTTGGCTCACTGGGGTGGTGACGGATGCCGCACTGCTGTTTATTCTTGCCCCACTACTTTTGTTGGGGATCGTCGCCACGCTGGCTGCCTATGCCAACGATGGCGCGCTGGTTGCGATGTCGCTTGTCTTCTGGCCGGTGTTTGCCTATATATCCTACGCGCCGACTGTCCTCCCGGCTGGATTGCCACTCTGGACACGGCTGCGGGTTGCACTGCTGTTTAGTCTACTGTTTACGCTCTCAATTGGGGCCGCAGGCTTTCTGATTGGCTCCTGGAGTCGGTGGCTGGTTCGGTATGCGGCCCCACTCTCAGCAGCGATGAACGAGGCGGACGAGACCGAGGTCGAAACCGTCGGCGAGATTGTTGAACAGGCGGTTGTTGAGTTAAAAGAGGCAACTGAAAAGAGCGACCAGACAGACGACCGAAACCGCAACTAGTCGGCCGTTACCGGCTCGGCTGTCGTTGCCATTGCCAACACGTCATCAAAGAAGCCAAGCGAGTCGTGTGGGCCGGGGTTGGCCTCAGGGTGGTACTGGCGGGTGATGATATCCAGTTCGTCGTCTGCGAGTCCTTCGGCGGTGTTGTCGTTGACGTTTCGCTGGGTGACTGCCAACTCACCGGAATCGGAGACCGTGTAACCGTGATTTTGGGTCGTCATCACGACCTGTTTGGTTTCGATATCCATCACAGGCTGGTTGACGCCGCGGTGGCCAAAGGCCATCTTTTCGGTGTCGCCACCGAAGGCGCGAGCAACGATCTGCTGGCCGAGACAGATACCAGCAATCGGCACTTCGCCTGCGAACTCCTCGACCAGCGATTCGGTGTTTTCGAAGTTCGCTGGATCGCCAGGCCCGTTTGAGACGAACAGGATATCCGGATCAAGCTCTCGGATCTCTTCGGCGGTGGTCAGACACGAGAGGACGTGGACATCCGCGCCGCGTTCGGTGAGGGAGCTAATGATCGAGCCTTTCGCCCCACAGTCGATGAGTGCGACATCGACCTCACCGCCGCCGCGGTGGACGGTTGGCTCCGGCGTGGTGACCTGCTGGCCGATATCGACGTGGTCACTCATCGCTTTGCACTGCTGTAGTTCGGCTTTGGCGGCCTCGGGCGTGGCGTCTTCGCCGGCAGCGATCCCGCATTTCATCGCGCCGTCTTCCCGGATGGAGGTGACGAGATCCCGAGTCTCAATGTGATCAATTGCTGGTACGCTCTCGCTTTCGAGCCACGTTGCCACCTCGTCAGTGAACTCTCGGGCGACAGCCGCTCGGGGGTGGACACGGCTGGATTCGAATCGGTCGGCGCGAACGCCGTAGTTCCCGATCAGCGGGTAGGAAAACGTCAGCACCTGCTCCTCGTAGGAGGGATCGGTGAGACTTTCTTCATACCCGGTGTAGGCAGTTGTGAAAACCAGTTCTCCGCGTGTATGGCCCGGCGCGCGACAGCGCGCTTCAAGCACGCGGCCGTCGGCCAACGCGATGTAGGCATCCGACATTACGAGTTACGTATCGTTTCTGGCTAATAAGTGCGTCGTTCGAAGTCGTGTTACGAATTTCGTAATCTGTAAGAGGGTTCACCCTGTGGGTGCCGTATGGACGATCTCGACCGCCAGATTCTGTCGATCCTCCGCCGGGATGCCCGGACTCCCTACACCGAGATCGCTGACGAGATCGGCACCTCCGAGGGGACTGTCCGCAACCGTGTTGATCGGCTAACAAGCGAGGGGATCATCGAACGCTTTACCGTGACAACCCGAACCGGCAACGTCAAAGCGATGATCGAGGTCTCGGTGGATATGAACGTCAACACCGGCGAGGTCTCAGAGCAGCTGGCCGACTGGGAGGAGGTTGATTTCGTCTGGCAGGTCTCTGGCGAAGACGATATCGTCCTCGTCGTCGACTGCGTTGATACCCAGGCCGTCAACGATCTGATCACCAAAGCTCGAAAACTCGACGAGGTCAAAGGCACAAAAACGCGGCTGATCTTAGACGAACGGCTCGGGTGAGCGATGGCCAGTTGAGGCAGTCAACTCGATATAGCACGAATAAGCTTAATCTATATCAACACAGAGGGCTAACTATACTGTATGGATACCGACACTCCACCCGAGGAGGGGCTGTTGGAAACCCAGACGACGGGAGAGGATCGGGTTCGCATGGTTGCGAAACAGCTCTCTGAGCCTCGGACGGCCAACTGGATTGCCACGGAGGCCGAGTGGTCACATGAGCCGACGAAACGTGTGCTTCGGCGACTTGTCGCCGACGGCGTGCTCCGTCAGGACGACAGTGGCTCCCATACCACCTACGCGCCTGACTATCGCCGTCAGTCGATTCAGGAGGCGATGCGGATTCGTGACAGTGCCCACTCTGCGGAGAGGGTGGCCGACCGACTCGATGAGATGACTACTCAAATCAGGGAATGGAAGGAAACCTTCGGGGTCGACTCGCCGAATCAGCTTCGGGCAAGCGTCGCCGACAGCGATCTCTCAAGCGAGGAGGCAACGCGCCGAACTGACATTGCCCGCGAGTGGGAACACCTCCAGCACCGCAGCCGGATCGTCAGCTTCGCGCTTCGAGAGTGGGAGTTTCTCGCACCCTCAACCGAGGAGTCGATTACGGGCTGACTGATGTCGGTACCGCATCCCGGCAGTGATCCGAACGCCCAGCTCTATGCCCAGCTCAAACGTGATGTGTTGGATCGGGTGCCACAGATCAAAACGGTCGAATATGAACCCGACAGCATCGAAGCAAAAAGGTTGGTGGCAACAGTCGATCCCAACCGGCTCGATCCATCCACTGGCCCCAAACCGCCACAACTTACGATCAGATGGCACCGCCAAGAGCCACGCGATTGGTTCCGCGTCGACTACACTGATCCGAATACGGAGCTACACGCCGGCTGGCATCAAGATGAGTCACATCCTGATCTTGGCCCAACACATTTCCAGTATACAACGCCGACAGTCAGCGACCGTCGCGGAATCACCTTTGAGCACGAAACACCCTCGCTGATTCTTTGGGAGATTATTGAATGCCTCCTCACAGATGTTCATCCGACTCACCATCCCGCGTAGTCGACGCAGATACCGTCCTGTATCGAACCCTTATTTACCCTACTCCATCAGAGTCAACGTATGAGTGCTGAGGAAGCCAGCGACGACCGCCACGAAAACGCTGGAGAGGATGTCATCGCCGTCGACGCCGACGATACCAAACAGGAGTTGGTCAACCGCCTTGATGCCCACACGGGTGATGGAATCCGCCACCGGGCCTTTACCTGTCTTGTCTTTGATGGCGACGGACACATTTTGTTGGCCCAACGCAGTCCTGAGAAACGCCTCTGGGATACCCACTGGGATGGCACTGTCGCTTCCCACCCGGTTGAGGGCCAATCCCAGGTGGATGCGACAATCCAGCGACTCGAAGAGGAACTCGGCATCACCCCAGACCAGTACGACGATGTTGAGCTAACCGACCGGTTTGAGTACAAACGCTACTACGAAAACGCTGGTCTTGAGTGGGAAGTCTGTGCCGTCCTGCAGGTGACACTGGAGGATACCACGCTTGATCCCGATGAGGAAGAAATCGCTGGCCTGCTGTGGGCTGATTATGAGCATCTTCACAACAACCCACAGTGGTATCGCCAACTCCGGCTCTGTCCGTGGTTCGAGATTGCGATGCGGCGCGACTTCGCCGAATAGCTGCCAGTATCGACACGCCAGTACCGCTTGCTCATTTTCCCCACCCCATGGCAGTGCTTCACATGGGAAAGGAGTTTAACCACCACGGCTGCACGTCGAACTATGACGCTGGAGGATTTCAACGCTGACGACATTTCGGGATCGCAGTCCGGCGAGACCGATGGGGCGACCGCTGACGGCGGGTCTGATGACGATAGTGACACCGACAGCTTTCAGCGGATCGCCGCTGAAGTCGACGGCGACGACACGGGGATGGGTGTGCTTGCTGTCTCCCAAGGGTTGCGCGTTGCTGAAGACGACGATGCAACGACGCTGCGAGCGTTTATAACGACCGGTAACCGCGACTCAGTTCGCCTCGGCAAATACCTGCTTGTGCCGTATCCTGATGGAGAAAAACTCTTCTGTCGGATTGTGAGCCTTGAGTACGCCCAGGAGTTCCACGCTGACGACGCCACCGAGATTCATGCTCGCCGGATGATGCGCCAATCGAATTTCGAGGAGCGCGACTACAAGTTCATGGCTGATCTCGAACCTGTGGCGGTGCTGTATCCTGAACACGACGAGGCGGGCAACACCGAACTCAACCGCCGGATGACAGACCGCGTCCCGAAACCCGGCGCGGTGCTTTCGCAGGCGACCGACAGCACCGAAATCAAAACCGGACTCAACATTCCCGAATCCGGCGTCTTTCTTGGCCATCTCGCTGTCGGTGGCGAGAAAGTCGAAACTGCTGCTCAACCGCCGACGATTGATTACCGACTGAAAGACGATTATGACGCGGCCGACCCACTCGTGTTTCGGCACACACTCGTCGCTGGCGGCACTGGCTCGGGAAAAACGCATGCCTCGAAAAATGTCCTCCGGCAGTATCTCGGCGAGCAGCGCCAGTATCCGATGGATGACGGCCGGACTGTTGCACCCGCTGTCGTTCAGTTCGATCCCCAAGATGAGTACGCCCAGATGCATGATGACAACCCCGAATTAGACGACGAGACGGCCCGCCGGCTTGAGCGAGAAAATATCGCCTACGGCGGCGTTGACGACACTATCGCGCTCGTCCCAACTGAGTCGGGCACGAGCTATCCTGGCGAAGGCCACCGCGCCGAACAGATCAGCTTCACCGTTCCGTTTTCGATGACCCGCGAGCGCCCGTGGCTTGTGGCTGGCAGCAGCCTCAACGACAACCAGTACGCCGGGTTGCGAACGCTGCTGGATCGGTTCTTCAGACAGTACGGTGATTCTGGAACCTACGATCAGTTTACCAGCTTTCTGGATGATCCAGCACTGAAAGCGGAACTTGATGAGTCTGGGCGGATTCACGAAGCAACCTTTGATGCAATCAGACGCCGCGTGTTTTCGATTCCGCGAGGGATTTTCGATCAGTCAGCGAAACCAATCACCGATCTTGATCATCAACTCGTTCGCCCCGGTGGGATGACGGTCATCCCTACCTACCATCTGAGTTCAAGCCGCGCCAAGGAGCTGTGTGTGTTGGCTGTCTCGGCGTATCTGATCGACAACAAGCTCTCGAACGCCCCCGACAGCGATCGGATCAAAGAGACGCCTGCTGTGCTCGGGATGGACGAAGCCCACAACTTCTTGGCTGAGGCCGACACTGTCCAAGCCCGCAAGGTTGTCCAGAAGTTTACCGAAGCCGCGAAACAGGGCCGCAAAGAGCGACTCGGGCTGTTTCTCATTACCCAAGACCCACAGGATATCGCTGACCCGGTGTTCAAACAGCTCAACACCAAACTCGTGTTGAATCTCGGCGACGAGGACGCAATCAAGAGCGTCAACATCCCCGCGAATCTTCAGTCAAAAGTGCCATACATGGAGCAAGGCCAGTTTGTTGTCTACTCGCCGGATAACTCAGAACCTGTCGAGCTGATCGGGCTTTCGACCTGTCTCACCCGCCACGGCTGATCTGTTCTTTGTTTTAATACAATGTTCTGGGCTGCCGTTACTTTTATTACAAAGGCCATCAAATAATCAGATAATCCTCTTGGCTCACTCGGTCGAGTCAACGACGGGGGAGTGATACCATGTTCAACACTGAAAGCCGCGGTCAGGTAGGTATAGGCACGCTAATCGTGTTCATCGCGATGGTTCTTGTCGCAGCGATAGCTGCGGGTGTATTGATCAACACTGCTGGGCTCCTACAAGCACAGGCACAGCAGACAGGTGAAGAGACGACTGCTGAAGTCAGCGATGTCGTCCAAATTGACTCTGTCATTGGCAATAATACCGGTGTCGGACCCGATGATACAATCGACCAGATAAATGCAAGTCTTCGACTTGCCTCGGGTGCCGACGGTGTCAATCTGAGCGAGGCGACATACACCGTAGAGGCGAACAATAATGCAACTGTCCTGTCTGGTAGCGTGGCAGACGATGATGTCGTTAATTACAGGTTCGTCCAGTCGGTTAATGATCTTGAAATTTCTGATGATGACCCTCCAATCCTCGCTGATCAGGCTGATCGGGTTGAAGCCTCGTTCAATTTAACAGAGGCAGCTAATCTGGATGAACTTGAGGATTCAGATCGGGTGACGATAATCGTGCAGGCGCCGGCCGGTGGAGCTTCATACAAATCGGTCACGGCCCCACGCGAAATTGGCGAAGGGGAGTCATACATCCTGTAAGCAGTAACCTCTCTGCGTTAGCTGAATGCAGGCGGTAAGCCCCCTTCCTCAAGGAGCAACGCAGCGAAGCGAGTAGCGCAGTAGGGAGGGGATACACCGCCGTCATCATCAATCATACGCCTGCTTGTTGCTGGCCCACAGGCCCACGAACCGATACATTTATACACACAACGCGTATAATACACACTGTGGAACGGAAGAACATCACAATCCGTGAAGATCAAGCCGAGTGGGTTGAGGAGAACCACTTGAACCTCTCCTCGTTCGTCCAAGAGCAACTGGACGAGCTTATCGAACAACGTGAGTCATAACCAATGCACTACGCCTACAGGTTCCGACTCAAGCCAACCGCCCAACAGCGTGAACTGTTGGATTACCACCGCGACACCTGTAGGCAACTCTACAACCACGCGCTCGGAGAGTTTAACGAGATTCCCGAATCGGCGGGTACACTCAATCAACGAGTGCGACAGGTTCGCGACCAACTCACCGACCTCAAAGAGTGGTGGGATGAGTTGAACGACCTGTACTCGACGGTTGCACAAGCCGCAGTCATGCGGATTGAAGACAGTATCACGGCACTCGGTGAACTGAAAGACAAGGGCTACGACGTCGGTAGTCTCAACTGGAAGGCACCCAAGGACTTCCGCAGTTTCACCTACGTCCAGTCTGGCTTCGAGTTCGACAAGAAGAACGGTCAGACTGT
>OBKM01000239.1_pt1 | contig 27654 bp, 33 predicted proteins | sample 1519691 | NCBI WGS metagenome assembly OBKM01 (sample SAMEA37050418, study PRJEB22526) | metagenome | biome: saline pan; feature: lake; material: water | place: Egypt | collected 2015 | depth 0.5 m
CGACTTCGTGCGTGGCGAGTGCGGCAGTGCTGTCGGTCGATGAACTGGCCCAGAGAACCTCGACGCCGGTCCCCGCTATCAACCCACGCTCGAAGGATTCGTGATCGGGCTCGCCCGCGACAGCAGTCTCGCCGTCGGCGTCCTCGGCAACGTAGAGCACGCTGTCCTCGTCGAGACCGTGCTCGCTGTGTGCCCAGTCGGACCCGGTTGCGACCCGTTCACCGTCGACGAAAACGACGATCGTCTCGGGATCGTCGATCGGTTCGCCGGAGAGATCACCGATTCTGAGTTGTTGCCCATCCGCGCCGTACTGTTCGATCTCGAAGCTCGTATCGGGCGCTTGCTCGGCATTACCCACGAGATAAAACGCGGCAAGTCCAAACAGCGTGCCGACGACGATGATGGCAACGACGAGCAACAGCGTTGCTCGCCGGGGCGGTTGCCACGTCTCCTCGGCAGGTGGGGGGTCGGAGCGGGACATCTATCAGATCGTAGAACGGAGTGGGGGTAAGCGCTACGGTTGTACGACCTGCTCAGAGCAACAGTAACATGACGACCGCGAGCGCCCCTGTGAGAATGAGGATCGACGTGCCCATCCCTGCGCGCAGGTAGATGGTCGATGGACGTTCGCCGGGCGTCTCACCGAGGCCTCCGTCGGTCGACCGTCGGTTTCGCGGTACGCCGATGTCGATACCCGGGAGCCGACTGGTTGCAATCTCGGCCGTTCGAACGGGATTCGTTCCCATCCAGTAGCAGGCCCTGACGGTCCGAACCGCCGTCCGGTCGACCGCAGCGTATAGCTCGGTCGTCCCGATGACGAGCCCGCGACCGCCATAGAAGACGAGTGGGTTGATGAACCGTTCCATATCGTGGACGTGGCCGATCTTGCTGAGCGGTTTCTTGATGATCACGAAACCGATGACGCTGACGGTCAGCAGCGTCGCGGCGTCGAGCAGGTGCCCCGTGCTATACGGAGTCAGATCGAGCGCCTCGCCGCCGGGGACCAGCCCCGCGAGCGCTCCCCAGAAGACGCCGAAGAACACACATGCCCCGCCGACCGCCAGCATGGCGACTGACTGGCCCGGCCTGGCGTCCCGAACGCTGCCCCCGTACTCGCCGTTGAAGAAGGCGTAGTAGCCCAGCTTGATGAACGAGAGGAAGGTACCGACCGCCCCGATCCAGAGCAGCCAGTAGACGATCTCGTTGCCGCCACCGAAGTAACTCGGATCGGCGGCGTCCAAGATCATCCCCTTGCTGATGAACCCGTTGAACAGCGGGATCGCCGTGATCGAGAGCGCTCCGAGTCCGAACCCGGCCGCCGTGATCGGCATCTCCCGCCAGAGGCCGCCGAGATGGTAGAGATCCTCCTCCCCGGTCCGGAAGATGATGACGCCGACCGCCATGAACAGCAGTGCCTTGAACAGCACGTTGTTGAAGGCGTGGGCGAGCGCACCGGCCCCACCGATCTCGGGCGTGCCGGCGACCGAGATCAACCCGATTGCGGCGACCATGTAACCGACCTGCGCCATGATGTGATAGGACAGCAGCGCGCGCATATCGTGCTGGAGTAGGGCGAAGACGACGCCGTAGACGGCCATCACACCACCGAGGTAGGCCAGCCAGAGCGCGCCTTCGGGGAACGCCTGCCAGAGGACGTATGCGCCGGTCTTCGTGGTAAACACGGAGAGGAAGACCGACGCCGCGATGTGTGGGCGCGGGTAGGTGTCGGGCAGCCACGTGTGGAGTCCGATGAACCCACAGTTGACGCCGATTCCCAGTCCTGCGAGCAGGGCCGGAGCTGTGATTCCGCCGAGCGCAGAGAGGCTCGCGGCACCCTCAACTGCGATGCCGCCGTCGATCGCCATCCCGCCGCCCGCCGCGAGATGCCAGACGACGGCAAAGAGGAACAGGCTCCCGCCGATTCCGTGGGCGATAGCGTACCGGAAACCGGCACGGACCGCCTCGCCGCCATGATGCCAGACGAGCAGCGTCGACGTGACGGCCATCAGCTCCCAGTAGAAGATCAGCGTCAGCCAGTCACCGGAGAACACCACGCCGAGCGTCGAGGCGACGTACGCGAGCGCGAACGCCGTCATCACCCGCGGTGCGTCGCTACTGTAGGCGTATACGACCGCAGCGGTCCCGAGGATCCCGATAGCTGTTGCCAGCAACTGCGAACCCGCGTCGATCTGGAAGAAGATCGCTCCATCGAAGCCGAGGAACGACGTGGCGAGATGATCGCCCGGCTCCGCGAACTGTGCAACGACGAGCGCCGACAGGGTCGCCAGCGCGCCGACCGCGTGGCCGATCGCTCGCGGCAGAACCACCACGAGGAACGCGGCCACGAGCACGAGCGCTGGCGGGTAGAGACTGGTCAGTAGTTCGTTCATAGTGCCACCTCCGCACCGGTTGCGGCTTCCGCAATCACTTCGACCACGTCCAGGAAGACCGCATGATCGGGCACGATACCGAGCGCGACCGCGCCGGTAACGATCACCGTAATCGGCATCAACATGAGCCACGTGCTCTCGGTCCACGGTGTGTGCCGGACCCAGCCGCCCTCCGGCGGGCCACCGTGGTGGTGATGATCGTCGTCGTGGTGGCCATCGTGGTTGTCGGTGTGGTCATCGTGGCCATCGGGGCCATCGGACGCCTCGGCGTCATCCGATCCGACGCCGAACGGGACATCTGCGTCACTTGGATGTGCATCCACCGCGAGCCCCTCGTCGGCGTCCGTATCGTCCTCTGGCGTCCCGCCGTCAGTCAGGAGCCCCTCCTTCACGTCCCCGACGCGTTTGCCGCCGATCGGGAACTCGACGAGCGGTTTCGCGTCGTGGGCGTCCTCGCTCTCGAAGAAGGCCTGGTAGACGACCGGCCAGAAGTACGCGACGTTGAAGACGCCACTGACGACCAGCGCGGCCGCGAAGGCCCACATCGCGGGGTCGGCCGACGCGCCGACGAGCATGTAGAACTTGCTGACGAAGCCAGCGACGAGCGGGATGCCAGCCATCCCGGCTGCAGCGATGGCAAACGCCGAAAGCGTCAGTGGCATCCGTTTCCCGATCCCCGCCATGTCGCTGATGTCGTCGGTGTGAGTCTCGACGTGGATCGCCCCTGCACAGAAAAACAGGGTGAGTTTCATGAACGCGTGGGCGGGGATATGCAGCAGCCCCCCGGCGAGCGCGATCGCCGCGTAGCGCGGGTGTGCCCCCGATCCGAAGGCGATCGCCCCGAGGGCGATCCCCAGGACGATATACGAGAGCTGGCTCACCGTGGAGTAGGCCAGCCGTCGCTTGAGATTGTCCTTGCGGAGCGCGATGACACTCGACGCCAGCAGCGTGAACGCGGCCAGCGCGGCAAGTGCGGTCGCCATCCCGAGAGTGGCGGTGAGTTCGAGCCCGAACACGTCGATCACGACGCGAGCGACCCCGAAGGCTCCGGATTTGACGACTGCGACCGCGTGGAGCAGCCCTGAAACGGGTGTCGGCGCAACCATCGCGTCGGGCAGCCACGAGTGCAGCGGCATAATCGCCGCTTTGACGCCGAAGCCGAGCGCAAGCATCGCAAAGGTGATCTGGGCGAAGATCGGATCCGCCTGCGCCAGTGCTGCTGCGGTCTCGCCGAACGTCACGGTTGCCGCCCCGTGAAGCCCAGTCAGCCAGTAGGTCAACACTGTCCCGCCGAGCACGAGGACGCCGCCGCCGAAGAAAGTGTACGCGAGGTACTTCCGGCCGGCGATGCGGGCCTCCTCGGTCTCGTCGTGGGCGACCAGCGGGTAGGTCGCGACCGAGAGCAGTTCGTAAAAGAGGAAGATCGTGACGAGGTTGCCCGCGAAGGCGATCCCGACTGCCGTCGAGAGGCTCGCCGCGAACGCCGCGAAAAACCGCGTCTGGGCGTGCTCGCCGAGCCCGCGCATGTAGCCCGCGGTGTAGAAGGCGGTGAAGATCCAGAGGAAACTCGCCAGCGTAGCGAAGAGCATGCCGAGCGGATCGGCCCGGAGCACGAAGTCGATCCCCGGCAGGAACTGGACGCCGAGTTGCTCTTGCATACTCCAGACGTACTCCTCGCCGTCGAGGATGCCGGGTAGCATACTGGCGATCACGCCGAACTTGGCGAGTGCGGCCAGCACGGACCACGACTCGCGGACGTTCGGATAGCGATACGACGCGACGATCAGCGCCGTCGCGACCGCCGAAATGAGGACGGCAGCGAGCGGCAAGATAGATGGCTGGGGCATTACTGGGTCACCTCCTGGGGACCGGCGAGGAACTGGTCGATAATCGGTTCGAGCACGGCATCGAACGCGCCGCCAGCGAAGCCGAGCGCGATCGTGACCAGCGCCAGCGCGACGACGAGTAGGGTCGCCGCGATCGTCACGCGGGAGCCGACGACGCCGCCAGTGGTTGCCAGGGAAGCCGACTCAGTGCCGCCGTCTGTGGCGGCGTGCTCGCCACCGTCGGCCGCGACTCCGCCCTCGTGGGCGTGTGGTTCGCCGCCGGGATGGTCGAAGTACATCGTCTCCAGCAGGCGCGCGACGTACGCGAGCGTCAGGAGGGTACTGAGGATGATCACCGCGACGACGGGCCAGAGTTCGGACTGGACCGCTCCGACAGCAACGAACCACTTGCCGACGAAGCCGACCGTCGGCGGGACGCCGACCAGCCCGATCCCGAGGATGGCGATCGATCCGGCGAAGAAGGGCCGTCGTCGGGCGAGGTTTGCGTACTCACTGACTGTCCGTGCACCGGTACTCAGCGCGACGCCGCCGACCGCGAGGAAGGCCCCACCCTTCATTACGCCGTGGCCGACGAGGTGGACGAGCGCGCCGAGCAGGGCGTACCGGGCCGCCGTCTCCGCCCCGATAGAGGGGGCGTAGGCCGCCAGTCCGAACGCGGCGACGATCAGCCCGAACTGCGCGACAGAGGAGTACGCCAGCATCCGCTTGACATCGCGCTGGATCACCGCGAGTACCGATCCGGCGAGAATGCTGACCGAGCCGATGACCGCGATGAACAGCGCAGCCTCGGGCACGGCCTCGAAGAAGTCCACGGTGTAGACGGTGAACATGACGCGGCCGAGCGCGTACGCGCCGACGGTCGAGACGAGCGCGGAGATCAGCGCCGTGACGCTGTGTGGCGCGGTCGCGTAGGCGTCGGGCTGCCAGGTGTGAAGCGGGTAGATCGCCGCTTTGGTCAGGAGCCCAACGGCGATGAATCCAAAGGAGGCCAGTACGAGCGGGTAGCTGTAGAGCTCGTCGTAGCCCTCGTACATCTCGGCGTTCTGGACGACCTCGGTCTGTCCGGCGAGCGCCTGCGAGAGATCGACCATGTTCAGCGTCCCCGTCGCCACGTAGAGGTAACCGACGCCGATCAGGAACAGGGACGCGCCGACCGTTCCGATCAGCAGGTATTTCAGCGACGCGACAGCGGCATCGGCACGGCGGCTGCTGGCAACCAGTGCGTACGTGGCGATCCCCGTAATTTCGAGGAAGACGAACATGTTGAACAGGTCGCCGGTCAGCGCGACGCCCATCAGGCCGCCAACCAGCAGTAAGTACGCACTGTAGAACGCGTTCCCACGGGGTCCGGCCCGCCGCGAGAACACGAGCACGGCAAGCGAGAACGCGGCGATCAGCGAGATCACGAGCAGCGAGTACAGATCGACGACCAGCTCGATCCCGCGTGGTGGAACGAATCCGCCGAGCTGGTGACGGACGGTCCCGTTGCCGATAACCGCGACGGCGACCAACCCAGCCAGTACTGTCTCGACGGCTAGCGTGACAGCCGCAATCGACCAGCCGATCCGCTCGCGGAGTAATCCAAGCCCGAGCGGGAGCGCCGCCGCGAGGATCGGGAGGGCGATCAGTAGCGCAGGGATCGCGTCGGCGTTACTCATCGGCACGCACCTCCCGGAGGACATCCTCACGGAGCGTGCCGTACTCGCTGTAGATCCGGACAATAAGCGCCAGCCCGACCGCCGTGAGACTGACGCCGACGACGATCGCAGTCAGCACGATGACGTGTGGTAGCGGACTGACGTACGTTCCCGTCGCCTCCCCGGCTGGAACGACGGCGGACTGTCCTCCCTCGACGTACGCCGAGGTGACGAAAAACAGAAACGCCGACGTCTGGAACAGGTTGACCCCGATCAGCTTCTTGACGAGGTTCGGGCTGGCGATCATCATGTACAGTCCGATCGCGATGAGGAACACGAACACGATGTACGTGTACCGCGTGGCCAGCAGTTCGAGTGTACTCTCGATCATGCGCGATCACCACCGTCGTAGCCTGCCGCGGTAGCGAAAAACAGACCCATGATGATCCCGGAGACGATGAGCGCGATCCCGCCGATCTCGATGGCTTCCATCCCCCAGCTAATCGCATCGCCGGACTCGGCAAAGATCGGGAGTGCCTCGCCGTACAGTTCGTATTCGAGGAACGCGCCACCGAGTGCGATGGTCCCGAGCCCAACGAGGACGAAGAAGGCAGTCCCGCCCGCCGCGAGGCCGACCACGACCTTGTTCTGGAGCCAGCGTCGGGTCGGCTCGATACCGAAGGCAAAGGCAATCATCAGGACGACCGATCCCATGATTGCACCGCCCTGGAACCCGCCACCGGGCGTACTCGCGCCGTGAAACGTCATGAAGAGCGCGTAGGTGAGCGCGAACGGTGCGACGACCTGGACGGTCGACATGATTACCTGACTCTCGACGTACTGTGTCTCGTACTCCTCGTCGGAATCCAGCGCTCTATCTGCACTCATTCCGTGAACACCTCTCGTTGAAGCACGACCAGTACCGCGATCCCGGCGGCGAAGACGACGACCGCCTCGCCGAACGTGTCGAAGCCGCGGTAGGCGGCGAGTACTGCTGTCACCGCGTTGTTGACGCCAGTATCGACGTACGTGTTGTCGATGTAGTACTGGGTCACATCCGGGTTCGCCCACGCGGGCGCGTTCGAATCACCCACAGCGGGGAACGCACTCATCGTCTGCAGGACGACGACCGTGAAGAGACCGACCACCGCCACCGCCGGCCAGTCGATCGACTCGAACGTTTCCTCGTGGGACGGCCGAACCGTCTTTGCGATCGTCAGAAGCAAGAGCAGAGTCGTGACACCGGCACCGATCGCAGCCTCGGTCATGGCGACGTCCGGCGCGCGCAGGAACGTGTAGAACACGGCCATCCCGAGGCTGTAGGCCCCGAAGACGATAATCGCCGCGAGCACGTCCCGGAACAGCGCGGTCGCCAGCGCTGTAAGCAAAACGAAGACGATCAACGTCGCTTCGACGGGGCTAATCATCGGTCGTCACCTCCGTCAGTTCGTCGCCTGGCGTCGGCCGCCAGCTCCTCGTCAGTACGGTCGTCCTCGACTGTCCACGGGGTGATTCCCTCCTCGTCGGCAGCCCGTGCGATGGCGTGAGCCGCCGTCGGGTTCGTCACGAAGATGAAAAACAGCAGGATAACAGTCAGGATCGACGACGTGGTCCACCCGAGTGCGAGCGCGACTGCTGCAAGCGCGAGTCCAGCCCCGAGCGTGTCAGTCTGAGACGCGGTGTGGGTTCGCGAGTAGACATCCGGAAGCCGGATAACGCCAACTGCAGAGACCAGCGTAAAGAACAGCCCACCCACTAATAGCACGATGATCGCACCAAACCGGACGGATTCGATCATATGACACCACCCCGTTCCACGGTGAACTTCGAGATGGCGACCGCCATCAGGAAGTTAAGGAGCGCGTAGATCAGCGCGATATCGAGAAACCACGGCTCGTCGAGCGCGGCCGCAAGCAGCGCAAGGATCACAACGGTGTTCGTCCCGAGGACGTTCACCGCGAGTACGCGATCTTGCATCGTCGGGCCTTTGATCACCCGATAGAGCATCAGTACGGCAAGCAAAACGAAAAGCGCCGCAGCAACGAGGAAGATATCGTTGAGCGTGTCACCGGTAAGGGTCACTCTTCGTCACCTCCGATTACTTCCGCGTCACCACGGTCCCGGGGACTCTCGATACGCATCGCACGACGCCCGAAGAAGACAAACCGAACCGCTCGTTCGAGTGCACCATCAAACAGGTCCTCGCGAGCGTCGGGGATCAGTGTGTGAACTGTCATCTTCTGGCCCTGCACGCGAACGGACAGCGTTCCGGGTGTCAGTGTAATACTATTCGCGAGCGTCGTCACGGGGAGTCCACCCCAGACCGCACCGCGTATACGCGTCATTTTCGGGTCGATCGGCATCGAGGGGCGCATGATAACGATGGCGATAGCAATATTCGATTTGATGATCTGGACGAGTAGATACGGTACGTACAGACACCACCGGAGCAGTCGCTTTGGCGACTCCCGAAGCGACGGCGAGTTCGAAAACGAGACCTGCGAGAGCGCGACTGTCGTTACAGCCGCTGCGATGACGCCGGTCACGAGATCGAATGTCCCGTAAAACTCGCCGAACTCGAAGATGGGTGCCAGTCCACCGAGAACCTGGTAGAAGAGAAACGACATGACGAACATGCCCGCATACTTGCTTGCTGTCGCAGCGCTGACGAGCGGGAGTTGCATCCGGTCGGGGGTGACGGCTGCCTCATCGACTGTCACCGTTCCGCTCTCTCGAAGCGCCGCCTCCAGTGGCTGTAGCAGCGGTTGCCCGACACCGGGGTCGTACTCCGGGTCGAACACGACCCGATCGATCCCCCGCTCTGTTGCTGCCCGCTCGATTACTCGGGCGTAGTCCGTGGGACTGAACAGGTACTCCTCGGCACCGAGGACCGCCGTCTCGATCCGAAGATCCTCCGGACGGCCCCCGGCGTCCTCGGTCGCCCAGATGCGTGCCCGGTCGAGCAGGGACTCGGCCTCCGATCGCAGCGACTCGCCGGTCGGTCCAGTCACGTCAGCCGCGAGGATATCGACGAAAACGAGTTCGACCGACCCGGAGGGGCCCGCCCTGTCAAACGCCGATTCGACGGCGTATGCAACAGTCTGGCGGAGCGTCGGCGACTGTTCGATGGGAACCAGAACCCGCTGTTCGTTCACGAGAGGCACCTCCCAGCCGACCTCAGAACTCCTGAACTATCGGCGATCCGTCCGACTCCGTTTGCAATTACGATACACATGGCTCGGTTCGTTACTCGGAACAAGCGGTATCCGACCGAAAACAATTTCGTTATTCATCGGGCGTCTTCCGAAACAAGCCGGAGTTCACCGCGGATTTTCAAGCACAGTCGGTTATCGACCGGGTGTTCTGAACTATAATCCGACGGCAGGCGGGAGTAACTGACCATTCTTGCAGTTCTACTTCAGTCCGTCGTCCGAAAGCGTGGCTTCGAGGCGCTCAACAAGGGCCAGTGCAAGAGCGGCTTTCGATCCAGTAAACGCCTCCGAGCTCTCGGCAGTGACGAACTGGGCCGCAGTTTCCGTCCCACCCATGACACTGGCGTCGTTTGCGACGACGAAGGTGAGGCCGACACGGTCGAGAATATCACGGGCCGCCTCGATCATCGCTTCGGTCGACTCCGCCGTTTCCGCTTTGAACCCGACGATCGGGAGCTCCGGCCTGCGCTCCCTGATTGCGTCGATCAGTTTCGGCGTCGGGCCGAGTTCGAGCGCGAGTTCCTGCCCGGACCGGAGTTTGGTGTCGTGTGGTTCCGGCGTGTAATCGCCGACCGCTGCTGCCGCGACCAACCCGTCGGCATCGTCCACGGCCTCTTCGGTCGCATCGAGCATCTCCGTCGCAGTTTCGACGGGGATGTACTCGGCGTAGGGAACCGGCGAGCCGGCACCGAACGTCGGATCGTCGGGTGTCCCGGAGGGGGTGTGTGGCCCAACCACGCCGTGAACGAGCGTGACGTCAGCCCCGAGCGTGTAACACGCACGAGCCACGTGTCGGCCGGTCCGACCCGAGGACCGGTTCGTCAGCACCCGGACCGGATCGATCGGCTCCGCGGTCGCGCCGCTGGTGACGACGATATGCTCGTTCGCCAGCGGACGCGCACCCGCACTGCGGGCAACCTCGATCGCGATCGATTCCTCGTGAGCGATTTTCGCTTTGCCCTCCTCGACGCGTGGCTCGACGAACTCGACGCCCCACACCTCGACGCGCTCGATCGCATCCAGCACGCCGGGATGGTCGTACATCGGCTCGTGCATGGCGGGAGCAATGACGACTGGCACGTCGGCACCGAGAGCGGTCGTCGCACACGTCGTTACGGGCGTGTCATCGATCGCACCAGCGATCTTGCCGACCGTGTTCGCCGTTGCCGGGGCGATCAGGAACACGTCGGCCCAGCCGTCCCGGCCGCAGAGTTCGACGTGTTCGACGTCGCCGGTGATCTCCGTCACGACCGGTCGATCAGTCGCGAACTCGACGGTCCACGGATGGACGATACCGCGCGCGCTGGACGTCATCACGGCCCGGACCGACGCCCCTCGGCGGCGTAGCTCGTGGGCCAGTTCGACCGTCTTCACCGCTGCGATGCTTCCGGTTACGCCGAGCGCAACGTTGACGTCCTCCAGCATTCAGTTTCGAGTTCACGCCACGGTGTCTAAGTTCTGTCGTCGGACGGGGGCGGTACGAGCGTCGGAGCGCTACTCCCACTTCGAGAGCGCCAGATCGAACGCCTCCGCGTCATCTAGCTCATCGAGTGAGTCCCGTAGCTCCTCTCTGAGCCGATCGAACCGGGCCGTCAACGCGGCAAATTCGTCGCTGTGATCGAGTTCTGTCTGTGACTTTTCGGCTTCGAGCGTCGCTCGCTTCGACGCAATACTGAAAAACTCCTGCAAGGAGCTGTCGACTGTCGCCCGATGAAGCAAATGGTCGACCGTAGTGAGCAGCTGCTCGCCCGTAACCGGCTTGAACAGATATTCGTCGAACTCCATATCGATGATCTCGAAGTCCGGTTCGACCGCAGTCACCATCGCAACCTGACAGCTCAACCCCTGCTCTTTGATCCGTTCGAGCACCTGATCGCCGGTCAGTCCGGGCATCCGCCGATCCAGCAGGACGATGTCGACGTCCTCGTCGAGACTGTCCAGTGCTTCGGTTCCGCTGTAGGCCACTCTGACGGTATGTTCGTTGCGCAGTTGCTCAGCGTACACACGGGCCACTCTCGGATCGTCGTCGACGACCAGCACGCAGCCATGGGGTTTGGCCATCTACTCGTAGTTCCATCGTCTATCGTCGTAATTGTTTCGGGCGGAACTGCCTCGGACAATTCCTTCGAGGATGACAGGACCCACTGGGCCATCGATCGCAGACGCCCCTGCCGTCCAGCCGCGCAACACTTACCTTGTATCCACCGTACGGACGAACGTGGATCGAGTCGAGGTAAGCACGGTCGTCTATTTGCCGCCCGAGGAGATCTACGAGTTCCTCGAGGATTTCCCCGGGTATGCAAACTACTCGAAATATTTACAGGATGTCAGGGCACGTGGCGAGGGAAAAGAAGGAACCAGATACACGCTCCGATTTGCCTGGTGGAAACTGAACTACACGGCCCACTCGGAAGTCACGGATACGGATCCCCCGGAGCGAATCGACTGGGAGGTGATCAAGGACATCCACGCACAGGGGTTCTGGCGTATCGACCCGCTCGGCGAGGCGGAGCGTGATGGCCGGGACCATGCCTGTCGGGTCCACTTCGTCGTCGAGTTCGATACCGATACCGCACGGTCGGGCGCGCTCGATCTCCCTCGATTCGTGTCCGTGAGCTGGGTTATAGAGAAGGTAAAGCCGCTGATTCTCCAGGAGGCCGAACGAATCGTCGAGCGGATCGTCGAAGATCTAGAGGGGGACTCGCGCCCGGTCGAGTTGACGATTCACGACCGGCCGTCCTCAGTCTGAGCTATTCGAGTTCCTCGTCGTAGCCGCCATATTTCATGAAGAAATACGCGAGCGCGAGCGTCGAGACCATCGCACCGACAGTGCCGACCGCGAGGCTCATCGCGCTGTCGGGGATCGACGGGGTCGCAGCACCGCCTCCCGCCGGAGCAGCCTGGCTGGCTCCCTCTTCGACGGTGATCGTGCCCTCCATCCCGGCGGCGACGTGTGGGTCACAGACATAGTCGTAGGTCCCCTCGACCTCGAAGGTGTGTTCGTACTCGAAGCCGGTGTCCTCGATCGGATCGTGGCCTTCCCAACCATCTTCAGGCCCACTTTCGACATTCAGATTGTGTGTATCCGAATCCCAGATAAATTCGACCGTCGTCCCGGGTTCGATTGCCAGATCGTCCGGCTCGAACACGTTGTTTCCATCCGGCCCGACGATCACCGTCTCCGTCGCGCCCGCTTCGTCCCCGTTCTCGGCCGCGCCGTTTTCCTCACCGTTTTCCTCGCCATTGGCTTCCTCGCCGTTTTCCTCTCCGTTTTCCTCTCCGTTTTCCTCGCCATTGGCTTCCTCGCCGTTCTCTTCCTGTGCGCCCACCGTTCCAGCCCCGCCAGCCGCGGCAGCCGCTGTGGCGGCTGACCCGGCGGACGCCCACATAAACGAGCGTCGGGAGAGATCGCCACGTCCGTCCGTACCTGTCATACCCGACCCTTGGAATTGAGGCGTACTGAATACTTTGGTTCGCGTGCGATGTCACTCCTCGCGCTCGACGACGAACTCCGTAAACTCAGCAAGCATCGACGCTTCCGGTTCTGCGAGGTCGGCCGCGGCAAGATGCTGTCGAGCTTCGGCGGCAAGCGAGAGGGCCCGCTCGCGAGCGAACTCGATGCTATCGGTCTCCTGGAGGATATCGATCGCCTCGATTATCTCCTCGTCAGTGTTCTCGTCAGCCTCGAGGATCGTCCGGAGTCGTGCTGCGCGGTCCTCGTCGGCCGTTTCCAGCGCATAAATTACGAGCAGCGTCTTTTTGCCCTCCCGAATATCGTTGCCAAACTCCTTGCCAAAGGCGCCTGCCTCGCCGAGCGAGTTCTCGATGTCGAGAATGTCGTCGCCGATCTGGAAGGCGACTGACATCAGTTCGGCGTACGTCGCGACTGCCCGCTCGCGGTCGTCCGGTTGTCCGGTGACGATTGCGGCCAACCGGGCGACGATCCGTCCCAGACAGCCGGTCTTGCACGCACACATCTCCAGATACTGCTCCCGGGTAACCTCGACGCTGCCATCGTTGTGCCAGCAGATATCGGTCCCCTGTCCGAGATGGGTCCGATTGAGCTCTTCCATCAACATCTCGTAGAGGGCCAGTCGCGTCCCGTCATCGAGGTCGGCGGGGTTCTGTTTGATGACTTTGAGCGGCATGAAATACAGCGCGTTACCGGCGTTGAGCGCCACGTCGGTGCCGTAGACGTGGTGTAGCGCCGGTTCACCGCGACGCATGGCAGCGCCATCCTCGACATCGTCGACGATGATCGTCCCCGTATGCAGTATCTCCGGGATCGTCGCGTAAGGGAGGTACCGTTCGTGCTCCTCCTCGAAGCTCCGGACTAACAGGAGGAAGACGATTGCTCGCCATCGTTTCCCGCCCCTGTCGAGAAGTTCCCAGACCGGATCCGATAGCGCCCGCTGGAGCGTCTCCGGATCGTACGTATACGTTGCCGGACCGAAAAACTCGGTCAGATACTCCTCGTCGATCCGTCGTGGAATCACCTCCTCGATCGCTTCGTCGACCACCGGCTGCCACTCGTCGAGCGTCTCCCGCATACACCATGGGTCGGAACCTGACAGTAAAAAGGTTCAGTTACGGGTCGACGACGAATCACGTAGCCTTTTGTGTCAGGTCCCGAACTTCGGATATGGAGTGCGGTCTGGACGAAGCCGTGATCGGGATTATCGAGCAGGGAGCAAGCGACGGGGTCGTCGACCGAGCCGTCAGGACCGTCCGGAACGCGGGTGGGACGCCGGTCGTCGGAACCGCCGCCGAACTACTCGGGACTGACCCCTCCGTGCTCGATGCCGGGCCGGACGCTGTCGTTGCGTTCGGCGAGCGTGCATTTCTCTCAGCGGGCCGTATTGCCGGGTCTGTGCCGTTACTACCGGTTGAAGCAGGTGCTGGCGTCCGTTCGATCAGCGAGAGAACGATAGAATCCAGCCTGAAAACCCTCGTCACCGAGTCCGTCGAACTAGTTGATCAGTGTCGGTACGAGGTGGCAGTCGATGGAACCAGCACAAACACCATCGTCTCGGACGCGATGCTGGTTACGGAGGAACCGGCCCGAATCTCGGAGTATAGTATCCACACGGCGGGGAGTCGAGTTGCACAGTTCCGTGCCGACGGTGTCGTCGTCGCGACCCCCAGTGGGTCACACGGTTACGCGGCCGCCGCGAGAGGCCCGACGCTCGCTCCGGGCACGGGCATCGTTGCAGTCCCGATCGCACAGTTCGCGACCGACCGCGACAGCTGGGTTCTCGGCCCGAACGAGCCGATTACCCTTCGGATCGAGCGCGATGACGGGCCAGTTGAGCTACTCGTCGACGACTGCCGGGACCAGCTCGTCGACGCTGGCACGGATATCACACTGACGCCGGGAGCACCGCTCCGGATCGTAACCGTCGCCGAAAGCGAGCCGTACTGGCAGGAGTGACGAAAACGCCTTAAAAATGGGTCGATCGACGGGAGTAGATTGGAAAAACTCTAATGGGTTAACCACCGTGTGTGGGATATGGATCCGAATTCGCTACTTGGCCCGGTAGATCTGCTGTTGCCGTACATAGAGGAGGTGCTCCTCGTGCTGGTCCTGATCAACGGGCTGACGCGGCTCGTCGCACAGCGACAGTACAAATCGCAGTACTCGGAAGGGGGCGCGGAGGCCATCGTTCGTCATCCCATCCACGCGGCCTCGAACGTGATTCTGTTGCTGGGGACGTTTTACTACCTGACGGTGAGCTTTCACGCGGGCGTCCTGTTGACGACGTTTGTGCTGGGGCTCTTTTTCGCCGACTTCTTCGAGTTCGAGGCCCGACTCGCCGAGGCCCGACGCGAGGCGGAGATGGAGCTGCCCAAGGGTGCACTGGCTGCCTGGGGGCTGGTCTTCCTGTATGTCTCCTACCGGAGCCTCTTTTTCGTCGTCCAGCCGATCTGGGAGAGCATCGTCTAGAGCTACCGGGCTCGTTTTTAGATGTAGTCGGTCGTCCCGAGCAACGCTTCCGCTATCCGGGCACAGACGTACGCGACGGCGTTCGTGACGTGAAGACACACGAGAACTGCCACCACGCCGATCGGCACCGCGACGACGGCTTCTGTGAGCGTATCGATTGTCCACGCGACCGGCTCGCCGTTCACGGTGAAAAACTCGACGTGATGCGGGTAGTGGATCGGAGCCGTCGCCAGTTGTGCGGCACTGATGAGAGTAACAACTACGACGAGTCCCACGATACCGACCCAGAGTTTCATCGTCACGAAGCTCAGCCCTCGCCACGTCGACGGCGCGTCCACGTATCGCCGTGCCGTACCGAGTAGGCCGCCGTCACCCTCGGCCACGTCGTTTGCCGGTGCCAGCTTCGTCGCCAACAGGGCGTTTGCGAGCCGCCGTTCGAGTGTGGCACAGAGCCGGACAAGTCCAATCGTCGCTGCGAGCACGACAAGACCGACGAGGAAGATAGCCAGCACGAGGCCGAACGTCAGCCCGAACCCGACGAACAGGTAATACAGAAGCCCAAGCGGGAACGCAAGCAGCAGATACAGCAGATGCCGATACGTCTGCAGGTCAAACACGACGCCGATACTCGTTGCGAGCCAACCGCCATCGGAGGGCGTCAAGCTGTCAGCTGCGGGCATGGCGTGGACATGACAGCCGACGAGCATAGCAGTTACGCCGGGACAGCCGCTACCGGCGCAAACAAAAGCAGTGAGAGAGGCGGTTCAGTTGGCGTTTCGCTCTTCGATCGCCGCGGTCAGTTCCTTGTACGCGGGGATGACGACCCAGAAGGCAAGCGTCCCGAGGATCATAAACCAGAACATCCCGTCCATCAGCATGATACCCATCGCGTCGAACGTGCTCGGATCCGTCGGGGCGGGTTCTGTGAACTGTGGCCCCGAGAAACTCGAGGTCCGATACCAGCCCGCGAGGATCATCCACAGCATGGCAGCCCCGCTGAACGTCGCCAACCCCTTGATGAACTCGTCAGCCATTATCCGAACCTTGGTTTTCGTCGTCTTTAGCGTTTTCCATTACCTCGGGACGGAACCTGGTCGAGAACACGTAAACGACGCCGCCGAGAGCGATCAACCCGACGCCCAGCAGGGCTGTTACCACGTTGACGTCCTCCGTCTCGGCGGTAGCCTGATCCGTGGCGCTATCGAGGACGAGAAACCCCCCGACGACGAGCCCGATCGCGATGAGCATCGAAAACACCGTCACCACCTTGTAGATCTCCATCGGCACGACGACGTCCCGCTGCAGCGACGCACGATCCTCGGGCGCGTTCGAGTCGGCCATATCTAAAAGGTAGTCCGGAGCGAGAAAAGGGTTACCGTGGCGGACGAAGTCGGTAGTACCGGCGATTCAGGTTGTACATATACCCTTCCTGCATCGCCTTCAACACCGAGTACGTAACCACCCCTGCGACGACGGGCACGATGTGTACCAGATCGAACAGCAGGGTCGCAGTCATCATCGGCACGCGCTCGGCGATGATGTTATCGATCGCGAGCAGGCTCCAGGTGAACGCGAACATGACGCCGGTCATTCCGAGCGCGGCCCAGAACGGCTCCTCGACGGGCCGCCGGGCGCTGCCCTTGTTCAGGAACGGCACGAGGAAGATCAGGCCGATGATCGGCGCGTGTACGAGGACGCCGAAGGTGTCGGACTGCATCAGGCGTTCCCCGCCCAGAATCGCCAGCTCGGGGTTGAGCGGGTCGGTCTGGAGCAGGCCGAACGACCAGTAGAGATACCAGTCGGGCAGGATAACCGCCGGGGTCGTACTCGGGTCCGCCGGATCCCCGAAGTGGGGCGGCATCGTGGCCGACAGGAAGATGATGATGCCGATGAAGAAACTCGTGATCGCGAGGTTCCGAATCGTTTCGTGTGGCCACGCCGGGAAGCCGAGCACGTCACGTTCGACGTAGTCGGACTCCTGTCGGAGATCCTGATCCTCTCGGCGTGCCCGCTCGAAGTACTCGTAGGTCAGCCGGGAGAGTCCCTGCGTGCGCTCCTTGCGCTCGCGCCACGTGGGGGTCTCGTCGTCCGGCGGCACGATGCCAGTTCCGCTTCCGTCCGCTCGTGTCTCTTGATCCTCTGACATTGTGTTAGTGTGGCTCCGCGATTCCCTGCATCCAGACGATGCCGACGTGCAGCGCGATCAGTGCCGTGACGACGAAGGGCAGGATGAACACGTGCATTATGTACATTCTCATTAACGTCGGTTGGCCCATCTCGAACCCGCCGAAGATGAGCAGCGCCGCCCATTCGCCGACCAGCGGCACTGACATCGCCATCTCAACCCCGATCTGTCCGGCCCACAGCGAGAGCTGGTTCCACGGCAGGAGGTAGCCGCTGAAACCGAACAGCAGGAGGAGCAAGATCAGGACGACGCCGATGATCCAGTTGACCTCGCGGGGCTCCTTGTACGCGCCCGTAAAGTAAACACGGAGCATGTGCAGGAAGACCGCCGCGATCATGAACTGGGCTGCCCAGCGGTGGATGCTCCGGAGCATGAACCCGAAGTTCAGCTCACCCATGATGAACAGCATCTGGTTGTACGCGACCGACGCTTCCTCGCCTGCGGTCGCGGGAGCGTAGTAGAACCCGAGCAGCGCGCCGGTGATCGCTAACACGACGTAGGCGATGATCGATAAGGATCCTAACGAGTATAACGGGTACCAGTACCAGAACTTGTTGTCGAGATTGTACTGTTCGGTGTGGCTCTTGGGCATCTGCATGTTCATCTTGTAGTACTGGTCTTCCAGCAGCTCAAGATAGTCCACGATGCGGAGCCGCTTGTCGAGCCACATCAGGGTGAACAGATACGTTTTTTCGATCAGTGAGAGATCTTTCGTATCGAGCCACTCCCCGTGATCGAAGTCGTCTTTCTTTTGCAAACTCATGGTCAGTTATCACCTGGCAGGACCGAATCTCCCGGCCGCGGGAGCGCGGTGTACTGTTGTTCGGTGATGCTGAACGGATCGTACACCGACTGGTGGCAGTTGCAGTAGATCTTGTTCTCACCGCCGAACTGCCGTGACTCCCCGAGTACCCGGAAGCCGGGAACACAACAGTAGTGTGTGCACTGGTTGAGGTTGGCGATGAACCCTTGATCGGTCGAGCCATCGATCCACTCGTCGTCCTGGGCTGCTTCCTCGACGTTGGTACTTCTGATCAGCAGGACCGGTAATCGATCTGCCGGGGAGAGGTCTTCGGACCGCCAGTTGACAAGCGCCGGCTTTCCGACACCGGCATCACCGACGACTGTATCGTAGTCCTCGTAATCGTCGAAGTCGTCGATGTGGACGCGATCGCCCCCCTCGACTTCCTCGTTTTGCCACTCGATCTGGCTCGCACCGACGTACCGGAAGTAGTTGTCCCGATCTTCCATCGGATCGACTGCGGGACTCGTCTGTGAGCCACAGTACTGGAACCACGTCGTCGAATACGTGACGCCACCGATCTCCTGTTCGGCGGTTGCAACGTCCTCCGGACCCTCCGGCTCCTCGGGCTCGGGCCAGATGCCGCGGACGTATCCCTCGTCGTCGACTTCGAGTGGCACCTGCGGCATCCCACGTGGAGCGGGGCCACTGACGAGTTCGTTGCCTCTATACAATGTCGTCCCACCGCCCGCGCCGGTCTGGGACGTCATCGAGTCGACGCTCACCGCGGTGGTGACGCCGATCCCCGAGAGCGCTGCGCTCCCGACGACGCCCTTGACGAAACGGCGGCGACCGGATTCGACCGGATATTTATCACTATCTGGCATGGTCTATCTCTTGTAGTATGGGTACACTGCTCGTTTGAACTGCTCGACCGCGCCGTCGCCCAGCTCCTGGCCGTCGGCGTCTTCCTCGTTAATGTAGAGGTCTTCCCACTTGCGGCGTCGCTTTTTGACGATCATCACGTCCGGCAGGAACTCCTTGCGATAGAGTGCAAGGATGAACGCGAGATCGATGAAGATCAGCGCCAATATCGTCCCGAGAAACATGTTACCGGGGTCGGGATCGGCACCGCGTGCCCAGCCCTCGATGAGACCGTACGTGAAGATACCGACGAAAATGATCTCGATGATCGTCAGTAGAACGATCGCAAGCGCAGCAGCCGTGCTCTCGCGGGGCTGCTCGTATCGATGAATGTCGCCGTAGGAACTTCCTGTTGATGACATTGGTCAGTCCTTTTTGTTGGGGTAGCTCGTGTTTGCGGACTCGCCGTACTTGAGCACGTAGAACGTGAAGACGAAGGTCACGAATATCGCCGCGAACGTCGCGGCACCGATAAAGTGTTTCTGGACGGGAACGCCGATCGCATGGGGGTCGATCTCGGTGGGACCCTGCGCTGCTGCCGCGCCGGCGTCTTCGGTAACCGTAATGGTGGCATCCATCCCAGCGGCGACGTGTGGTTCACAGACGTACTCGTAGGTGCCCTCGACCTCGAACGTATGTTCGTACTCGAAGCCGGTATCTTCGATCGGTTCGTGGCCCTCCCACTCGTCGGGACCGGTCTGGACCGCGATGTTGTGCGTGTCCGACTCCCAGATAAACTCGACCGTCGTACCGGGCTCGATCGTCAGATCGTCCGGCTCGAACACGTTCTGACCGCCCGGACCGACGATCACCGTCTCAGTCGGGCCTTCCTCCTCGCCGTTCTCGGCCGCACCGTTTGCCTCCTCGCCGTTTTCTTCCGCGCCGTTCTCCTCGTCGCCGTTCTCCTCGTCGTCCGCTTCCTGCAGCGAAGACACGGCGGAGTACGCGTCGCGACCCTCGGCTGCGGCAGCCGGAGCAGCTGCGCTAACAGCAGCCGCGCCAGCTGACGCGCCGGTGGCCGTTCTCAGAAAGTCCCGCCTGTTCATACACGCAACATTCAGGATTGAGTTTGCTTAAACCCACCGATGAGTCCGCCATAGCGAGGGGTTTAATTGTCGTTTCGATTTCGATCACGGACTGGTCGCAGCTGTGCGTCCGGATCCTCGATCGGCAGAAAGTCGGGGCGTTCACCGTCCTCGAGCCCGACAGCACGAAGACGCCCCCGGTACTCCTCGGAGCGAAACCGATCCGAGAGGCGGGCGTTCGCCACCGTGACGAACAGAAAGAGCGCGATGACGAGGAACGCGAGCCCCGCGACGCCGGTGATCAACGACGTTCCGGGGGCTCCACCGCCAGTGAGTCCGAGATACAACGAGACACCGATCAGCCCGACGCCAGCGAGCAACTGCGCGCCAGCGGCCAGCTGGATCATCAGATTGCCGACCTCACTGCTCTGTTCGGGGACTTCGTCCGGATGCGGGAGCAAGAAGTCACCCTCCGGCGGGACCTGTGGCTCGTACTCCTCCATGGAACACAGTGCAACGCTTGGCTTGACATCCCTGAGGACCGTGCCGGTGCCTTCGACCCCGCCGTCGGGGTAGATCAGCGCGTAATCCTGATCCGAGTACGCGAGCAGTAGCTCGTCGCCCTCGCCCGTGTCGACGCGTTCGAGGACTGCAAACACCTCGCGCTGGGCGATGCGGGTGAGTAGCTCCTGTTCGACGCGGTCGATCAACTCGGCCCCGGTAACCCAGGAATCGGGATCGAAGGCGGCTTCCCACTCGTCGACCGACATATCCGCCATATCAGAGGGGCCAAAGTCGTCGAAATCGTATTCGGCCTCGATCTCCGCCAGCAGCTCCTCCTCGGTCGGTTCGTCCGCCCCAGGAGCGTCCTCGTCACCACCTGCTTCGTCGGTCCCCTCGGCGCCCGCCGGCTCCGAATCGTCCGGCCGGTCCGGATCCGGCTCGGAGTCGGACGACGTCGATGAGTCAGCCATTATCCGATCTTGGACTGCCCCGGACATACGTTTTCCGCCATCGATGTCGGACCTTTCGCGTCATTTAACACTGTGTCCTCCTAAGATCGCCCGATGTCGGAGTACGTCGTCGCGACGGTGGCCACGCTGCTCGTGACGCTTAGCTTTCCCCTGTATCTCTACGGTGCGTGGATCATCATCCAGGAAGAAGTCGTCACCTGGAACGTTCTGCTGCGCCATCTCAAGTACGTCACCGCGGGGTTGGCACTGACGACCGTCCCGATGCTGACGTGGATGGTGCCAAACGCGTTCAATCAGTTTTCGCCCCTGCTTGCCGTTCATATGTTCTTCGGGCTCCAGGCGTACGCGCTCTTGCTCGTTGCGCTGACCGGGATCGTCCGGATCTTCCAGGTCAAGCGCCAGCACAACCTCTATCACGATACGAGCGGTGACATTGACATCGGCGAGTTACACGAAAACATGGACGCGTGGCGATGGCGGCTCCGGATCGGCGTCTTCGGCTACGTCGGCTGCTGGATCATCGCCTATCTGATCGGCGTCTTTCGGTTCGTCCTGCGATTTACATTCCTGTGGTGACGCCGTCAGTTAGCTGTTAAAGGGCGGGTCGTCACGGTGTGCGTTCGCGTTCTCCTGCTCTTTGGCGTCCTGTGCGCGCTCCTTTGAGTCCTCGCGTTCCTGTTCCGCTCGTTCCTCTGCTGCGCGCCGACGCGCCTCTTTCTCCTCCTCAGTGAGGTCGTCATCGACCGAGTGGTGCGGTGGTGTCTCGCGGCCCTCGTCCCCGCCAGTCTCTGTGCGTCGGTCGGCCGCTGTCTCTTCGTCAGTCATTCTCTCTCCCACCGTGAACTCCCACGCCGAGCCGTAAATGGCTTTGTGGACCTCTCTAGCAGCGGATACGAACTGTTGCGCAACTGTGGGGATACCCGTCACCACGCCTCGCCGCTGGCGAGGTCCACGTCGCTGTCCCCCTTCTCCGAGGGACAGATGTCCGCGAGCACGCAGTCGTCACAGTCCGGGTTCCGTGCGGTACAGGTCGCGCGCCCGTGATCGATCAGGAGATGCGTATACTGTTGCCAGACGTCCTCGGGGACGATCTCCATCAGGTCCGGCTCGATCGCGTCCGGACGTTTCTCCTCGGTCAGTCCGAGCCGTCGCGAGATGCGCTGAACGTGTGTGTCGACGACGATACCCTCGACGACGTCGTGGCCGTGCTGGAGGACGACGTTTGCCGTCTTGCGCCCGACGCCGGAGAGCTCGGTGAGTTCGTCCATCGTATCCGGGACCTCGCCGTCGTGTTTCTCGATGATGTCCCGTGCGGAGCTTTTGATGTAGCCCGCCTTGCTGTTGTAGTACGTGATCGAGTTCAGATCCTCGGCGAGTTCCTCCTCGTCGACGCTCGCGTAGTCCTCTGGCCCGTCGTACTTGGCAAAGAGGTGTTCGGTCTCTTTGTTGACCCGCTCGTCGGTACACTGCGCCGAGAGGATGACGGCGATCAGCAGTTCGAGCCGGTTCGAGTACCGCAACGAGATGGTGCTGTCGGGGTACTCCTCCGTGAGGCGGTCGATGACTTCCTCGGCCTGCGCGTCTCGCGGTTCGAGCGGCGTTCCCATGCGTTCGCGTTCGAGCGGAGGGGTTTCAGCGGTTCGGTTTCTCGCCGGTCAGTAACTAGCCCATCACATTATTTCGACTCGCGTCGAACTGCCAGCGTATGACGCCAGCTAACGAGGAGTTCGAGCTCGACGAGGAGTTGTTAAGCGTCTGCCGAACAGCGGTCGGCGACGAGCTCCGGAGTATCACGTACTTCACACACGAGGACGTCGATCAGCTCTACCTGCGGTCGGACCTGGATCCCGACGCAAACCTCGAAGGGTTTGCGGAGCACGAACGACTCGGGTTCCGGTCCCAGGAGGCATACGAGAACACCGAACTCGGCGAGTACGAGGCGACGATTCGGATGTTCGAGTACGGCTATCTCACCCGGGTCGTCCACGACGGACACGGCGTCTGGGTGACGACCGACGACATGTCGATCGATCGCTTCGAGGAGTTAAGCGTCGCAGTGCGGAACGTGCTATCGTCGTTCGAGGCAGTAGACGCCTGAGTCAGCAGGCAGTGACCCTCGTGTGCCTATACTACAATTTTTGTAGTGTGTTACTTCGTATTTCGAACCGTTATACTACAAGTTTCGAAGTTAAGTAGGGCTTCGAGGTCGAGGGGACGGCGATCCTCGAAGCGGCGTGGCGGGCGAGGACTGACGATCGATGGAAGCCCGTTGGAGTGACCGCAACCGGAGCAGCTTCCAAGCCGAACCTTTATGCGCGTATCACGACGCCATGATGGTATGAAAGCCACCGCGAAGGCACACCCGATCCAGGGGCTGGTGAAGTACCACGGAATGCGAGATGAGCAGTTGCGGCTTCCCTACCACGACAGCATCAGCGTCTGTACCGCGCCGAGTCACACGAAAACGACCGTCGAGTTCGATTTCGAGCGCGAGGAAGACACCTATATCGTCGACGGCGAGGAGCTAGAGGGACGCGCGAAAGAGCGCGTCGACGATGTCGTCGACTACGTCCGGAAGACTTCGGATGCTCCACACGCGGTGTACGGCGTCAAGCTCGAAAGCGAGAACTCCTTCCCGACGAACGTCGGCCTCGGCTCGTCCTCGTCGGGCTTTGCGGCGGCCGCGATGGCGCTGGCGAAGGCGGCCGAACTGGAGTGGTCCCGTCCCGAGATCTCGACGATTGCTCGCCGTGGCTCCTCCTCTGCTGCACGCGCGGTGACGGGTGGGTTCTCTCATCTGTACGCCGGACTCAACGACGAGGACTGCCGCTCGGAGCGGATCGAGACTGATCTCGAAGAGGATCTCAGAGTCGTCATCGGGCTCGTTCCATCGTACAAGGAGACCGAACAGGCCCACGAGGAAGCCGCCGACAGTCACATGTTCCAGGCCCGACTGGCGCATATCCACGAGCAGATCGCGGAGGCGCGTGATGCGCTTCGAGCGGCCGACTTCGAGCGTACTTTCGAGCTCGCGGAGCACGATTCACTCTCGCTTGCAGCGACGACGATGACAGGTCCCGCCGGGTGGGTCTACTGGCAGCCAGCGACCCTGCGCGTATTCAACGCGGTTCGTGAGCTCCGCAACGAGGAGGATATCCCGGCGTATTTCTCGACCGATACCGGCGCGAGCGTCTACGTCAACACGACCGACGAGCACGCCGAACAGGTAAAAGAGACCCTCGAAGACTGCGGCGTTACGTCCGCCATCTGGCAGGTCGGCGGTCCCGCCCGGATCCTCGACGAGTCAGAAGCGTTGTTCTGACCCGGCGTTCCGGTTCCCGTCACCGAACGTTCGCAGACAGGCTTTACTATCAGCAATCGATAAGAGCGGTATGAACGTTCTCGTTCTCGGCGGCGGCTACGCGGGCGTTGCCCTCACACAGCGCCTCGAAGACAGACTGCCACACGATGTCGATATCCGCCTGATCGACGATACCGGCGAGCATCTGGTCCAGCAGGAGCTCCATCGGGTGATCCGGAAGCCGGAGTTGGCCGAGGAAATCTCGATCCCTCTCGACGACCTCGTCGACCGTGCGACAGTCGAGACGGCCACGGTGACCGGCATCGACGTCGACGCGAAGATCGTCGAACTCGACGGCAAGCGCACCCTGGAGTACGACTATGCTGGGATCGCGCTCGGGGCGGAAACGGCCCACTATGGAATACCCGGACTGGACGCGAACAGCCATCCAGTCAAACGGCTGTCCGACGCACAGACGATCCGGGAGCGTTTTCTGGATGTTCTGGACCGGACCGACGGTCGGGTCGTCGTCGGGGGGGCCGGGCTCTCCGGGATTCAGGTCTCGGGAGAGCTGGCTGCGCTGGCCCGAACGGTTGGTGGGGCCGACGGGATCCCCGACCTGCAGCTCCTGGAGATGCGCGACCGGGTCGCCCCGAACTTTCGTGAGTCCTTCTCGACGGCGATCGAACGCGCACTCGACGAGCAAGGAGTCACAGTGCGGACGGGGGCGACAGTTGCCGGTGTCAGCGAGGACACGATTACGCTTGCCAGCGGCGAGGACATCGAGTACGATCTACTCGTCTGGACCGGCGGCCTCCGGGGACCTGACGCGCTTGGCGGGGATCGCCCCGATGTCCGAAGCACACTCGAACTCGGGGATGGGACCTTCGTCCTTGGGGATACGGCCCGGGTCGTCGACGACGATGGGGAGACGGTCCCGGCGAGCGCGCAGGCTGCCGTTCGCGAAGCCAACCCGGTTGCGGACAGCATCGCTCGGGCCATCGAGCACGACCGCGGTGGTGGTGGACTGTTCGATCCCCGACCCGAGCGGTTCACCTTCGACTCACCGGGCTGGGTCGTCAGTGTCGGTGACGATGCCGTCGCACAGCTCGGTCCCACGGTTGTCACTGGGCGGGCGGCGGCAACGGCAAAAGCGACGATCGGTGCGTCCTATCTCACGACGATTGGCCGCGTGCGAGAGGCGGTCGATCTCGTCAACAGCGAGCTGGGTCCAGAACGGGAGTGTTAACCCGGGACGCCGTAGGCATCGAACCCGCCGAGTCCGACCATCGACAGGATCACCAGCGTGACGAAGATCGCGAGCCACGCGATCAACGTGATCAGGATGGCGTCGATCCAGCCGCCGGGATAGCGCCGATTGATCAGCCAGAGATACGCGATGAACGCGACCAGTCCGCCGATGAAGGGAACGATGAACTCGACGACCCCCCATAGAATCCCTCCGATCAGCGCCGTGATCAGCGCGTACGAGTAGTCCTCGACGTCGGCAACGACTTTCGCGCCCACGTAGATGCCGATCCCGCCAATGAACAGACTGACGACGAACGTGATCAGTGAACTAACGACCATACCAGTAATTCTACCTCGCCCTTGTTAAACCCAACATATCCGATAGTAGTCGTCTGAAAGCATATTCACCGGGGGAGGTCGTCACGTACTGCTCCGGGAATCCGAAGCGTGACAGTGGTACCATTCTCTGTCGAAAAGGAGATATCACCGCCGAGCGCAGTGATTCCCGACTGGACGACCCAGAGCCCGATCCCACTGCCATGCTGGAGGGCGTCCTCGCTCCCGTTCTGCAGTGCGTCGAGCTCCGCCTCCGGAATGCCGGGGCCGGTGTCCGTGATCTCGATACGGATGGAGTCACGATCGTCTCGTACCGGTATCGCGCTAATCCGGACAGACGGATCCTCTATGTGTTCGATCGCGTTGTCCAGCAGGTTACCAAGCACGAGCGCCAGGACGTCCGGATCGGTTCGCACGGAGAGACTCTCCGAGATGTCGACCTCTGGACTCCACACCGAATCGGCACGTTCGTCAACGAGGTCGTCGACGAGAGCACGGAGTTTCGTCGGCTCGCCGTCCGCGACGGTCCCGTCGATCGTCCGGTTCAGTTCACGGGCACGTTCGGCAAGGGCCAGCAGGGCTGCGCTCTCATCGACGATCGTCTCCGCGGAATCGGTGACAGATGGATCGGTATCTCGTCCCGCGATCAGTTCGGCGTGACCGCCGATAACCGTGAGATCGTTGCGGAGGTTGTGTCTGAGTACCCTGTTGATCACTGCAAAGCGCTGTTGGCGCTGGCGGAGGTCGGTGATGTCCTGTAGAACAGTCGTATAGCCCAGTGGGGTACCGGCCACGTTCTCGAACGGCGAGGTCGTGATCCGGTACTGCCGTCGCTCGCCGTCGATCAGGAGTTCGATGTCCTGTTCCCGATTCCCGAGATCGATCTCCGTCGAGAGGAGTTCGGAAAGGTTTCGCCCGACCAGTCCCCGCGCGCGCTCGCCGAACAACGCTGCGGCGGTCGTATTGAAGTTAATGAGTCGGCCCTCGGTATCGACGGTCAGCACTGGCGTGTCGAGGTCGTCGATAGCCGTCCGTTCACCGATGCGACGGGTCGCTGGCTTGAACTCGAACATTCCCGCACTGAACAGGGCATAAATGTCGAGCAGCATATGCGGAACTAACAGGAGCGGCAGAAAGCTGTACTGTGGGACTGGACCGAGCGAAAAAAAGTACGCAACGATGCCGACAACGGGAAAGATCGGGGTGAGCAGCAGGGCAACGACCTGCGACTTGAACAGCGAGCCGTAGCTGAGCAGCGTATCGAGCAACAGCAACTGGGCGATACTCAGGAGGATAACGCCGATGGAAAACAGCCCATAGAAGACAACAGTGAGATCATACGTAACCGTCGCCGCCCCAGCAACTGGTTCAAGCGCAAAGGCCGCCCAGATCAGTTCGTGATAGCCGTTCGTCAGCGCGACGAGCGTGATAATGCCAAAAAATCCGATGACTGCGGCTGCGGGGACGGTCCGAAGCACGTACTGTCGGCCGGTGTACACCAGCGCGAACGCGAGCCAGGCAACGCCAAGCCAGAGGGTGCACACCATCACCACTATCTCCAGAAGCTCACGTAACCACAGCGGTTCGAACACGAACAGCGCGCCGCCGTAGGCGAAACAGATCGCAGTCATCAGCGAGGCAACGCCGATGAACCACGTACCACCGACCTGATCGCGGTGTTTCGAGACCGCCCAGACGAGAATCAGATTGGCGAACCCACTTGAGAGAGTGACAGCCGCCAACCACGTCCACTGTACACTGAGCGACACTACTGTGCAGACAACGGTGGAGCACGCAAAACGTTTGGGCTATCGGCGGTCGAACGGGCGCGCGTTCCGGAACGTTTAGCATCCACAGACGGTGAGTACCCACCATGGGCCTGTTCG
>OBKM01000240.1_pt1 | contig 27595 bp, 28 predicted proteins | sample 1519691 | NCBI WGS metagenome assembly OBKM01 (sample SAMEA37050418, study PRJEB22526) | metagenome | biome: saline pan; feature: lake; material: water | place: Egypt | collected 2015 | depth 0.5 m
CGTTCGGAACGTTTGGGCCCGTTCGCTCGACTGAAACGCTCACCGTTGATTCACCCGTGTACCGACCGTCTCCCCGTCGTATTGACCGGTTTTCGGCCGACTGGTTACGTGGCCCTTCGTGTCGACGGCCCCAGCTCGGTCGCAGCCAAACGCTGCGGGGACAACAATCAATAGAGTTGGCACGGACGGTCGATACATGAGCGAGTCGAGCGAGCCGAACGAGACGAACGCTCTCTTGGAGTACTATCGGCAGTACATCGGAGACCCGGACCGGACCGTCGACGTGTACGCCGGCTTCGGTCTCTTTTTTGCCGGCCTCGGACTGGGCTTGGTCGGCGTTGCGGTGTTCCTCTACAGCGCGACGCTGCCGCCAAACTCGGAGTCGATGTACGCGGTTCGGCAGGTCGCGTCAGTCGCCGCTGCCCTCGGGCTTCCCGCACTGCTTCTCGGCACCGTGGTCCTCCTTCCGGTTGATCTCCGGATGCTGTATCTGGGTGCTGCCGGGTCGGTGGTCTGTCTCGCCGCGGTCGGGCTGTTCGTGTGGGCGTATCCGCACGACTGGAACGTCACGAATCCGCCGGACTACAGCGCGCAGGGCGTCGCCCTCTACAGCGTCGGCCTCGTTGGAGTCATCGGAGCAACGGGAGCCGCGCTCGTCGCCCACCGCGTCGAGCAGGCGGCCGGCACAGCCGCCGGGAGCGCGGCCGACACAGCAGCAGAAGAGCAGGACGCCGAGACCGTCACCGACGCCGAGGTTCGTGCCGATATCGAGCGCGAACTCGACGACGCGGAGCTGACCTGGGGCGGGGTCCAGCGCGGCGAGGGTCGACGGCTGGAGCTGGACACGACAGCGGTCGACGAGGCAGATATCGACACGCAAACGCTCTCGGGGTCGGCGACTGAAACCCGAACCACGTCCGGAACCGTCAACGACGCCGTCTCCCAATTAAAAGGGCTGCAAGGAGGGGAGACGAACACCGCGAGCGGTGAGGGGACCGATGACCAAGCCGCCGCGCTACGAGAGCTCCGTGAGCAGCAGCGGGCGGAGGAGGCAGCCGAGGCCGAGGAGCGCTCGCTGCTCGATCGGATCCTGTCGTACGTCAGGTGAGTCGAATCGGCGGGGAGAACCCGCAGGACCGCGAAGCGGACCTGTATCGCGCACTTATATACGGTCGGTCGCGTACCACCCGTCGTGTCACGCGTTACGGTTCGGATCGACCCGCACGTCCACTCCGAGGCGAGCTACGACGGCCGCGAGCCGGTGGAGCTAATACTGGAACACGCCGCGGACATCGGCCTCGACGCAGTCGTGATCACCGACCACGACACGACCGGGGGATCGGTTCGGGCCGCGAAGCTCGCCGCCGACTACGGACTTATCGGGATCCCCGGCGTCGAGGTGTCGACCGCACACGGACACCTCCTCGCGCTCGGTGTCGAGCGGATGCCTCCGCGGCGGGCGTCCTACGCCGAGACCATCAGGTGGATCCACGACCACGGCGGTATCGCGGTCGTCCCACACCCGTTCCAGCGCTCCCGTCACGGCGTCCGACGACGACACGTTCCGGTCCCCAATAGCGAATCGGCGGGAGAGACGGGTGTCGACGCCAAAGTGACCCTCACGGCCGACGGCCGCAATCGAGGGGGCGGTGGAGTCGGTCGAATGGGCCACGAAGCCGGTCGCGCCGACGAGGTCGACGCCATCGAGGTGTTCAACGCGTGGCTGTTCACCGGCTATCACAACCGTCGGGCTCGGCGGTTCGCAGAGAAACACGGATACCCCGGGGTCGCTGCCAGCGACGCTCACACCCTAAACTACGTCGGCCGGGCGTTCACCGAGTTGACGATCGAGGGGCGAGAGCACGTCGATGATGTCACCGCAGACGACGTGCTCGCGGCGATACGCGAAGGAACGACATCGGTGAGCGGAAAGCGTGCCCCGATCTCGATGGCGGCGCGACACTACGTCGTCGCCGCGGTCCGAAAGTCCGGCTACTACGCACGCTCCGGGACGCAGCGAGCCAGGCGGAGCGCGCTCCGTGGTGCCAGTGAGGCAGAGTCGATCGTGCGCGTCGGTATCGCACAGGGGCTCCGTCGAGTCCGGCGCACCCTCTCGTGGCTTCGATAGCGGTCCGCGCCGACATGGGCTGTCACACGGCCGGGGTGCGGGGTTTTTCCACGCGGAGGCGAAACGAGTCGATATGAGCCACGACAGACGTGAAACGGGGTTCAAACGACGGACCCGTGTCGAGGCGGCACTGGAGACGCTGCTCGACGCGGTCGACCCACATGGCCGGACGGAAACCGTCCCGCTGCGTGAGGCCGATGGACGTGTTCTCGCCGAGGCAGTCGACGCTCCGGTACCGGTCCCGGGGTACGACCGCGCCGCGATGGACGGGTACGCCGTCCGTGCCGAGGACACGTTCGGCGCGTCTGACCGGTCTCCGACGGTACTGCGGGCCGCGTCGGAGTCCGTCGCCCCGGGCGAGGCTGTCCGAGTCCACACGGGGAGCGCGCTTCCGGACGGGGCCGACGCCGTCGTGATGATCGAGCGCGTCGAGGAGGTGGGCGACGAGGTTGAGGCGTTCGACGCCGTTGCGTCGGGTGAAAACGTCGGTTTCGCAGGCGAGGATGTCTCGGAGGGACAGCGGCTCTACGATGCCGGTGAGACGCTCCGTCCCTCCGATCTCGGCCTGCTCAAATCGGTCGGGCTTGACACCGTGGAAGTCGCCGACCGCCCGACGGTTGCCGTGATCCCGACCGGCGAGGAGCTCGTCCAGTCGGACCCGGAACCCGGGGAAGTGATCGAAACCAACGGACTCACCGTCTCACAGCTTGTCGAGCGGTGGGGCGGCGACGCCCGGTACCGCGACATCGTCACAGACGACGAATCGGCGCTCACGGACGCGATCGAGCGCGACCTCGACGCCGACGTGGTCGTCACCACGGGAGGCTCCTCCGTGGGCGAGCGGGACCTCCTCCCGGAGGTCGTCGACGGATTGGGTGAGGTGCTCGTCCACGGGGTCGCGCTCAAACCCGGCCACCCGGTGTGTCTCGGGCAGGTCGAGGGGACGCCGGTTCTCTCGCTTCCCGGGTATCCGGTGGCGTGTATCGTCAACGCGGTTCAGTTCCTCCGGCCGACACAGAAGCGGACGGCCGGCGCGAACGCGGACCGCTTCCCGACTCGCCGCGCACGACTGGACCGGAAGGTCGCGAGCGAGCCCGGGACGCGGACGTTCGCGCGAGTGCGGCTCACAGAGACCCCGACGGAAGACGAGGAGGAGCCGCCGTTCGTTGCGACCCCGACACGGGCGAGCGGCTCGGGCGTACTCTCCAGCGTTGCGCTCGCCGACGGCTGGGTCGTCGTCCCGGAATCGGTCGAGGGACTCGATGCGGGCGAGACGGTCGATGTCGAACTCTGGGAGGCGATCGAATGAGCGACCGAAAGCAGTTCCGCGACCTCGCAGAGCCAGCGGCGGCTCGGGAGGCGATTGCGTCGCTGGATCTCACCCCAGAACCGGAGCGTGTCGCGCTGCGGAATGCCCGTGGTCGCGTGCTCGCAGAGCGTATCGACGCCGAGAGGGATGTCCCCGGGTTCGATCGGGCCTCGATGGACGGGTACGCGGTACGGGCGCGGGATACGTTCGGCGCAGACGAGGCGGACCCGGCCGAACTCGATCTGATCGGGACGGTCCACGCCGGCGAGGAACCCGACGTGACCGTCGAGTCCGGAACCTGCGCCGAGGTGTCGACGGGCGCGGTGATGCCCGATGGGGCCGACGCCGTGGTGATGGTCGAACGAACCGACGTGGCGGCCGAGGATGAAAACGGCGCGGATCGGATCGCGTTCCGCACCGCCGTCGCGCCAGGCGATCACGTGATGGTCGCCGGCGCGGACATCGCTGCGGGCGCTCGGGCGCTCGGGCCGGGGACGCTGTTGACCCCCCGAGAGATCGGCCTACTGTCGGCGCTCGGCGTCGACGAGGTTCCGGTTCGCGGGCGACCAACCGTCGGAATCGTCTCGACGGGCGACGAACTCGTGCGCCCCGGCAACGAGTTGAACCCTGACCGAGGCGAGATATACGATGTTAACTCGACAACGATCGCCGCAGGCGTCGAGGAGGCCGGTGGGGAACCAGTTCTCTATCCGCACGCCGGCGATGACTACGAAGAGATGGAACGGCTGTTGCGGGAGGCGGCCGACGAGTGTGACCTCGTGCTGTCGTCGGGGTCGACCTCGGCGAGCGCGGTCGATGTCATCTACCGGGTGATCGAGGAGCGGGGCGACCTCCTCCTCCACGGCGTTGCCGTCAAACCCGGGAAACCGATGCTGATCGGACGCCTCGACCGCGCCGACGGCGGGGAGTCGGCGTACGTCGGACTTCCGGGCTATCCTGTCTCCGCACTGACCATCTTCCGGACGTTCGTCGCGCCAGCGATCCGAGAAGCGGCCGGAGTTCCGGAGCCCCAGACCGCGACCGTCGAGGGGCGGATGGCGCTCGGCGAGCGATACGGTGAGGGACGGCTTCGACTCATGCCCGTCGGACTCCTCGATCTTGGGTCAACGAGAGCGGCGATGGGTGTTGGCGACGGGGATCTGCCGCTCGTGTACCCGGTTGATAAGGGATCGGGCGCGACGACGAGTCTCGTAGCGGCGGACGGCATCGTTGCCGTCGATCCGGATACCGACTATCTTGACGCGGGAGAGCGCGTTACCGTCCGACTGTTCTCTCCGGACGTTCGGCCGCCCACGTTACTCGGCGTCGGAGAAGACGACCCGGCACTCAACCGACTGCTCGACCGGCTGACGAACCCACGATACCTCCCCGTGGGCTCCCGGGAGGGACTCCGTCGGCTCCGCGATGGCGTCCCGGACATCGCCGTCGTCGCCGGTCCACCCGACCGCGAGGTCGACAGCGTCGATCTCGGCGGATGGACCAGAGAGTGGGGTCTCGTCGTGCCCAGCGGGAACCCCGAACACGTCACCGGGATCAACGACCTCGTCGACCGTGACCTGCGGTTCGTCAACCGGCCGAGCGACTCCGGGCTCCGCCGGAGTCTCGACGATACGCTCGACTCTCTCGCCGCCGAGCGAAACGAGTCACGAGGAGAGCTGGCCGACAGGATCGACGGCTACGACCGCACCGTTCGCGCGTTCGAGAGCCCTGTTCGTGCGGTGATCGACGGGCGGGCCGACGCCGGTCTCGGGCTCCGCGAGACGGCCGCCCGGCTCGACTGCGGGTTCGTCTCCCTCGGTACGCAGTCAGTCGTCGTCCGTGCGGCTCCCGACCGATCCGACCGTGACGCGGTTCGGGCGCTCGCGGACGCGCTCGACGGGATCGAGACAGTTCTCGACGGGATGACGGGATACGACGCCTGAGTTGCCGGGATTTCGAGAGCTCCTCACTCCCTGAACAGACGGAACGATCCCTGCCCGACAACGACCTCGGCTGACTCGGCTTCCGTTCCACTCGTCACAGTCATGTCGCTGACGCCGATCGACCCCCCGGACCGGACGACTTCGGCTTCCGCGCGCAGGTCACCTGTCGCCGGTCGGAGGTAGTTGGCGTTGAGGTTCACGGTGGCAACCCCGCCAGAGAGCGGGTCCTCGAAGGCGGTTCGCTGAGCGACCCCTCCCGCCGTGTCGATCAGGGTTGCGGCGACACCGCCGTGGATCGTTCGCCCGTCAGCGTTGGTCAGCTTCTCGTCGAAGGGGATCGAGAGAACGATACGGCCTCGTTCGACAACCTCGACCGACGTGTTTAGCCACGAGAGGTAGCCGTGTTCCTCCTCGATGCGTTGTTGAACGTACTCCGTTGCCTCCGGTGGTATCGGGTCCAGTCCCGAAATGTCGTCTTCGACCATGGATCCCCGTCGTCGCCGGCCCGCTTGTATCCGGGGGAACGGACTGAAACGGTCCGGGGGTTGATCCGCGGGGATCGATCCGTCGCGTGTCGCGTCACGTGTCCAGTGTATTATACCGGATGACGAGCCAACTGGCCCGTGAGCTGACCGATTGCCCGTGGTGGCTGCGGCGGGAGTCCGGCACACCACCACGGACAGCGAGGATCGGTTGTGCCGGCTGTTCGCCACAAGAGGTCTCAGCGCCCGCCGAGCTGGATCGGATCGTTGCTCGGTCGGAGCCGGACTGACACCGACTCCCCTACGTCGAACTCTCGATCCGGACAGACGAGTTTCGCTCCGTAACGCCCGTTTCGCACCGCAAACAGCGACAGCCCGACGATCCGCTCCCCGTTTGCGAGCACGTCGACCGGCTCCCACGTCACTCCGCTCACGCCGTCGGGTTCGGCCTCGACGCCGATGCCGACGCGCGTGCCCCACAGCGACAGCGGCGCACCGCGATCCACCGGCGTGAACGCGCCGCCGCCCGCGTAGTGAGCCAACCCGCCGTCCAGCGGAACCCCCTCGTCGCTCGCGATGGCCGCGAACGATCCGCCGGGATCCGGATGTGTCGGCGCGTCCAGCACCGCGTGTGTCGCTCCCGTTTCGACGACCGTCCCGGATCCATCCCAGGACAGCGGCTCAGTCGGAACGTCGACCGCTACCGGCAGCGATCCGCTCGCTCGGAACGGGTTCGATCCCGGCGGCCGAAAGCCGAGATGAACGTGGTTGTCAACCCACTGGCCGAAGAAGCCGGATCGAGTCATCGGTCCAAGGACATCACCGACAGTGACGTGATCGCCCGGCTCGACATCTGGGATCACGTGGAGCACCCGGGCGACGGTCCCCGGCTCGGCACCCGCTCGTAGACACCACTCGTCGTCGAGGTCGATCACGATCAGATGATCCGTCGCGGACGCGTACGACCGGTTGGGACAGCCGACGGTTCGGGTCTCCCTGACGACTCCGTCGACGGGGGCGATACCGTCCTCACCTGCCGGATACAGGTCGATCGCGCACCCCTCTGTGTGGGCTGGATACGGCGAGTTGTAGCGCGAGAACCGGCAGTATGGTTCGAGTGAGTCCGCGGGGAGACGAACGACCATATCGTGGTGACGGTCCAGAGCGGAATGTGGGTATCGGAACCCGAAGAGTGAGACCGCTACTCGTCGACAGTATCGATTCCGCCGATCTCGAAGCACGCACCCGTCGTCGGCCCGTCGATCGTGTCGACCGACCAGCCGTGTGCCTCGGCGATGTCGGCGACGATGGCGAGCCCCAGCCCCGTGCCACCGCCGAGTGAGATCCCACGTTCGAACACCCGCGATCGCTCGTCGTCCGGGATTCCCGGACCGTCATCACAGACTAGTACGGAGAGCTGATCCACGGAGCGTTCGGCCGTAACGGTGACGGTGACATCGTCGCCACCGTGTTCGATCGCGTTTCGAAACAGGTTCGCGATCAGTTGGTGGAGCCGTTCTTCGTCGGCCAGAACGGTATCGTTCGGTAGGTCAACGACGAGAGTCGCCGGTCCGGTTTCGAGCCGGGACCAAACGGTTCGGACTGCTCCGTCGAGCGAGATCCGTTCGAGTTCGTCGACAGCCTTGCCCGCGGTCGCGAGGGAGAGCAGCCCCTCAATCAGTTCGTCCATCCGTTCGTGGGCGTTTGCCGCACGTTCGAGCGCGTCGTCTCGATCGTCGTCGCTAACGCGTGCGAGCTCGACGGCGGCGGTCGCAGCGGCAAGCGGGTTCCGAAGGTCGTGAGAGACGACTCCAGCGAACTCCTCCAGCCGGTCGTTCTGTCGTTCAAGCTGTGACTCGCGCCGTTCGAGCGCCGCCTGTCGTTGTTCTCGAACCGTCACGTCCCGCAGGAGATAGACGTGTCCCCGGTCGGTTCCGCGGGGATCCGTGATCGGATCCACCTGGACATCGAACTGTCGACCATCTATCGAGAGCGGGAGGTCGCCGTTGGATTCGAGTCGTGGGACGGCATCCGAGAGCGACTCGTCAACCGCGTCGGGAGAGAATAGTCGCTGTGCAGCAGGATTGAGATCGCGTATTCGCTCGTCGGAGCCGATCACGATCACGGGGTCCTGTATGACCTCCACGGCGGTGTCGCGTGCGACGACAGCAGCGTCCAGCGTCCCGAGCCAAAACACGACCCCGTAGAGGAACACGCCGTGAATCACGAACGCGGCGGGTGTCCACTCGAGGGTTGCGTAGCTCCCGAAGTCGACTATGGTCGCGAGTCCGGCCAAAAGCGGGAACAGCGTTCCGAGCAGGGCGACGAACGTCTGAAGCCGGTACCGATTTCCGGTTCGCTGATAGAAATCGAACACCACGAGAAGCCCGGCGAGGTAGAGCCCGTACGCGTACAACACGAACACAGCGGTGGCGGGACCGATCCCGAGTTCGACGAGCGTGAAGGGACCGTCGGCGACCGCCGCGAAGGAGCGTCGTGCGAGCCCGTGGGTCCGGCTCGACCACGCGAGTAGTACCCAGATAAACGCGGGAGTCACGAACGCGACGATCCGATGTTCCGTTCGCCACTCGTCCCAGCCCGCGTGTGCGAAGGTAAAGAACAGCCAGAGAACGGGCATCGCGGCGAGTATCGGCGTCGACGCTTGGAGCGCGACGACCATCGTCGTTGGATCGTCGCTGGCAACCCGGATCGCGTACAGCACGGAGAGCAGTCCTCCACCAATAAGATACAGCGAGACTTCGGTTCGGCCGGGCTCGTCGCGCTCTGTCCACGCGACGCGACCGAGCCATAGGCCAATGACCCCGGCGAGCAGACAGGCGAGTAGATACGCCTGTACTGGCAGCGCGCCCGGATCGCTCATGGATACCCCAACGAATTCGAGCACTGGCAAAACGTTTGCGCCATCGCGATCTGTCACCGGCGAAACCGGCTTGCCGAAGCGACTCCTCGGAAGCGACATGCGCGTGCTCCGTGGCAAACGGGAGCGACCGGCAGCCGATCGTGCGGTCACCGCCGAGCTTCTCGAATCGGCGGGCGACGGGGCTGTCGGTGTTCGGGTTTGGACGCCATCCCGGCAGATCGCCTTCGGTCGGCGGGACGCGCGGGAGCCCGGATATCCGGACGCGAAGGCGATCGCCGAGCGATCAGGATTCACGCCGATCGAGCGCGATGTGGGCGGCAGAGCCGTTCCGTACACGGGTGCTACTGTCGCGTTCGCTGTCGCAGTGCCACGGAGTACCGACGACGAGAGCGGTGCCGGGAGCGCCGACAGCGGTGTTGGAACCCTCGGGATCGACGAGCGCTATGCGTGGGCGACACGAACCGTCCGGGCAGCCCTAACTGAGATCGATGCGAACGTCGAACCGGGTGAGCCCGCGGCGTCGTTCTGTCCGGGCGACCACTCGATCCGTGTCGCCGGCGGTGGGAAGCTCTGTGGGATCGCTCAACGGGTTCGCGCTGACGCAGCTCTTGTCGCCGGCTGTCTGGTGGTGAGTCGGGCTGATGCGTCGGAACTCGCGTCGATTGCGGCACCGGTATACGACGCGTTGGGAGTCCCGTTCGATCCGGCGTCGGTAGGAAGCGTCGAGAGCGCAGGTGGCCCGGCAGACGGTCAGTCGACCGTGCGCGCGGTGGAATCAGGGTTTGTGCGCGCGCTCGACGGCAGTGGGTCGACCGGTGAACCGACGCGGAACGACCGCTGTGAGGTTGTCCACGTCGGTCCTGAGCCGTGCTGAATGCTCTGACCCGATCGACCGAAGTGAGCGGGGCGGAACGGTCCGCGTTTCTCCCGGATCGGTAACGGCTGTTCCCCGATATCGGGGTGTCGAGGTTTCGACGTGCTTTTTATTCGCGGGCGTCTCGGTTCGGTCATGGCCGAATTCAAAATCGTCATCGCCGATCCCGAAAGCGGCGAAACGTTCCAGCGAGAGGTCGACGGACAGGACGCAAACCGGTTCCTTGGTCGCGAACTCGGCGACGAGGTCGACGGTGACGCCGTCGGTCTCTCCGGACACACGCTCGAACTCACCGGCGGCTCCGACGAGACGGGGCGACCGATGCGTGCTGACGTCTCTGGGACTCGTCTGAAGGAACTGCTCCTCGAAGGCGGCGTCGGATTCAACCCCTCCCGCGAGGGCGAGCGTAAGCGGATCACCGTCCGCGGCCGCGAGGTCGACGACGACATCGCACAGATCAACGCGTCTGTCGTCGACGGCGACGGCGATGTCGCAGCCGCGTTCGGCGACGACGAGTAACTCGTTTTCAGCCGATGGCTCGTGTTCCCTCAGATGACGAGAGCGTCGCGTCGATCCGCGTTGACATCGCTCGCAGCGGCGGAACGCGACGCCCTTGTGTTCGACTCCCGAACGACCCGGACCTAGCTGGACGCGTCGAGTCCGGCACGTGTGAGTCGCTGGGGGTGGTGGCGGGTGACCATATTCGGGTCGTGATCGGCCGCGAGGAGTGCCACGCCAGCGTCGAGTCCGACTCGCGTGGGCGACTGCTTCGAGGGGCCTTCGACGACCGGCGTCGGGCGCGAACACCGGGCGAGGGAACTGATCGGCTCGGGGAGTGGCTCGACGCGCACGACCGAGAACCCGGTGATGTTGTCGTTTTTGATGTCGTCGTTCCAAGCGAACTGTACGGACTCCGGATCCCAGGAGAGCGGACGACCTACGACGCGACACGGGGCCCCCGATCTTCGCTTGCGGACATCGCCCGTAACCTCGACGAGTCCTGACGGACCAACCGGAACCGACTCGTTGGCAACCCGACTCGTCGGCAAACCGACCCCTCAACTGGTCGAGTGAGAGCGGTCGAATCGCTTATTCTCTTTCGGCCCCGAACTCGATCCATGAAGGAGGTCGACGCGGATCTGTCGGCGCTCGACCGGGGGATCATCAACGCGTTTCAGGGTGGATTCCCGGTAACGGCGCGGCCGTTCGACGCGGCTGCGTCCGCGCTCCGCGATCACGGACTCGACGTGACAGGACCGGAGCTGTGCGAGCGTGTACACGAACTCGACGAGGAGGGCGTGCTCTCGCGGTTCGGCGCGCTCGTCAACGCCGAGGAGATCGGCGGGGCAGCGTCGCTCGTCGCGATGCACGCGCCCGAAGAGCGGTTCGAGGCGGTCGTCGAGACGGTGAACGGGTTCACTGAGGTCGCACACAACTACGAGCGTGAACACCCACACCTCAACGTCTGGTTCGTCGTGAGCGTCGCCGACCACCCGGATCCTGATAAAGACGGAAGCGACCGGGTCGAAGAGGTGTTGGCCGACATCGAGGCGGCGACCGGTCAGGAGACGTACAACCTGCCGAAACAGCGGGAGTTCCACGTGGGTGCGAAGTTCCTCGTCGACGGACCGGTTCCCGACGGCGACGTCGATCTCTCGGAGCTGGCACCCGACGTGAGCCCGTCGGATCGGTCGACGCTCACTCCCGAGGAGCGCGATCTCGTCGTCGAGATCCAGGGCGGACTCCCGATAACGGAAACGCCCTACGCCGACGTCGCGGACGCGCTCGACGCCGACGTCGACTGGGTGATCGAGACGATAGAGCGATTCCGACGCGAGGGGAAGGTCCGACGGGTTGGTGTCATCCCGAACCACTACGCGCTCGGCTACACGGAGAACGGAATGACCGTCTGGAACGTCCCGGAGGAGGTCCTCGACGAGGTCGGGCCCGTGATCGCCGATCTCGATTTCGTCACACACTGTTATAAACGACCCAAACACGCGGGCGTCTGGGAGTACAACTTCTTCGCGATGACGCACGGTCGCACCGAGGCCGAAAGCGATCAGCGGGTCGCACAGGTTCGGGACACGATGGCGGAGTATTGGGATGTCACGCCTGACGACTGGGACACGCTGTTCTCGACGCGGATCCTGAAGAAGACGGGGATCCGAATCGACGAGCGCGCGAGCAGCAACACGGTTTAAGACAGCGACATCGATCCAGATCCGTCCACAACACTACACCGAATGACACCCTTATATCATGACCTCTCGGAAGAAACGGTGCTCGTGTTCGGCGGCGGTGCCGTCGGAAGCCGGAAGGCGATCGGCTTCGCCGACGAGGCTTGTGTCGTCGTCGTGAGCCCCGCGTTCGCTGACCGGCTTCTCGCTGCCGACGACGCCGCGGGTCACGCGGAGATCGATCTGGTTCGCGCGGAGCCCGATCCCGGGGCCGTGTGGGAGTGGGTACAACGCCTGTCGCCCGCGCTCGTCGTCGCTGCCACCGACGATCCGGCGGTAAACGCGGCCGCGGAGGCGGCAGCGCTTGAATCGGGTGTGCTGGTGAACCGTACCGACGTGTCCGGCGGCCGGGACGCCGGAAGCGTCGTCGTCCCGGCGACGATCGAGGACGACCCGGTCAGCGTCGCGATCTCGACGGGCGGCGCGAGCCCGGCGCTCTCGAAGGCGCTTCGCCAGCGTATCGAGGCCGAGATCGACGGGGCGGGGGCGATGGCGGAGTTGTCCGGCGAGCTGCGCGGGGACCTAATCGACCGGGGGATCGATCCCGAAACACGGCGGGAAGCGATCCGTCACGTCGTGCGATCCGAGGGGGTTTGGAAGGGTTTACAAAAGGGGAGATCGAACGGTCGTCAAGAGGCATACACAGTGATCGAGGAGGTCATCGACCGATGAAAGAGATGGGGGCGATACGCGGAGTTAGCGTCGCCCATTCCGCCGCGACAGTCGACGAGATAGAGTCGGCCGGCGGCGAGAGCGTGCGGGCGACCGTCTCCGATCTCCTCGCCCGCGACGGGGTCGAGGAGGCGTTCGCGATCCGGACGTGTAACCGGTCCGAAGCGTTCGTCGTCACCGATAGTACGACGGACGGGACTGCCGCCCTCGACACGTTCGCGCCGGACGTTCGCGGTGCCGCCGTCCGACGGTTCGATCACGAAGAGAGTTTGGAACACCTGATGCGAGTCGCCTCCGGGCTGGAGTCGCTCGTTCTCGGCGAGGACCAGATAATCGGTCAGGTTCGCGAGGCGTACGAGGAGTCGCGGGCCGCCGGTGGGATCGGCCCGGTTCTCGAGGACGCCGTTACGAAGGCACTTCACGTGGGTGAGCGCGCTCGAACGGAGACCTCGATAAACGAGGGCGTGGTTTCGCTCGGCTCCGCCGCGGTTCGGCTGGCCGCCGGGGAGATCGACCTCACCGGTGGAACCGCGGTCGTCGTGGGTGCCGGCGAGATGGGGACGCTCGCGGCTCGGTCCCTCGACGACACCGCGGTCGGCGAGGTCGTCGTCGCGAACCGGACGGTGCCGAACGCGGCGTTCGTCGCCGAGGAGATCGACACCGAGTCCGTAGCGGTTCCGTTGCGCGATCTCCCGGCAGTGGTCCCCGAAGCGGACCTCGTGGTCACGGCGACTGGGAGTCCGGAGGCCGTGCTCGATACGAGACACTTCGACGGAGCGGACCGAGTGGTCTGTATCGACATCGCACAACCCCGGGACGTCGACCCCGCTGCGGGCGAGCTGTCCGGCGTCTCGCTGTACGACATTGACGACTTGGAGGACGTCACGCGGGAGACCCGCGAGCAGCGGGAGGCGGAGGCCCGTCACGTCGAGTCGATCATCGACGAGGAGCTCGACCGGATCCTCCAAGCCTATAAACGGAAACGCGCCGACGACGCCATCTCGGCGATGTACGCCGGTGCGGACCGGGTACGAGCCCGAGAGGTCGATCGCGCGGTCACGAAACTGGAGGCACAGGGCGATCTGACCGACGATCAGCGCGAGACGGTCGAATCGATGGCCGACGCGCTGGTTGGACAACTCCTCGCGGCACCGACTCGCTCGCTCCGTGATGCCGCCGGCGAGGATGACTGGGAGACGATCCGGACGGCCCTACAGCTGTTCGATCCCGGGTTCAACGAACCGCCCGGTGGTCCGGGAGGGAGCGAGAACGGACTTGCGTCGGCGGATACACCGTCCAATGCGCCCTTCGACGCGATCCCTGATTCGCCGTCCGAGGAAGTCGACGACTGACCGGTACGTTTTGTTTCCCGGGGACTCATCGTCGGGTATGGATCTACACACGTTCGTCGACCGGTTGGACGATCGACTCGATACCGACGCGTACGCCGACGTCGACGCGAGCGCGAACGGGTTACAGGTCGGACCGGGCGGCGAGGGAACCGACGCGGACGCGACGGTGGACCACGTCGCGTTCGCGGTCGACGCGGCGACGACGACGATCGAGGACGCTGCCGAGGCGGGTGCCGACGTGCTCGTCACACACCACGGCGTCTCGTGGGGTGGAATCGACCACGTCACCGGCCGGACCTACGACCGGATCGCCACGCTCGTCGAGAACGACGTTGCTCTGTACGTTTCGCATCTCCCACTTGACGGTCACCAGGAGTTGGGTAACGCGGCCGGCGTCGCGGATGCGATCGGACTGTCGGACCGGGAACCGTTCGGAACGATCGGGCCGGTGACGATCGGAACAATCGGGGAGACTCGGGAGCCGCTTCCGGCCTCGGCGATCCGCGAACGACTGGAGGGGTTCGACGGCAACGAGGCGGACGGGGCGGTGCGAGCCATGGAGTTCGGGCCCGATCGCATCGAGCGGGTGGCAATCGTCACCGGTTCCGGTACCGACTGGCTCGACGAGGCCGTCGAGGCGGGCGCGGACGCGTTGATAACGGGAGAGGGGAAACAGCAGGCCTACCACGACGCACGGGAGGCGGGGATCACGGTGTTTCTCGCCGGTCACTACGCGACGGAGACGTTCGGTGTCCGCTCGGTACGGTCGCTTACGAACGAGTGGGGGTTGGAGACGACGTATCTCTCCCATCCCACCGGACTATAAGCCACGGTTGACCGCCCGCTCCGGACCTCCCGAGCGACCCCGAACGCAACCCTTACCGCTCGCCTACGCCCAGTCGAGGTATGCGCGATCACTTCGAGATCCGGGATCACGCCGCCGCCGGCCGGATCGGGCGGCTGGAGGTCCCACGCGCGGGCGTCACGGTCGAGACGCCGGCGCTGTTGCCGGTCGTCAATCCCAACGTCCTCACGATCGAACCCCGGCGGATACGCGAGGAGTTCGGCGCGGAGATGCTGATCACCAACTCCTACATCATCCGGAGCACCGACCGGATCCGCGACCGCGTACTCGAGGAGGGTCTCCACGAGTTTTTGGGGTTCGATGGCGCGATCATGACGGACTCCGGCTCCTTCCAACTCGCCGAGTACGGCGACATCGACGTCACGACCGCGGAGATACTCGAGTTTCAGCGACGGATCGGCAGCGATGTCGCGACCCCCGTGGACGTTCCGACGCCGCCGGACGCGGACTGCGACCGGGCGGAGCGCGACCTCGAAACGACGCGAACCGCACTCGCGGACGCGGAGGCGGCCGACACCGGTCGGATGCTCGTCAACGCCCCCGTACAGGGGTCGACGTATCCGGAACTCCGGGAAGCGGCGGGTCGACACGCCGCCGGAACCGACCTCGACGTGTTCCCCGTCGGGGCGATGGTGCCGCTGCTCAACTCCTATCGCTACGCAGACGTCGTTGAGGCGGTGACCGCCGCGAAACGCGGACTCGATCCTGACTGTCCGGTCCACCTGTTCGGCGCAGGACACCCGATGATGCTTGCGCTCGCCGTCGCGATGGGCTGTGATCTGTTCGATTCCGCGGCCTACGCGCTGATGGCGCGGGACGGCCGATACCTCACCGTCTCGGGGACGGATCACCTCGCGGAGATGGAGTACTTCCCCTGCTCGTGTCCGGTATGTGTCAACCACACTCCTGCCGAGCTCCGGGAGGGTGACGACGACGAGGCCGAACGACTGCTCGCCGAGCACAACCTCCACGTCACCTTCGAGGAGATACGGCGGATCAAGGGGGCGATCCGTTCGGGGACGCTTCTCGAACTAGTCGACCGCCGGGCTCGGGGACATCCCGCGATGCTCGACGGACTCCGGACACTGCTCGATCGCACCGACCGGCTCGAAGCGGCCGACCCGGTCTCGAAGGACGCGTTCTTTTATACCTCCCACGAGTCGGCCCGGCGTCCGGAGGTCCGTCGACACCACGACCGGCTGGCTCGACTGGAGACGCCCCCGAAGCTACTCGTCACCGAGTCGAAGCCGCCGTCGAACCACGAGTACGACGCGGTCTGGCGTGTGAAACCACCGTTCGGTCCGTTCCCCCGCGCGCTCTCCGAGACGTACCCGCTCACCGCCGAAACACCCGATCGGACGGACGCCGCGGCACAGACCGCTGCCGCGGAGGGGGTCCGACGGCTTGCCGAGACGAGTCCCGACTCCGCGATCACGTTGGGACACGCTGGCTGGGTGCCCGAGGCGCTCGACGTGGTTCCGGACCGCGTCGACGTCGAGGACCTGCGCGATCTGGGTCGGTGACTCCCGCTTCCCCTCAGCCGTCCTGACCGTTCTACTCGTCCCGGGGGTTCCGGTCCGGTGTCGGCATGCGACCCGAGTAGTCCCACGAGTGGAGTCGACCCGGTGCGATCCGGACGTGGACCTCCTCCCGGTCCGGATCGAGAAGGCGGTCGCCGAGTTCGTTGTCGACGCCGCCGAGGTATCGGTCGATGAGCGATCGGAGGCGTCGTTTGTCGTCGTCGGGTGTGACCGTCGCGTGGCCCCGTCCGCGGACCCCTTTATACGGTGGATCGTTCGTCGACACCTCGAAGGAGACGTGGTCGTCGGCCGAGAGAAACGAGACCACGTCGGCGTCCGCCCCGGTCGCACAGTGGATCGCTCCGTCCCACTCGAACCACAGCGATACCATCCACGGGTTGCCCTCGGGGGTTCGACACCCGATCCGGACTGGGATCCGTGCGTCGGCGAGGAACCGGTCGACGCGCTCCCGATCCCACGGGCCGGTGAGTTTCATACCGTTCATACGGCCGGCTCTCGCGTAAATCCACCGTCTACTCCGCTCCGTGTCCAACCGCTCACGGGTCGACCCGGACGATCCACGCCGCCGGATCCGCTATCTCGCGGCTCGTCGGGAGGTTCTCCGGGCGGTCCCATACCGCGCTCGCCGCTTCGAGCCCGCGCTCATCTGCGACCCGCTCGAAGAAGGCCGCGCCGCGCTCGTACTGCTGTCGCTTGAGACCGAGTCCGAGGAGTCGACGCGCGATCCGCTGGACCGGTCCGCCGCCCCCGCGGCGGTCGTCGAGCTTCCGTCGGAGGTCCGCGTACTCGTCGTCGAACGCGCGGTCCATCAACAGCTCCGCGTACCCCTCCACCGCGGTCATCGCGGTTTGAAGCTCCCCGAAAGCGGCCCGATCAAGCCCGCCGGCGGTTAGCTCGTCGACGCCGCGCTCGACGCGAGACTCCAAGTAGCCCGAAAGCCACGGTGCGGCACCGAACTCGGCGGCGTGTGTCACCTCGTGAAACGCGATCCACCGACGGAACCGCGGGTACGCCACGTCGAGATCGGCGGCAACCCCGACCACGTTCGGGTGAACGAAATAGAGTCCGTGGTCGGCGTTCGGGTCGTCCGCCAGCAGGAGCGGGTCGTACTGTCCGAGCACGTTGCGCGCGAGAAACCCGAGCGTGAACGCCATCGACCCAGTGTTGGCGATCCGAGAGAGATCGGGCATGCGAGCGTTCGTCGTCGCCTCGATCGGCCCCATCACGTTCCGGAACGTCGCGAGGTTCGCGTCGATCCAGTGGTGTCGGTTCTGGACTTCGATCGCGTCTGGAACGTCGAAATCGACTCCCGCGACCTCCCGAAGGCGGGTCCGGGCGTCCCGTACGTCAGCCGCGTAGCCACGTCTGTCCGCAGGGGTCAAATCGAGCGTACCGGGATCCGTACCGGCTTTCGCAGCCTCGCCGGCTTTCGACCAGTCGACGACGCCCGTTCCGGACGCCTCGGAGACCGCCCGAAGGCTTCGGAGGATGTCCATACAGACCGGAGGTGGTCCGGCCTCAAGTCGTTTGTGTCGGTCGGTGACACCGGTCGGGCGAGAACCTCCGAACCCCCGTTACTCGTCGAGCCCGTCGAGGTCGGCCGCGTCCTCCAGTCCGTCCCCGCCGAGCAGTCGCGCGGCCACGACCCCGATAGCCGCGAGGAGGCCGACGACGAGCAGTGCGATACCGATCGACTTTCCGAGACACCGATCCTCGGAGGTGTCGCCATCGAGAGCGTCAGGGTCTCGGCCGTTTTCGCGGAGCACGTCGTCCTCCCCACCGAGGAGCCGGTTCGGACCGATTCGAACGTCGCCATCGCCGAGGTGTATCTCGAGCAGCGTGAGGGATCTCTCAGCCATACGACTCGATTGTCGCGCCGACCGGTTAACCGTACCGCCCGCCCGCGGTCCCGGCGATGGCGGTCGAGACCGCCGGCTTCTTTTCGAGTCGGACGCAGGCACGCGTATGAACGACTCCAGCAGAGCGTTCCTCGACGACCTTCTCGCAACGCCGAGCCCCTCCGGGTTCGAGACGGCATCACAGCGGGTCTGGGCGGACTACGTCGCCGAGTTCGCCGACGAGGTGTTCACCGACGCGTACGGCAACGCCGTCGCCGTCCACGAGGGCGCTTCCGACGCCCCGACGATAGCCGTCACCGGCCACGGCGACGAGATCGGGTTCATCGTACGGGATGTCCTCGAAGAGGGATTCCTCCGGATCGCCCCGATTGGCGGGTCCGACCGGACCGTCTCGAAGGGACAACACGTGACCGTCCACGCGGACGACCCGGTACAGGGCGTCGTGGGACAGACCGCCATCCATCTCCGGGACCCCTCGGACGACGAGTACGAGGAGATCACCGGCCAGTTCGTCGACATCGGAGCGACCGACGCCGACGAGGCGCTCGATCACGTCGAGATCGGGGACCCGGTGACGTTCTCGACGGGCCTCGAATCGCTCGTTGGCGACCGGATCGCGGCCCGCGGGATCGACAACCGGACCGGAAGCTGGGCGGCCGCCGAGGGGCTCCGTCGTGCCGCCTCCGCCGACGTCGACGCGACGGTCTACGCGGTGTCGACGGTCCAGGAGGAACTCGGTCTCCGGGGCGCGCGAATGGTCGGATTCGATCTCGAATCCGTGGACGCGTTCGTCGCCGTCGACGTCACGCACGCCACTGACAATCCCGATGTCGACACCGAACACCAGGGCCCGGTCGAGCTCGGGGCGGGGCCGGTGGTCACTCGCGGAAGCGCGAACCATCCGGTTCTCGTCGATCTCGCGCGTGACGCCGCGACCGACGCCGGTATCGACGTCCAAATACAGGCGGCCGGATCACGAACGGGAACCGACGCAGACGCCTTTTATACCGCCCGAGGTGGCGTTCCTTCGCTCAACGTCTCCATCCCCAACCGATACATGCACACCCCGGTCGAGGTCGTCGACACGACCGATCTGGACGACGTTGCCGACCTCCTCGCCGCGATCGCCGACGCGTCGGGGACGATCGACTCCTTCAGCGTGGACATCCGAACCGACCTCCCGTGATAGAGAACGCTACGTGAGTACGGTAAACCGGGTCACGGCGCGGTTGAAACGGAACTGTTTTAATTTGGACTATCATACCGATAATCGCGTAGAAGCGTAGCACGCTCCGGTGGTGTAGTCCGGCCAATCATATTGCCCTCTCACGGCAATGACCTGGGTTCAAATCCCAGCCGGAGCATTCCTTTCTCTTCGCCGTCTTGTGGTTTCGACCGAACACGACACGATCAGGATCCTATTTACCGGTGGCGGGACTGAGTCTCGTATCGCGTTGAAACGGTCGTTTATAAGTGACTTAGTGGTATCACTGGCGGTGGTTTATACTCGTCGTCGCTACGTTGATAGATATTTTAAATACCGTCCCGCCACCGCCGGTCCAATCGGTCCACTGCCGATATCGCCGGTCAGTCGATCCGCTCGGCGGCGTCGCGCTGTACCAGCGGTTCCGCGTTCTCCGCGGGAAGTGCCACGACGTCCTCGCTTGCGAGGTCGTACTCCCGCTCGTCGACGCCGAAAATGGCACCAACGTCTCGTGTGATCCGGACCGTCTCGCGGTCGGCTCCTGTCCCCGCGGTCGACTCGGCGTTTCGATCGATCGGCTCCTCGTCGTTCGTGCCGGAACCCGAGTCGGCAGCCGATCCGGATCCGTCCGCGACCGGGTTAGCAGTGGGATCGGAATCCTTCGGCGACTCCGCCACATGAGGTGCGCCCGGCGGTGCCGGCTCCGGATCGACCGGAGTGGGATCGGGGCCTTCGTCGGCGGAGGCCGGCGCGGCGGGATCGTCATCGTGGGTCGACCCGCCAGCAGCGTCGTCCGCCGAACCCTCGGTGGCCGTCGAGTCGTCCGTGTCATCGACCGCCCGCCCGCCCCCGGACTCACCACCCATCGCGCCCGCGAGGACGTTCGATTCGGCGGTGGTGTCGGTCGGTTCCGTGCTCGTGTCGGCTCCGGAGTCTCCATTGGCGGTCGGATCCGGTCGGTCCGCGACCATCGACTCCGGATCGGATCGCGGCTCCTGTTCGCTCGACATCGCGGACGGTGCCTCGTCGGGGGGCTCCTCGCCCGCAAGAACGTCGAGGACGGCCGATTTGTTCGTCTCGATCCGATCGACGAGGTCGTCGAACAGCGCGCGCTCCTGTGTCGTCATTCCCTCCGTTTCGACGGGCATATCCGCCGCCGCGAACGACGCGAGTTTCACTACCTTGCCGACGCGGCGCTCGTAGAGTGCCTCCGCGACTTCCTCGGCGGTCTCGATCTCGTCTGACATCCGACGAACGTCGTCGTCGGAGAACGGGTTCGCGACCTGCTCGGCGCGTCGGTCGCGAGCAGCACGCAGGTCCGCCACGTACGCAGCCACGTCGTCGTAGAAGGCGTCGCGAAGGTGCTGGAGACTGTCCTTACGGCGTTCCTTCGACTGGACCGATCGGAGTTCGTCTAGGTTCATGCTTCGGGTGCCTTTCGCGCCTCGCCGCGGGCCATCAGGAAGACGCCCGCGAACTCGGGGACGGTGTTCGTGCCGGGTTGGACACTGATCCGCCGGCCGTTTAGTTCTACCGTCCGTTTCGTCTCACACTCGATCCGGATGTCCCGGCCGACGAACCGGTCGGGCACCGCGTCCCGGAGGGGATCGAACTCGGCGAGGTCGTCTCGATCGACCGACGTGACGACGAGCCCGGATCCGCCGTGAAGCGTTCCGGGCAGCCGGATGAGGCGGCGCGTGTCCGTCGTCACCGGCTCGTCGATGGGCGCGGTGTCCGTCGCCGCCGTGCGGGCCGCCAGCGCGCTCACGAGCCGTCGCACGCCCGGGCCACCGGCCTCGACGTTGCCCTCGCGGACCGCAGCCGGAGTACGCTCGAACGCGCCGAGGATCGTCTTCGCGCGTCCCTCCCCGATCCCGTCGAGCTCCATCAGTCGCTCGCGGGCCGCGTCGTCGTCCATCTCTCGGAGTTCGTCGGCGTACTCGACGAGCGCCCCGTGGACGCGCGCGCCCCAGCCGCCCTCGGTACGGAGCACGCGCTTCGTCGTCCCGCGCTCGGAGACGGTCCGGATCAGCCCGTCCATGTCGAGGTCGATCGCACGGACGTAGTCCACGATCTCACGGCGAGCTTCGCTGTCGAGCGCGCGAACCGACTCGTCGCGGACGTGAACGTGATACCCCCGTCCGCCCGAGAAGACGATCGTGAGGTCGTCGAAGGAGAAGTCGCCCTCCAGAAAGTCGAGCAGGCGAACGAGCGCCCCTTTACACTCGGCGAGCATCTCGGCGTAAGGGGTCGTCTCCGGGTCCACCCCGGGGAGGTGATCCGCGTCGAGATCGAAGACGAGATCGGCCGACCGCCAGCCCTTCTTTCCCATCGTCGACGCGCCGGGGTCGTCGTAGCGCGCGGCAGAGAAGTAGGCGTGCCGTGGCGCGTTGTCCGCGAAGAACGTGTCGAGGTCGCCAAGGTCGTACAGCGACTGGTGGCGGACCATCGTCGTCCCTGTGCCGGGCGTCCACGGGATGTGTCCCCATTCACGGAGGTTCGCATCCGGCGGCGGGGACAGCGAGACGCGCCGGTAGTAGTCGCCGAACCGACCCGAGAGATACTCGCGTGTCCGGTCGTCCATCGTTTCCTCGTATACCCGCGGTCGAGGTATAGACGTGTCGTTCGCGAACCGGCCACAACCATTTGACCTAGGAGCATCTACCCGACGATATGCGCTCAAAAGAGGAGGTCAGAGAGCAGTACGAGTTCCTTCGCGAGGAGCTTGACGACGAGGAGATGACGCACCGCGGCGTTGAGGAACTGTTCACTCACTACAAGCGCGCTCTCGGATGGGTGTTAGAGGAGGAACACTTGTAGCGCTCGCACGTTAGGTTTATTAGTCTCAACCGGGTATCGTCAGGTGACGCTTCGTCTGGAGGGCCGAAGCGTCAGCGGGGACCAATTCGGACGAATGCCTCACGCGGCTTTTTTCCGCTGGGGCATGCGTCCGTTCTCGAACGACCACATCCCGAGTCGCGACTCCGGTGCTACTTGATTGTCGGTGCGATAATACGTGTGTTTCCCGACATCATCATGAACCCGAGGTCACGGAGTGTCAGTGATAGAACGTTACTCATATGACAGTACTGAGTGGGTCGAATACCGGGCGAATGGCGGTAGTAACACACGAGTCGAACGTGTACGTAACGGAATATTTATTTATTTTCGACGGTTATGTCTGGATAGTCGCATGTACGACCTCACAGGTTTCCAGCGTGATCTGCTCTACGTGATCGCCGGGCTTGACGAGCCGCACGGACTGGCGATCAAGGACGAACTCGAGGACTATTACGAGAAGGAGATCCACCACGGCCGGCTCTACCCGAACTTGGACACGCTCGTCGAGAAGGGTCTCGTCGAGAAGGGCCAGCGCGACCGACGGACGAACTACTACACGCTCACCCGTCGCGGTCGACGCGAGATCGACGCCCGAACCGAGTGGGAGTCGCAGTACGTCGATCACTGAGGGGCACGATCGGCCCTCCCTCTGCGGTCCGACGGTCGGTCCCGGTGTCACTGCCGTGTTCCTCGATCCTCCCCGATCGTTCGTTCCGCCCTCATGGCCGTCTCTCGTGCCGATACCGGATGCTCTCCCGGCGTCGATGACCAGTCGTTTTTTCGCGGCGGCCGTCGAGAACACCGTATGAACCGTGATACGGTAACCCCCCGAGTGTCCGACTTCCCGGGTGACCGAGCGACCGAGTGGGTCGAACACCACCATCGGTCAGCCGCGCCGAGCACCTACGTCTACGAGTTCGTGTGGGACCGCACCGCGCCCGCGACGGGGCCGTTCTGTACCGACGTCGACGGCAACGTTCTCATGGATTTCACGAGTCACGTCGCCGCCGCCCCGCTCGGCTACAACAACCCGCTCATCACCGAACCACTCGCGGAGTTCGACCTCGTCGACCCGCTGAAGATCGCGGGACAGGACTTCTACGTCTCCGACGGCAACGATCCCGGCGAGGGCGCTCCCGGCCCGGCCGATCTCATGGAGCGTCTCACCGACGTGACCAGCCACTACGACATGGACACGGTGTTCCTCTCGAACTCGGGCGCGGAGGCGGTCGAGAACGCGATCAAGATCTCCTACGACGACGCCGACGGCGCGAAGTACGCGATCACCTTCGACGGCGCGTTCCACGGCCGGACGCTCGGCGCGCTCTCGCTCAACCGTTCGAAGTCCGTCTACCGCCGCGACTTCCCCGAGATCAGTACGGTCCACGACATGCCGTTCTGTGACGACCGCGGCTGTACCCCCGAGACCTGCTCGTGCGGTTTCTTCGCCGGCGGGAGTTCCCGACTACGGACGAAACTCGATCCGAAACGCGGCCACGTCGATCCCGAGTCCGTCGCGTACCTGATCATGGAGCCGATCCAGGGCGAGGGCGGCTACCGGTTCCCCTCGGACGCGTTCATGGACGAGATCGCCGCGGTCGTCGACGAACACGACATCACTCTCGTCGCCGACGAGATCCAGTCCGGGGTCGGCCGGACCGGCGAGATGTGGGGATCGGACCACTACGCGATCGAGCCCGACGTGATCGCGAGCGCGAAGGGACTCCGCGTGGGCGCAACGATCTCCCGTTCCGACGTGTTCCCCGAAGAAACCGGCCGCATTTCCTCGACGTGGGGTGCCGGCGACATCATCGCCTCGCTACAGGGCGCGTTGACGCTCGACGCCATCGAGGAGGAGGGACTCATGGAGAACGCGACGGTCCGCGGCCGACAGTTCCGCGAGATCATGGCTGACGCCGACCCGGATGGCGTCGTCGACGTCCGCGGGCTCGGACTCATGCTCGCCGTCGAATTCGATACGAAGAGTCGACGTGACGAGGTGATGGAGCGCGCCGTGAGCCACGGGCTGCTCACGCTGGCGTGCGGGACGAAGGTGCTCCGTATTCTCCCGCCGATGGACGTCACCGAACGTGAGATCGAACTCGGCTGTGACCTGTTGACGACCGCGATCGACGAGGCGGCCTGACACGGGCGCGCCCGCAACCACCACGGATAAACGACCCACGCCCGGATCGAACGCATGGCCGATGTCGACGCGGACGACTCTCCCGCCCTCCCTGCGGACCCCGACCCGGTCCGCGAGGCGTTGATCGAGTGGTACGAGACGGATCACCGCGAGTTCCCGTGGCGGCGGACCGAAGACCCCTACGAGATACTTGTCAGCGAGGTGATGAGCCAGCAGACCCAACTCGGTCGCGTCGTCCCCGCGTGGGAGGACTTCCTCGACCGCTGGCCGGCCGTGACCGACCTCGCGGCGGCCGATCGCGGTGACGTCGTCGCCTTCTGGTCGGACCACTCGCTGGGCTACAACAACCGCGCGAAGTACCTCCATGAGGCGGCGACACAGGTGGAAACGGAGTACGACGGCGAGTTCCCTCGAACGCCCGACGAACTGTCCGAGCTGATGGGCGTCGGCCCCTACACCGCCAACGCGGTCGCGTCGTTCGCGTTCAACGCTGGCGACGCGGTCGTCGACACGAACGTCAAACGCGTCCTCCATCGCGCGTTTGCCGAAATCCATAATGCGGACGATCCAGACTACGAAACCGTCGCAAACGCCCTCATGCCGGCTGGAGAGTCCAGAATCTGGAACAACGCCATCATGGAACTCGGCGGAGTGGCGTGTGGAAAGAAACCTCGGTGCGACGAGGCAGGTTGTCCGTGGCGCGAGTGGTGTCACGCGTACCAGACTGGTGACTTCACCGCACCCGACGTGCCCACCCAGCCGAGCTTCGAGGGGAGCCGGCGGCAGTTCCGGGGTCGGATCGTTCGTGCCCTTTCAAATCACGATGAACTCACACTCGATGAGCTCGGACCGAAGATTCGTGTAGACTATTCACCGGATGGAGAAAACGGTCGAGAGTGGTTAGAAGGACTTCTGACTGATTTGGCCGATGATGGCCTTCTCGATGTCGAAGAATCAGATGACAGGACGGTGGCGAAGCTCAGTGAGTAATAGAGTCTACTGCATTGGGTCTCGCCTACAGGCATCTCTACGTCGATAGCCTGCTGTCAAGGCCGAAACTGCGTGGATGTAGTGTGTTTTAATTCGGTCTGTCTCCTACGCTGATGGGATGACTGCCCGCGTCTATTACCATCATCCCGAGGATACGCAATATTCTCTTGCGTACGTCACTCAAGACAGGGATGAAATAACGACGTCCGGGCAAGATGCGATCGTTGAGCGCTACGATTTCGGTGAAGAGTTCTTCGTACTGTATACGAATCGCGGGGCGAGCGGGACGGTCGAAGACCTTGACGACGAGTTCGAAGACGTCCTCGATGAGATGTCACCGCAGGACCGGATGATCACGGTGCGTTTACTTCAGATATTCGAGGAGATCGTCGAGGAAAAGGAGCTGGAAGAGGAAGCGAAGCTCGAAATTTACAAGCAGATCGAATTAGAACGGATTCCCGACGCTATCGCACGCGTCGATTGGACCGCTACTGCCGTCGATGTCGCAGGGCAGCTTATGTCTACGCTGATTCTGAAACACGCGCTACCTAACGCGAATCACCGGACATCGATCGGTATGGCTCAGTGGTACCTGGAGAGCATCGAAACCGGGTTCTCGTTTCCTGACTTTGCGACCGAAGCGTACGACTGGAAGACGTGGGTCAACGAGTATATTACCGAATCGAAGCGGCTTCTCACGGTTCGGCGGAACACGACGGCGTTCTCGTTACTCTCCGAGTGGGGATGTGACATCGTCGTACGGAAGAACGGCATCGAGATCGTTCTTGCAGAGTACGATCTCGATTTCACTCGTTCAGAAGCGTACGCGCACTATGGGGATGTGCACACTGAACTCTGTACGAACTTCCTTGCCGAATCCGCCACCCGTGCTGGACATGACGAACTCATCAGTACGGAAGGTATCAGAAAAGCGGAGTTCGTGTCGTTCCTCGAAGCGGCAGAATAATTGCGTTAGTCCTGAAGGTCCGCGACGGTGTGCCCAAGCTCCCGGGCATGTTCGCTCTCGCTTACGTCATACCGCTCTTCTAGAGAGCGGAGTTGTTCTTGGAAAGTCATCGTTGGAGCTCCAGATGGGCCTATTCTAGCTGAGGCGATTCTCGCATAAGAACCTTTCCCGACTGCCGAAGATCGGGTTCAGGATATCAAAACGAGAATCGACAGTTCACGTTCATCTTGACTGGGAACTGTTCTTACCGCGCATTCGACGTGTCGGACGACGATGCGACGTTCGAGCGGGTCGCCTCTCGCGTCATGCCCACTGGAGAGTCCAGAATCTGGAACAACGCGATCATGGAACTCGGCGGAGTCGCCTGCGGGAAAAAACCACGGTGTGACGAATCTGGGTGCCCGTGGCGCGAGTGGTGTCACGCGTATCAGACCGGCGACTTCACCGCACCCGACGTACCAACTCAGCCTAGTTTCGAGGGAAGTCGGAGACAGTTCCGTGGACGGATCGTTCGCGTTCTCAGCAACCACGAGGAGATGGACATCGATACCCTTGGGCACAAGATACGTGTTGATTACACCCCGGAAGGCGAACACGGACGGGAGTGGCTTCGGGGTCTCCTTTCGGATCTGGCCGATGATGAGCTACTCGAAGTCGATGAATCGGAGGATGAGACGATAACTCGTCTAGGGTAGCGTGATTTGGCGTTGGTTTCGCGATGATTCGATCCAGATCACTCGTATCGGACGGCGACCACGTGCCGATAAACCACTACGGCGCGGTTCGTCGCCGATGAGACTTACTTCGGCGTTCCGGGACCTCCGAGCAGCTCGGCGTTCGCCGGCTTCAGCCACTCGCGGTGTGCGTAGTAGACGACGGCGATCGGTGGGACGAACAGCGCGACGAGCGCGTAGAGCCATTTAAATAGGCCGAAGTCGGCGACCCCCCGCTCGCCGAGCGAGAGGGCGTCGAGTAGGATCGTGGCGGTCGCGAGCGGCGCGAGGACGTACGCGTGAGTGAAGCCGACGGCGGCACCCGCCGGTGTGCCGGCCTCCAACAGTGCCCATTCGAGCGCGTACAGTCCGCCCCATGCCACGACGGCGATCGCGAGGACGCGGAGCCACGGGCCGTTAAACCGGCGCTCGGTGGTCCCGTCCTCGTGTGTGGGAGTCGTCTGCGTGCTCACGAGTTCACTCAGGGTCGTACGATATTGAAAGTCGTGATGTCGGCGGCGGAGACTCCGTTCCTTCGACCAGTTATAAACGGCGTTAGCAACCCCGCTCGCTCTTTTATAACGAGGG
>OBKM01000241.1_pt1 | contig 27535 bp, 29 predicted proteins | sample 1519691 | NCBI WGS metagenome assembly OBKM01 (sample SAMEA37050418, study PRJEB22526) | metagenome | biome: saline pan; feature: lake; material: water | place: Egypt | collected 2015 | depth 0.5 m
CCGACTTCGAGGTCAGCGTCGGCGGCGTCGAGACGGAGAAACTCACGGTGAACGCATAAATGACGACCGACAGCGACGCACGAGACGAGCTCATCGACCTGGCGGCGGACTTCTACGACCAGTTCGCGGGCGGTCGGATCCCGGAGATGGAGCTGCCGACGCGGACGAAAAGCAACATCGAGTACGACACCGAAAGCGGCGTCTGGACGTACGGCGACCGCACCTCCACCCGGAGCGCGAACTCGGTCCGGGGGGCGCGGAAGCTGCTGAAGGCGGCGTACACGATCGAGTTCCTCGCGAACCAGCTCGACGACGGCCGCTCGTCGACGCTGCGGGAGCTGTACTACCTCTCGGAGTCGTGGGACAACGACGAGGCGCAGTTCAAGTCACAGGACGAGTCGAACGACCTCGTCGAGGACTTAGAGATCGTAACCGGGGTCACCCGAGAGGACTTCCACATGCGGCCGGAGGAGTCGGGCGCGACCCTGATGGGACCGCTGAAGCTCCGCGAGCAGACCCGCCGCGGCGAGCGCGAGATACACTGTCAAGAGGACGTCGGCGAGGGCGGGTACCAGATCCCGAACAACCCCGACATGATCGAGTTCCTCGAAGACGACATCGACTTCGCGCTGGCCGTCGAGACCGGCGGGATGCGAGACCGACTCGTCGAGAACGGGTTCGACGAGGAGTACAACTGTCTCGTCATCCACCTCAAGGGGCAGCCGGCCCGAGCGACCCGCCGAATCACCAAACGGGTTCACGACGAACTCGACGTGCCGATCGCCGTCTTCGCCGACGGCGACCCGTGGTCGTACCGAATCTACGGCTCCGTGGCGTACGGCTCGATCAAGTCCGCCCACCTCTCGAAGTACCTCGCGACGCCGGAGGCGCAGTTCGTCGGGATCCAACCCGAGGATATCGTCGAGTACGACCTCCCGTCCGATCCGCTCGCCGACTCGGACATCAACGCCTTGGAGTCCGAGCTGGAGGACCCCCGCTTCCAGACCGACTACTGGGAAGAGCAGATCGAGCTCCAGCTCGACATCGGGAAGAAGTCCGAACAGCAGTCGCTCGCGAGCCGCGGACTGGACTTCGTCACAGACACGTACCTCCCCGAACGGCTCGAAGCGATGGGCATCCTGTAAGCCGACGCCACCCGACACGGACGGTGGGCCGCGCTCCGTGAGGACGCTACGCGCGCCCCGTTTTCACTCGACCGGGCTCCAGTTCACGAACGGCGCTCCCGTTTCGGCCCGGCGGACGTACTCGCGCTGCATACCGGTGATCGCGCTCTCGAGGTCCTCGCCCGCGTGCAGCCGCTCTCTCACTCGCTCGCGTTTCCACGTCGCCGGAGTCGTCCGACTGCGCCACCGTTCCTCGACGGGCGCGAGGAGTGACTCGATCCGATCCGCGGCCAGCCCGCGGTCGCGGAGTCCGGTGCGAGCGACGGCGAACAGGTCCGGGTAGACGACCGCCGGGTCGTCGGTTCGGTCGCCCTCGCGGGTCACCCACGGGAGGTCCGCGTCGAACCCGTCGCGGCAAGCGGCGTACATCGATTCGCGGGCGGCCTGCCACGGCAGTGTACAGAGCGGATGGTCGGTGTTCACGACACCGTGTATCAGACCGACGACCAGCAGCAGGAATCCGATGACGTCCGCCGTCGTCGGCTGCGCTGCGAGCGGTCGGTACTCGATCCGCGGTCCGTCGGGACCGAAGACGGGACGGACCCACCGCCAACAGGTCCCCTGTTTGTGGAGGAACTCCCAGTGATCGGCCTCGAACCCCTCCTGAGGAGGGTCTGCGAGCCACTCACGGAGGTGTGGCGCACACAGCCGATCGTCGACGATTCGCTCGACGGCCTCGCTCGGGTCGTCGATGTCGCGAGGGAATCGGACCTTTCCCGGCGTGCGGACGTTCATCGACTCGAACACGGGAACGCGGAGTTCGACTCCGGCGGTCATCACCGTCTCCGTGTCGGCGTCTGTGTACAGTTCGGGCGGGAGAAAGGGGGCGTTCGCTGCCAGTGCGATCACCGGTCCGACGGTGCGGACTGCCGCGTTGAAGTACTGTGGAAACGCGTCGGTCGGCGACTGGAGGTGCACCTGCATCGAAGCCGCCAGCGACTCGACGAGAATGGATTCGAACGTTCGACGACAGCCGGGGACGTCCAACACCACCGGCCCGTTCGCGGTGATGTCCGCATCGAGCGCGTAGTACCGCGCCGCCGGCGAGAGGTTCGCTGGAATCTCCAGCCCGCGCCTCGTCTCCGTGGCAGACAGGTACGACAGCGCCCCCTCCGGGGGACCGACAGTCCATATTCCGTCGGTGACGAACCGTCGGTCGTAGGCGGCGAACGCCTCTCGAACGGTGGCAACGCGTTCGCGAATGGCGTTCGCCTGTCGGGTGATTCCCGTCGCGTCGAACCCCGTTGCTGGCGTGTTGGTCTCCGCGTTGTGTCGGCCGAGCTCGCGTTCACAGACCGACGACAGCGCCGGTTCCGGGGCGGTCGCGAGCCGGCCGTCGCTGTCCACGGCGTACCCTTCGAGTTCGAGGCCGAGTCGAAATTCGCCGCCGAAATCGCCGCGATCGAGGGACTCGCGCAGCGATCGCGCCTGTTCTTCGACCCGACGCTGGAACGCGCTCCGTGTCGCCGCCCGCTGACTCTGATCGACGGTGTCGTCCCAGTCCATACCATCCGTTCGATCTCCAAAAGTATGATACTTGTTAGCAACTACCTATACATGGACGGGTCAGCACTACCGCCGTGTCACGACGCCCGTTCGGCAGTCCGTTTGTCGGCCGAATGGGGGGCCAGGCCGGTGACGATATCGAGGAGCGATCGACTGTCCACGCTCCGGGCGCTCAGTCATCCGCATCCTCACCCTCGCTGATCCGCCGTCGCGTTCCGTCCGGATCGTCGTTCGCGTATTTATAAACGACACCGTCCACCTCGTCGGCGGTCGCGTTGTGTGAGCCGTCACAGAGCGGTTTGCTGTCCGAGAGCCCGCACTCGCAGACGTATATTTTGCCGTCGTCGCCGAAGTCGGACTCGTCGAGTACCGCCGGTCCTCGCGCCTCGTGTGTGACTTCGCGTGCCATGTGTAGACGTGTCTATCGAGTGGTATCATCCTGTCGCCGGCGCGATTCCCGTTTCGGGAGTTCGCGGCCCTCATGGATCGGCACCTCAAGGAACCGCCGCGTCGAGACGGAGCGTCGCGGACGCCGGAACTCCCAACCAGTGCGCCCGCCGCAACCGCCTTCAGCGTGGGGTCCGTACCGGGAGTATGAGCGAATCCAGCGAAGCCGTCGACGATCCCGCGGAACTGACCGACGAGCAGTGGCGCGAGCGGTTGACCGACGAGCAGTACCGCGTGCTGCGCGAGAGCGGCACCGAAGCCAGATTTTCGGGCGACTACGTCGATCACCACCCGGAGGACGGGGAGTACCGCTGTGCGGCCTGCGGCGAGGTGCTGTTCGACGCCGACACGAAGTTCGAGTCCGGCTGTGGCTGGCCCGCCTTCTACGCCGCCGAGGAGGAGTCGGTGACGACGACGCTCGACACGAGCCACGGAATGCGCCGAACTGAGGTCCGCTGTGCGAACTGCGACTCACACCTGGGTCACGTCTTCGACGACGGCCCCGAGCCGACCGGCAAGCGGTTCTGTATCAACTCGGTCGCGATGGAGTTCGACGGGGAGTGACGCCGAGACCGGTCGATTCCGTGGGCGCCGTGCCGTTCAGAACCCTTCGTCTAACAGCTCGCGAGCGATGATGTTCTTCTGGATCTCCGTCGTCCCTTCGTAGATCTGGGTGATCTTCGCGTCGCGGTAGAACCGCTCGACGTCGTGGTCGTTGACGAAGCCGGCGCCGCCGTGGATCTGCACCGCCTCGTCTGCGACGTCGACGGCAACGCGAGAGGCGAACTCCTTAGCCATCGACGCCAGCGCCGTGAGGTCGCCGGACTCGTTGTCGACCGCCCACGCGGAGCGGTAGGTGAGCCACCTGGCGGCCTCGGTGTCCGTGTGCATCTCCGCGAGCTTGTGTTTGATCGCCTGAAAATCGCTTATCGGACGGTCGAACTGCTCGCGTTCTTCGGCGTACTCCAGCGCGCGTTCGGCAGCGCCACGGGCGATGCCGACGCCCTGCGCCGCCACCGCGGTCCGGGTCTCGTCGAAGAACTGCATGAGCTGGAGGAAGCCCATGCCGCGCTGGCCGATCAGGTTCTCTTCCGGGACCCGCACGTCGTCGAAGCGTAGCTCCGCCGTGTCGCTGGCGCGGATCCCCAGCTTACCGGTGATCTTGTCGCGAGTGAGCCCCTCGCGGTCCGCCTCGACGAGGATCTGCGAGTAGCCGGAGTAGCGGTCCTCGATCTCGGGGTCCGTCTCGCAGACGACGACGAAGTAGTCGGCCACCGTTCCGTTCGTGATCCACATCTTCGAGCCGTTGATCACCCACTCGTCGCCGTCTTTCTCCGCGCGTGTCGCGACCGAGGTGACGTCCGAACCGGCCTGCGGCTCCGAGATCGCGGAGCCCATGATCGCGTCGCCCGCGGTGACCTCGGGCAGGATCCGCTCTTTCTGTTCGTCCGTGCCGAACCCCATGATCGCCTCCGCCCCGAACCCGGCACTGGAGACGCAGAGCCCGATCCCCGGGTCGGCGGCGAACAGCTCTTCGGTGAGTATCGCGTTCTCCAGCGCGGTGTAGCCGACCCCACCGTACTCGACCGGGACGTGCGGCGCGAGCAGCCCCATCTCCGCCGCCCGCTGCATCACCTCGTGGGGGTAGCTCTCGGCGACGTCGTGTTCGGTCGCGACGGGACGGATCTCCTCGTCGGCGAACCGGCGAACTTCGTCGCGAAGCTGTCGTTGCTCGTCGGTCAGCTGGAACTCCATGTCTCACGATCTGCGCGTATCCATCATAATCGTTCGTAAATGACGAAGAATCTACAACAGATTTATCGTTTACAGTAGGTTTTCCGCGAGCAGTAACCCGACTAACCCGATGACTGTCGCGCCGAACAGGATGCTCGCCGCAGAGAGCCCGAACATGCGGACGACCGTTTCGAGTTCGCTCCCGTCCGTGATCCGGAACGTCGGCGCTGCATCGCCGTCGCCGATATATCCCGTCGCGTCGCCGAGCGCTGGGCGCGTCTCGGTGACCGGCCGCCTCTGACCGATCACGTGTATCTCGTCACCGGGATCGATCCGGTTCTCAGAGTACTTGACGTCCCCACTTCGGCGGCTGTACTCCCCGTCCATTCCGAGCGTCGCCCCCTCAGGATCGACCGCGATCGACCCGGTGTCGTCGACGACTTCGAACGGGACGGAGCCGCTCGGGGACGACACCGTCTTCCAGTTCGTCTCCCACTCGCCGTCCTCGTTTTTCTCTCGTTCCTTGCGCTGCTTTTTGCCAGAGTATGCGAGACAGGCCTGATCCGAGTACGGGGCGCTCGCCGTCTCGACGAGCGTCTCCGCCGTTCCCTCGACCTCTACCGTTCCGTCAGCGATGTGGGCGTCCTCGACCGGGATCGGTTCGTTGCGCCAGACGACGACGGCGCGTCGAAGCCCGTTCGCTCCCCAGACGATCAGGTAGCCACCGAGCAACACGCCGGCGACTGACACGGCCATGAGGCCGATGCTGACGGTAAACGCGACGTGAGGCGATGGCATGTCGTGTCACCAAACCAATTAGTTTCAGTTTTGTATTTAATATTATCGGATGTTACGATCGGATACGTGGGATAAAATATCGCGACCCCATCGAACACCCCTTTCCGGTAGCCGTCGATCAGCGAGCGCGCCGTTGGTCCCTTGACGTTCGCGGGTGGGCCGTGCTGATGGCTTGCTATCGGTCGGCGACGAAATCCGCGATTCTGTCGGTCGCCTCCTTCAGGTCCCGCATGGAGGTCGCGTACGAGACGCGGAGATGCCCCTCCCCGCCCGCACCGAAGACCGATCCGGGTACGACGGCGACCCCTTCCGCTTCCAACAGGGCCTCCGCGAACGCCTCGTCGTCGCCGCCACACTCGGGGAACGCGTAGAAGGCCCCGCCGGGTTCGAACGTGTCGAGGCCCATCTCGTTGAACCGGGAGACGACGAGCCGTCGGCGTCGGTTGTACTCTTTCACCATCTCCGTCACCTCGTCGTCGCAGCGCTCTAACGCCTCCAGCGCGGCGTACTGGGCGGTGGTCGGCGCGGAGAGCATCGTGTACTGGTGGATGCGGTTCATCGCGTCGATGGCGTCGGTCGGCCCGAGCGCGTAGCCGAGCCGGAGCCCAGTCATCGCGTACGCCTTCGAGAAGCCGTTGACGACGACGGTGCGCTCGCGCATTCCGGGCTGTGTCGCGATCGAGGCGTGCTCGCGCTCGTAGGTGAGCGCGGCGTAGATCTCGTCGGCGACGACCCGGAGGTCGTTGTCGCGGCAGAACGCCGCGACCTCGGCGAGCTCGTCGTCTGTCATCGTCGCGCCGGTCGGGTTGTTCGGATAGCAGCACACGAGCAGGTCGGCGTCGGCGGCCCCCGCCGCTTCCAACGCGTCGCGCGTCAGGACGAAGTCGTCCGCGGCGCGGGTCGGGACCGTCAGCTGTTCGCCCCCCGCCAGCTCGATCCCCGGACCGTACGAGATGTAGGTTGGTTCGTGGACCGCGACCGTGTCACCGGGGTCGACGAGCGCGCGGAACGCGAGGTCGACCGCCTCGCTCGCGCCCGTCGTCACGATCGTCTCAGTGGCCGGGTCGTAAGACTGATCGTACCGCTCGTGGTGGTCGGTCACGCGCTCGCGAAGCGCCGCCATCCCCCGGTTCGACGTGTAGGAGGTCTTTCCCCCCTCGAGCGAGTCGATCGCGGCGGTCCGGGCGGCCCACGGCGCCGAGAAGTCGGGTTCTCCGACCCCCAACGAGATGACGTCGTCGCGCGCCTCCGCCAGCTCGAAGAACTTCCGGATCCCCGACTCCGGAAGGTCTCGGGCGCGTTCCGATAATCTCATGGCGAGACTGAGAGCCGGTCGTCGTCGTCGCCGTCCTCGAAGCGGACCCCGCCGTCCTTGTACGTCTCCATGATGTAGTGGGTCACGGTCTGCGTGACCTCCGGCATCGGCGCGACCTGCTCGGAGATGAACCGAGAGACGTCCTGCATCGTCTCGCCGAGCACCTCGACGGCGAAGTCGTAATTGCCGGAAACGAGGTGTAAGGCGTCGACCGCGGGGAATTTCGCGATCCGATCGGCGACCTGCTCGTAGCCGGTCTCACGGTCGAGTTCGACGTTGATCTCGACTATCGCCCGGATCTTCCCCTCGTCGACGCGATCCCAGTCGATGACCGCCTGATAGCCGTGAACGACGTGGTCGGCTTCGAGCGCTGCGATGGCGTCTTCTACTGCCGCGGCATCGAGACCCGTCTGGGCCGCGATGTCGTCGATGTCCTCGCGGGCGTTCCGCGCCAACACGTCGAGTACCTCGCGCTCGGCGTCCATATGTCATAATCACACGGGAGGGGTTTATGAGTAGCGACGCGCGCAAGTCGCTAGGAGTTCCGGGAGTCCCCGCATGCGCGACCACCACACCACGAGGACCCGCTCTGCGCCCGCTACTCGTCGAACGGGTTCGTCAACTCGACCGTCTCCTCGCGATCGGGGCCGACGCCGACGGCGTACACCGGCGTGTCGATCTCGTCGGCAACGAACTCCAAGTAGTCGCGGGCCGCCTCCGGGAGCGCGTCGTAGCCGCCCTCGGCGACCGCGGCCGAGTCGAACGCCTCCCAGGTGTCAACCGTCTCGTACACCGGCTCACAGCGCGCCCACCGTTCGGTGGTGGTTGGGACGGTATCGATCTCCTCTCCGTCGAGATCGTAGGCCGTGCACACTTTCAGCTCGTCGAGGCCCGCAAGCACGTCGACGTGGTTGACGGCGACGCCGGTGAACCCAGACACGCGCGCGGCGTGTCGCAACATCGGGAGGTCGAGCCAGCCGATCCGACGCGGGCGGCCGGTGACGGTCCCGAACTCCCCGCCCTTCTCGCGGATCTCGTCGGCGAGCGCCTCCTCGTCGGCGTCTCCGTCGAGCTCGGTCGGCAGCGGCCCCTCGCCGACGCGAGAGAGGTACGCCTTGACGATGCCGACGACCTCGCCCTCCCCGACGGTCGTGACGCCGACGCCGGAGCCGACGGCCGCGCCGCCGGCGGTCGGGTTCGACGACGTGACGAAGGGGTAGTTCCCGTGGTCGATATCGATGTGCGTGCCCTGTGCCCCCTCGAAGAGGATCCGATCGCCCGCCTGTCGGCGGCGGTACAGGTAGTCGCTGCAGTTGACGGTCATCCCCTCGTCCGCGAGCCGCTCACCGATGGCGGTGAACTCCTCGTGGAGCGCGTCGACGTCGAACGCGTCGGCGTGGTCCGCGTCGCCCGCCTCGTCATCGAGATCGATCCCGTACACGTCCGCAACGAGCGCGCGCTTCTGCGGCACGACGTACTCGAGCTTCTCGCGGAGGACGGTCGGATCGAGCAGGTCGGCGATCCGGACCCCGCGGCGACCCGCCTTGTCCTCGTACGTTGGACCGATGCCGCGACCGGTCGTGCCGACTGCCTCGCCCGTGTCGTCGTCGGCCTTGACCTCTTCTTCGATACCGTCTAACACGCGGTGGTACGGGAGGATGACGTGCGCCCGGCGGGCGACGCGTACGTCGGGGTCGAGCCCCCGTTCGCGGAGGTCGTCGATCTCGGTGAACAGCGTTCGTGGGTTGACGACGCAGCCGTTGCCGAGGATCCCGACGGTTCCCCGGACCGCTCCGCTCGGTACCAGCGAGAGCTTGTACTCGACGCCGCCCTCGACGACGGTGTGGCCGGCGTTGTCGCCGCCCTGATAACGGACTACGACGTCCGCGTCCCCTCCCCACCGGTCGACGAGCGCGCCCTTGCCCTCGTCACCCAGCTGGGAGCCGACGATGGTGAGTGTCATACGGACTGCCAGTTCCCGGCGGGGGGTAAAACCGATTACGGTCCGACGACGGAGAGCATGCACGAACGTGTATTACTCTCGGCTCGGATTTTGGGAGGTGTCCCCGTTCGTGCGGGTGTTTAGCGGAGAATGAGCGAAAGACCGTGAGGATCACCGCCGACCGCAACGCGCGGGCGGTTCCACCGCGGATCGATCGAACACGTTAACTACTGTCACGTCAAAGCGTGCGATCGAGCGGCTTCGCGGCGGGCCTCGACAGCAACTTTTAAACGGGGGCATGACAAGTTAACATGTGCCATGATAGATCGACTAGAGAAAGAGGTAGACATGCTGGAACGTCACCTCCAAGTGCTGCGGATGGTCATCGAGAACGAACCGATCGGCATCGTCAAGATGTCGAACGAGACGGGGTACCCGCACCACAAGGTCCGCTACTCGCTGCGCGTCCTCGAGGAGGAGAACCTCATCGAGCCGTCCAGCCAGGGCGCGATCACCACCGAGCGAACCCACGAGTTCGTCGACGAACTCGACGACAAGCTCGACGAGACGGTCACCAAGCTCGGCTCCATGCGGATCGACGACGCGGCCGAACTCGAGAACTAACGACGGATTACCCTTCACAGAGGTGCGCCCGATGGCGGACGGTCTGTGTTTTGTAGGCGTTCAGTGGTCCCGTAGTCGCTCCGTGGTCCCGTAGACGTTCAGTGGTCCCGTAAACGTTCAGTGGTCCCGTAGTCGCTCCGTGGTCCCGTAGTCGCTCCGTGGTCCCGTAGTCGCTCCGTGGTCCACGTGGAGTACGCGCCCGTCCACGAGAGCCGAGAGTAGCACCGTACGAGTCAGACGAACGCCGGGTTCAGAGATCGGGGTATATCGTGGTCAGAGATCGGGGACCGTCATGTGGAACCCGCCGTCTCGAGCCTCGACGAGACAGAGGTGGAAGCCGCGCTTCCGAGAGAGCTTCACGAAGCTCGCCCGCTTCGACCGACTGAACAGCCCGCCGCCGACCGCGTCGCTCGCGGTCTCTAACGCACCCGGCTCGAAGAAGCTCTCCGTCACCGCGAACGCCCCCGCGAAGGAGTCGTTCGACTCGGCGATGTCGCGGCCGTTACCGACCAACGACTCCAGCGTCCCCTCGGCCGTCGGATCGCGGCTGTCGTTGAGGTCGGCCACGAACAGCGGATTCCCCATGCGATCGCGCAAGACGAGATCGAAGGCGCGCTGTTCGCGCGTCTCCTCACCGTTCTCCCGGATCGCGACAGAGACCGAGCCGCCGATCTCCGCGCGATCGATCTCGGGGAGGGCGTCGTAGAGGTCGCGTAGCACGCTCTGGTTCCCGGTTCCGCTCACTTCGAACGGGAGGTCCTCGACGAGCCAGCGGGTGAATCCGTACTCGATCGAGTCGGCCAGGAACTCGTCGTACGGTCGTCCGTCGACGACCAGCCCCTCGGTCTCGAAGCTCGTGTGGTGTTCGATCCGAAGGTTCTCCCTGAGCATCTCCCGGTCGACGTCTCCGTCGTGGACGTCTTCCAGCGTCGCTCCGCCCTTGGAGCCGTATCTGACGAAGAGGTTCGTCCCGCTGCGCGCTTCCGTCGGCGAGAGACTCCGTTCGCCGTCGGGAAGCCGGTCGCGGGCGTTCGAAAGCTCTTCGCGGAGCCTGTCGCGCTCCTCGCGGAGGTCCGAGAGTTCCGCCTCGAGCCGGTCGACGTCGGCGGCGAGTTCGTCGCGCTCCGTCGCCACCGACTCTCGTTCCGACCGAGCCGCTTCGAGGGCGGTTTCGAGCTCTTCGATCCGTTCGCTCCGGTCGGGTTGCTCCGTGGCGCCCGCCCGCTGTGACACGGCAGACCGGTTCTCGGCGTGGGGCACCGTCGGCCGCGGGTCCGGGGATCGGCCGGGATCGGTCGATCCGTTCGGATCGGTCTCGGCCTGATGGCCATCCTGCTGCGGGGGACGCGCCGAGGGCCCGCCAGACCCGGACGTCGATCCGCGGTTCCTGTTCGACTCGGACGTCGATCCGCGGCTCCCGTTCGATTCGGAACCGCGGTCAGACGGATCGCTCGATTTCGACGGATCGAGTGCCGGGATCGATTTCTGTTCACGCCACTGCTCCTCCTCCGAAAACACGTCGTCCTCGGGACGTCGCCCGTCGTCACCCCCGTCGTCTGTGGCAGGCTGCTGTGGGTCTTGGTGAGCGGGTTCCGTCCCCGGTCTCGGCGACTGTCCCGTCGACCGGGCGGTCTGATCCCGTCCAGCGGCATCGCTTCGCTCGGCTTCGGCCTCGATGGCATCGTCGCCGGGCGACGGGTCGCTCGGGTGGTCCGTTTCGTCGTCGCGGGCGTCGGCGTCGCGCGAGTCGCTGCCGCCGTTCGATCCGCTCGCTGCGACCGCTTCGTCCGCCTTGACGGGTTCGTCCGAACTCCCGTCGGTTTCGTCGGCGGAGCCGGCCTCAATCTCGGGGTCCGTCTCGCCCGTCGCCGCGCTCTCTTCGGACCGATCCGTGGACGTGCTTCCCGCAGACCGGTCCGTGGGCGTGCTTCCCGCAGACCGGTCCGTCGCTCCGTTTCCACCGTTCGGGATCTCGCGGACGTTCAGGTCGACCTCGTACACGGTGTAGATGCCGACCTCGTCGTCCGCGAGCCGAAAGGCGTCGTCGCCGGTCTCGAGCCGGCGAGAGTTGCCGACGTACGCGGCGGTCATCGATTCGCCGGCGGCGTAGGCGACGTAGTAGTCCCCCGAGAGCACGTTCTCCGACAGCTCGATGTAGCCGGTGAACCCACCCTGCGTGAGCTTGCGGTTGGCCTCGGACAGCGGCGTGTCGTTCGTGTAGTACTGCGCTCGCGGCTCGCCGCCCTGCTCCTGCATCGCGAACAGGACCGGCAGCGATTCGTGCGGCGCTTCGTAGACGGTCCCGGACGCGTCGGCGAACGCGTCGAGGTCGGTGTCGACGGCCCCGACGACGCGCCCCTCGAACAGGAACAGCCACCCCATGCCGTCGGTCACCGCGCCGGAGAAGCCCCGGTCCGCGAGGGGGCGGAGCCCGGAGAATCCCCCAGAGAACTCCCGGGCATCCCACCCGGTGATCTCCGATTGTCGCTGTGCGTCCATTCTTGTATTATGTCGCCAGCAACGACCCAAATACCTTCCGGAGCGTAGGACGGCCGTCTGACACGCCGGCGGGTCGACTCCGGTTCAGGGCCGGCGCCGTCACCGCGACGCCGATCCGTCGCCGTCGACAGCGGCGATCGCTTCGCGACCGAGGTCGATCACGTCCGATTGAAGGTCGCTCGCGGCCAATTCGTCCGGCGTGTACCACCGCCACCGGTCGGGGTCGACCTCGTCGCCGCCGTTCGGTGTGATCTCTCGGGAGTCGACCCGCGCGTAGTAGAGGTGGTCGACGTGCTGGTGGCCGACGGAGCCGTCCTCGTGGACGTTGATGTCGTGGAGCATGAGGTGTGCGGGCTCGGGCAGTCCGCGGGTGTTGGGGCCGGTGACGGACGACTCGGTCGCGACGAGGTCGGCGTCGAGCCCGGTCTCCTCGTGGACCTCGCGCAGGGCCGCCTCGTGCGGCAGTTCGTCGCGGTCGACGTGCCCGCCCGGCGGGAGCCGGATCCCGAGCCGGTCGTGCTCGTGGAGGGCGGTCGCGCCGTCGTTGACGATGTACGTCGTCGCGGTGAAGTGACGAGTGGTCTCCATACCCGTGACTGGGGCCGTCGTGGCTTGGAGGTTCGGAAACTCGCGCAGATTCGAAATCGAAGTAGGTCCGGCGGGGTGTCAGATACGGTCAGTTCAGCGCCACGCCGTCCTCGGCTTCGAGGAGCTCGTGGTACCGGTTTCGGATCGTCACTTCGCTGATGTTCGCGACCTCGCTGACCTCGCTTTGAGTTACCTTCTCGTTCACGAGGAGGGAGGCGGCGTAGACGGCGGCGGCCGCGAGACCGACGGGCGATTTGCCCGAGTGGATCCCCTGCTCTTTTGCGGTGTTGAGCAGCGAGCGGGCGCGCCGCTCGGCTTCGTCAGAGAGTCCGAGGTCGGAGGCGAAGCGCGGGACGTAGCTCTCGGGGTCCGCCGGCTGGATCTCCAGTTTCAGCTCGCGGACGACGTAGCGGTACGTCCGGGCGATCTCGTCTTTCTCGACGCGGGAGACGGCGGCGATCTCGTCGAGGCTCCGCGGCGTACCGGCCTGTCGGGCGGCGGCGTACACACAGGAGGTCGAGACGCCCTCGATGGAGCGCCCGGGGAGCAGGTCCTCGTCGAGCGCGCGGCGGTAGATGACGGAGGCGGTCTCGCGGACGTTGTCCGGGAGTCCTAAGGCGCTTGCCATGCGGTCGATCTCCCCGAGCGCCTGTTTGAGGTTGCGCTCTTTCGAGTCGCGGGTGCGGAACCGCTCGTTCCACGTGCGGAGCCGCTGCATCTTCTCGCGCTGGCGGCTCGACAGCGACTTGCCGTAGGCGTCTTTGTCCTGCCAGCCGATGTTCGTCGAGAGCCCCTTGTCGTGCATCATGTTCGTCGTCGGGGCGCCGACTCGCGATTTGTTATCCTTCTCTTTGGAGTCGAACGCGCGCCACTCCGGGCCGCGGTCGATCTCGTCCTCCTCGACGACGAGTCCGCAGTCCACACAGACTGTCTCGCCGTGTTCCGTGTCCGTCGCGAGCTGGCCGCTACACTCGGGACAGCGCAGTTCTTCAGCCGACGACTCGGTTTCTTTCTCGTCGTCGACGTGCTCCGCCGTGTACGTTCGAACGTTTTCGCTCATTGGTTAGTTCAAGTGGAGGGAACGATGAGACCGAGAAACGCGTCTCGGTGGTTTTCCTCACTAACAGATAAGGGTTGAAGCCTTATAAAATGTGTCCCCTATCTCAGTATTGAAAAGAGCTGAGAGAGGCGGTAACGGGCGTTTCTATGGCGATTATTACCGGTGTTTTGCGTTTGCTCACGGATTGCCGAAATATCCGGTCTGACGCTGGCATCCATATATAAATAGATTACGCGACTGGCAGGCGTCATATCGCCGGGGGGCGCCGCTCCGGGAGGGCAACCGATTTGGGTGTTGCCCGAGCAGAGGAGGTATGCACCGCGACCGACTCGTCGACGGACTCGCAACCCTCGACGCCGACGGCTACCTCCTCGACGCCTCACAGGACGACGCCAACCAGCTGTACCTCTCCGGCTTCACGGGCCCCGACCCGTTCCTGACGCTGTACGCCGACGGCGACATACACCTCCTCGTCGGGGGGTTAGAGTACGGTAGAGCGAAGCAGGAGGCGACGGCCGACAGCGTCGAACGCCACGCGGACTACGACTACGAGTACGGCAGCCGCGACGACCGATACGACATGTACGCCGCGTTCGTGCGGGACAAGGGCGTCGAATCGGTCGCGATGCCGCCGCGCGGACCGGTCGGGACCGCGGACGCGATGCGCGACCGCGGGATCGACGTCGCCGTCGACGACGACGACCGCATTCGAGAGGTTCGTGCGGTCAAAACCGACGAGGAGGTCGATGCGATCCGCGAAGCGCAGCGCGCGAACGAGGCGGCGATGCGCGCCGCGGAATCGCTTCTCGCCGGCGCGGACGTGGCAGACGAGCGCGACGCCGAGCGACACGGCGTGGCGCCGGACACGCTCCTCCACGACGGCGAGCCGCTCACCAGCGAGCGGGTCACGGAGGCGATCGAGGTGACGCTCTTGCGTCACGGCTGCGCGCTCGACGAGACGATCGTCGCCGGCGGCGCCCAGGCCGCGGACCCGCACGACCGCGGTTCGGGGCCGCTCCGGGCGAACGAGGCGATCATCGTCGACATCTTCCCGCGCTCGAAGGCGACGAAGTACAACGCGGACATGACCCGGACGTTCTGCGTCGGCGAACCGTCTGCGGCGCTCCGAGAGTGGTACGACCTCACCGAGCGCGCTCTCGCGGCCGCGCTCGACGCGGTCGAGCCGGGAGCGACCGGTGAGGACGTCCACGCCGCCGCCTGCGAGGTGTACGAAGACGCCGGCGAGCCGACGTTTCGAACAGACCCCGAGACGGAGACCGGATTCATCCACTCGACCGGCCACGGGATCGGCCTCGACGTCCACGAGTCGCCGCGGCTCGCGAACGGCGGCGGCGAGCTGGAGCCCGGTCACGTGATCACCGTCGAGCCCGGGCTGTACGACCCAGACATCGGCGGCGTCCGGATCGAGGACCTCGTGGTCGTCACCGAGGACGGCTACGAGAACCTCACCGAGTACCCGATCGAATTCATCGTCTGAGAGCGGCTCCGTGGGGGTGACGCGTTCGGACTCGACGGGTCCGAACCCGACGCCCAAATCCGACGTTGTAATCCGACGCCAGAGTCCGACGCCCGGTCTCGAACCACCGACTGCCGGCCCGGTTGGCCGGAATCGGAACCCGCTTTGACCCCCATCGAATACGACGACCGTGAACTGGCGGTACAAACACACTGCGCTCGCGCTCTGTACGCTCGCGTTCACCGCGACGATGGTCGCGCGGCTCGTTATCAGCCCGCTCGTCCCGCAGATCACGGCCGCGTTCGAGACGTCGAACGCGGTCGTCGGCCTCGCGCTCTCGGGAATGTGGCTGGCGTACGCGCTGGCGCAGTTCCCGTCGGGCGTCCTCGGCGACAGATACGGCGAGCGCGCGATCATTCTGACCGCCGTGGGCGCCACCGCCGTCGCGTCGCTGCTGATCGCCGTCGCCCCGTCGATAGCCGCGTTCATGCTGTTCACGGTCGTTCTCGGCGCGGGTGCGGGACTCCACTACTCGGTCGCGACGACGTTCCTGACGAAGCAGTTCGACGACATCGGCCGAGCGATCGGCGTCCACGTCGCCGGTGGGCCACTGGCGGGGCTCGCCGCGCCCCCGGTGGCCGCGCTCGTCGGGTCGCGGTACGGCTGGCGCGTTGGGATCCTGTTGGGCGTCGCGGCCGCGGTTCCGGTGTTCGTTTTGTTCGCGTGGCGAGTGCGACCGACGGAACCCACCCGGCCCGACCAGCCGATCCGCGAACGGTTCGCCGCCGGACCGCTCGTCGAGCTCCTCTCGCGGTCGAGAATCGCGTACACGACCGCGCTCGCTGTTCTCGGCGCCTTCACGTGGCAGGCGACCGCCTCGTTCCTCCCGACGTTTCTGGAGGTCGGAAACGGGCTCTCGACCGCGCTCTCGGCGGTGCTGTTCTCGCTGTACTTCGTCGTCCACGGCGGGACCCAGCCGATAACCGGGTCGATCTCGGACCGGTTCGGGCGCGACGCGACGGTGATGGGAACGATGGCGGCCGGCGTCGTCGGCTACGGGCTGTTGGTCGCGGCGGCGGCGCTCGACCTCGGGCTCCCCGTGACTGTCGTCGCCGTCGGGTTCGTCGGCCTCGCGATGTCGTGGGGCGCGCCGCTCCAGTCGCGGTTCATGGACCTCCTCTCGGACGCCGAGCGCGGCGCCGGCTTCGGACTCGTCCGGACCGCGTACATGGTGATCGGGGCGTCAGGGAGCGTCGTCGTCGGTGCAGTCTCCGATCTCGCGGGGTGGACGGCGGCGTTCGGGCTGCTCGCGGGAGTGATGGCGCTCGGACTGGTCGCGCTGCTGACGAATCGGTTATTGGGGCTGGGATATTAGCGGTCGGCGACGCGAGAATCGACGCAGTCGGCGAGAAGCAGCGACCGCTCAGAGCCGGTCGTCCTCGAGACTCCCGGGGTCCTGTGCGGTGTCGAACATGTTGTTCTCCGCGCCGTCGAGCATCTCGTCTCGGGGGTCGTCGTCGACGACGCTCACGTTGTACGCCTCGATACCGGACGCGATGAGGTCCTCGGCCGCCTGCTCCTCGGAGACGAACTCCTGATCGGCGAGCTGTTGGAACTCCGCGTAGACGTCGTCAGACAGGTTCAGCTCGAATGTGGGCATACCCTCCGTTCCGGCCGGACGTTTTTAAACGTTCCCTCGCCGGCACGGTCGTACGCTCATAAATCGGACCACGCGCCGAGGAACCGCTGGAGGGCGGTCAGGTGCCCGACGACCGCGAACAGGACGAGCAGGAGCCCAACGACGTTCAGCCCGACGACCAGCGGGGCCGAGTACACCGCAGCGACGAGCCCGACGACGCCCATCAGCGCGAGGCGGTCGGCGCGCCCGAGCAGACCGCCATAGTCGCGGCCGATGCCGACCGCCTGGATCTGGGTGCCGAGGTAGGAGGTCATGAGGACGCCAGTGACGGCTGCGAATCCGAGCGCGTACGCGTCGATCCCGGCCGTGAACCCGGCGAGGATCGCGATGTCGGCGTACCGGTCGAGGACGTGATCGAGGAGGTCGCCCCCGTCAGAGGAGACCTCGAGGTGGCGAGCCAGCGCGCCGTCGACGAGGTCGAACCAGCCGTTGAGGAGCACGAGTACGGCGCCGGCCGCGTACAACAGCGGCTCGCCGACCGCGAAGGCGACCCCGGCGGCGACCGCGATTGCGAACGCGATGACGCTCACCTGATCCGGGGAGAGGCCGAGCTTGGCGGCCGCTCGGACCCACGGCCCGAGCAAGCGTTCCGCCACCGACCGATACTGATCGAGGGTCATCTATCGGTTCAACGCTCGCGACCGGTTCATAAATAATCGATGAAGTCGACGGTCCCCGCGCTCGGCTCGCGGTTCCCCTCTATCGCGTCGCGAATCGCCGCCGCGACGGTCTCCGGGTCCGAATCGGTCGCGTCGATCTCGTAGACGTTCTCCGCGCCGTGTTCGGCGACCGCCTCTGAGAGGATCACGTCGAGCGCCTCGCTTTCGGCGTTCTCAGACGCAGTCGCTGCCGACTCACCGCGGTCGCGGAGCCGCTCCTCGACGGTTTCGGGACGACAGCGCAACACGACGACGCGGTCGACGTCGAAACGATGCGACAGGTGCGAGTCGAGCACCCCGGACCAGTCGCCCAGCGCGTCGGCGACCGCGTTGAGGTCCGCGACGAGGGTGTCCCGGTCCGGATCGCGCTCGGTCCAGAGGTCGTCGTCCGACGTGATCCGCTCGTTGAGGTGGATCACGTCGTACTCGGCTTCGAGGAGGCCTGTCGCGGTGGTCTTGCCGGTTCCGGGCGTGCCGGTTACTGCGATGCGAGTCGGTCTCGTGTCCGAACCGTTCGCCTCTCCGTCGCCGCCGTCGTTCGTCTCCCCAGTCACGCCCGAGCTCCGAGACCGAGTTCCGCGAGCGTCTCGTTGAGCGTCGTGACCGCCTCCCGCGTCTCCTCGCGGGTGCCCGTCGAGATCCGCACGTGTTCCGGCAGTCCGAACGAGGTGCAGTCCCGGATGATGACGCCGCGCTCCTGTGCGGCCTCCGCGACGCGCTCGCCGTCGCCGACGGCCGCGAGCACGAAGTTCCCCTCGGATTCGACGGTGGGTGCGTCGAGCTCCTCGCGAATGTGTTCACGCGCCCAGCGAGAGGTTTCGACCGTCTTCGCCACGTGTTCGTCGTCGTCGAAGGCGGCGAGCGCGGCCCGACACGCCAGCTCGTTCGCGGCGAAGGGCGTGTTGACACGGGCGTACGCCCCGCCCCACGCCTCGGGGACGACGCTGTATCCGATCCGGAGCCCGGCGAGCCCGTACGCCTTCGAGAACGTCCGAAGGACCGCGATGTCGTCGCGCTCGTCCACGAGCGGGATCGCGCTGTCGACGTCCGAGAACTCGCCGTACGCCTCGTCGACGACGACGAGGGTCTCCTCCGCGGTCGCGTCCGCGACGGCCCGCACCTCGTCGAGCGGTATCGTCGAGCCGGAGGGGTTGTGCGGCGAGGTGAGGTAGACGATGCGCTCGCCGCCGTAGGCGGTGAGGACGGTCTCCGCGTCCTGCGCGAAGCCGTCGTCGGGATCGAGCTCGTACTCCGACACGTCGCCGTGGTGGTACCGCGCCGACATCGCGTAGTAGGCGAACCCCGGGCTCGGGACGAGCACCTCGTCGCCCGGCTCCAAGGCGGCCCGGGAGAGGTAATCGATCGAGCCGTCCGCGCCCGGCGAGACCCACACCTGCTCCGTGGAGACGTCCCACTCTGCGGCGATCTTCGCGGTGAGGTCGGTGTGCGAGGACTTCGGGTACGCGTTCACCCGATCGGCGTGCTCGCGGATCGCCTCGACGGCCGCCGGGCTCGGCCCGTGCGGGTTCTCGTTCGAGGAGAGCTTGATCAGGTCGTCGGGGTCCAGCCCGCGGTCGCGGGCGACCTCCTCGACGCCCCGGCCGGGCACGTACGGCGAGTGATCGGAGAGATCCCGTGGTTGCATGCAAATTGATCGGGGACGGTCGCTCTTAAGCGTGGCCGAACGTGGCGGCGTCGTCTCGGTCGCGGCCCGCGAGCGGGGAACGACGAAACCCTGCTCAATTCGCCGCTTCGAGCCGCCGGCGTGCCTCGGCGACGACGTCGGGACGCCCGGTAAGGGCGATTTCGACTCGATCCCCCTCGTACGCAACGTCGTCGACGACGCCGCGGTCGTACGCCCAAGAGATCGCCGCCTGCGTCCCGTCGGTGTTTGCGGCGTCGACCTCCGCAGTCGCGCTCGGGAGGGATTCGACGACGGCTTCACGCAGCTCTGCGAGTCCGGTTCCGTCCCGTCCGCTGACCGGAACCGGTGGGCGGAGTGTCGGTCCCGCGGAGCCATCCTCGCCCGCGAACTCTGCCGCGATCGTCTCGATCTCGGCTGCGCGCTCGGCCAGCACGGGGTCGTCGACGCGGTCCGCCTTGTTGAGCAGCGGGACGACGGGCGCGGAGCCACCCTCGATCAGCGACAGCGACGTCCGGAGCTTTCGGCGGAACGCGTCCGAGGCATCGCTCGCGTCGACGACGAGCAGTAGACAGTCAGCCGCACGAGCTTCATCGAGCGTCGCCCGAAACGATCGCAGCGAATCGGTCGGGAGTCCGTCCACGAATCCGACGGTGTCCGTGATCACGGTCCGCCGTCCGCAGAGGGTCGCTCGTCGACTGGTCGTCGAGACTGTCTCGAAGGGGCGATCGCCGACAGAGAGCGCTTCGTCGGTTCCGTCGTCGACGTCGTCCGCGAGCCGCCGACAGAGCTGCGACTTCCCGGCGTTCGCGTATCCGACGAGCGCGACGAGGTCGAACCCCGCCTCGCGGCGTCGGTCGCGACGTCCGGCGCGGTCGTCGACGATCCCGTCCAGCGCGCGCTCGACGGCGTCGATCTGCCGTTCGAGGTCGGCGACTCGTCCGTCTCCCTCCGGCCGCAAGCGCAGCGACTCGTCGCCGTCCCGCGCGACGAGCTCTCGGAGGCGTGGGAGTTCGTACCGAAGCTTGGCGAGTCGTAACTGACGCTCCGCGACCCGCGAGTCGGCCGCGGACGCGAGGCGCTCCAAGACGAGCCGGGGTCTGTCGATCACGACGGTCCCCGCCGGGCAGAGGTCGCCGAGAGAGAACGTCTGTCCCGGGGAGAGCGTCCCGTCGTAGATCACCGTTCGTGCGCCGGTTTCGACGGCGAGCCGCATCAGGTCTTCAGCCTTTCCACGCCCGATTCCGTAGGTGGGATCCTCGCGTCGAACCTGTGTCACCGCTCCGACGACGACGTAGCCCGCTGCGTCTGCGAGCGCTCGTATCTCTGCTGTGTCGGGCTGTGCATCGTCGTCGCGAGCCACGATGAGAGCCCGGTCTGCATCGTCGTCGTGTGACACGTCAGGGACGAATATAGCGGGTCATCGGTCTTAAGCGTTCACCGGAAACCCGGTGTGGTAGCGGGGCGCGTCGGTCAGGGCACCCGAACGTCGTGTTCGAGCGTGCCGACGCCTTCGACCTCGACCTCGACGGTGTCCCCGTCGGCGAGCGCGCCGACGCCCTCGGGCGTGCCGGTCGCGATCACGTCGCCGGCCTCCAGAGTGAGGTAGCTCGTGATCTCCTCGATGAGCGTCGGCACGTCGAACATGAGGAACGACCGGTCGCTCGACTGCTTCGTCTCGCCGTTCACGCGGAGTTCGACGGACGCGTCGTCGGGCACCTCGTCGGGCGTTGCGAGGACGGGGCCGAGCGGGGCGGCGCCGTCGAACGCCTTCCCGCGCACCCAGTTCCGCTCGCGGTTCTGGTCGTCCCGATTCGAGATGTCGTTCATGCAGGTGAACCCGGCGACGACGTGCATCGCGTCGTCTGCGTCGACGTGTTTACACTGCTCGCCGATGACGACCGCGATCTCCGCTTCCCAGTCGATCCGGTCTTTCCCGCCCGGAACCGTGACGGTGTCGCGGTGGCCTGCCAGCGCGTTCGGCGGTTTCAAGAAGAGCAGCGGGCGGTCCGGCACGTCGTTGCCGAGTTCGGCGGCGTGGTCGGCGTAGTTGCGTCCGATACAGACGATCTTCGTCGGCTCTGCTGGAGGTAACACGTCGATGGCGTCGTCGTCGAGCGCGTACTCATCGCCGCCGAAGGCGACGGTGTCGCTCTCGGGATCGTAGCTGCCCTCGCGGATCGAGCCGGCCGGATCGCGGTATCGGACGTACTGCATGCGACGACGATCGCTCGGGGTATTGAAAAGGGTTGCTTGGAGGATGAAGAGGGTCGCTTGGAGGATGAAGAGGGTTGCTAGGGATATCGAGACGGGTTGGCGGACCGGGTCGGCGTCAGCGGGTGGCACGGGTCGCCGCCGACGGCCAGTGATCGTCATCGACGGAGGGAGTGGGCATCGACGCCACGACCGACTGGTCGTTCGATTCGTTTGGAATCGGCGTCGACTTTTATTATGCCTCGTCGAGACGTTGGGCTCGTACCATGGAACTCACCTGGCACGGCCACTCGACGTGGCACGTCGTCGTCGACGAGACGGAGCTGCTGATCGATCCGTACTTCGACAACCCAAAGACCGACGTCGACCCGGAGGAGCTCGACCCCGACTACCTCCTCTTGACCCACGGTCACACGGACCACATCGCCGACGCCGATCGCTACGAGGGAGCGACCGTGGTGGCCACGCCTGAGCTGACGAGCTACGTGCAGGACACCTTCGGCCACGACTCCGCGGTCGGCGGCATGGGCATGAACATCGGCGGGACCGCCGAATGCGGCGACGCGTGGGTGACGATGGTCCGCGCGGACCACTCGAACGGGATCGATACGGGGTACGGCACCTCTGCGGGGATGCCCGCGGGGTTCGTAATCGGCGACAAAAAGCCGACACAGGAGTCCGACCCGGACTGCACGACGTTCTATCACGCCGGCGACACCGCGCTCATGTCGGAGATGGTCGACGTGATCGCGCCGTACCTCGAGCCGGACGCCGCCGCGCTACCGACGGGTGACCACTTCACGATGGGGCCCGCTGGCGCCGGCATCGCCGCCGACTGGGTGGGCGCCGACGTCGTCTTCCCGATGCATTACGACACGTTCCCGCCGATCGAGATCGAGACCCGGGAGTTCGTCAACGAGGTGAAGGCGGCCGGCGCCGCGGCCGAACCGGTCGTGTTGGAGGGCGACGAGACGTACTCGCTGGAGCCGTAGGCGAGAGGGTTCCGTCGGACACCGCTCGAAATCATTTTTGTCAGCGCAGTTCAGCATGGGAAGCTTTAGGCCGTCAGGAGCCGATCATCGACCCGTATGTCCGACATTCAGACTACTACCGTTTCCGAGGAGGGATACGCCTGCACGAGCCAGGTCGGCGACTTCGACCTGCAGATCGACGCGACCGACGAGACCGGCCCGAACCCCAACGCCGCGCTCGTCGCGACGTACGCCTCCTGTTACCTCCCGGCGTTCCGCGTCGGCGGGAGTCAGCGCGGCGAGGAGGATCTCGGAAAGATCCAGATCGACGCGAGCGCGGAGCTCGACGACGACGACGACCTCGCGGCGATCGCCTTCGACGTCCACGTCGAAGCCGACCTCGACGACGAGACCGTCGCGGACATCGCTGAGCGCGCGGAAGGGATCTGCCACGTCCACGCCGCGCTGCGCGAGGAACTCGCCGCCGACGTGAGCGTCTACCCCGGCGCGTTCTGAGCCGGATTCCGAACGCTGTTTTTGCCCGCGTGTCGGTCGCCGCTGCCGACGTGTCCGGCTCCGAATCGACGCGTCCGGCTCCGAAGCGACGTGTCCGTATCCGCCCGCGTCTCGCTCCGTCACCCGGCCGCGTATTCGACGACCACGCTGGAAGCGGCGTAGCCGATCGCGCCGATGATGATGCCGGCGACGATGGCGCCGACGAACCCCTGACCGACGACGAACGCGAGCAGGAACCCGACCATGCCGACCGCGTTCGCACACAACAGTCGCAGCGTTCGATAGGAGGGTTCCCGAGAGGACATGGGTTCGGTAGGCGGGCGGCGGCTAAAAATCCACGAGTCGGGTCGTCGAGAGCGACGGTCGGAACGCGTGTTCCCCGATGTCCGGGACCGGCGGCGGCACCGAACGGTTTTGGTCTCGCCGCCGGAACACACCGGCATGGTCCTCAAAGAGTCCGACTCCGAGCTCGACCGCGGCGACGCGGCGCCAGACTTCGAACTGCCCGGTACCGACGGCGAAGTGTACGGGCTCGACTCGTTCACGGAGTCCGCGCTGCTCGTCGTCTTCACCTGTAACCACTGTCCGTACGCGAAAGCGAAGTTCGGCCTGCTCAACGATCTCGCGGCCGACTACGACGACCTCGCCGTCGTCGGAATCAATCCGAACGACGCCGCGGAGTACCCGGAAGACTCGTTCGAGGCGATGCGCGAGCACGTCGCTGACGGCACGATCGCCTACGACGCGTACCTCCGCGACGAGACGGGCGACGTCGCCGCGGCGTACGGCGCGGTCTGTACGCCGGACCCCTTCCTGTTCGGCCGCGAGGACGGCGAGTGGCGGCTCCGGTATCACGGGCGACTCGACGACGCCATGAACCCCGACGAAGAGCCGTCCGAGCGGTACATCCGCGAGGCGGTCGACTCGGTTCTCGCTGGCGAGGAGGTCGACGTTCCCGACCGTCCCTCACGGGGCTGCTCGATCAAGTGGCCCGACGAGTAGGACGCGAGCGCCGGCCTGGGGCGAATCGTTCCGCCGGAGACGGGTTGAAAAGGGTTCGGAGCGAACGGAAGGTATGCCACTGAAAGCGGACGGCGAGGCGGACCTCCACGAGATCGATCGGTTCGACGGAGGCGTCGGCTGGATCGCGTATCCCGGAGAGACGATGGAGCGTGCGAGTCACGCTCTCGCGGTCCCGAACGAGGAGACCGAGACGAACGACGTGTGGGTGATCGACCCGGTTGACGCTCCCGGGCTCGACGACCTGCTCGCGGAGTTCGGCTCGGTCGCCGGCGTGGTCGTCTGTCTGGACCGACACAAACGCGACAGCGCCGCCGTCGCGAGGCGACACGACGTCCCCGTCTACGTCCCCGACTGGATGACCGGCGTGGCCGACGAGCTGGACGCGCCGGTCGAACGCTTCGGGCCCCGGCTGGCTGACACCGGCTTCGAGGCGTTCCGGATCCGCGACTCTTCGGTGCCGCCGTGGCAGGAAGTCGGTCTCTTCGACGGCGAGACGCTCGTCGTGCCAGAATCGCTCGGCTCGGCGTCGTACTTCCGCGGCAGCCGCGAGCGGCTCGGCGTCCATCCGATGCTCCGGCTGACACCGCCGCACGAGGCGCTTTCGGGACTGAACCCCGACCGCGTCCTCGTCGGGCACGGCGTCGGCGTGTTCGACGACGCCGCGATCGCAGTCGAGGACGCGCTCTCCAGCTCCCGTCGGAACGCGCCCGGCCTGTACGCGAAGACCCTCCGGTCCGCGCTCGGTATCTAACCCGTGTCTTCCCGATCCCATCGCCCGTGATCCACATCACCCGAGACCTCCTGACCGTGCTGTTGGACGTGGCGGCCGATGCGGACCCGCAGGAGTCGAACGTGCGGCTCTCGGCGACCCCTGCCGGTGAGTTCGAGGAGGCGACCGGTCTCGACCCGGAGGTCCCCGTGTTGACGCATTTCACGCTGTCCGGCGTGGGCGGATCGGTGAACGCGGTGTTCGGCGTCGAACTCGGGACGCCGGCGGGCCACGGCGGCGCGCGGTTCGTCTCGCATCCGGACGGCTTCCTCGGGCTGTCGAAGACGGACGACCTCGCGGCGGTCGTGATCGTCGCGGTGCCACCCTACGACGACGACTCGGTCGCGGCGTTCGACCGCGCCGGCGACGGCGTCGAGTTGGCGGTGCTCGACGCGGCCCCGCCCGAGGAGTCGGTTCCGGAGTGACCGGTCGGGACCCGAGGGCTCGACTGTCCGCCGACGAACAGGGGTTTAAAGCCCCCTGAGGAAGTAGCCCGTGGCGATGGCAGCACGCCCACCTGGCGGCGGCGGATCCTCGGAACCCGAAGCGATCGAGTTCGGCATCGCCGTACTCGACGCCCGGATCGAGGAAGCGGACGTGTCGTTTCCCGCGACGGGCGAGGAGATACTCGACGCACTGGACGATCAGGACATCCCGTACGACGCGAAGGGCCGGTCGATCGCGCTCCGGGACGCGCTCGACCAGGTCCCGAAGAAGCGGTTCGAAAACGAGACCGAACTGCTCGACGCGCTGTACCCGGTCTTCGATCGAAAGCGACGAGAGAGCGGCGGCTTCCTGAGCAGTCTGCGCGACGCGCTTCCTTTCTGAACGGCCCCGCTACTGAGCGGATTGGCCGACTTCGGTCTCCTGCTCGTCGCTTCCGGTGTCGAATCGCTCGATGACGTCGTTCACCAACACCACGTCGCCGACCGCCCGGACCCAGCGGTACGGGACGATGACGCCGGTGTTGCGCTCGACGCGGCCGGCGAACAGTTCGCGGTTGAGTTCGGCGAGTGCGAGCCCCGTCACGGCCTGTGCGTCGAGATCGAGGCGGACGTCTTCGATCTCTCCGACGAAGACGCCGTTGTTCGAGTAGACCTCGCGACCGACGAGCGACGTGATCTCCTGTGGAGCAGCGTTCATATGGGATACGGTCACGAGCGCGCCTATTAAGCGTTCGTTGTCGAACGACGCGCGTCTGACGGCAGAAATCGAGCGGCGTCCGCAAGGGGCCCCCGAAGCAGGAGGGACGAGGTGGCGAGACGGCTGCAGTCTTCCCTACCGCGGCGCGACCAGCTCGATCGGGTGCATCGGCGCGGCGTCGAGCAGTCCGTCGAGCTGCTCGGTACAGGAGGTACCGGTCGCGACGACGACGCGGTCGGTGTCGCCGAACTGCTCGCTGAGGGGTTCGCCCACGTCCATGCTCAGCTCGTAGTAATCCGTCTTGTAGCCGAACGAACCGGCCATCCCGCAACACTCCGTGTCGGACGTTCGCACGTCGTAGCCGAGCCGCTCCATCACGGCGGTCGCGTGTTCGCCGACCCCGATCGTCCGCGCCTGGCAGTGCGGGTGGTACGCCACCCGCTTACCCGACGCCACCGGGCCGGTCCCCTCCGCGGGCGCTCGCAGCGCGGCTGGGTCGCTCCCGTTCTCCAGCAGGCCGAAGCAGTACTCCATGACGTCGTAGCTGGCGTCCGCGAGCCGCTCGTACGAGTCGGCCGGGAGGAACTTCTCGTACTCGCCTCGGAACATCGCGAGGTCGCTCGGCTCGATCACGACCACGTCGCGGCCCGCGTCGACGTGCGTCGCGAGCGCGGCGTACACGTCGTGGGCCGCCCGCTCGGCCGTCTCGACCATCCCCTGTGAGAGCGGAGGACGGCCGCTTCCGGGGAGGTCGGGAACACGGACGTGAACCCCGAGCGCCTCGAGCGCCCGGACGGTCGCTTTCCCCCGGTCGACGTCGACGTAGTTGGTCGCGGTGTCCGGGTACACTACCGCCTCGCGGGTCGCCTCGGCGGCCGGGACCGCGGGACCGCCGCGTCTGTCGAACCAGTCGACGAGCGACTCGCTCGCGAACGCCGGCAGGTCGCGGCGCCGGTCGATGCCGGCGACGCGCTCGGCGAGGACCCGTGCGGGACCGAAGTCGGCGATCCGGTTCGCCACCGGGGCGGTCCGACTCCCCCACTTTGCCAGCGTCTCGTAGTTCCCGACGAGCCGCGTACTGAGGTCGAGTCCGGCGGGTTCATCGTCGGGGACCAGCTCTTCGAACGCCCAGTCGACCTGACTCCGGTCCGCCTCCCCGCGGTTGATCCGGTCGCGAACGACGGTGTTGATCCACGGGATGTCGATGCCGACCGGACAGGCGGGGACGCAGCGGGAGCAGCCGGTACACAGATCGTTGAACTCGGCGGCCACGTCGAGCCCCTCGATCCCCGCCTCCCAGCCGGTGGCGATGCCGCCGGAGTACGTCTCGCCGCCGAACGCGTGACCGCCCACGCTCTGGAAGTTGCCGCAGGCGTTCGAACAAGCCGAACACCGGATGCAGTACAGCGTCTCTCGTAACTGGTCGTCCTCGCGCATCGCCATGCGGCCGTTGTCGATGAGCACGAGGTGGAAGTCGCGGTCGGGGTCTGCGCTCGCGCCGCCGTCAACGCCGGAGCCGTTGGCGAGGGGGCCGGCGTCGCTCTCGAAGTCGGGGACGGGCGAGTCGACCGGCGGCGTCAGCGTCGAGATGTACGAGGTCACGTCCTGACCGGTCCCCGAGCGCCCGATCAGCTCGACGAACGGCGAGAAGTCCTCGACCGTGGGGACGAGCTTCTCGACGCCCGCGACCGCGACGTGGGTGTCCGTCGCGGTCACCGTCTTCCG
>OBKM01000242.1_pt1 | contig 27476 bp, 32 predicted proteins | sample 1519691 | NCBI WGS metagenome assembly OBKM01 (sample SAMEA37050418, study PRJEB22526) | metagenome | biome: saline pan; feature: lake; material: water | place: Egypt | collected 2015 | depth 0.5 m
TCCTTCTCGGCGCTGTCGAAGGCCCGCCACTCGGGGCCGCGGTCGATCTCGTCCTCCTCGACCACCAAGCCGCACTCCGTACAGACCGTCTCGCCGTGCTCGGAATCGGCCTGTAGGCGGGCGTCACACTCCGGGCAGGTCGCTACGTCCTCGTCTCGTTCGGTCGGTTCGGTTCGGCTCTCCTCGGTGTACGTTCGGATTCCAGTGTCACTCATGATGTTGTGGGTTACGTCCGGCTGGGGAAGGCGGGAAACCGAAGAATCCTGCCGGACTGCTCCTGATTACAGGTTAGTGCGAAAAGTATTTAAATGTTTCGTAACCGATACCGCGGAGACGACTGAATTCGGAGCTTTCAGCCGTGGCTGCACGGCGACGCCCGTCCCACGGCGCGGGGTTCGGCCGCGTCGTATGTAATAAACATTTCTTCGGTATGGTGTCGGTGCGAACGAGCCGACGCCTCGTGTTACTGGGTGAAGAGATCGCTCTCGACCGGGACCTCGAACACGCCCATCCGTGCACCCGCATCCATCCATCCGTGGCCGTACGAGAACGACGCGAGAGCGTTGACACGGTCGCCCTGCTCGAGGAAATGCCGGCCGTCGTCGAGATACGACTGTGCCATCTCGCGGCATTCGAGCGCCGCCCCGTACAGCGGGGTGTCCTCCTGTGGTGCCACCTCAGCGGCGTCCAGTGCCGCCGCCAACAACGCCTCGTACCGCTCCGTCTTCTCCTCGAGATCTGCGCCCATACCGGACGTTCGTCCCGACGCACAAAACAGTCCGGCTGTCGTACGCGGGGCGCTCCCGAGGCCTACTCGTCGACGTACTCGTCTTCCCAGTTTCGCCGGGCGTCGATCTCACGCCGTCCGCGTCGAGTGAGTGTATAGAAGTTTGTCCGTCGGTCGCGTTGGCCCTTCTCGACGAGCCCCTTCTCGACGAGCGTATCGAGGTTCGGATAGAGGCGACCGTGGTGGATCTCCTTCTCGTAATAGTCTTCGAGCTCCTCCTTTATCGCCAAACCGTGCGGGTCCTCGCGTCCGGTGATCACGTACAGCAGGTCACGCTGAAATCCTGTCAAGTCGTACATCGGTCAAGTCTGTCTCGGAGTTACTGATTTGTTATATTAAACATACCGGATCTCGTCCGATGGGCGCATTATCCGAAAACGGCCAACAGGAGCGGCTTAAGCGTTTGATTCGGGGCCGTTACGAATGACTGTCTCAACGTTTACCGGTCACCGAAGCGGATCGTTTCATTTATCAAGAAGTACCGGACACTGGACATCGACTTCCGGCTCGGGTTCCGTTCGGCACAAGGGCGCGGCTCGGTGTGTAGTGCAGCGAGAGTGGAAAGCGGCCGACCGGATGAAAAGGGCCGGTCGGCCGCTTGCCGCCCTGAATTGGTCCCCGCTGACGCTTCGGCCCTCCAAGCGAAGCGTCATGCGGATCAACTGCTCACCGAAATATAAACTTACCGGAGTTCCGCTAGCCTTCCGTCAGATATGTTCCTCCTCTTCGAGGACCCACCCGAGCGCGCGCTCGTAGTACGTGAACATCTCCCTGACGCCTTCGTGGTTCATTTCCTCGTCGTCTAGCTCCGTTTTCAGGAACTCGTATTGCTCCCGTATCTCCTCTTCGTCGCGCATACGTACCGTGACGCCCACCGGCCGCATGAAGCTTGGTCCCGGGGAACCGAACGTTCAAACGACGGAGCCCCACAGATGCGATATGGACGTACACGTCATCGCGACTGGTGGTACTATCGCTTCGACCGCGGACGGGGACGATCGCGGGGCAGCACCCGAACTCTCCGGCGACCAACTCGTCAACGCCGTCCCGGCGGTCGGGACTCACGCCGATATCAGCGTCGAGACGATCGCCGACCGTCCCGGTTTCGATATGTCCCCCTCGGTCTGTGCACGGATCGGGAGGCGCATCCACGAACTCCGCTCGGAGGTCGACGGTGTCGTCGTCACGCACGGGACGGACACGCTCGCGGAAACCGCCAGGTATCTCGATCTCACCTGCCGATCACCGGTCGTCGTGACCGGGGCGCAGCGACGCCCGGACGAGTCGGGGAGCGACGGCCCGACGAATTTGGTGACTGCGGTCCGAGCCGCGGCCCACGACCGGGTGGAGGCGGGATCGTTCGTCGCTTTCGACGAGGAGCTTCACGCCGCCGCGACCGCCCGGAAGTCACACACCTGCGCGCTCGGGACCTTCCGGTCGCCCGAAGCGGGGCCCATCGCGCGTTTCACCCGCCGACGGGTCCACTGGTACCGGGAGCCGGAGGGGGCGGGGGCGACGATGCCCGTCCCCGACCCGGACGACCATCCGACGGTCCCGCTCGTCGTGTCCGCATCGGGGGTCGGACGAGCCGCGTTCGACACCGCTGAGGCCCGCGCCGACGGAGTCGTCGTCGCCGGAACCGGGCTCGGAAACGCGACAGCCGCGATCGGGGAGGCGATCGCGGACGCCGACTGTCCGGTCGTCGTGACCTCCCGCTGTCACGCCGGCCCGTCCGAGCCGATCTACGGGACGGCCGGCGGCGCGGCGGCCCTCGCCGAGTACGACCACGTCCGGTTCGCACACGCGACCCCCTGGGCGACCCGGATCGAGCTAATGCTGGCGCTTGCCGACGACCGGGTCGAGGACCGCTTCGACAGCTTCGACGGGTAGCCGAGGGTGTTTTGGGCCGGCGTGCCCCAGAACCGGTATGAAGATCCGCGGCCGACGCGAGTGCAAGGCGTGTGGAACGCGGTGGTCGTACTACGAGACGGGTGCGGTGTCGTGTCCCGACTGTGGGAGCGCACACAGCGTCGGTCTCGACGACGAGCGCGCGCTCCACACGGCGACGGCTGCCACGCTCGATCTGGCCCCGGTTCGGGGGGCGCTCGACACGGAGCCGATCGACCGGGTGGCCGCGCGCGCGAACGACCGGGTCCGGGAGTTCACTCGGGGGTACGGGTTCATCGAAGCCGGACGGCTCGGGGGGCTCGACGACACGTACCTCGCGGCGATGGAGCTCAAACACGTCTCGGCGGCGCTGGGGCGACGGATCGGGATTTCGGACGAGGAGGAGTGGTACTTCACCGAGCTGCTCCGGGCCGACGAGGGGTCGAGACCGCCCGCCGACGCGGTTCCCGAGACGATGCGGGGCGCTCGCGGTCTCGCCTGTGCCGACGCAGCCGGTGAGTATCGGTCCGACGTACGGCTGTACCTCGGCGAAAACCCGGCTCCCGAAACGACCGATCCGCTACAGCGGCTGTCGAGCCACATAAAACGCGTCCGGGCGCTCGACGGCGACGTCCCGCCGCGGGACTCGGCGGCCCTCGTCGACGCGGCGCGCGCCATCGGGCGGTACCTGACCGGCGACGAGGGGGGACTCGCGGTTGCCGAGGAGCGACTGGCCTCGCTCGGCTGAACGCGGAGCGGCCGAACGGCTGGCGAGCAGGCGACACCGTCGACGACCCCACGCTCCGTGTGTCACGCTCCCGCCTCGGCGGAACGCGGGCGACCGCTCAGGGCACGGCGGCGTTGGTCCCGCCCCGGTATTTAAACGTACGCCCCGAAGAGGCGAACGACGAGCTCCCGGTCGAACGTCCCCTCCGGGACGGACTTCTTCCACGCGGCCTCGTCTATCGCGGGGTCGTCGGGCTCGACGATCGGGTCCGCGGCCGCCCCGGCCGGCCGACCGACGAACGTTGCGAACCGGAACTCGTAGCTGTCGCCCGTGTCGCGGTCGACGAACGTCTGCTCGGCCACGGCGCCGAGTTCGGCGAGTTCGGCATCGATCCCCGTCTCCTCACGGACCTCGCGGCGAGCCCCCTCCTCCGGCGACTCGTCCGCTTCGAGCCGCCCACCGGGGAGCAGCCAGGTCTCGCCCTCGCGGACGAACAGCGCCCGGCCGCCGTCGACGACGAGCGCCCCGACGCCCAACGCCCCGTCGTCGCCGCGTGCTACCCCCTTCCGGAAGCGCTCTCGGGGGATCTCGATCCGCTCCGATTTCCGGTAGTAGTCGTCGTATCCGGCCAGCGGATCGTCACCTGGCGGCGCCATTCAGGGTAGCTCCACGTCGACGTCGTTCTGCAGGCCGGCTGCTTTCACGGTGTTGTACAGAAGCATCGCCCGCGTCATCGGTCCGACCCCGCCCGGGACCGGCGTGATCGCCCCGGCGATCGCCGAGACCGCGTCGTAGTCCACGTCGCCGACGAGTTCGTACCCCTTGTCGGTGTCGGCGTCGACGCGGTTGATACCGACGTCGATCACCGCCGCCCCCTCGCGCACCATGTCGGCGTCGATGAACTCCGGGATCCCGGCCGCGGCGACGACGACGTCCGCCGCCCGCGTCTTCGCGGCCAGATCATCCGTCCGGGAGTGACAGACGGTCACCGTCGCGTTCCCGTCGTCGGCCTTCTGTACGAGCAGGTTCGCGAGCGGCTTCCCGACGATGTTGGACCGGCCGACGACGACGATGTCGGCGCCCTCCGTTTCGACGTCGTAGGCCCCCAACAGTTTCTGGATACCGTGTGGCGTGCAGGGCCGATACCGGTCGTGGCCGGCGACGAGCCGTCCAACGTTCTCGGGATGGAACCCGTCGACGTCCTTCATCGGATCGATGCTACGGAGCACCCGGCGGCTGTCGATCCCGTCGACGAGCGGCATCTGGACGAGTATCCCGTGCACTTCGGGATCGCCGTTGAGTTCCTCGATCGTTTCGTACAGCTCCGCCGGCGGTGCGTCGGTGTCGATCTCGACGTGGATGCCGTCGATCCCGACCTCCTCGCAGTCGCGCTGTTTCATCGAGACGTACGTCTCGCTCGCGGGGTCGTCGCTCATGAGCACCGTCGCGAGCCCCGGCTCGACGCCGTTGTCCGTCAGCTCCGCGATGCTCGCCGACAGCGACTCCCGGACGTCGGCGGCGACGGCCTCGCCGTCGATGATCTCCGTCATTACCGGATCGGGGACGCGCGAACGTATCAACGGTTCGGGTTCTCGCTCGGGATCGCGTCCGGCGCGCCCCGCTCAGAGCTGCCCTTCGAGCACCTTCGCCGCCGTCAGGATCGGGTCCCACGTCGTGTTGAACGGCGGCGCATAGGCGAGATCGTAGTTCGACAGCTCCCCCAACGACACCCCCTCGGTGACCGCACCGACGAGGGCGTGGCTCCGGTGGACCGCACCCTCGCCGTACTCGCTGACGAGGCTGCCGCCGAGTACCCGCCCCGACCCACGGTCCGCGGTGAGTGTCACGCGAACGGTGCCGCCCTCGGGGTAGTAGCCGGCCCTCGATTTCGCGTCGATCGTCTCGGTAACGGGGTCGAAGCCGGCAGCCCGGGCGTCGTCGTGATCGAGGATCCCGGTCCGTGCGGCTTCCACGTCGAACGCTTTCACCGCCGCGGTGCCGGCGACGCCCCCGCCTTCGGTCGGCGTGCCGGCGACCGTCCGACCGACCGCGCGTCCGTGTCTGTTCGCCGTCAGCGCGAGCGGGACGTACACCGCCTCGCCGGTCACGACGTGTTCGGCCTCGGCGCAGTCGCCGGCGGCGTACACGCCGGGGGCGCTCGTCTCCCGATAGTCATCCGTCGCGATCGCTCCCGTCGAGCCGAGCTCGATCCCGGCCGCCTCGGCGAGGTCGGTCCGCGGCCGGACGCCGGTCCCGACGAGCACCATCTCGACGGGCACGCGGTCGTCCTCGGTGACGACCGCCTCGACCGTGCCGTTCGCTCCGCCGAGCGACTCGACGGCCGCGCCGAGATAGACCGACACGTCCTGCTCGCCGAGGTGCTCGGCCACGGCGTCGCTCGTCGCCTCGCTGAACCCCTTCAGTATCCGGTCACCCCGCTGGAACAGATGCACCTCGAACCCGTTCGCGGCCAGCGCCTCGGCCATCTCGACGCCGATGTAGCCCCCGCCGACGATCCCGACGGGGCCGCTACAGTTTTCGAGATACTGACACGCAGGACCGCTATCCGGCTGCTCGCCGGGCGAGGACTCCCGCGATCGGGCGACGAACTCCCGCAGTTCCTTGCCGTCGCTCATCGAGCCGAGGGTGTACACGCCGTCGAGGCCGATCCCCTCGATCGGCGGTTCGAGCGACTCCGAGCCGGTCGCGACGAGCAGACGGTCGTACGGTTGGACCGTCTCGCCGTCGTCACTCCGCGCCGTTACGGTTTCGGCGTCGGTGTCGATGTCGACGACCTCGTGTCCGGTCCGGAGATCGATATCCCGTTCCTCGCGGAACGCCTCGGGCGTGACCGAGACGAGTGCCTCCAGGGACTGGATCTCGCCTTTGATGTAGTACGGCAGCCCGCAGGCGCCGTAGGAGACCCACTCGCCCTTCTCGAAGACGACGACATCGAGCTCCGGGTCGTCGCGTTTCGCCTTGCTCGCCGCCGACATCCCCGCGGCGTCCCCGCCGACGACTACGAACGTTGTCATACCGTACGCAGCCGACGGTCGATAATAAACCCCAGCCGGGAGTGTGTGCCGACCGGGCGCGGCGGGCTGCTACTCCGCTCCCGCCGCCGGCCGCGTGTACCAGTACGCCCAGAGGATCAACACGCCCTGTAACGGGAGCCGCCCCCACCGGACGAGTCCGGACGGATCGCCGCCGCCCGGCGCGCCATCGATCACGACGCCGTGGGTCGCCATGTAGACGTTCGCGGGAAAGATCGCGACGAGCAGCGCGATCGTCGCCCACGCCGCGGCGCGGCGCGTCCGTTCGATCAGCAAGCCGATACCGACGGCGATCTCGGCGATCCCGGAAAGATACACGAGGGCGAGCGGCGCCGGAAACGCCGGCGGCACGATCTGCACGTACAGCTCCGGGACGACGAAGTGCATGGCTCCGGCGACGACGTACAGCGGCGCCATGACGTACAACAGCGGACGCTTGAAACGGCTGCTGTCAATCACGCCGCGTCCCCCAACCACTGTCGGTCACGCCGCGTCCCCGGAGTCGATCACTCGAAGTCGACGAGCCGTCCCTCGCGGTCGTAGAGGGGGTACTCCGCACAGAGCGCCTCGACCTCGGCCTCGACGTCGTCGAGGACCGTCTCGTCGTCGGGGCTGTCGACGACCCGGGCGACGATGTCGGCGACCTGCTCGCAGGCGGCCTCGTCGAACCCACGCGTCGTCAGCGCCGGCGTCCCCGCCCGGATCCCCGAGGGGTCGAACGGCGAACGGGTCTCCCCCGGAACGGTGTTTTTATTCAGAACGATCCCGACCTCCTCCAAGGCCTCCTCCGCGACCGTGCCGGTCGTGTCGGGGTGTGACTCGCGGAGGTCGACCAACACGAGGTGGTTGTCGGTGCCGCCGGAGACCAAAGAGAACCCGTGTTCCTGAAGCCGCTCGCCGAGCGCCGCCGCGTTGGCGACTGTCTGTCGGGCGTACGCCTCGAAATCCGGCGAAAGCGCTTCCTTGAACCCGACGGCCTTCCCGGCAACGTTGTGCATGAGGGGGCCGCCCTGCGCGCCGGGGAACACCGATGCATCGATGGCGTCGGCGTACTCGTCGTCGCACATGATGATGCCGCCGCGGCCGGCGCGGATCGTCTTGTGCGTCGAGCCGGTGACGAAATCCGCGACGCCGACGGGTGATTGGTGGACGCCCGCGGCGACGAGGCCGGTGATGTGGGCGATGTCGGCCAGATGGTAGGCGTCGACGGCGTCGGCGGCCGCCTGGATCCGGTCGAACTCGACCTCGCGGGGGTACGCCGAGTACCCCGAGACGATGATGTCGGGGTCGAACGCCTCGGCCTGCTCGCGAAGCCCCTCGTAGTCGATGTATCCCGTCTCCGTATCGACCTCGTACTGTTCGACCTCGTAGGTCTTGCCCGTGAAATTCGCCGGATGGCCGTGGCTGAGATGCCCGCCGTGTTCGAGCTCCAGCGAGAGGATCTTATCACCCGGCTCCAGCATCGCCAGATACACCGCCATGTTCGCCTGTGTCCCGGAGTGTGGCTGGACGTTGATGTGCTCGGCCCCCCACAACTCCGTCGCCCGCTCGATGGCGAACTCCTCGACGGTGTCGGCGTGGCCACAGCCGGCGTAGTACCGCTCGCCGGGGTACCCCTCGGCGTACTTGTTGGTCAGCTCCGAGCGCTGGGCCTGAAGCACGGCCTCGGAGACGTGGTTCTCCGAGGCGATCATCGCTAACGTGTCCTCCTGCCGTTCGAGTTCCCCTTCGAGGGCGTCCGCGATCGCCGGATCGGCCCGCCGGACCTGATCGTAATCCATACCGTTCGTTTGGGGACGCGCGGACAAGAAGGTACCCGTTCACCGCGAGTGTTCCCGGTATCGTGGACGCGTCGCCCCTGGGTTGCGGCGCGGGCGTATGCCCCCCGGACCGACTGCGCCCTTGCGAGCGGCTCTCAGCCGTGTAAAAGTTAAGTGTGTTCCGGGACGTATTAACATGCATATCGATGAAATCAACTGTGACGGAGCGGACCGTCGGGGACGTTCTCGCGGCGGTGCTCGATACGGCGAACGACACCGTGTTCGTCGTCGCTCCGGACGCGGAGACGGTCGAGGGGCTCGTCCGGGCGATCGACGCCGACTCGCCCACCGTCCGTCTCCTCGCCGATACCGCCGCGCTGAAAGCGGTGACCGACGATTTCTCCGTGGCGGGTCGGATGGCGAACCACGTCGAGTCGGGGGGCCTCGGGGTTCGACGGTACGACGACGGGACGAACGCGCTCGTGGCGGGCCCCTCCTCCGTCGCCGCCGTCGTCCGGGGGAACGACCGCGTTGCGGGCCTTGTGGCCGACGACGACACCGTCGTCGAGGATACCGAAACCCGCCTCGCCGAGGCGTGGGCGGACGCTGAGGCGTACGACCTCCGGGTCCCGTCGCTCGATCGGGCCCGGGAGACGCTCGAAGCCGAACTCGGCCGGTCGACCGCGGACGATTTCGACGCGATCCTCTCGAGCGACGCCGGCGACGCGATCGACGAGGTGACGATATCGCTTCTGGCCGCGGCGAAGAACGGCGAACTCCTGTACGACATCTCGAAGTGGGGCGAGGACGTCGGGATCGCTTCGAAGGCCACCTTCTCCCGTACGAAGACCCGGATGGAAGAACAGGGTGTGATCGAAACGGAAAAGGTCCCGATCGACGTCGGCCGCCCCCGCCTCCGGCTGCGGCTCGGCAGCGACCGCCTCGACACCGACGACGACGGGACGTTCGCCCGCGTCGCTCGGTCGATGCTGTCCTGAACGGGCCGACCGTCCGGCGGTCGTCCCTCGCGGCTTTTATGTTCTCCCGCCCGGAGTTGCCGTCATGAACACGAACGCTGTTCCGCGTCCGACGGCCGGTGGACGGGCGTGACGACCGTCGGAGTGCTCGGCGACGGCGCCGCCGTCGCGGCGATCCGCGCCGCCGTGGCCGATACGGACGCCGAGTCGGTCGCCATCGCGCCGTCGGAGCTCTCCGGGGTCGACGTGGCCGCGGCGGCCGGGCGCATCGGGTCGGACTCGCTTGGGCGGGCGACGGTGACCGCGCGCAGCAGCCGGACCCCGCTCGTAACCGTCGAGCTGGGGGGGATCGGCGCGACCCCGGTCGCGGGCGTCGACGCCGCGGTCTCGGGGTATACACCGGGGACGGCGTGTCACGAGTGTCTCCGAAGCCGCGTCGCGGCTGCCGACCCGGAGACCGGCGACCCCGACGCCGACACGTCGACGGCGAGGCTGGCCGGCGCGATCGCCGGCCACGAACTCGCCGCGCTCGTCGCCGGGGGCGAATCGACCCTGCTCGGCGGCGTCGTCGAACTCCCGCACGCGAGACGGCGCGTGCTGCCGGTTCCGTACTGCGAATGTAGGGCCGACGACGGCGACGACGCGCTCCGCAGACACGAGGTCGATCGCTCCCTCGGGGATTCGATCTCGCTCGCGGAGACGGCCTTCGACGCCCGTGTCGGCCCCATCTCGTCGGTCGGCGAAGCGGAGTCGTTCCCGGTCCCGTACTATCTCGCGACGCTCGCGGACACGCCCTTCTCCGACGCCGACGCGCCGGACCACGCCGCCGGGGTCGGTGCCGACTGGGACCCGGCGTTCATGAAAGCGCTCGGCGAGGCGCTGGAGCGATACAGCGCGGCGATCTACCGCGAGACGGACTTCGTCGACCCCGAGCGACCGGTCCCCCCGGAGCGGTTCGTCAGCCCCGATGACGCCGACGGCGACGTGACGCGGTGGTGTGAGGCCGAACACCTCGCCACCGGAGCGACCGTCCAGCTACCGGCCGAGATGGCGGTGTTCCCGCCGCCGGAACGGACGATCCGCCCCGCGATCACGACCGGGCTGGGGCTCGGCAACGGCGGCGCCGACGCGATCCGGTCGGGGCTGTACGAGGTCATCGAGCGGGACGCGACGATGCTCTCGTGGTACTCGACGGACGAACCGCTTGGGCTCGCGGTCGACGACGACGGCTACCGGACGCTCGAACGCCGGGCGGGAAGCGAGGGGTTGCGTGTGACCGCGCTCCTGTGCACCCAGGACATCGACGTTCCGGTCGTCGCCGCCTGCGTCCACCGCGACGGCGAGTGGCCCCGTTTCGCGGCCGGCTCGTCGGCCGACTTCGATCCGCATGCGGCCGCCCGCGGCGCGTTGGAGGAGGCGATCCAAAACTGGCTGGAGCTCCGTCGGATGGGCGAGGAGCGGGCCGACTCGGAGGGCGGCGCGATCGGGACACACGCCGCGTTCCCGGAGCCGGCCCGCGAGTTCGTCACCCCCGGAACGACGGTGCCCGCGGCCGAGGTCGGTCCCGCGGAGCCCCCGACCGGGGCATCGGCGCTGGACCAGCTCGTCGACCGCGTCACCGACGCCGGGTTGGACCCATACGCCGCACGCCTCACCCCCCGGGACGTCGAGTCGATGGGGTTCGAGGCGGTCCGGGCGGTCGTCCCCGCCGCGCAGCCGCTTTTCACCGGCGATCCGTACTTCGGCGAGCGGGCGCGGACCGTCCCCGAATCGCTCGGGTTCGAGCCGGCCCCGGACCGCACCTACCACCCGTTCCCGTGACCCGAGTCGGACGGCGTTCCGTCGTCCGAGCGTTGGGGAACGCTTTTTCCGTCCCCCGCTGACTGATCGGTATGACCGCGGCGTTGTTACAGGCCTCAACCCCGACCCCGACGCCGTCGTTGCGCGACGGTCCCGGTCTGTTGCCCCCCGAGTGGCTGCCGGAGTTCGTCCCGGTGTTCATATACCGGCTCGTCCTCGCGGTCGCGATCGTCGTCTTCTCGTACTACCTCTCGCGGCTCGCTCGACAGGCGCTCGGCCGACGGATCGCCCGCCGGTTCAAGCGACCGTCGGTGAGCCGGACGATACTCCGCAGCCTCCAGATAACCATCGTCCTCGGTGCGGTGTTGACCGCGCTGAGCTTCTTCGGCCTCGGCTTCGGGAACATCGCGCTCTCGGTCGGTGTGTTCTCGGCCGTCGTCGGCATCATCCTCGCACCGATAATCGGGAACGTCATAAGCGGCGTGTTCATCCTCTCGGAGCAGCCCTACGAGATCGGCGACATGATCGAGTTCGACGACACCGAGGTGAAGGGGTTCGTCGAGGACATCACTCTCGTCTACACGAAGGTCTTCACCCTCGAAAACACGTTCATCGTCCTTCCGAACGGGACGATGCGCGAGCGGGACGTGATAAACTACTCCGCGGAGGACACCCGAATCCGGATGACACTCGATGTCGGCGTCACGTACGAAAGCGAGATCCCGGTCGCCAGAGAGCAGATGGAGGCGGCCGCGCGGTCGGTCGACGAGGTCATAAAGGGCGGCCCGGACATCCGGGTCGGAAGCGCCAGATACCCGGCCGCGCCGAGCTGTTACATCCGGGAGTTCGGGGACAGCGAGGTGTCGCTTCGGCTCCGGTACTGGGCGAACGAGCCGTACAAACAGACGACCGTCCGATCGAAGGTGCTGACCGAGGTATGGGGTCGTTTCGAGGAGCACGACATCGAGATCCCGTACCCCCACTCGCACATGGTGTTCGACGACACGAGCGGCGAGTTACAGATCTCGACCCGCGAGGCGGACGTAGCGACGGAGACACACTCCGGCGGCGCGACGAAGCGGGGGGCCGACGCCGCGGGCTCGGAGCCGACCCCGGACGCGGCCGACGGCACGGAGCCGGAATCGGACGATGTCGACGGCACAGCCCTCGGGGAAGGCGACGGCACCGGGAGGTAGCTGCGCCCTGTCCCGGCGAAACGGCACCCGTCACGCCGGCGGAACGCCCCGGCGGGCTCACACCGACGCCGTGATGATCTCGCAGTCGAGCTCGCGTCTGAGAAAGCCCTCGATGTCGGGGTCGTCGATCAACCGGCGAACCATCCGCCGCCACCGCCCGGCCTGTCCCTGGCCGATGACGACGTAGTCGGCGTTCCCGCCGGCGACCTCGTCGAGGATCGTCTCCTCGACGAGAAAGCCCGGCCGGACGACGTATCGGGCGCGCTCCAGCCGCCCGAACGACGACTCGACCGCCTTCTTGAGGTCCGCCCGCGTCACGTTCTCGTCGTTCTGATAGAGGTTGACGTGCAACACGGTGAGGTCGGCGTCGTGTTCCTTCGCGACCGATATGGCACGTTCGAGTGTCGCACGCGAGTGTCGCGACAGCGGATACCGGACGGGCACGACGACGAGCGTCATTATCGGGGACAGTGCGTCGCCCGGCCTGAAGCTTCCGGTCGATAGGCCGGTCGCCGGTCGCGACGTGCCCGCCGCGTCAGACGCCCCGCCTGACGATCCGCCCCTCGACGGACGGATCGATGCCGGTACTCCGGGCGTACTCGACGAGCACCTCGTACTGCGGCCGCAGCCGCTCCATCAGGTGCCGCTCGGTCAGCGTCGGGAACTCGACGCCGGTGTACAGGAGGAACTCCGAAACCGCCAGCCGGTAGGTCCGTTCCCCCACGACCGGCTTCTCGCCGACTGTCGCCGCGGTCAGGCGGTCCTCGCCGTGATCGTACGTCAGCCGGGCCCCGGAGACGTGGGCGTGCCACCAGCCCTCCTCGCCGAACCCGGCCGCGTTCGCCGCCTCCGCGAGCACCGATCGGAGCTCCGATCCGGTCACCTCGGCGACCACGAGCGGCTCCCCGAACGGCACGACGCCGACGAGGTCGGCGGCCGTGACATCGCCGGACAGCGGCGGTCCGGTCCTGATCCCGCCGCTGTTCTGTAGGCCGACGACCGACACGTCGGTCCCGACCACGTGTTCGGCGGCCCACCGGTAGGCGTCTGCGACGAAGTTGCCGACGCGGCTCTCGCCGTGGAACGTCTCGGCGTCGGTCCGGGGGATCGGCTCCCGGACGCTGTCGACGACGGTATCGAGCCCGGCCTCGGCGAGCCGGGTTCGATAGCGGGCGCACAGCCCGTCGTCGGTCGGGCCGTCGGCGACCCGGTGTCGCGTCACCGTCCCGGCGGCCGGCTCGACTTCGAAGACGATCCCGCCGCCGCTTCCCGGCCGGGTCAGGATCGTATCGTCGATGCGCGTTACGCGCTCGGAGTGGACGTGGCCGCCGAGAACGATATCGACGCCGGGGACGGTCGCGAGCCGGTCGTCACCGCGGCCCAGATGTGATAACGCGACGACGTGATCGACACCCCGCGCCCGGAGTGCCTCGACCGCGTCGCGGGCGGCCGGAAACGGATCGACGATCTCGACGGTCCCGCCGTCGTCGTCGTCAACCGGCGGCGTCGCCGGATCCGTGACGCCGAAAAAGCCGACCCGCTCGTCGCCGACGCGTTCGATCCCCCACGGTTCGACCCCCGCGAACGGCCCGCCGTTCCGCCGGACATTCGCCGAGAGCCACCGCTGTGGCGAGCGCCGGACGAGCTCCGCGGCCCGCTCGGGGCCGAAGTCGAACTCGTGGTTGCCGAAAGTCCCGACCGTCGGCGAGGCGGCATCGAAGAACTCCAGGCCGATCCCCCCCTCCGAGACGAGCGGGAGGACGCCCGGCGCGACGCTGTCGCCGGTGTCGCAGACGAGCGTTCGGTCGTCCCGGAGCGACGCTATCGTCCCGGCCAGCCGGGCGACCCGTTCGGGGTCGTCGTGGACGTTCTCGATGTCGGAGTAGTGCAGCAACCGCACGACCGAGCCTTGTCCCCTCGACAGCAAAACCGTGTCGCCGGACGCCTCGCGCGCCACGAACGGTACCGTGACCGTTTTGCCGGCCGGGTGACACAGCGTCGGTATGGACGAACGAACCGGACCCGGCGGCCGGACGCTGTATCTCGCCTCGACGGCCGAAAAAGGGAACAAGGGCCCGTTCCGGGTCGTCTACGCCGACAGCGACGCCGAACGCCGGTGGGGGTTCTTCTGTACGAACTGTGACTCCTTCGACAACGCGGTCGATTCGATGGGCCGGATCCAGTGTAACGACTGTTCGAACTTCCACAAGGCCGAGGAGTGGGACGCCGCCCACGAGTGACCCTGGTGGCGTCGGAGCGTCCGTCCTCGTGTTTTCGGTTGCGGTCGTGAGTACGTCGGAACGACTATCACGTAGTCCATCAAAGAACGGCACAAAGGATGGCCGACGCAGACGCAGACGTTGACGACAAGCCGACAGTCCTCGTCGTCGAGGACGAACGCGCGCTCGTCGACCTATACGTTCGGTGGCTCGAGGATGAATACAGAGTCTTGACCGCCACTGGCGGCGAGGCCGCCCTCGAACAGTTCGACGAATCGGTCGACGTCGCGTTGCTCGACCGCCTGATGCCGGGGATGTCCGGGGACGAGGTGCTCGACGAGATACGGACGCGGGACACGGACTGCAAAGTGACGATGGTGACCGCCGTCGAGCCCGATTTCGATGTCATCGACATGGGGTTCGACGACTACCTCACGAAGCCGGTCGAGCGCGAGGAGCTCCTCGCGACGATCGACCGTCTGCTGTCGCGGACCGCGTTCGACGATATCGAACAGGAGCTGTACGCGCTCTCCTCGAAACAGGCGGCGCTGCGCGCCTCGAAACCGAAGGAGGAGCTGGAGGAAAACGAGGAGTTCGCCGAGCTTCAGACAAGGATCGACGAGCTTCGTGCCGAACTCGACACGACGCTGCCGGAGATGGGCGACGACGAGTTCGTCGCGATGGTTCGGGACATCGAGACGGAGGACGGGGAGGGGGAGAACCAGTGAGTTACCGGACCGACGAGTTCGGCGGCGCATCCTCGTTCGACGACGGCGTGAGCCTCCTCTTGACCGGTCCCTCGACGTTGACGACGGAGCAACTGTTCGATGTCGTCGCCCCCGACGAGGACGAACGAGTCATCGTCATCACGATGAACACCGGCGCGAAAACGGTCGTTCGGGAGCTCGAACGGCGGGGGGCCGAGCGGAGCCAGATCGGTATCATCGACTGCACGAACGCCGAAACGGATCTCGATGACGTCGCCATCAGACACCTGAACTCCCCCGGCGACCTGACCGGGATCAGCCTCGAGTTCGCGAAGCTGCTCGATCGCGACGACGACGACGCGTCGGTCCGCGCCCGGATCGGCGTCGCGTCGGTCTCGACGGCGCTCATGTACACCGAGCTCCGGACGATGTTTCGGTTTCTACACGTCTTCACCGCCAGAATCAGGTCCGGCGACATGTTCGGCGCCTTTTCGCTCGATCCGACGATGCACGAGGAGAAGGCCCACAACACCATTCGGTCCGTCTTCGACTGCGAGGGAACCGTCGACGACGACGGCGTTTCCCTGTCCGGCACCGGGTTCGAGTGACCCTGAACGTTCCGCGCTGCAGGACCCGCGGCACCCCTCGCGTTACATCTCGATCCGCTCGACGATTTCCCCCTCGCCTCGGTTGTTCACCGCGACGATGCGGACCTCCTCCTCGATGCCCGACCGCTCCAGTTTGTGTTTCAACAGCTCGTCGACCTGGTAGACGCCGGCCGCGTCGGTCATCTCGATCTCGACCAACACGGGCATCTCCTCGCCCGGTTGCAGCGAGACACGGCTGATCGCCCGACTCGAGATAGTGTTGATGCCGCGTCCGCCCTTCTCGTACGGAATGCGCGACCGCCCGCGTTCCATGTCGAGAGCGTCGGCCACGCGGACGACGCCCGCTTCGCGGGTCAGCGGGGTCTCCTCGGTGTGGTGACACAGGATCGCGTGCAGCACCTCGCCTTTGACCCGGACCGTCTCCCCGACATCGTACCGGTCGGTTTCCCCGAGGATCCGGTCGAGAACGTCGGCCGCGAGCGGGAGCGAGTAGTAGGGGTGGTCGTGACGGTGAACGACGTGGCCGATATCGTGCAGCGTCGCCGCGAGCGCGACGATGATAGCCTCGTCGGCCTCGTCGAGGCCCTGCCCGAGCGCACCGTCGAACTCGACGCCGCCGGCCTTCAGTAGGTCGTACAGCTGCAGCGCCGCGCCCCGGACGATCTCGATGTGTTTCGTCCCGTGGTCGTTGTACCCCATCCGCGCGACGGGGTTGACGTTCTGTGCCTCGAGGTACGCCGCGATCTCGTCGTCCGCCCGGATCCGTTCGAGAAGCTCGTTGAGGGGGCCGTCCGGGAAGGCGTGCTCGTCCGATGGATCGTATCGCCTGTCGTCCCGCCGGTCGTCCTCCGTGTCCTCCATGACCGCACGGACGGTGCGGCCGGTCAAAAGCTATCCGACCGGTCAGGCTTCCTTCGCCGCCGCCTCGACCTCGTCGTACGCCGGTTCGACGCCGGGGTCGTCCGAGACCCACGCGTACGTGATCCGTCCGTCCCCGTCGACGACGAAGATCGATCGCTTCGCGACGCCGAACACGCCGAGGTCAGCGAAGTCCATGACGATGTCGTACGCGTCGATAACCTCCTTGTTGGTGTCGCTGACGAGCGGGAAGTTGAGCTCGTTTTGATCGGCGAACTCGCCCAGCGAGAACGGCGAGTCGATGCTGACGCCGTACAGCGACGCCCCGGCGTCGACGAGCCCGTCGAGCCGGTCGCGGAACGTCGTCATCTCGCCGGTGCAGACGCTCGTGAACGCGCCCGGGAAGAAAGCCAACACGACCGGGCCGTCCTCGATCGCCTCCGAGAGCGTGAACTCGGTTATCTCGCCGTCGGGTGTCCGCATCGGTGCCGTGAAATCGGGGGCGTCGTCGTCCGTTCGTACCATACAGTCGGGGTCGGGCGGACCCGTTGTGTTCGTTTCGGTTCGCGGAGCCGTCCCCGGCGATGCTCCGGCGCTCGCCCGAGGCCGAAGCGGGACCAGCCGACCTCCGAGGACGGCGAAAGGCATACAAGTACCCACGCGAATCACGAAGCATGACAATGCCGCTGTTCATCGGTGGGCTCGGCCCGCCGGAGCTGTTGTTGATCGCCGGCGTCCTGATACTGCTTTTCGGGGCGAGCAAGCTCCCGAAACTCGCCCGTTCGATGGGCTCCGCCACCGGGGAGTTCAAGAAGGGCCGACAGGAGGTCGAGGAGGAGCTACAGGACATCAAGGAGGGGTCGGACGCGCCCGAGACCGACGACGAGCCCGCGATCGACCCGGAGACGACCGAACCGGAGACCGACCCCGAACCGGAGCGCGACCCCGAACAGTCCGGCGCCTGAGCGCGCGCCCGAACCCCTTGTTTGAGTTTTGTTTCACTCGCCGCCGCACTCGCCGGTCCCGAGGAAAAAGCCTATAATCACTACTGAACTAGCGTTCGACAACGATGGTAGCCACGTTCCCGCTCCAGTTCGGTATTCCCGGCGGCCCGGAACTGCTCGTGATCCTTCTGATCGCGGTGCTTCTGTTCGGGGCCAACAAGATCCCCAAACTCGCCCGCTCGACGGGCGAGGCGATGGGCGAGTTCCAGAAGGGCCGCGAGGAGGTCGAACAGGAGCTTCAGGAGATGCAGAGCGGATCGGCGACCGACGGGTCGTCGACCGACGACAGTCCGGCCGTCGAGTCGGCCGAAGGGACGGACGCCGAGACGACTGACGAGAGCGAAGGGGAAAGCGAGGCGGACGATGAGGACCCCGTCATCGCCGACGCCGAGGCGGACGAAACGACGAACTGAGCGTTTCTGTGGCTGTGGGCGTGTGGCCTAGCGGATCAGGGCGAGAGGTTCCTAACCTCTAGATCGCGGGTTCGAATCCCGCCACGCCCGTGCAGGGAACCGACGAGCGTAGCGAGTCGGTGACCGAACCGGAACGGGATTCGAATCCTACGAGACGAGCGCAGCGAGTCTCGTTCCGATCTGAGCTACGCCGCGCGTATATAAACTGCCGACGAGCGAAGCGAGTCGGCGACCGAACCGGAACCGAGTTCGGCCTCGGGCGGCTGACGGTCGACCGAAGCGCGGCCGAGCACGAACCGCGACACACCGCGTGCCGCAAAGCACGCGCTCGGCTTCAAAACTGTCGCATTTATAAATTCGGCCGAGTTTCCGGCTGCCGTATTTTTGAATTCGGCTGCGACACCTCGGCGAACCGACCGGGGAACTGCGGTGCCGTGGGTAGTAGGCTTATAAAACGCGTTCGGCCGGGGCGGCGCTTCGGCGGCGGCGTTCAGGCGGTCAGCGGGTCGGCCGACGCGTCGTCGCTGTCGACGAGCCGGTAGTTCGACTTCCGGGCGTCCATGAGGTAGACGGACTCCTCGACGACGTCCGCCGATTCGAGTTTCTTCAGCGCGTGGCGTACGGTCCGCTGGGGAAGCAACGACGCGTCGGCGAGTTGCGACTGCGTCATCGCCCCCTCGTACTGGAGAGTTTTATAAACGAGTTTGGCGCTTGGCGGCAGGGAGGCAACTGCCGATTCGGGATCCGTCATACGACATTAAACACGGCCCACGAAATTAATACTCTGTTGGCTGGGTAACGGAAGCACACTATCACATAGGGTTTATATATTAATACATGAACCGCCGCAACAGGAACCCTACGGCGAGTCCACCGGCGCTCACTCCTCTAAAAGCCCGAGGTCGGCTGCGACGTGGTCCGCCAGGTGGTCGAAGACGTCGGGGTCGACGGCGGCGACGCCGTCGCCGTCGTGGAGCCGTTCGTTGTGTCCGGCGACCGCCTCCTCGACGTCCGGGAACGGAACCCGCGATCTCGTCCCACACTCGGGGCAGACGATCGGTATCTCCGGGAGTTCGGATTCGTCGCTCATACCTCCGGTGTCGCCGCCCGGGGACAAAACCACCCCGGTTCCGCCGTCCCGCCCTCAGGCGGCGCGCGCCGGCAGCGCCGAGAGCGCCTCCGTGAGCTCCCGGGTGTTCGGCAGCACGTACAGCTGTACCTCGGCTTCCCGGTCGTCGAGTTCGATCGTCGTGTCGATGGTGAAGGCGTACCGCTGGTTCCCCGAGAGCCGCCGCTGGACCGTCCGGATCACCTCCGATCCCGAATCGCGGACGAGCTCCGGGGGCGTGTGCTCGATACTGCTCTGGAGGGTGTTCGCCCACCCGTCGATGAACCCACTCGTGACGATGTTTCCGAGTTCCTTTATGGCCTCGTCGGCCATGCTTCCGCCGTCGGGGTCGACCCCTTTCGGCAGCATGCCGGCGGCGACGCGCTCGGCCGACTCCTCGCTGAACATCGCGACGAAGTACCCGCTGGGGAGCCCGGTCAGCTCGAAGACGACGCTGACGTACGGCTCGGAGCCGACCTGTGCGGACATATCGGAAAAGGACAGAAACCGGAGCTGGCTCACCGAGACGTCCGTCCGGAGTCCGGTCAGCTGTGCGATCTGTCCCGAGGCCCGCTCGGCGCTCCGGGCGGCGAACCCGTTGAATACCGCGAGCTTCTCCGCGGGGACCGAGAGGCCGCTCGGCTGGGCCTCCAACAGCCTGACGAACTTGTCGTACTCGGGGATCAGGTAGATCGGAACCGAGAGGTCGTTGTCCACCGCTTCCAGCCGGCTCTCGAACAGGAAGACGCCGGTCTCGGCGGCCTCCCGTCGGGTCATCCGCGGGAGGATCCGGGTGCCGGCGGCTTCGAGATACGTCGGCGGCGTCATGTCGATCTGCGTCCCGACGTGGTCTGCCCAGCCGTCGACGAACCCGCCGATCATGATGTTTCCGAGCTCGGCGAAGGCGCTGCCGGCGAGGGAGTTCCCGCCCCCGCGGGACTCGAGCCGCCTGCGGAGCCGCCCGGCCGAACTCGGATCGAAGATCAACACCGTCTCGCCCGAGAGCCCGCCGCTGAGGCCGACCTGGACGGCGACGTACCGCTGGCCGGTGAACACGCTTTCGAGCGCCTCCTCGGAGACGAGGCTGACGCCGGTCACGTCGTGGCGCATCCGGACGCCGATCATTTGCGAGAGCGCCCGCGACGCCTGTTTGGCTCCGTCGGACGCGAGGTGATTGTACTCCTCGAGTTGGTTGATAGCGATCCTCATGGGGCGTGGTGTGGGCTCGCCGGCGTCGGTCGGTTCTCGGTTCGCCACTCGTTCGGGTGCGATCGGAGCCGTCCGAAAAGATCCGTCTGCATACGGTGACGTGTGTGGTCCCGTATAGTAACTCCGCGCTCCGATACAGCGCTCGAAAGACGTCCCCGCCGTCGGCCCCGCGGCCGCTCACCCGTTCGTTACTCGAACATCCCGGTCGACATGTACCGCTCCCCGGAGTCCCAGAAGACGGTGACGACGAGCGGGCAGTCCTCCGGGATCGGCTCCGGGTCCCTCGGTGTGTCCTCGAGTATGCCGACGTCGTTGTCCGGTCCCGGGCAGCGCCCCGGGTCGACGCCGCGTTCCTCGGCCAGCCGGCGGGCGACGCGCTTCGCGGCGACGAGGGAACCCCCCGACGACTGCCCGACGAGGATCCCCTCCTCGCGGGCGAGTCGCCGACACTCCGCCTCCGCGGCCTCGATGTCGACGGTCTCGACGTCCGTCAGGAGCTCCCGGTCGAGGTTCGGCGAAACGAACCCGGGGCCCATCCCCTGGAACGCGTCGTCACCCGCCTCGCCCCCGGAGAGGACCGCGTTCGTGTCCGGCTCGACGCCGACGACCTCCATCCCCGGGAACGTCTCCGTGAGCCGCCTCGCCGTCCCGGTGATCGTGCCGCCGGTCCCGATCCCGGCGACGAGCGCGTCGACCCGACGCCCGTCGAGCTGTTCGACGATCTCCGCGCCCGTCGTCCGGTAGTGCGAGTCGGGGTTCGCCGGGTTCTCGAACTGTCTGAGCTGAACCATCCCCGCCTCGGCCTCCAGCTCGTCGGCCCGGTCCTTCGCGTCGGAGATCGTCCCCTCGACGAGTTCGAGATCGGCCCCGTACGCCGACATCAGCGCCCGACGCTCCGGGGACTTCGAGGCGGGCATGACGACGGTGATGTCGTAGCCTTTCGCCGCGGCGACGACCGACAGTCCGATACCGGTGTTCCCGGAGGTCGGTTCGACGATCCGGTCGCCGGCCTCCAGCTCCCCCGTCTCCTCCGCGGCCTCGACCATCGCCAGCGCGGGACGGTCCTTTGCCGATCCGCCGGGGTTTTTCGATTCGATCTTCGCGGCGATCACGGAGCCGGGCGGTGATTCGACCTGCACCAGCGGCGATCCGATCGTGTCGAGTATGCCCCGCTTCATTGCCCGCGTTTCGGCGTGCGAATATAAAACCCCGATGGAGTGATCCGGTCGGCCGACGTCGGCTCTCCCGGCGACGCCCGGGCCGATCGAAAAGGCATACATGGGGCCGGGACCGAGCCGCGGTATGGATCGCCGACTCGTCGCTATCGCCGTCGCGGTGTCGGTCTCGCTCGTCGCGGCGTCGGCCCCGATCGCCGCGGCGGGCGCCCCCGCCGCCTCTCCCGCCGACGCCGTCGCCGGCTCCCCGGCGTCCGGTACCGACGCTGCCGTGGTTGATCGGTTCCGAACCGGGGTGTCAACCGGCGGGCCGAGCCGCGTCGACACCGACGGCGTCCTCGAACAGCCGACGCGGGCGGCCGTCTACGAGACGATCACCGACTCCCCGGGTATCGGCCTCGGCGAGCTCGCCGGGACCGTCGACGTGACGAAATCGACGGTCCGGTACCACGTCGGCGTCCTCGACGACGCCGGACTCATCGAGGCGACCGAGCTCGGCGGCGCGCTTCGGGTCACGCCGGCCGGGACCTCCGCGGACCTCGCCGGCACCCTGCGGGCGTCCCCCACCGGCGCCGTTCTCGGGGCCGTCGCCGAGCGCGAACCGGCGTCGGTGACCGCGCTCGCGGCCGAAACCGACCGGGCGCTGTCGACGGTTTCACACCACCTCACGACCCTCGAAGAGCGGGGGCTCGTCGACCGCGAGCGCCACGGCGAGGCCGTCCTCACGACCCTGTCCGACGGAACCCGCGCGGCGATGGCCGAACTCGAGGGGTCGGCCCCGCCGGCCGACGACTAATCGAGGCGTTCGGCCGTTTCGAGATGCGTCCGCGAGAGCTCGACGTACCGCTCGCCGGCGTCGGCCCACGGCGAGTCCGTCACCTCTTTTATGAACTCGGCCGGGACGCCGGCGTACAGCGAGTTCGGTTCGACCTCGGTACTCTCCGTGACGAGGCTGTTCGCCCCGACCATCGCCGCCTCGCCGACGACGGACCCATCGAGCACCGTGGCACCCATCCCGACGAGCCCCCGCTCGCGCACGTCGGCGGCGTGGACGATCGCCGTGTGCCCGACCGTCGCGTACGGGCCGATCTCGCTTCCCTCGTGGACGACCGCGTTGTCCTGGACGTTCGCCCCCTCCGCGAGCGTGATCCGCCCGTGGTCGCCGCGCAGCGTCACGTTCGGCCAGACGCTCGCCGCTTTCCCGACGCTCACGTCGCCGACGACGACTGCGCTCGGATCGACGTACGCGTCGGGGTGGATCTCCGGTTCGTGGCCCTCGAAGCTCCGTATCATGCGACGACGATGTCGCCGAGGGGTATAAAAACCGGTGCCCGTCGGGGGCGTTGACCGTTCAGGATCCGAGCAGCTGACCGATCCGCGACCGGAGCTCATCGGGGCTGAACGGCTTCTTCACGTAGTCGTCGGGCTCGACGTCGAGCGCCGCGACGGTGTCCGACTCCCGGCTCCGGCCGCTGAGCAGCACGACCGGGACCGATTCGAGCCCGTCGTCGGCCCGGATCCGCTCCAACACGTCCGCTCCGTCCATCCCGGGCAACCCGATGTCGAGGACGACGAGCGCCGGCGGCTCACCCCCATCGAGCCGATCCCAGCAGTCGTCGCCGGCCCCGAACGCTTCGACGTCGTACCCCGCGGATTCGAGCGTGTACTCGACGAGATCACGGAGGTCGGCGTCGTCCTCTGCGACAACGATGGTTCCCACACCCATGAGTATATTCCTCGTCGGGCTGGAACATAACGGTTTTCGTCCGGGTGCCGGTCGGAAGACGGCCGCCGCTCCTCCGTACAGGCAAGTTTAAATAGGACGGGAATAGTTTGACAAACTGCAATGACACAGCACGAGGGTACGTCGGCTTCGCCGGCGGATCGAGTTCTTCCAGGGCACTCTAGATAATACCTCAGAGATAAGTGAGGCCCGGATTTTCGACACGACGCTACGCGACGGCGAACAATCCCCGCGAACCTCGTTTTCCTACGAGGACAAACGGGAGATCGCCTCGATACTCGACGACATGGGGACCCACGTCATCGAGGCCGGCTTCCCGGTGAACTCCGACGCGGAGTTCGAGGCCGTTCGGGACATCGCCGAAGCCACGTCGACCACGGTTTGCGGGCTCGCCCGCGTCGTGGACAAGGACATCGACGCCGCCCTCGATTCCGGCGTCGAGATGGTGCACGTGTTCGCATCGACGAGCGACGTACAGCTGCAGGATTCCATGCACGCCACCCGCCAGGAGGCGCTCGAACGGTCCGTTGCGGCCGTCGAACGCGTCAAGGAGGCCGGCGCTATCTGTATGTACTCGCCGATGGACGTCACGCGCACCGAGGAATCGTTCATGATCGACGTCGTGGAGGCCGTCTCCGAGGCCGGGACGGACTGGATCAACCTTCCCGACACCTGTGGGGTCGCGACGCCGCGACGGTTCCACGGGCTCGTCGAGACCGTCGTCGACCGCACCGACGCCAAGGTCGACGTTCACACCCACGACGACTTCGGGCTGGCCTCCGCCAACGCCCTCTCGGGGTACGAGGCGGGCGCCTCCCAGGCACAGGTGTCGGTCAACGGCATCGGCGAGCGCGCCGGCAACGCGGCCTACGAGGAGGTCGTGATGGCGCTCGAATCGCTGTACGGCATCGATACGGGCATCGACACCCAGCGGATCACCGAGCTCGCCCGGGTCGTCGAGGGCAAAAGCGACATGCCGATCCCGGCGAACAAACCGGTCGTCGGCGAGAACGCGTTCTCCCACGAGTCCGGGATCCACGCGGCCGGCGTCATCGAGAACTCCGACACGTTCGAGCCGGGCGTGATGACCCCGGAGATGGTCGGAGCGACCCGACAGCTGGTGTTGGGCAAACACACCGGCACCCACTCGGTCCGCGAGCGGCTCGAGGACGCGGGGTTCGAGCCGACGGAGACGGAGGTCCGCGAGGTGACCCGGATGGTCAAGGACCGCGGCGCCGAAAAGGAGGAGATCACCTTCGAGCGGCTCAAGGAGTTCGCAAAGGAGATCGACGTCCGGCGCGAGGAGGTACGGATCTGAGAATGATCCCGCCGGCCGTTCGCGACCGCCCCGAGCCGCCGGCACCCGTGAACGGCACGGCGGCACGTGGACTCGAAACGCGGAACGTTTATTATAACGGCCGGTCCAACACCTACAATGATGAGCGATACGACAGACGACGCGCGCGGATCCGGCGTCGTATCCGGTATCGTAGGGGCGGTTTAGCCCCCACTATCCACTTTCTGCGGCCGCGGTTCGTATCGGAGCCAGACTGCCCGACAGCCGGAACAATGCATACACGAGACACACCACGACGACAGCGACGGACGCACAGTCCCCACCGACCGGAGGCGACACGATGAGCAAAGAACGGACACGGACGACCGCCGACGATACCGCAGAGAGCGGGATCGAGACGGGAGCCGATGCGGTCGTTCGCGCCCTCGAGAACGCCGGGGCCGAGCACCTCTTCGGGGTGCAGGGCGGCGCGATAATGCCCGTCTACGACGCCCTGTACTACTCGGATATGACCCACGTCACAATGGCCCACGAGCAGGGCGCCGCCCACGCGGCCGACGCATACGGGATCGTTACCGGCGACCCCGGCGTCTGTATGGCGACCTCGGGCCCGGGCGCGACGAACCTGGTGACGGGGATCGCCGACGCGAACATGGACTCCGATCCCCTCATCGCGTTGACCGGGCAGGTCCCGACCGACTTCGTCGGCAACGACGCCTTCCAGGAGACGGACACGATCGGCGTCACCGGTCCGATCACGAAGGCGAACGTTTTCGCCGACGACGCCGATTCGGTCGGGACGGACGTCGGCACCGCTTTCGCCCTCGCCGAGAGCGGCCGTCAGGGCCCCACGCTCGTCGACCTTCCGAAGGACGTGACGAACGACGGGACCACGGAGGACCCCGGCGCGCCGGAGCTCCCGGACACGTACGATCCGCCGGAGACAGCCGACGGCGAGGCGGTCTCCGAGGCGGCGGCGGCGCTCGCGAGCGCCGAGCAACCCGTCATCCTCGCCGGCGGCGGCGTGATCAAAGCCGAGGCGAGCGACGAGCTCAGGCGGTTCGCGAAGGAACACGGGATCCCGGTGATCACGACGATGCCCGGCACCGGCGCCTTCCCCGAGGACCACGAGCTCTCCCTCGAAATCGCCGGCATGCACGGCACCGGCTACGCCAACATGGCGATCACGGTGACCGACTGCCTGCTGGGGATCGGGACCCGCTTCGACGACCGTCTTACCGGCGGTGTCGAGACGTTCGCCCCCGACGCCGAGATCATCCACGTCGATATCGATCCGGCCGAGGTCTCGAAGAACATCGAGGCCGACCACCCGCTCATCGGCGACGCGAAGGCGGTGCTCGGGCAGCTCTCCGACGCGATGGTCCGTTCGCCCGAGACGGAGGCGTGGCTCGATCAGTGCGAGACGTGGAAAGACGAGTACCCGATGGACTATGCAGCCCCCGAGGACGATCCGGTCAAGCCCCAGTACATCGTCGAGGTCTTCGACGAGATGACCGACGACGACACGATCGTCACGACCGGTGTCGGCCAACACCAGATGTGGGCCTGGCAGTACTGGACCTGGACCGAACCCCGGACCTGGGTGAGCTCCCACGGCCTCGGGACAATGGGCTATGGGCTTCCCGCCGCGATCGGCGCGAAGTTCGCGGCCCCCGACCGCGATGTCGTCTGTTTCGACGGCGACGGCTCCTTTTTGATGACGTGCCAGGAGCTCTCCGTCGCCGTTCGTGAGAACCTCGATATCACGATCGTCGTGTTGAACAACGACGCGATCGGGATGGTCCGCCAGTGGCAGGACGCCTTTTTCGGCGAGCGACACATGGCCTCGGAGTACCCCTGGATACCGGAGTTCGATACGCTGGCCGAGGCGTTCGGCGCCCGCGGGTTCCGGATCGACACATACGACGAAGCGGAGACGGTTATCGGGGAGGCGCTCGGATACGACGGCCCGAGCGTCGTCGATGTCCACATCGACCCCGACGAGAACGTCTACCCGATGGTTCCGAGCGGCGGGGACAACGGCCTCTTCGCGTTGACGGAGGGACAGCTATGAGCCGACGGGAGGACACCCGCAGGACCGGGCTCGAAGGCCCGCCGCCGACGGAGCGGGACCGGCCGGTCGGGCGACGGAACTCCCAGGGGATCCGTATCGATCCCGAGATCGAGGCCGAGCCGGATCCACGCCGAACGACGATCTCGGCGTACGTCAAGAACGAACCCGGCGTCCTCGCGGGGGTTTCGGGGCTGTTCCACAGGCGGCAGTTCAACATCGAATCGCTCACCGTCGGCCCGACGCAGAACGAGGGGTACTCGCGGATCACCCTCGTCGTCGAGGAGCCGGACCCGGGGATCGACCAGATCAAAAAACAGCTCAACAAGCTCGTCCCGGTCGTCCACGTCCGCGAACTGGACAACGACCCGGTCGCCGTCGAGCTCGTCATGCTCAAAGTCGACGGCGACGACCCCGACAAGGTCCAGGCGATAACGGAGATGTACGACGGCCGCACGCTCGACGCCGGCCCGCGGACGGTCACCGTCCAGATAACGGGCTCGGAGAGCAAGATCGACGACGCGATCGACGCCTACAAGCAGTTCGGCATCCGGGAGATCGCACGAACGGGGCAGGCTGCGCTGGCACGAGGCGAGGAGGAGACGGCGAGAGTCGACGAAAAACACACCTAACGATGACAGACGACACAGAGATCTACTACGACGACGACGCGGACAGCACCGTACTCGACGACAAGACCGTAGCCGTCCTCGGCTACGGGAGCCAGGGCCACGCCCACGCACAGAACCTCGACGACTCCGGCGTCGACGTCGTCGTCGGACTCCGGGAGGACTCCTCCTCGCGGCAGGCGGCCGAGTCGGACGGCCTCGACGTCGAAACGCCGCGAAACGCGGCCGAACAGGCGGACATCGTGAG
>OBKM01000243.1_pt1 | contig 27396 bp, 20 predicted proteins | sample 1519691 | NCBI WGS metagenome assembly OBKM01 (sample SAMEA37050418, study PRJEB22526) | metagenome | biome: saline pan; feature: lake; material: water | place: Egypt | collected 2015 | depth 0.5 m
GTCAGGCGTCGGGCTCGAACTCTCCCCACCATCATTCGTCCCGCCACTAGCGCTAGAGCTGGAGCAGCCGGCGATCGCGGTGATTGCTCCAGCACCGGCGAGCGCACCGCCCTCCTGGAGGAATGATCGGCGACCGAGAGTACTGTTCGAGTGCTGTGCGTCCGTGGAGGTATTGTTGGAGTTCATGATTGGAATAAACGAAATCGACCGAGAACAGCGGTTACACCCCCTCTCCGATCTCCATCACTCCTCTTCAGGGCCCAATACTCACACGATGCCGAGGAAGGAGCTTGGTGGGTGTTCATAGTCAGAACTAGCAGTGAAATGCAAGCATAACTCTTCGCGAACCACATTCAATGTAGCCGCCACATTTCACGATGTGTAGCGGGTTGCTCTGACCGCAATTGGTGACGTTGACGGTATCTCCAGATGAGATGAAGTCGTACGAAAGGCTCAAATCCTACGTTACAGTCCGAACGTAGATGCCGTTTGGTGTTGCGTAGGACAAGAACGGAGCGCCGGAACTGGCATCCGTCTGAAAACTGCTGGCGGATGGTCGAATGGGTACAGAAAGTGACGACGCAAGAGCCAGGTGCGTCGTCAGACGTGGGATTGGCAATACTGGCCGACGTCCAAGGACCACGCTCTCAAGCGTATGGTCGGGTCGGCTGTGACTCTCGACGGGGACTCTGCGATGAGTTCGGTGGCGTTGCCAGATTGCTTTCTAGTGTTGCTATGAGTGGACACGGGCAGGACTCGTGCCAAGACTCCGGGAACGGAACCGATGGAAACAGAGTCGAACGGTCGGTGAGGGCTAGCGATTGATCATCGTGAGGCCCGCGATCTTCGACGAAGGCAGTGATAAGCCGACCTCATCGATGGGGCGAGCACTAATAGATGGTCGAATCGCCCCTCACCTCCTTCGGGGGGCAAAAACTGGAGAAAAGAAGCGCCAGAGGGAACCAGAAATGGGTAGAAGCTAGTCAAGGGTCAAGAGCCGATGCAACCGCATACCGCTTGAGACCAGCGAACCGCCGTCGTACCGGGGGCACTCGGCAGATTTTCGATACACAGTGACGGCGTGCCGGAGGGCGACGTTCACCCTAGCCGGACGGAAACATCCCGCGCCGCCCTTACTGGGCGGGAGCTGGCTCCGACTCGATGTCGCTGCCGGCAGGAGCGAGGTCCTCGGCTGCCGCCTGGACTGCCGTTTCGATGGCCGAGATATCACTGTTGTAGACGCTGAGAACGGCGTCCGCTGCATCCGATTCACCGCTCTCGAGCGCGCCTAGTCGCGCCCGGGTCGCGTTAATGGTTTCAGCCATCCACGAGTCGCGAATCTCCCCGCCCACCGTCGAGATGTGCTCGGGCTGGATGGAGACGTTCACGCCGGCGTCCGTCTCGTACTGGTGGACCTTGCCGACCACTGCGACGAACGACGGGGTCTCGGCCGAGCGGAGCACAGCCATCGGCTCCTGCTGGTACTGCCCTGCGTAGATGTTCACAACTTCACCACCTGCCATGACGCGCCCCTTCCAGAACTCGGAGTCATCGCCGACATCCGAGGTTTCGATGAGAGCACCGACCACGAGCACGCGGTTAACCGCCTCACCCGAGGGGAGTAGCGTGAACTTTGGCGCACGATCGTCGCCTTCGTCCTCTGGGCGGGTGAACGAGTGGGTCGCCATGTTCAGCTCTTCAGCGAACACGCGCTTGGCGGGTTGGCGCTGCGTGGCGGCGTCTGCGAGGAATGCGTTACTGAGGCCGGCATTCTCTCCCGAGTAGGAGATCTCCTCGACCTCGTCGACGAGGAAGTACTCGCCGATGACCGGGCCCCGGATATCATACGTCCTGCCGATGAGCAACTCACGGAGCTCCGTTTCGACGACGCTGGGATTGAGGGCCTCGGAAGCCATCTCCATGGCGTCATCGAGACTCACTCCGGAGACTGCCTCAGTCATCTCAGCGTTGAACAGCGTGCGGACAGCACGGTTGCCGTCGTCAAGGATGGCCTTCAGGCGAAGATCGAACACGCCATCGACGTCACCGTGTTCGGAGCAGCGACCGTTCTGGAGGACGCGCGTGCAGTCCTCGCTGGGGCAGCGCTTGATGAGGCCCGAACCCTCATCGAGGCCGACGAGCGTCCCAGTGGCGCGAATCGATCCGTCCGTGGGTTCGACGGCTTCCTCGGACTCCGTGACGCTGCTCGCCTTGTTGAGCGAGATGGAGTACTTGCCCTCGTACTCGTTCGTGACTGCCGAGGTGATGTCGTAGGTGACGCCCTCCTCGAGGGTCGGGAGCGAGTCGGTGTTCTTCGCCCAGACAACGAACTTCATTTGGGCCGTTTCGTCGGCGATGAGGCCGACCTGCCGCATGGACTCGGAGTGCGGCTCCCAGAGGTCGACGATCTGCGCCCGGACGTCCACCCATTCCTCGTCACCGAGATCCGAGATATCCTCGAGAGCTATCCGGTCGAAGCCCCGGGAACTGCTGTTACCGGTGCCGACGAAGCCGGCAACCGCCTTGACCCCGTCCGAGAGGTCGTTGGATTCGAGGTCGTGGTCGTTGATGACGTTACGAACTGTCGTCTCGACCGCCGTCTCGATCGGAACGGAGAACTCCTGCATGGCCGCAATCCGCTCTTCAATGCTCGACACGGGGATCTCCACGCCCATCTCGCCGAACTCGCCGCTGATGTCTTCCGCGCGCTGTGCTACGTCTGTGGTAATGTTTGCACACATATTTGTCACTCTCTGAGGGAATTTCTGAGAAACGGCTTCGGGACTGGACACTCGACCGTCGCGCCCCACCCCACCCGCTCTCCCTCACCCCCTTTGGGGGCTAATACTCACGGGAGACGCAAGCGCGATAACCGGAAAGCGATGATCGGGACATCCCGACCGCCGCCGTATGGACTGATTCGCCCCGAAGCTGGACCTCGGATCTCGGACGAGAATGAACGCAGTCACCGCTACGCTCCTTTCTGACTTCCCTCACCCCCCTTTGGGGACCAAAACTCACGCTGCGAGGAGCTGGGGAAACCGAGAGAACAGAGGCACTTTGCCCGTCCGAGCCGTCTAGTCGGAAAGCAGTACGTACAGAATCGCGTTCACATCCTCGACGACTAGAAGGTGTAGTCGTCGCGATCGCGAGCTTCGGCACACGCCTCGCAGAGGATGTCGAATGGCGGCCACCCGGTCAGTCCGTCGGCATCTTCGAGGAGCGTGGTCGGGACCAGGCCCGACATCCCACACCCACCGTCACACGACGCCCAAGAATGGCTGACCGCGGCGAACGTCTCGCCATGTGGGTCGTGGTCGGGCTTCCTGAACTCGGGGCCGTCGCCGGTCTTGAACTGAACGCTCACGGGTTCTCGTGGCTCAATTTTGGCTTCGGTCGCTGATCCGCTGAAATTGCTGTCGATACGCCGCTCGTCGGGGTTGATGTTGTCGTACATCTCACTTCCCTCACCCCCATTTGGGGTCCAATACTCACGTTGCGAGGAACTGGAGGACACACGGAACGAACGGCGCGATCAGCCCGCCGGCTGAACAGTTCGGAATAGCGTCGTTACCTGAAGAGACGCGAGAGGAAGCCCTGTTTCTTGCGTCGTTTGCGTTCTTCGGCCTTGATACGTTCGTTCGCCTCTTCGTACTCCTGGAGGACGGCGTCGATTCCTGTGAGTGTCTCTTTTGCTGTCTGTGCGTCTTCGCGCCGAAGCTTCGGACGCATAATCTGCTTGACTCGCTTCACGGGGTCGTCTGGGAGCTCGGCAGCGTCTCTCGAGAGCTCCCCGAGGTGCTTGAGTTGCGTACGATACTGAGCGCGTTCCTCCATCAGCTCATCCATCGTTTCGAGGTAGACCCTGAGGACAAACCGGAGGCGTTCGTTCTCCTCGCCCTGCTCGCTGAGTTCGGCGAGTTCCCTTGATTGCCGGTCGAGTTTCCGAGCGAGAATTCGCTGGTCTTCACGAGCGAGACGCATTGCCTGGTCGGTCGCGGAGTAGCCCCGGATCTCACCGATGGTCCAATCCGCTGGGTACTTCTCGTCATCATTGAGCGTCGGGTCGGTGCGTTCCCATCCCGGCCCGGCGTCGCGAGCGGACGCTTCCATCATCCGCTGGGTGCTCTCGTCGAGGTCGGAATCGGTGTCCACCCCACGCGGGTCAGCGGGTTCGCGACCATCCGTCGTCGGCGGCGCGGCCCCTGGCCCGGCCGTTCTCTGCCCTGAGACAGGACTATCATCAGCACTTGTCCCAGCTGTCGTGGAACCTTTGGGTGTGGTCGTCGACGAAGCGGCGTCATGACTATGGGCCCGGGCGTGGCTGTTCCCCTGTTCCGGTTCCTGCCTAGTTGCGTAGGCGTCAGCGACTGCTGCCGGGTCGCCATCTTCGTCGGGGTTGACGGGAATGAACTCTTCGTCGTCCTTGAGGTCGGGATGGATATCGGCATCGACGGTGGTAGTCTCCCCGCTTGTCCCCTCGCTGTGTAGTGGGCCGCTCTCGTCCGTAGTGGTGTCGACGGTCTCGGACGGGCCGGAATCGGAGCCAATCTTGAAATCCATTGGCGGGAGATCGTGGTCGTCCGCCCCCGAGGATGACGATGAATCCGAGCCGTTGGAATCGGCCTTCGAGAACTTCACACCATCTTTGCTCGGGACTTCGTAGTAATCGTCCACCCGGAGGAGTGCACGGGCGAGCGTGACATCGCCGTAGGTTGCGCCACTCGCGTAGTGACGTCGCTCCCACTTATCGCGGTGCAGGCCGGATTCCTCGAACAGTGCGTTCATCCGTTTGGGGTCTTTCGCCGTCCAGAACGCGAGGTTGTGAGCGAGCGCCATATCTGCCTCGGACTGGCTTGGATAATCGGCGTCATGGGACCCCCACATCGAGGCGTCGCCTTCGTAGAGACGCTGCCTGCGGTCACCTCCCTGAGAGTCGAACATCCGCGTGAGTATCTCTTGATCTGATAGGTCCACACCGGGTCCCGCGAGGTCGGCGAACGTACTCGGACACTTGGAGGGAAGGTACTTCGTCGCGACCCGCTCGAGGGCCTCCTTGATTGCGGGGTCGTGGATGCTCCTGAAGGCGTCTCCATAACGCTCGATGAGCGAACTCGCACTCTGCTGCGCCCGGGCCTCGGTGCCGCGGCGACCATCCGCGTCACCTCTGCTTTCTGAATCTTCAACTTCCGTCCCTCTGGTGAGAGTCGTCTGTCCATCTGGTCTCACGCCATCCTGGATGAACTCGCGGTGAACGGTCTCTATCTCATCCTGACGCTTTCGGATTTCCCTGGGGGTTCCCTCGACGTGAGCACCAGTCGTAGCGAAGTACCGTCCGGAGTCATACATCTCAATAGGGCCCTTCCGGTTTCCGCCGGGCGGAAGTTTCCCACTTGCGAGGATATGCACACCAGTCCCGGAAGCGGAAACCTCCGTATATGAGTCGACCTTGTCGATGATTGTTTGCGTCCATTCCTTGATTTCACCAGTAACAGAATCACGACAGTTATCGAGGTCGATACCGACGATGGTGACGTCGTCACTGAAGACGAACCCCAGACCATCGGCGTTCACGCGAGAGTCGTTGAGTGAATCCCAGGCGGTGTCGAAGTCTCGGCGATGTTCGGGGTTGGTAACGTCGGCATTAATGTCACCACTCGTCCGATATGGTTTAGTCGGAATCTTGGTAGATTTTCCGTCACGCATACCTTCACGCCAGCAAATCCAATTCCTGATAGTGCGGATTTTGTCCGGGATCCCGTCTTTAGCTACGTCTACTTTTGGCATGGATATTACCTATTGTCAGTCCGCCTCGTCGCCTCGTTTCGTCGGGCGAGACAAACCGATTTCGTCGATTTTCCCCGACTCAGGGCGAAAACCAACAGACAGCACACGAATTGTGAGCGAATGATCCCCCTCCCGTATCCAATACTATGTAAAATCACTCCGGAGGTGTCGAATGGAGCGATCTGGTTGGTTGATAGCCTGTCTAAAGCGCTTTGCGCACGTGCGCTAAGTGCTGACGCTGAAGGGGTGTTAGAAAAGGCGGATTCTGACGATAGAGCTCCCATACTGCTGATGCGCGTCACACGCGAATTTTGCGCGAAGTTGCGAGCACTCGAAACCCCCGCAAACCCGGTGATTTCGCTTTGAACCTCAAAATGCCGTTTTAGAGCCTCTAAAACGTCTTGAACGCGCGCACTAAGTGCTGACGCTGAAGGGGCGTTAGAAAAGGCGGATTTGCGGGGTACAGCGTCCGTACTGCTCGTGCGCGTCGTGCGCGGACTTTGTGCGAATGCGTGGATGTGACTAGTCGAGATCATCGAGGAGATTTGGAGCGCCGACGAACGTCCACTCATCAGCTTCACCCCAGATGGCTTCGGTGAGCTTCTCGTAGGTCCGCTTACTTCTCTTGGGGGGCAGTTCGTCGATCCGGCCAGCATTTGCGAGGGCTCGAGTGATATCCCATGCGACTGATAGATTAGGCACAATCCAGATTTTCTTCTCGACGTCGAACCTGTTGAAGTCGTCATAGTGCTTGACCATCAGCGAGGGATGGACGTTTGAGATGACCTCTCCAATAATGACGGGATCTTTGCCATCGTAGCCGACCACGTCTGGCTTCACATCAGTCCCGTGAAGTGGTGTATATTTTTTAACAAAATAGTGATTGTTCGGGTCACGGGCGAGTGAGCGAGCGAACGCCTCTACCATCACCTTGTGGTAGGTCTTCTCGTTCACATCGCCCTGGTCTTCGCCCGTCGCGACCTTCGCTCCACACGCTCGCTGGCCGTCGCGAGTCACAGTGTAGTAGACCCGCAGATTTTCGGTCTGCTTCTCGAGGTAGCCGAGTTCGATGAGTTTCTCTTCGTCTACCTCATCAAACTGATTTTTTATCCTCTCCATCGAGTTCACAACGTCGTAGGCAGGGTGGTTGCCGTTGACTGTGGTGACAATCGCGGTCAGGAAATGGCGTTCTTCAACTGTCAGACTCTTATCTATACCTGATCGAGTCTCTCTATCCTCTTTGTCGGGACTCTCAGCGGCGTTCTCGTTGGGTGCATCAGACGCACTCTGATCGTCTGTATTGTTGGCACTTGTTCCTCTCTCCTCGTCGGTGTCTGTATCGTCGGTTTTGGACGGATCTTCGGAGCTAGGGTCAACTCCACCGTAGAGAAAGCCGTCAACTCGATCTCCCAGATTACTGTCTCCTTCATCAGCTGATCGTGGAACCCCGCCATCGGTCTCGTTTTCATCGCTCGTCTCTCGCGGCGGGCGGCGTGAACCGAGATCGTCTGTGAGGTCGTCTGCGGGAACTCGACTAGCCCCTGATTCGGCCTGTTCGCCGTGCTCGTTCGATCGGGGTTGTCCCTCTGTGTTGGGGGTGTTCGGACTCCCCGTTCCGAGTTGCGTCTGAGGGTTGGACCCAGTCTTCTTGCCTTCGCCGTTTGCGTCTCGGTTCTCGCCGGACACGCCAATCTCGAAGTCACGATTCTGGCTATTTTCACTACCGTTGATGCCGCGTCTGTGTTCGGCTGAGAGCTGCTCGTCGGAAGCGTCGGTGTTGCTTCCGGGTAGCAGGCAGTGGTCACGCCGCGTTGTACGGGTGATTTCTGCGTTGATGTCGCTGAAGACATGACCCTGCGTCGACACGGTCTTGTTGATCACGGGGTTGTCGGAATCGCTGTGACCGTCGGGGATATCGACGGGGAGCATCGTCACGATTTCGGGGATATCGGTCATGAACCCGGTGTCAGGGAGTTGAGCGACCCATTCTCCACGCGGGAGCGACGTGATCCGGTCGACGAGTTCCTCGTCCTCGATGCCTTCGTGGAACAGCGTCATCACGAGTTCGTCGTCGACGGCGAGTTTCCCGATGAGTTTCGTATTAATGTTCCGCAGAATTTCCTTGTACGAGGAGACGTCGAGGGCATCGGCCTTGACCTGCTCTGCGAAGTGGACGATGACTTCGAGGGAGAGACCGAATTCACGCCCGTCAGGAATCATGTCGTCGCGTACCAGTTCGGACTGGAGCATCGCCGCAGCTTCGTCGATGATGAGGTTGATAACGTATCCATCCTCGACCGGCGGGGTGTTCCTGAGTCGATGACGGAGACGAGAGCCCGACCAGATGTAGTCGAGCAGCATGAAGGTAAACAGATTGCTCGAGGCGGGCCGGAGGTCACCCGTATCGACGAGGACGACCTTCTTCGAGGCGAGGACGTCCTGGATGTCGAACATCGGCGATTGGTTGGCGTAGCAGCCCTTCTCGCCGTTCCACTCGGGAACGAAATTGAGGACACGCCAGACAAAGCTCCGCTCAGCGAGCTTCGTGATGCGGTTCATCACAGCATCGATCGACGTTTGGAACCGCTGCTCGTCGGCGTGGAGATGCCGCGTGAGAGCGAGGCGAAGCGTCCGGTCGCTCACTTCGGGGAGTTGCCCCTGCTGCATCTCGTAGGCAACCTGGAACAGGTCTTGGATGGGCCATGCGTTCCGGCCGTACACGGGGTCGAACATCGCCTTGATGAGGTTGTTGAGGATCTCTTGGGCGACGAACGCCTGCTGGGTCATTTCTCGGCCCAGCACGTACACGAGGAGTTCGTTGTAGCGGTCAACTTTCTCTTGGACGGCGACCGTGTGTGAGACGCCGGCAGCGAGTTGCGGTCGAATGTCGAAGTACGGGAAAGCAAGCACCTCGTCGTTCGGCCCCGGGACGGGGACGTGGAGGACGTCATCGAGGTTGCCGAATTGCTTGAAGTGTGCTTTCTTGTACTCGTCAGCCATCGTCCCACCTTTCCGGTCGAAGACGAAGATGGGGCCGTCGAACGATTGGTAGGCCGACAGCGCATCGTTGACCATTGCGGTTGTCTTCCCGCCGCCCGTCGTCGCTGCGCGGAGAATGTGGTGCGTCAGCTGCTCTGCACTGAGACGGATGGGAATGTCTCGCCGGTTGTCGACGGCGGTCTCGGCGTACCCGATGTGCATTCCGTAATCGTACTGCGAGAGCAGGTCTTCATCTGTCGCCGTGAGTGGCGATCGAGCGTCGGGTGACCCGCCCGAGGACCCACGCGAGGCTCGCGGGAGGGCGTCCGTATGCGGGACGACGACGAAGTTCGCGAGTTCGTCGGGAGAGGCACAGATGAGTGGGTCACCTTTACTGAAGCGCCCGGTAAAACCGCTGATGCTGGCCTGACGGGCGTGGCACAGACGGGCGAACTCTTTATTGTTGAACCCGAGGAGTTCCCCCTCGATGCCATAATATGGCCCCGAGAGCGACGTGAACGCGTTTGAGATACTCTGGACAGTCTGTTCGTCGCAAGCAGCCCGGAGTGTGAGGTCGAACGTTGTGGTGGGTTGTTTGCGGTCGATCTGTTCCATCCGCGACCCCGTGATCTTGTCATCATCGCCGACGCTGACGGACCCTCCGACCTGCTCGGAGATGTCTCCACGGTGGATGTTTCGGCGTTCCTGGTCGGATGTTCCAAACATCTGCCGGGCAAACTCGTTTTTAAACGCGGAGAGCGTCCCGTGGTTGCCCATTTTGAGGTTCCGCTTGTGGGTTTCAGCCTCACTAGTCCAGTTAGAGCGTGGCCTGAAGGTGGCCTGGAAGATGAACGGATCGTCGGTGTGGACGGCCTGCTCAAGCAGCACACTGAGCGGCGAGCGATACTGGTCGTCGCTATCGATAGCCAAATCGCTGAACGGCCGAAGCAGCGTCATCCAGTCGTCTTTTTTTGAGGCAATGCCTTTCCACCGGACGAGCGAGGGACGCTTCTCTTCACGGACTTCCTCGGGACGGAGCGGAACGCCTTCCCTGACGAGCTGTTCTTCAGCCTGCTCGGAAGAAAGATCGTGCCCGTTTCCAATACTATGGTCCACAAAAACCTCGGGGTCCTCGAAGCCAGCGAGGTTCTCGAGGTCGATAATGTCGTCAAGCGTAGCGATACGTCGCCCGCCAACACGGGCGTTCCCGTCTTCTGAGTCAAACGCCGCGACGGGGTTGAACGGGACGATCTCGAACTCGAAGGACTCGGGATACATCGCGGCGACGTTTGCGGCGAGCGTCTTGAACGCAGTCGCCTCGTAGGGCGTCACGGAGATATAGAAGTCGAATCGCTTCGTGTTCCGCGGCTTGTGGATGATAAACTCAAAGGTCTTCTTGTAGTCCTTGATGCCGAGGCTGGCTTTGAGATTGAACCGCGAAGTGCTCGTCACGCCCGCCCGGTATAAGCCAAAAAGCCCCGCGATGACGTTCCCGGGCGTGACTTGCTCACGGGCGGGTGAGATGTGGATATACGGCCGGGCTTCGATCGGATCACTGAGTTTCTTTCCCGGCCCAGTCGTGCCTTTGACCTCGTAGGAAGTGAGTTGATCCTCACGCTCTTCGTTCTCCTGATCGACCCCGTTCTCGGTCGGAGGGACGCGGTCAAAGTTGGTCGATTCTTCCTGGTTCTGAGTGGGGTGGTCCCGTCCCGATTCGGTCAAGTCTTCTCCGCGCGTTGACGACAAAGAGTTGATGCGATCGTGGAGGGTGTCCTGTTCATGACCGTCTCGATTGGGCCCCGTGGATGGGGTAGTCATTGGCCCACCGTCTTCTTGCGCGTAGACACACTCCTCCGCCGACACTGTGTAACGGTCGAGTGCGTCCCAACCCATCGGGCGATTCGGTTAGATAGGCACACTATTGGACTGTTTGTTGTCATTTTGGATTGTGTTGTGTCGTTTGATTCAGCCGCTACTGGATTGTGACCTAATCCACCCACAATTGGAAATTCGGACACGAGCGGCGAGCGGGGAAGGCGTCCGTACCGTCTAGCCCGTCTAGACGGTTTACGGGGTGGCGATCCACTCCAAGACAGCCACGAAGATCGTGACGCCGAAGTAGAAAATCGTCATGCTCATTCCACCAATCATGAGCCACATCCCGTTCTCAGCGCGGTCGGAGTTTTTCCGGGCAGTGAACCACACGATCGCGCCAAAGGCGAGAGCCACGAGGCCAGCGTACTTCAGAACGAGCAGGACGGTGTCGTATAGATTGGTCATGATACCCTCGAAATCGGCTGGGGGCCCACTCTGCGCGGCGACTGGATCCACGAAAACGACTAGGACGAGGATTCCCAAGACGAGGGGTGTGCTGTGCTTTCTCAGGAGTTTCTTTATTCGGAGGGTGCTCATGTTACCCACCTGGAAGAGGTGAGAATCTATTATAAAGAAGAGTAGACTACATCTAATGTGGCAGATGTAAAACGGCGGTTTCAGGGTGTCAACGGGCGGGATTACGGGGGTTTCACCGGAACAGTTATGTGGTTACCAATAGCACACCTAATTGTTGGACTTGGAACACCCTCTAGTGCCTCCTTGTCCATAGGTGATTGCAGTGCCAACAAACAACTCCAAGCCCACCTCGAGTGATAACACCGACCGCGACCCCGAGACGACGATCAACGTCTGCCTCCACCGGGATACGCATACGCGGTTGACCGCCTACAAGAACGACAACCCCCTGATAGAGAAGTCGTATGACAAAGCGATCAACGAAATTCTTGAAAAAATCGACTTCCCACAGGCTGAAATGATCGAGAACAAGTACCTTCCGTCAATGTCCGACGCACATCCTAGCGACTCAGACTGAGACGAACGACCCGCCTACAACACGTTCTTTTTCACGCTGGTTTCCTTTCCCTACTGACGTAGCACGGTATTACGGAGAGCTGGCCGTCGGGCGGCGTTTCGAATTGATCGGGACATCGTTGTGAGGGCCGCTACTGGAGGCTATCGATATCCCACCGGTTTCGGTGCGCGGGGGGCCCCACCGGAACTCGACGGTATCACCGACGTCGATGCCGTTCTCGGTGGCCCAGTAGTAGGGGACTTCGAGGACGTATTTCGACTGGCCCCGGTACTTTGTGAGGGGATCTCTGTTTTCGAGTTCAGCGTGGTGGATCACGGTGATCCGCCCCTCCTTGTCAATAAAGATGATGTCGATAGGGAAGGCCATGTCCCGCATCACGTAGGTGCGTTCTCGTTCTGTGTCGTGGAGAAAAATCATCCCGTGACCATCTTCGAGGGAGTCAGTATTCGAAAGGCCGGTGTATTGTTCTCGCCATGTGGCAGCGACATTTATGTCAACGGACGCGAGGTAGTCGCCGTTCTCGTCGTAGATGGTCGCAGTCCCGTAATCGGGAGAGGTTAGGTCTGCGTGAACCGTATAGCCGACCCATACGACCATCGGTACGAAAACGACGATGAGGGTAGCGATGACCTAGGGATTCTTAAGACGGTCAACAATTCGCCGAGCAATTGTGCCTTCGGGGAGCAACGGTTGGTCCGTGGGGCCGTACCCTTCTTGCTCCTGATCAAGTCCCTGTTCTTGTCTGCGGTCGGGATTTCCATCACAATCTCTTCCGGCATCCGGGCGTTGGCCGTTGCCGGTCATAGCAAAATCCACGCGAAAACGCTGAACACGTTGCCTCCGATGCTTCCACCGATGAGAGTGAGCCCCATTACGATCCCACGACGGCCGCGAGACTCGGCACGCGAATCGCGGCTGCCGAACGCCCACCACGTCACACCGATGATGAACAAGACGAGGCCAAGGCTGTGGAGGACGATGCTGAGAGCGGTGGCGAGCTGGGAGAGGTTGCTTTCGTGAACGCCGGTCACGGCGCCGTAGGGCCACCCATCCGGGAGGAACTTGCTTCCGAGGATGAACACGAGAACCTCGTAGATGACGTCGATAGCGACGATCGCTATGTAGCCGGCTCCACCGCCGACAGCCATCCCCCGGAAGCGGGCCACCGCTCGAGGACTTTTCGCGTAACCCCACCAGCCGATGATACCGATGACGAGCGTAATGAGGGTTCCGTAGCGCCCGATAATGGTCGCGATTTCGAGGAGTTCGATTGCAGGCTCAGTAAATTCACTAACCTTGCTCATCCTGATTTCCCCTTGCTGGTGCGACGACGCATCCGCACCCACCACACGGCGAAGATCCCGAGGGCGAGCCACTCGACGAAGATGAGAACATTACTGATTGATGCCGAGATGTATTCCCCGACTGCGCCAACGGCCTCGAAATCGAGGGGTGAGGGCGGCAGGATATAGAGGAGTCGGTCACCCTTGTAGTAGGGGTCGCCGGGTGACCAAAACACGTCGCCGTCGTAGCGAGCGCGGAGAACCGTTCCGTCCCACGCGATCTTGGCACGGCCATTATCGTCGGTCGTAACCGTCGATGTCGTTCCGTCACCTTGGGTGACAGTGATTTCCTTATTTTTGATGGAGTTGCCGTCAGTGTCCGTGAGAACGAGGACGCCATCGTGATCCGCGCCGGTAGACGAGACATTAACTTCTGTTATCTGGAGGACGGTTGACTCGTATGGTTGGCTGTAGACTTTGAGCTGGTCTTCGCCGGAGACTGTCTTCCCGTCGAGTGGAGCACCGAACGGATTTGAGGCGTCGACGGTGACAGTCTCACCTGTGTCGAGATCACTCGATCTGACGTCGATGACGTGGTGTGTGTAGAGGTCAGTCGGCTGATCGTTATCGGGGTCGTTGACGTTGGCAGGAAGTGGTGCTCCTGGGAGCGTCGTCGAAACTTGGCTATCGACGGTTTTCGTGTATCCCCATACCTGGTTGTCTTCACCCTTCCGTGGGAAAGCGGCGGTGACGTTGGCGACGCCTGTCTCGTATCGGTAGATGGCAGGCCAGCGGTCGTTATGGGTGTGCGTCGCGTTGTGGGAGGTTGACCCGCCTCCGGTGAGGACTTCTACCTCGTCGTTGCGGGAGATACCGTAGAACCGCCACGGAGAGGTGAGGTGGATGGTTTTGTTGTTGATGTTGACACTGATCCTTCTCCAAGGGTCGCTTGGGAAATCTTGGTCGCCCCTCCACCTCACGGCGAGGCGGTCGTGACCAGCGCCGTCGATATGAGCGACATCGATCTCGAGATTCGGGGAATCCCAGTCCGTGATGGTGACTGGGACGCTGTATTTCGTCGTGTGAGTGTTCGTGCTTACACTCGTTCGCGACCATTCACTACATTTCGAGCTGGTGACACCCCACCGAGTTTCAACTTCGCTGGTGACTTCGAGGGTCGCCGTCAGAGTGTAGTCCCCTCGAGGATATTCGAGATTCTTACTCGATATAGATTCAATCGCGATCCAGGTTACCTTACCGAATCGATTCCATTCGGACTCGCCCGTGAATCCGGGACGATCGAGTCGGACGGATGTGACGTTCGCCGTCGAATTGAGGAGATCGTATTCGGCCCACTCGGTCTTCGGGTATGTGTGGGTGTGGGTACTGCCACCGTGGGTGTGCGATCTCGTACACGTGGCACTTCGACTGAAATCCGCTGGGGCAACGGCTCGGTGGTCGTAGGGAACGTACGCACCCCGGGTTGGTGTCGACCCGGAAACGTATCTATCACGATACCAGGCACCGCCAAAGAGGTCGTTGATGCCGACCCATGACTCGCGGACTGTATTGAAGTCACTCTGCCCCCATTTTCGGGACATACTCGCGCCGCTCGAGGTGGGGTAAATCTCCCCGCCGTTCATTTTCGGGATGGCGATCCGATCTGAGTCCTGTGCGTACCTCGTGTATTGTTCGGCCGCGTGGAGGTTCCGTGAAATGATGCTCTCGTGCTTGGCCTGGTGAACGAGGGCGTCGTCAGGGTTTGAGACGTAGAGTTCTTCCGCGTCTGGATCCCATTTCACGTCGGCGTTATAGACGGGCCGCCACTCACCATACTGGTTGGTGACACGTACGAACCACTCACCGTCGTTACTTTTGGGCCCGTCGTAGGTGTTCTTCTCATGCACGTTGATGAACTGCGTTTCTGTGTAGAACGGCATGCTGGAGTAGGGTTTCCACTCATCCTGGATGGGAATCGCGTTGTAATCGGAGAGGTCCGTGATGTAGACATCGCTTGTTGTGGAATACCGAAGCGACTGCGAGGGTGATAGTGTAGCGCGCCCGAGGTCGACTGGGTAGGCCGGGTAGTCGTTCTCGAAGTAGCCGGTGTAACTGACATCCGCGGGATCGACATTCACGTCGTTGTTCGCGAGAACACGATAGGTTTCGTCGTAGGTCTTATCGACGCCAGGCTCGGGACTCGGAATGTCATAGATTGGGCCGATACCTGCGGCGTAGACAACGGTGACGGGTGCGATCACGAGGCTGGTCGCTAAAAGGACCGTCACGAGGATGCGGAATCCGTGTGACCAGTCCCGGAGAGCGTTCGCGGTGGTCTTCATCCCCACACTAGTTGTGGTAGTGAGTTTCGCTGCACACGCGGCGTAGAAGGCGTATATACGTCCTCTAAGCCTATCGGCCCAACTGTCCTCGTGTACCGATCCAGTCTCTCCGTCCCGACGTGAATCAGCCTGAGAGGACATAGTGGATCAGGCTGATGAAGATCGGGAAGGCGAACCCAATGATTGTGAGGACGAGCCCGGTTGTTGCCATCGCGAACCCTCGACGGCGGTTGTTGATGGACGGGCTGATGAAGTACGCAATTATGCCGATGACAAGCGTGATAAGACCCGTCCACTTGAGTGCGCTCCCGACCCAACCAGGGAGTGTAACAGCGGCCTTTAGATCGGAAATAAGCGTGCTGAGGTCGGGGCCACTCTGGAGTGGGATAACCGATGCCTGCTGTGTGTGGGTGTCGGTATGCAGGAGTGCGCTCGCCGCAGTATCAACGACAGGATGTAGGAGAGGACCGTGGCTGTACCCGACGAGTTCTGCTAGTATACGCGTGAACGTGGAGATGGCCCGATACCATCCGAGTGGTACGAATGGGCCGGTGATTCCTCGAATGTATGATCCTGTAAGATGGGAAACATCGGTACTTACCGATAGTACTCCACCGACGGGAATGAGCCAGTCGATAAACAGTTCAAGCGCCTCTAGTTGGAGGGGGTTCATGAGATGGTGTTCTGTCGTCGCCAGCGGTGCCGACGACGCTTGGAGTGGCTAATCTGAGGCTATCTGCGACTAAATATTCTCTTTACCCACACCCACCACATGCGCTACATTCGCCACAGTTGTTGTAGATTTGAAAAGTCCTTAACTGCCTGCTGCTTATGAAGGCCGATGGCAAGTCCTGCTAAAATTCAGTCGCTCACCGATACGTCGAGTGACGGCTCGCCCCTCCAGGACGAGCGCGAGTCGCCTGCACGTGACGATACGTGCGAGGGTGACTGCGTCTGTCCGGTGAGCTCCAAACAGGGCACGTCCTCTAGCCCGGAAATGCGAGCACCCTCCCATGCCTGAAATTCAAGTCGACTGGTACTCTCGGGAAGAAGCTGACCGCCTACGCGACCTCCGTGATCGGCACGGGATGATATGGCGCGGCGTCCTCCTTGAGGGAGCCAAACACGCAGAAAGTATAGACCTCCTCAAAGCCCTCGTTGAGTTACACCCAGAACTCGCATACTCTCGACCGGGTGACCACGCTGGCGTTTCTACCGAGCGAACAAATGTCACCGAGCAACTGCACGAGCAGATTCGCGAACGGCAACGTGCCCGCTCAACGACCGAAATCCCACTGTCTGGCTTCACAGATACGGATGTGGACGCTAACGCGAACGGCAGTAGTGACGTCGATAGCAAGGGTGATAGTGATCATAAGGATGCCGAGCACTTTGACGTGAGTGCTGCCGTCGCTCAGGTGCAGGAGAATCGCACCCCCGCTCCCAACCATATGCAGCGGTCGGTTGCGGCCGAACGTACCCGGGAAAGAGAATACGAGCGTTGGGATGCTCAAGCGGCACAGACCGCCGAAGGTGGTGGACCATTTCACCCCGCGGACGCACACGAGGATGTCGAAGATGTGCTTCGACACCACGGCGACCACGACGAGTGGGATATGGTCGACCCGCGCTATGATTACGAGGGCTATGCTGACGAATACGACGGTGATTTCCGATGAGTCGGTCGTCGAGTCCCTCGGACTACAATACGCGAATCAATATCCCATCTCAGGAGGAGTATGAATGGTTAAATTCGGTTCGGAAAGGTCTCGGACTGACCTGGCGTGGTATGATGCTGAAAGCCGAACAGCGGCTTCTCGCTGCTGAACGAACGTGGCCGCCGGCACTCCGAACCCAGCATGTGGTTTCGGCCCCTGATCAATCGGACGCCGATCTCGAAGCGGAACCCGAGACTGAGGCCGACACTAAAGCCGAAGCAGAGAGTGACAGTGACTCCGAGATTGACGAGGTGGCGAAATGAGCCAGGACGTTCCGGTGGCATCTAATCTTCTCGCCTCGAAGATGTTCGGTGTCTCGGCTCGGAAACTGGCCGAGTCGATGGGGCCGCCCCTTATTCTCCCGCTTATCCTCTACACTATCGGCCTCCCGCTGCTGGTGACGCTCCCGTTAGTGTTCGTCGGATTCCTCGTGGGACTGTTCATCTATAGTCGCACCCCGCCGGGACAGCGCCCCCTGCAATATGCAGCAGCAATGGCACGGCATCTGCGTGGGCGGACGGATTACGTCTGGAAGCCTCCAGAGCATAACAAGAACGATCTCGCGTATCACGAACCCTTCGAGGCGTGGATCACGCGACGACCAAAGCCAGTCGTCGCCGATGCTGACGGAGTTCGTGATGATGCTGACGAGATAGGTGCGGAGACGGAGACGGACGAACCAACGGACTCGGACGACGGCCTTGACGCGGATTGGCCGATCGCGACGTATGGAGGACAAACAAATGACTGAATACGAAGACGCCGGTTCGACGCTGGACCTCATGGATTTCAAGAATGTCCGTGATGGCGGCGTCGTGGAAACGCCTACCACCTATGCGATGGTGATGCAGATACAGCCTCGAGACTGGCTAATCCTCTCTGAAGAACACAAAGAAAGCCTCTATCTATCGTTCTTGACGTTCCTTCGCGGGGTTCAGTTCCCAACACAGATCCTCTCGATGACGACGGCATACGATCCCGAACCCTACCTCAAGCAGTTTGAGGAAGCCGAAAATATGCTCATCAACTCGGGCGACGACGAGGAAGATGTTGACCCGTTGGATGAGTCTCCGCTGCTCGACTACGGCCGAAAGTACCACACTGAGTGGCTCCGGGGTGTCGTCGATGTCGCGGAGATTCGTGACCGCGACTTCTACTTCGCGGTCGCAGTCGCTAAAGACGAGGAGGCTGACGATGGCCTCAAGGCCCAGATTCAGTCGTTGATGCCTAGCGGGAACGACGTTAAGGTCGACGACGAAGCCAAGTATATCGAGGAAGTGAAAGCCCGCGCCCAGCGTGTGGCGTCGAAGCTCCCCCAGACGCAGGTGGAAGCCGAGATTCTGGACACTCGCCCGGCTGTCCTTGAGGTCCTCTACGAAGTCTATCACGGAGAGAAGCCACCTATCTCGTTCGAGCAAGGTAGCTTCTCACTCCCGGCCGATAGGGCACAGGAGGTCGCCAACGCAGCCTATACTTCCGAAAAAGCGGCACAGGCCGAGGCGAATGAGGATGGTGACTACGAGTTCGATCGCGCTTCCGACGAACATCCCGTAATCGAACCCGAACCAGATTCCGAATTTGATCCCGACCCGCTGGCGGCGGTTGGTGATGGTGGATATGCACACCCAGACTCCGTTGAGCGCGTCGCAGAATCGCGTATCCTGAGCTGGTACGCTCGTAATATCGGGCCTATTGGACACGGATCACTCCCAGTCGTCCCGCGAGCGGTCTACGCGGGTGTGTTTCTGGGCCTCCTAAGCCTCATACTCAGTGTGGGGGCGCTCGGCACGTTTATCTGGTCGATGAATATCGCCGAACGCGGTACGGACATCTACTGGCTGGCTCGGACCGTGTCGTTCGCGACGGCTGCGGCGAGTCTGCCTGGATTCGTGCTGAGTCTTGTCGTATTGTTCCCTTCGGAGCGAAGAACGAAGGGACTCGCAGTGGCTGGCCTCGCGGCGGCAGGCTATGCACTCATTCTGTTCCTTGGAGCGTATCCTCAAGATTGGGACTCGAATCCCGCCGTGACCACGTTCACGATTGAGGTGTACGCGGTGGGCATCTTCGCGCTGCTCATCGCTGTCGTCCTCGCAGTACGTTCGCGACAAAAGGTGGACCTCTCGAACCTGGTAGTCGCCTCTGACCCCGACGCGTCTGATGTAGCGACCGACGGTGGGGGCGCAGGCATTCCTTCCCCCTCTGTCGATGACACTGACGATGAAGACGCTGGCGTTGACCCCGATGAGTGTCGTGACTCTGGTATCGGTGTTGTCGAGGTCGACACCGACGGCGTCGATATAGAGGGCCCCGATGCTGATACTGGCGCTGATACTACAGACCCCGGGACGACTGAAGATGAATCTGAGGTTACAAAATGAATCCCATCGAGAAACTCCTCGGAAAGAACGGACCCGAGGAAGACGAGCCTGAACGTATTCCGATCGACGATCTCTCCGGCAAGGAAACCCAGGTCGCACTCGAATACCTGGAACTCCTCGACCGGGAAGCTACCCGGAAGAACATCGAGTGGGCGGCCTACCAGCTCCAAGTCGAAGAAGTTCCGCTCGTTTCCCCTACCGAATCCCTCGAAGAGCGAGAGACGCTTGACAAGAAACTGGTCGCGCCGCGAGCAATGGAGCGCCACCCTGAGTTCCAAGTCCGTGAAGAGACGGTCACGCAAATTATGACCGTCACGGCCTTCCCTCGGAAAGTCAACCTTGGGTGGCTCGTACCGCTTACTATTGCGGACGTAAACCTCCGCCTCTCGCTACACATTACACCACGAGATCCGGCAAAGACACGCAAGCAACTCCAGCGCCGCTACACGCAGACCACGACGGCACTCACGCTCAAGTCTCGAAAGGGTCGGACGGACACCCATCAAGAGGAATTGGAGCGCGAGGACCTCCTACGGATTCTCCAAGACGTGATTCGCGGGACGACGAAGGTCTTCGACATCGCCATCTACATGGAACTTGCCGCGGACTCGCACGAGGAACTCGACGAGATGCGCGAGCGCGTTGACACCATTCTCGCGGAACAGGACGTCGAGACGACGGTACTGCACCACCAACAGATCGAGGGTAATGGGACTATTGTCCCTCTCGCGACGGACACAATCAAGAACGTCCACCCCATCCAGCTTGAGGCACTCGGGACGCTGTTCAACCTTGTTGAGCCGCCGATCTACGACGAAGACGGCATCATGATGGGCTTCGACGACACATCGCGCCCAGTAATCCTCGACCGCTACGCCCACTCCGGATTCGGGATGACTATTTCTGGGAAAACTGGCTCTGGGAAGTCCTACGCTAGGAAACTCGAAATCTACCGCCGACTGATGACTGACCCCACGGTGCAGTGCATCCTGTTCGACCCGGCGGGTGATGACTATCCACAGTTCGCGAAGAAACTGGGTGGTGAGGTCATCCGCTTTGGTGGGTCGCAGAAAGTCAATCCGATGGACATCTCAGCACCCACGGGTGAGATTGGAGCGTCCGAGGACACCTACCCGCTCACGGTGCGTTCCGTGGTAGAGATGCTGAACACCCACTACGAAGACCGTGGCGGGCTCCCTGCTGCGGAAGAGGGTATGCTCATCCAAGCGACGCACTACGCCTACCTCTCGAAGGGCATCATTCTTGGCGAGTACGACACCTACGCGAACGAATCACCCATCATCGACGATCTCATCCAGGGTGTGAAAATCATCACAGAAGGCGGTTTCATGCAGGCGCTCGAATCGGACCTCGTCGACGAGGCGGTGCTCGAGCACTTCCAAGAGTTGGACATTCTCGACGAGGACGGCAACCCAGTCACGGAGACGCACATTTCTGTGCCGATGGCAGTAATCACGCCCTCGAAGAAGCACCAAGAGGTCGCGAAGGCGCTGGAACCAAAGTTCGAGTCGTTCAAGCCAGGTGGTATCAACGCGAACCTGAACGGCCAAACGAACCTCGAGCTGAACTCGCGTCTCGTCGTGATGGACATGAGTTCGTTTGCCGATACAGGCGAGATGCCGCTGATCCTCCATGCGATGCTCCAGTGGGCGTACCTCGAGGCCAAACGGTCGCCAGATCGCTTCGACGTGACCTTCGATGAGGCCCACTACCTACTGGGGCGTGAATCGACGCGGGATCTCATCAATCTCTTCATCAGGCACGCACGCCACTACGACGCGGGCCTCACCCTGATGAGTCAGACGGCTCACGAGTTCATGCGGACGGACGCTCGCCGCGAAATCTATGAGAACTGCGACATCAAACTCCTGTTCTATGCACAGTCTGTGTCGGACGCGACGAAGGAGTACTTCGATCTTTCTCCGGCTGAGGTGAAGTACCTCCAATCGGCTCCACGTGGACAGGAGTCCGGATACTCCGGATGTTTGCTGTCGACGACAAAGCACGGGCGCCGCCGTCTCGAGATCCATTCCGGTGACTTCGAGCACTATATGATCGACGACAATCTCGACCCGTGGGACTACATTGAGGAAATTGAGGGATCGATGCGCCCCGGTGAAGCTGATCCCAATGCGGAGCCCGATTTCGAGACGTCCGAAATGCCTCCGGTGTCGAATCGGGAGCTGGACATGGAACTGTCGAGTGCGTTCGCAGAAGACAGAACGACGCAGGAACAGCCCGAGAGTATCGCTGACGACGACACGACGAACTCCTTGACATCCGGCTCTGGTGACCGTTAATGGCGATGGCGATACCGGTCGAGCCGCTCCTGCTGATGACGTTCGTCCCTCTCCAACTCGGGCTGGGTGACATTCCCGAGGCGATAGCGGAGGCGATTTTTGGGTTCTTTGCGGACTTGGCCGAAGCGATTGCGATCGAAGTGTCGACCGCACTGACGGACGAACTCATCAAGGGTCTGTTGAAGATCCCGAACCCATATGAATCAGCGACGGCGGCCAACGCGTGGACTGGAATATTCGAGATATCGCTCGTCTTGCTTCCGATAATGATCGCGCTCGCGCTCATCGCGTGGCCGTTCAGCGAAGATCGTGAATCCGGGTTGTTGGACCTCGTCGTCCGTGTCGTGATGATCTTGCTGTTTATTGGTATCTCCCAGCCTGCATGGGGGTTCGCGATTGATGCAACAAACGCTGTAACGGTCGCCATCCTAGATCTTGACCCAAGTGCTCCGGGTGTGAACTACGGATACGGGAACGGGCTTCTTGGAGGCTCCACTACAGCCGGCGTGTGGGCGCTGAAGTTCATCGTCTCGGTAGTCGCTGCGATTCTCGCAGTCCTGGCGCTAATACTGTCGATATTCTTCCTGCTCCTGCGCTGGTTCATGGTTTGGATGGCCTACATCGGGACGCCGTTCTTCGCGGTTGTCTGGTTTGCAGGACGAGGCCCGCTGAAGTCCGTCGGCAGCGTCGGCGCGACGTTCATGCGGATGGGTGTGTTTTCTCTGTTGGCTGGACCTGTAATCGCCATTATTGTGCTGACGTTTCAGGTCATCGAGGCCGGCGCGATTCTCCAGACCGCAAAGACTGGCCTTATTGGGAATGCCGGCCTTCTTTTTGCCGAACTTGCGCTAATGCTGATCTTCCCGGTCCTGCTCATCGTGACGATCTGGAAACTCATTTCGTGGGCCGGCCAGCCCATCGGGGCTGGTGAAGCCGCTGCGGTCACGACGATGGCTGTCACGGCGGCTGTCGGTGGCGCCGTTGTTGGTGCAGCAGGCGGCGGTGCGTCCGCGGCCGGCAGTGCAGCAGGCGGTAGTGGCGGTAGTGGCGCGGCGGCCGGTGGAACTGCTGGAGGTGCATCGGGCAGTAGCGCGTCTGCGTCTGCCTCGAGTGCAGGTGCCGGGGGCGCTGGAAGTGCGAACGTAGGTGCTGGCGGGTCGGGCCTGGCAAGCCGGATGACGACCCGGGCGAAGGGTATGGTAGGGCAAGCGAAGAAGACCGCTGGTAAGAAGGTAGCCCAGAAATTCGATCACGTCGGGACGACACAGAAGCTTAGCGAGGCCAGATCCTCTCTGGACGAGGCGCAACAGGAGGAACAGGCGGCCGCTTCGCAGGCCAAGTTCCTCCAGAACTCAATGGCGTCGCGCGACATGGATATGGCCGAGGCGAAAGAGCAGGGAATCCTCGACGCCGAGCCCGTCGAAGGACAAACGCCGAAGTTCAAGACCGACCCCCTCACGAATGACGTGAAGATGAGCTATATGGGAACGGACGGGGTTTCCCGCTCTGCCAACCTCACACAGAAGTTCAAGTCCGTGAAGACCGAGCAGCATGATGCCGGCCAAGAGGTCGAAGCGGCGCAGTCCCAGATCGACAGCATTCAGAAAAAGAAGGGACGCGTGGATACGGCCAGAAGCGTAGGCCGAGCTGGAAAGGCTGGGACTCGTCCCGTCTATAAGAGCGCGAAGTTCGCAACGAAGACCGGTGGAGCCGCAATGGTCGGTGGTGTCGGCGGGAACTCGTATCTCGCACACTCTATGGGTCGCCGGGCATCGCAGCCGATGATCGGCTCGGGCGGCCCCAACCAGAACCCGAACCACACACTCTCAGAGTTCGGCCGTGTAGCTGGTGGGCAGGCGTCCAAAACCGGCGAGATAGGTAAGACAGGCACAGGCAACAGCGACAACAGCGGTGGGATGTAGCGTTAGCACCCCCTCCTGGTCGTCGATCGGTCGTCCCCTAGGCCCTGTGAGCGGCTCACTCGTACGCAGGCTTATATAGCAACACGGAATATACTACCTAACTCACTCTGAACGACTGCGGATTTCGCGCGGTTCACAGGTATCTTCTCACGAAAAACGCTGAATCGACAACCGATCGCCCCATCCCAACAAATCAAGACAACACCGGAATTGACACATGTCCCTACTCGCTGCGACAATCGCCTACCTCGCTGCCGACCTTGTCTATGGATTCGTCCGAATGGACGAGCGGTTCCCTACGTACGGTCGGCGTGGCCGCCTCATCGAAGCCTCGCTCGTCGCAGCTGTCGTGATGGCAGGGGGGTGGCTGGTCGCACCAGCCGTCCTCGACCCTTTCTGGACGGGCCTCGGGGGACTCGCGGTGTACGGCCCGCTGTCCATCCCTATATTCGCAGCGTTCTGGTTCCTCGGGCGACCGCTGCTCCCCTCAATCGGGGTGAGTGGACTGCTGTTCATCGTCACGGTATTCTTGCTCGGGGGTGTGAACGTTTTCCTCCTGAACATGCCGGTTTCTGACTTTTCGGACGCGCTCAATATTCCGTTTGCCGTGGGGAACGCACTCGCTATCTTCGCCGGGACGTACATTGTGATCACGGTGACAGACAAAGGGCGAAACAACCAAGAGAAAGAGCGTGAGCGAGAACGAATCCCCTCCGGCCCAACTACCTACTCCCCGACCCGGAACACGACCGTGAACGCGAATGGGGATCGGAGCCCGAGCAGTCACAACGCCAACGATGCTGTCGTCGCCGAGGACGTATCCATCGATGGGCCGCCGGGAACTCATTCCTCGACCGGGAGTAGCCTGTCCAAGGCCAAATTGCGGAACCTGACGTACGACTGGCAGCACCCGCCGCAGCGATTCACCGACATCGGCGGCTACGATGACGTGCAGGCCGATCTCGAACGCCGTGTCCTCGAACCCCTCCTGGCGCATCGCGATGGGGATGACCGCTTCTCGCGGTTCAGTGTCGAGCCTGAGAGCGGCATCATGCTGTATGGTCCGCCGGGAACGGGAAAGACGATGTTCGCGAGAGCGCTTGCTGGCGAACTCACTGTCCCGTTCGTCGAGCTCTCTCCAGCGGACGTGACGTCGATGTGGATCAACGAGAGCAGTGACCGGGTCAAGACGCTGTTTGACGAGGCAAAGCAGATTGGGTCGTGTGTCATCTTCCTTGACGAAGCCGAACACCTGTTCGGAGCGCGCGAATACTCAGGGAAGGGTTCGCATGCTGAGGACCGGAAGGTGACCAGCGAATTTCTCGCGCAGCTCACTCACGAGGACCGTGAGGCTATCGTGGTTGCGGCGACGAACCGACCGGGTGATATCGACCGGGCGATCCTTCGACCGGGACGGTTGGCTGCACACTTTGAGATTGGCCTCCCGGACGAGGAAGCCCGTACCGCCATCCTCCGGACGCATTTGACCGATGTGCCGTCGTCGCTCTCGGATGCCGAGTACGCGAATCTCGCGACGCATACGGCTGGGATGACGGGAGCGGATCTCGCTGACCTCGTCGACGAGGCCCGACGGAACGCGGCTGACCGCGATGCTCGCGTTTTGACTCGCGACGACTTCCCATCGACTGAGGACCTCCAAGTAATAGCGACAGAGCTGGAACCCGAGACGGACGATCTCCCGACCGTCGACGACGGGGATAACGACGAGGACGACCCTCGAGATCGGGATGTCGCCGTCCGTTCGAAGGCAGATGATGACGGCGGGTCCGACGACTCGGCCATCGGCTACCAGTAGAAGCGCTTCTTACCCATCGGTCCTCTCCACTTCATCCCGTACTGCCCGGACCTCACAGCGTGAACGTGACATCGCGAATTCCCCTACGTTACGCTTCGTATTGTAGCCGTACTGATTGTTACGTAGGACAGCAGTGACGCACTCATTCCCCCTCGCGGTGCTGTGCATCGAGCGGTTGCGGTAGAGGGTCGACCTGTTCTCGACTGCGAGACGGCAGTCGAAGGTGGGACACCCCGCTATCGAAGTGTATTCTGCATCTACATTCACACCTCCACCCGTGTCTGGACGTTGTTTCAGTTGGTGGCGACACGCCGGTAAGGTGACGTGTTGAAGAGTGGCGGGATTCCGGGGGTATCGGCCCAAAAAACAGCGCTGACACCCAAATTTGCTGGATTTCTTTATACTACCAGAAAGCGTAGTTCAGGCCGTAGATCACATGAGCACCCTCCGAGAAGACGCGCAGTCACTCCATGAGCAGTTGGCTCCCCATCTGCCGGATGACTGCGCTGATGAGTATGACATCGACGCGCTCGCGACGCTCTTCGACTCCTACGTCAACACGTATCGAGTGCCGAGGACCCAGGCGTTCGAGAGTGTTCGAGGCCACGTTCTCAAAGAGGTGGGTATCGACACTGACGCGTTCTGGGCGGCTCAACGCGATAGTGAACGGGGAACGACCGACGATCCTCTCCCTCTTGCTGAGTGTACCACCGATAACGAGTGGGTTACCATCCGCGCGAAGGTCGTCGAACTCTGGGAACCGCAGCACGAGTCTATTCACCAGGGCGGACTTATCGGCGATGAGAGCGGACGGCTCAAGTTTACCGCGTGGGCAAAGTCGGACCCACCTGACATCGAGGAAGACACGACCTACACGTTCAAAGACGTCGTCGTTGAGGAGTACGAAGGCTCCTACTCGGTGAAAATCAACTCGCGTAGCGAGATTATCGAGCACGCGAATGATAGCGAGGAAGCCGTGACAGATGTCGGGACGATGACCACGACACACGAAGGATTCTTCGTCGCTATCCAGGGGCAGTCTGGACTCATCAAGCGGTGCTCGGCTTCCGATTGCACTCGCGTCGTCACGGGCGGTGAGTGCAGCGAACACGGCGCCGTCGACGGCGAGTTCGACCTGCGTATCAAAGCGGTCATCGACGATGGGCACACGGCCCAGGAATGCCTGTTCACTCGTGGCGTCACCGAGGAGGTCACGGGGATCAACTTGGAGGAGGCCAAGGAGCTGGCAGCCGACGCGCTGGATTTCACTATCGTCTCCGACCGTTTCACCGACCTTCTGGTCGGGCGGCGTTTTACCGTCCAAGGCCCCCTGCTTGGGCGCTATCTCCTCGTCGAGGAAGTCGAAGAGACTCCGGAGAGTGCGTTCCCGGATGGCTACGAAGAAGCAGTCGTGGAATTGCTCGCAGAACACAACTACGATGGGCCGGGGCTCACGGCTGCGTCCATCGAGGATCTCCCGCGCTCGTATGATACACACGCGGGCGACGTTGGAGGCGACTGAAACCATGGCAACAAGCGACTCTCAATCACAGCAGGGGGCAACAGTCCCAGATCGTGAGGTTGCGAAGCTCGCCTTCGCGGCCGAGGTGAACGAAGCGACATACACGTTCAAGACCTCGCAAGACGAGCGTGCCCCGGTTTACGTTGCCCTTCCCACCGGAGTGCGAGCGAACCGAGTGTGTGTCATGGGAACGGTCACGGACGTCGAGGATGTCGGAGCCGACGACCAGGAGTACCTTCGAGTGCGTGTCGTCGACCCGACTGGGACGTTCTGGGTGTACGCCGGGCAGTACCAGCATGAGGCACTCAAGAAGTTAAAGAAGATTCAGCCACCCGAGTTCCTCGCGGTCATCGGCAAGCCCCGGACGTACAAGACCGACGACGGAACGATTAATGTCTCCCTCGTACCCGAGGATGTCGGTATCGTCGACATCAGTACGCGCGATATCTGGGTATTCGA
>OBKM01000244.1_pt1 | contig 27338 bp, 28 predicted proteins | sample 1519691 | NCBI WGS metagenome assembly OBKM01 (sample SAMEA37050418, study PRJEB22526) | metagenome | biome: saline pan; feature: lake; material: water | place: Egypt | collected 2015 | depth 0.5 m
TAAGAATAACACTCTGGGGTGACGCTCTCACGTCAACTGCCTCGGGGTCAAGCCCAGAGGCTTCTTCCCGTGGATTAGTCGGACACGCCTCGGATACCATTGGTCTGGTCGCCTCGAACGGTATCAGAGGCCACGGTCGGGCCGTCCACAGGCCCCGATGCCTGCCGTCGCAACTCCCACTTCTGCACCTGTGGGAGTGTGTTGAGAGCAGGCACATTTCTATTGTCTTGTGTTCTCAACCACTTCTGCGCGACACTGATACCAGCGCCACGGTCAGCGTGGTCTTGATGATCGCACCCACAGCACTTGAACCGTTTCTTGTGACGGTTCGCCCGGTCTGTGTGGCCACAGACTGGACACTGTTGGCTGGTGTACTCCGGGTCAATATCATCTGACGGAATCCCGCACCATGCGGCCTTGTACGTGATAAAGTCGCGGGGTTTGGCGAACGGTAGTGAATGGAGTCGCCGATTCATTCGAGTCCCGTACTCAATATCATCTCTCATGTCTTTGAGGTCTTCAAAGACAATTACAGGACTGTCGAACCGCTGAATCCACTCGACCACGCGCCGTGACACCGTGTGGAGTTGGTCATGAACGAACCGTTGTTCCTTGTCGCGGAACACATCGTTGAACGCGGTCTGCCCGGCTTCTTGCATCCGCTTCCGCATCGTAGAGATGGCGTTCGTCTCGCTGCCGCTGTAAGTCGTATATTCTATCCAAGCAGAATGTAATATTATCCTACGACTCGTTGTTAGAAGCCAAAAGAATCAAGCCTTAAGATGCCATTTAAATACTCAATGAGTCGTTCTGACTTGCGTGCACGAGCACATGATTTAGATGTTACAGTTTGGGTTGGGAAAAACGGTGTCGAGGCCGTGGTAGAGGAAGCAGATCGGCAGTTGGATGATGATGACTTAGTTAAAGTAAAGTTTCTTCGTGCTGCACGTGGAGGTACCTCAACGGAGGAGTTAGCAGAGCAACTCGCTTCACAGGTTGATGCAGAACTCGTGGAAACACGTGGAAATACAGCCGTGTTCTATCGAGAATGACAATGTTTTTTGGAGTGATTAGTGATTTAATTGATACACTGGGAATAGCCTCTGATCCCGTAGTCATTATCGTCGACGCAGCAATGCCTTATGCGATTTTTATTGTTGCATTCATAGCTTTGTACTACGTTGGAAAGCAGACTGCGATTCCACTCTTCAGTAGAGCACTTCAAAAGCGCGATATTGACGAACACGCACGGAGACCTCTGTTGAAGGCTAGTCGATTTGTTGTCATGTTTGCCGCCATTGCAGTTGCATTCGGAGTGGCTGGATTTGGGAACTTTCTCACGGCGTTAGCAGCTGTCGCCGCTGCTGCAACGCTGGCAGTCGGATTTGCGATGCAGAATGTTATCCGAAATTTTGTTTCAGGACTGTTCATTTTTATAGAACGGCCATTTCGGATCAATGACTGGGTAGAGTGGGACGGTAATTCAGGGATCGTGCAGGATATTAGTTTACGCGTTACTCGGGTCAAGACGTTCGACAATGAACTGTTAACAGTTCCTAATTCAGAATTAACAGACAGTGTAATTAAAAATCCAGTTGCGAACGAAAAGCTCAGACTACGGGTTCTGTTCGGGATCGGATACGACGAAGATATTGAGCAGGCAACCGATATAATCATCGAGGAAGCAAAAGCGCATCCAGATATTATGAACGATCCGGAACCATCGGTGCGCGTGACAGAGCTAGGGGATTCACATGTCGGCTTACAGTCGCGAATCTGGATTGAAAGTCCGAACAGAGCGGATTTTGTAAAGACAAAAAGCGAATATGTACAATCGGTAAAAGAGCAATTCGATGCAGAAGGGATTAACATTCCATATCCACATCGAGAGTTGGTTGGGAGCATTACAGTTGATGAGCAAACAAACAGAGTCGGGACGAGCGATTGACCAAGAAATAACTACTGTCCTACTATTTATTTACTGGTAATAAATGGGTTTATTCTCTCTTTCCTAAAATAAAAAAGGACTCCCAGAATTGCCCAGTCATCCTTGATCGGGGAAACCCGGTTGCCTCCTCCACCCCGCTACCCATCGAGCGACAACTGTCCGGCAGTCCACTGCTCGCTTCCGCGCCTGATGGATTACCGCCGGTTAACCACGATGAGACATCCCTGCAGATGGTCACCGTGGTCCGTCGCCCCCGATAGACGAGGCTTCTATGTTGGCTCCCAGGACCCGATCAGTTCCGACCGGACGCCACTGGGTTTCGGCCCCCGCTGAAGACCTGAGTGCGGGTTTACGAGCAGGGCCTAGCTGCCCGGCCTAGTCCACTTATACATACGTGAACCATTTTTAAGGGCCTTTCGTTCTCCGGACACAAGACATAACAGCAAAAATAATTAAATGAGTAGACATGGGACTGGGAAGCACAGCAAAGAAAATCCAGGTTCTGACGGAAACAGCAGAAACACTACTTGAGCAGTTTAAAGCTGTGAAAGAACGGATTACAGGCTTAGAAGAAACCGCTGACGAAACAAACCGGCGGATTAAGGAATTAGAGCAGAAAGTGGAGTATCAGCAGGAGATACTCACTGCATTGGCTGAAAAAGAAGATATTGAGTTTCCTGAACCGCCTGAGACACAGTCCGAACAGGAATAGTGAGTACGAGTGAGATTTATGACAGATATCTGTTTACTCAGATAATCATAAATTGCATGATCATCTAGTAGGAATAGAAGTATATATATTCATACTACAAGTAGATGGCCATGTATGGTTCTTCGGCTCCCAAGCGAGGTGATTGCTGACAAGTTCATGCCGACCGTGCGCGCCATGCTGGCAGAGGAGTTGAGCGAGCATGACTATACTCAGAAAGAAATTGCAGAACGGTTGGGGATTACTCAGGCAGCTGTAAGTAATCATCTAAATGGACGAACAGATCAGGAAGAGCGAGTGTTAAATCATCCTGACGTACAGAAGACAGTGAAAGAAATTGCCGAAGGGTTTCAGGCTGACGATCTGAATCAAATAGATGCACTGGCGGAATTACTTGTATTAGTACATGACCAGCGGGCTGGAGGAGTCATCTGTGACTTACATCAGGAAGCAGTCCCAGAACTGCAGGATCATGATTGTGATCTCTGTTTGCACGAAAATACGTCATCCTCTATACTTGCAAGACGCGATACACTTCAATCAGTAGAACGATCGGCATATCGGTTGAGCTCCTGTCCACATCTCCAATCGTTTATTCCAGCAGTTGGAACCAATATCGGAACAGCACTAAAAGGAGCAACTGACATCACAGATGTTGCCGCTATACCCGGCAGAATCAAGCAGGTTGGTGGAAAAGTGCAAGTACCTGCTGAGCCAGAATTTGGTGCATCGGTCAATGTCGCAGAAGCGATTCTTGCTGCAAATTCTGTTAATTCAGATATCCGGGGAGGGCTGAACCTACGGACGGATGAGCAATTAGTAGAAGTGGCGCAAGACCGAGGAATAACCGTTCATGAATTTGAAGCAGAAAAAGAGAATCGGTCAGGAATGAGAGAGATATTTGAGCAACTTGGAGAGGTGCCAAAGGTGTGTTATCATCGTGGAAAGTTTGGCATGGAGCCAATTTTATTTATATTTGGAGAAACAGCGATGGAAGCTGCGGATTTGACGGTCACACTGACCACGGAAGCAGTTCACCGCATATCAGATTAACCTAGCTGACAGGAAGGTCTACTATGGCTATGTCATTTCTTGGTCAATTGTTGATCGAAGCTCTGTAACTTGTTCAGCAGACCGGGTAATTGTCTGTCCATCGACAGTAATCGAGAGTGTGCCAGTATCCGTCCCATGGCCAATCCGAACTACAGGCGCGATACCATCAAATTGTTCTTGCACTTGTTTTGGATCAGTTGTCTGGATAATGGCCCTGCCCGGCTGTTCATGGAACAAAGCAGGACATAGGCTAGTATTCGATAGTTCAATTTCAGCGCCTACATTAGAGTCAATCATCTCTGCGAGTGCGACGGCGAGGCCACCATGTGAAACATCATGCATTGCGACCGTGTGGTCATCCTCAGCAACCTCAGCAAGATTCGAAACTACTTCGTGAGGAGTGTCAGGCAGAGTTGGGAACTGGTCACTTCCACCAAATGATTCCAGATACTGAGATCCACCGAGAGACGGTGTTGTCTCAATTCCAAAGTCCCCAACAAGGAGAATCTCTCCGTCAGTGTCCAAGGTAATATCCGGCGTCTCGTACCCGTATTTTACTCCTGTCATTGCGATGGTTGGAGTTGGAGGGATCGGGCCTGCAGGGGAGTCATTATATAATGAAACATTGCCACCGACAACTGGGACAGAGAGTTCTTTGCATCCATCGGCCAATCCTTCGACAGTCTGAGAGAATGCATTATATATATCAGGCTTCTCAGGATTGCCACCATTTAAGCAATCAACAGCAGCAAGTGGAGTTGCTCCGAGTACTGCTAAATTCGTCGCATTCTCAATTGCAACAGCGCGTGCACCGCTGTATGGTGCAGAACTTGTCCAGTTCGGTGCGGAACCAGCGGAAAGAGCAACCGCTATTTCTTCGTCGCCAGCAGTAGCTTCATGCATTGCAAGCAGTGCAGCATCATGTCCGGGAGGAATTACTGTGCGGGTCCCGACTTCGTGATCGTACTGTCTGTAGACCCACTCCTTCGAGGCAATAGAAGGATGTCCAGTAATAATATCAAAGGCTGATTCGATATCGACATCATTCGGAAGATTTGTTTCTGGAGAAGGTGACGGCTCAGTGGGTAGATCATGTGATGGCGCTCCTTCCGCAAGGAATTCTGCAGGGACATCGACGACTGTTTCGCCGTTGAATGTACAAACATAGTTTCCATCTGCAACTTCTCCAATTACCGAGCATCCAAGGTCGTACTTTTCAACGACTTCCACAACTCTATCGACATTTTCAGGTGTAACCTCATAGCACATCCGCTCTTGAGACTCAGCAAGGAGGATTTCAAGAGCATTCATCCCTGGTTCTCGCTGGTGAACTCGCTCAAGTTGAATGTGTGCACCAAGGTCTCCTTGGGCTGCCATTTCACTGGTTGCACCACCAAGACCGGCTGCTCCGAGATCTCGAGCAGCTTCCACAAGGTCTTCATCGATTAATTGTTCGTTCGTTTCGATAAGCAGTTTTTCTGCATATGGGTCCCCAACTTGAACTGCTGGCCGATCTTCTGTTTCGGCATCCTCACTCAGATCTTCTGAGGCAAAGCTAGCACCGCCGAGCCCATCACGTCCCGTCGCATTACCAACCAAAACGAGTTTATTTCCTGATTCGTTTACTGCTGCCCGAAGCATCCGATCTTCAGAAGTGACGCCGACACAGGCAACATTGACAAGTGGATTTCCTTCATATCCTGAGTGAAAATCAACACTCCCGGCGACAGTAGGAACCCCGATTGAATTACCATAGTCTGCAATACCTTCAACAACACCCTCAAAAAGGTATTGTGAGTGTTCCTCTTCAAAGTCACCAAAGTACAAAGAATCGGCCAATGCGATTGGATAAGCACCCATTGACATGGTATCTCGGACAATACCTCCTACACCTGTTGCAGCTCCGTCGTAGGGATCAACATATGAAGGATGGTTGTGGCTTTCAATTCCCATCGTGATGTACGTCTCACTGTTGGGTAGTTCAACAACTGCTGCATCGTCTCCCGGCCCAACGACAACGTTGTCATCGTCCGAATCAAACGCAGTTAACAACGGTCGTGAGGATCGATATGCACAGTGCTCGCTCCAGAGGTTTTCAAACAGTGCCGCCTCCTCGCTTGTAGGCTCACGACCAAGTGTTTCAGTAATTAACTCCCGGTCTGGAACAGAGAGGCTCATTCAAATAGGTGTTACCCGAGATGCAATAAATGGCTTTCTAAGAGAATACTTACAAGCCTAGCAAGGCAGAAACTAACCTCTTCGGAAGTGGAAAGGTGTCAATCAGAGGGATTGCGCAGGTTCAGCCGTTGACGTAGCTCTAAAGCAGTACCATGATCCGCAAGCGGTGGGTCGGCCATGCCCTGACATACTTGGTGGTGACGGGAGAATGGAGTCTGTCCACGGGTATAATCTCGTTCGAAGCCAGCCTCATGATCAAAAACCGTCACAATCCGTGATCCGGTATCACCTAACTTGAATGGTTCTACGTAGGCTGACCGACAGCTGTATCCTCGCCCTACCGCGCTACTCAGTCGCTCCACTCACTGCGTGGCTCCTTGAGAACAGGAACGTAGCCTGTAAAAGTTAGTCAATAAGTTATATGCTGTCTGTATCAAGAGACTTTTTTAACCAGCAGTTGAAGGAATTACTGTGCTGTCGGTCGAGTTGCATGCACATTCCGAAGCTTCGCATGATGGGCGTGATCCTGTTGAATCGCTTGTCGAGCAAGCTGACAGAGTTGGATTGGATGGTCTTGCGGTGACGGATCACGATACAATAGACGCATCTCTTCAAGCAGCAAAACTGGCTGAAAAAAAGGGAATGGTTGGGATTCCTGGTATTGAGATTAGCACAAAGGTTGGTCATGTCCTTGGGTTAGGGATAACTGATCGAGTCAAGCCGGGACTCTCTTTTCAAGAGACACTTAGACAAATACATAGCCAAGACGGTATTGCGGTGCTTCCTCATCCGTTTCAAGAATACCGACACGGAGTAGGGGCACATATATCAAAAGAGGAAATGGCTATGGCAGATGCAATTGAAATATATAACTCACGAACACTGTTTGGGATACGGAACTTAGAGGCAAAATGGTACGCTGAAGCATATGGCCTTCCGATGACAGCAGGAAGCGATGCACACATAGCCAAGATGGTCGGACAAGCCAAGACAATTGTGAACACAACTGATCGGTCGGTTGAAGGAATCGTCAACGCAATCAAAGATGGAAAAACAGAGATTGATGCCCGCCGGACACCATGGCATATTAGTTTTCGACAGGCTGCAGGCGGCATCAGACGACGGGTTAAGCGGCGTGTTAAAAAACTTCGAAGATGACAATAAACGGAATATCACAGGATGAAGCTCGCCGTGCGATAGAAGGACAAAATCCATTTCCAGGAACACGAGGATTTGCTGGGGAGATTGATGGAGCCCTCATTCGAGATGTGCTCGGAAGGGAGTTGATATACATTGAAACAGAACCAAAACAAGGAGTCGGTCGGAAATGGGCATTTGATCCGGGTCAACTACAAGAGCCAGAACTCGTTCCAGCGGGATACAGATATTCGCTTACAGAAGAGGAACAGGAGCAGATTTGGAATCTTCCAAATCCAGATCCAGTCACAGAAAGAAAGACCGCACTTGCGCAACTCAGTACTGCAATAGAGACGGCCATTGCGGACGTTGACCCTACCATTCCAGTTGCTTTCTCAGGAGGGGTTGATTCAGCATATCTAGCGGCAGCAACCGAAGGGCCACTGTATGTGTGTGGATTTGAGGGAAGTAAAGATATAATTGCTGCTAAGAAGGCAGCAGCGACACTAAACCGAAATCTGAAGATAATTGAATTAACTCACGAACAGCTTAGAGACGCAACGGTGGAAGTAGTTAATGCAATTGGTCGAACAAATACAATGGATGTGACTATTGCATTGCCATTGTACTTGACAGCTAAGCAAGTTGCAGATGACGGCTTCGACCAGTTGCTGCTGGGACAAGGAGCCGATGAATTATTTGGTGGATATGCAAAAGTGGCAAACGCAAGTAATGATCCCAGAGTTTCGGCAACAACGATTAGAGAAGCTAGAAATGAGGTTTTGAAAACGATCCCAGATCAAATGGAACGAGACATGCGTGCGATAAAAAACGCTTCAGTGACGCCGATTTGTCCATACTTAGACGACAGGGTGGTATCTGCTGCGCTCGAGTTACCGGAGGAGCTGCTGATTGCTGATGATCAGCGAAAGGTTGGGTTACGACAAATTGCAGAGACAAAGCTTCCTGAAGAGGTAGCCTATAGAGACAAAAAAGCACTTCAGTACGGAAGTTATGTGTCACGAGAACTAGATCGTTTGGCTCGACAGGAGGGATATAAACGACGAATCGACAACCATGTTGAGAAATATATCCGACATCTGATTTCTAAAGAGAATTAACTAATGCAGCAAGCACGGTCTAAAGGGAGCACCTCGGCGCAATTTGTTATTGACTACTGAGAAATATAGAGAAACGATGTAAAGTGTGGCCATAATATAAGAAAATTTTATTTCTGTACTGGTCGAATACGGAACCTTCTTGCAAACGCTGTCGCAAGGCTATATATGCCAAATCTGATGGATACGTATCTTGAAAATCGGTTTCATGTTCAACCAAGTGATACAAACAATAATGGAACCGTACACGGTGGAACGGTGATGAAGTGGCTGGATGAAGTTGGTGCAATGTCAGCAATGCGGGTAGCAGGCGGAACAGTTGTAACAGCACAGATGGGCCCGATTAGCTTTGAATGTCCTGTTCCACTTGGAGGTATCGTGCTAATACGATCATATGCTTATCAGACTGGGAACACGAGTATCGACGTATGGTTTGAAGCCTATCGTGAGCACATTGAGTCCGGTGAAACAGAACACATCACGTCTGCAAAAGCAACATATGTAGCGATTGACGAAGACGGGGCACCAGTATCTGTGCCGGATATAGCAATTGAATCAGATGAAGAAAAACAACTTCACGAACAAACTAATAAAAATCTTTAGATTATTCTGAGAACATGTCGCTCAGCTGCTCTCTCCAAGCACGGAATTCATCCAGCTGTTCCTGTTGTTGATCAATTGTTTCTGTGAGATTATCTACTTGGGTTGCAAGTTCATCAACTTCCTGTGCATCTGGTAAGTCATCCGATTCGAATTCTGCCTCAAGACGATTCACATCTGCAGCAAGTGAATCAAGCCGAGTATTAACGTCACGTTCTGATAGTTTCGTTTCAATTTCGTCAAGACGACGGTCAAGACGGTTAACTTCTTTAGCTAGCTCTGAGGTATTTTTCTCTAAGTCTGCGAGAGTGTCATCTCTTGCTGCATCAACCAATTTTTCCAGAGCAGATTCGTATGCAGCAATATTCTCGACTCTCTTTTGTAAGTGATCGATTTTCGCATTAACAGACCGACTTACCTCAAGCCCCAGTGCCTCACGAAGTTGTTCAATTTCATCCTCGTCTACCTCTCCAGATTGGATCTCATCTGTAATATCAGACACAAGGGTACTAGATGATGAGGTATCAGCTTCAGCAGACGGGTTGGATGAACTGGCATGCTGTGCAACATCTGGTGAACCAGACTGAGATTGGCTTGTGCCTCCTGGTATTGTAGTAGACGATTGTTCTACGGCAGATTCTCCTGGACCTGTCGTAGAAAGCATGTCTTTGACCGATTGAGATTGTTCAATTGGCGCAATGTCCTCAATAGAGGTGATTGCCTCCTGTGCAGGGGCTTCAATGTCAGATTTATTTTCGGATACAGTAAGCTCAGGAGTTCCCATAAACGGAGAAGCTTCATCAGGGTCATCAATACGAATTCCATAGACAGTTTCAACTGTCTCTCCTGGAGAAATTGTACGCTCATAAACAATTTGGCCATCCTGGTAAGCAGTCCACCGGTCTTTATCGTACTTTGGATGAAACCCGATGTCGTCCATCGAAAAGGATGGAGGGAGGGTGTCGGTTACCTGAATATTACGGGCTGTATCGTGTTCCGAGGTAATTCGAAGTCGAATAACAGGGACAGCAAGCTCATCAGCGCTAAATGATTTTGTAACTTGAATGTTATCTTCTTCAAGGATAATCTCGTCGTCTAGTGTATACGTACTCATATTGTCTGTTTGTAATATACCTGAAAAGATAAAGGTTGTACCGCGAAACTGTGAATATATTCGTGATACCTTTATCTCCTATTAGTCCAACAGGACCGCCCTCAAGGACTAGAGTTCGATAGTGTCACCAATTCGTGCGATATCCAGTGATCGTGGATATTTAAAAGAACTAGCATGCTCGTGTAGCGCAGTTGGATCTGCGGTTAATCCGCGCCACATATCCCAGTGACTTGGTAGTAATCGATCAAGTTGTAGTTGATTTGCTGCCTTGATAACTTCATTCTCGTCATTATACCATTTGGTTTCTTTTGGCTCTCTGGTTTGCTTGTCCAATATCATTCCTCGCGATCCGAATGCAAGCATTCCAAGATCAATATCGTATTTTTCGCCAATTTCAGTAAAGTACTCACTGGGACGAGCATCGCCACCATGGAAAAATGTGCCGGACTCATGTTCTATAACATATCCAACTGGATCGGTCGCGTCAGGATCGTGAGCCCGTTCAATATGGATCGTGAACTCACCGACGGTAATAGTGTCTCCTGACTCAACCAAACCAAATTGTTCTTCGGTCAATTCCCCGTGTTCGAGCCAACTTTCTTCATCTGTTACATCAAGCGACGCTGGAGGAGCATACATTTTTGCATTAGTTTCCTCCATAATTGGGACCTTCGTCTCACGATGGACGTGGTCTGAGTGTTCATGAGTAGCAAGGATTGCGTCAGCATCAACAACATCCTCTGGGTTAAATGGAACGGGGATCATTCGTACAGTTCGGGGGGGATCTCCTGTCCCAAGATAAGGATCAATAAAAAGCGTAGTGCCGTTTGAGCCCTTGAGTACAGCACCGTTACAGCCAAGATACCAGATAGTAGTTGTTGATGGTGTTGCCTCAGCAATTGCATTTGGGAGCCAGTCTCCCCAGTCACTTGTCGGCATATTAGTAGTTGAGTAGCGTCGTCGTATAGATTCCACGCTTCGATGCAGCAAACCGAGGGAAACAACCGTAGGCACGGTGGGTCGAGGATTTTGTAGTTCCCTCAACCGTTGGTTTCGGGAAGGTAGCTTGGAGGTGACTCATGACTGAACGACAACCTGTTTCCAGAAATTTATATGTGAGTATTACTGATGACAGATAACATGGGCAAAACCATTACAGAAAAAATCCTGTCGGATCACCTTGTTGAGGGAACGTTGGAACCAGGAGAAGAGATTGGGATTGAGATCGATCAGGTACTGACACAGGACACGACTGGAACGATGGTCTGGTTGCAGTTCGAAGCGATGGATATTGATGAGGTACAGACAGAACTTGCAGCACAGTATTGTGACCACCAGACTTACCAGTTCGATTTCCGGAATACAGATGATCACCGATTTCTGCGATCTGCAGCCGGAAAGTTCGGCGCTTACTTTTCACGCCCAGGAAACGGAATCTGCCACCAGGTTCACAAAGAAAACTTTGCCGCCCCAGGAAAGACGCTACTCGGTAGTGACTCACACACACCAACTCCCGGTGGGCTCGGAGAGTTAGCAATCGGAGCCGGAGGTATTGATGTTGCCGTTGCAATGGGAGGTGCCCCATATTATATTGAGATGCCAGAAGTAGTCAATGTTCGACTTGAGGGAGAACTTCCAGAATGGGGAACAGCTAAGGATATAATTCTTGAGTTGCTTCGTCGGCTGTCCGTCAAAGGAGGAGTTGGAAAAGTACTTGAATATACAGGACCCGGAGTGGAGTCACTGACTGTTCCAGAGCGGACAACGATCACCAACATGGGTACCGAGTTGGGAGCAACGACATCAATCTTCCCAACTGATGAAAAGACAGAAGAATTCCTCTCTCTGTTAGGTCGAGAAGACGACTATACTGAACTTCAGCCAGATGAGGATGCTGAGTATCACGAGGAAATTGTTGTTGATTTATGTGAGATCGAACCACTGATTGCGGCACCGTCGATGCCTGACAATGTTGTTCCAGTCGAAGAAGTAGCTGGAAAGGATGTCGAACAAGTAATTGTTGGGTCTTGTACAAACGGGGCATACGAGGACGTACTTCCGGCCGCGAAAATGCTTGAAGGTAACACGGTGAATGAGACGACTGAAATGGTAGTTGCACCTGGCTCCAAACAGGCAAGCAAGATGCTTGCGAAAGAGGGATGGGTTGCAAAAATGATGGCTGCGGGAGTAAACTTCTCAGAATCGACCTGCGGCCCATGCATTGGTATTGGACACGTCCCAGCCTCAGACTCGGTGAGCCTGCGTACATTTAATAGGAACTTCGAAGGGCGGTCCGGAATTGAAGAAGACAACGTCTACCTTTGCTCACCTGAGGTTGCTACGGCGGCCGCAATTGCCGGCGAGATTGTTGATCCACGGGATTTAGCCGAGGAGTCTGATTCCGTTGAGGCACCAGGTATTGAATTGGCAGATAAGTACAGTACAGCCGGTGCTGAAGGCGATACAGATATTATTACACCGAATAAAGCCCCAGATGATGAATTAGTGAAAGGTCCGAACATTGGAGATGTCCCTCTTCGTGACTCTCTTGAGTCAACCATGAAGGGTCCAAATCTGCTGAAGATGGAAGACAATATTACAACGGACCACATTATCCCGGCGACGCAGGATATCCTAATGTACCGGTCGAACATCGACAAACTGTCAGAGTACACACTTTCCCGTGTAGATGAGAATTTCGCAGAACGTGCGGAAAATGCTGAAGGTGGATTCCTTGTCGCTGGTGAAAATTATGGACAAGGTTCGTCTCGTGAGCATGCTGCGATGTGTCCAATGTACTTGGGAGTACAAGGAGTTCTTGCACAGAGTTTCGCTCGCATTCACCGAGCAAACCTCTTTAATTTTGGCCTGCTTCCGCTGGTTATTGATGAAGAGACTTACGAGCGAATTAATCAAGGTGACACGATTGAAGTTGTTGATGACGTTCGGAAGGGCGTCTTAAATGGGAAAGAAGAATTTACCGTACGGGTTAATGATGAGTGGGAAGCGACTGCTATTCTTGATGCATCACAGCGTGAACGTGACATGCTAGCTGCTGGTGGAAAGTTAGCTTGGACGAAACAACAAGCAACAGGATCAGAATCAGTCGCAGACGACTAAGAAGAGATTGTTTCGTTGAGGTATTTCAACACACTACCGATAGACAAAACAAGCAAACAGCCTTATACATGTTTGTGTGACAGATTCAGAAGAGACGTTAGAAGAAGGCATCACAATCAGAGACGTAACAAGAGCAGATCTTCCACAAATTGAACGCATTGAGCAGCAGGCGTTCCCAAATCCATGGCCACGAACGTCATTTGAACGTTACCTGGATGCTGACAGTTTCCTTGTTGCCGAGTCTGAAGATGGAACTGTCTGTGGATATGTCCTTGCTGACGCAACCATTGCAAACAATATTAATATAGGTCATATCAAGAATATTGCTGTCGCAGTTCAATACCGGGGAAATGGAATCGGAACACGGTTGTTACAGCATGCAATTGCTACCTTAGCAATCACAGGAGTAACGATAGTGATGCTTGAAGTGAGGAAAACAAATCATAACGCACGAAAGCTCTACGAACGAGTTGGGTTTTCTGCTGTCGAAGTTCGCTCAAACTATTATCAAGATGGATCTGATGCAATTGTTATGTCAATGCCAGTTACGGATCACACAAGGCCGCAGCGAAAAACATGATAATTCATAATCTGTATGTGCCTGACAACCGAAGGTACAGACATGCATACAGTCGGGGTTATCGCACCAGAGACACCAGAAGAAGTCAGTGACATCTATCAAGAGTTGTCAATGCCATCGGAAGTTGTGGTCAAAGAGGTAGCACGGGCCATTGCACTTGACCCGGAGGAATATGATCAACGAGTTTCAGGAGAGGTTATTGAGACTGCTCGTGATGCGATGTTTGCATCATTGTTGACTGTTTCTGTCGGGACAAAAGCTGAATATGAAGACTGGAAAGCAGGTTTTGATGGTGATATCAGAGAGATTGGCAACGAGAACGTTGATAATGTAGTCTGGCATGTATTTGGTCAACAAGCGATCGCTGCTACATATCAGGCACAGCAGAATGCTGCAATTGCTACACTTCAGCGACAGGCCTTCGGGGAGATATACAGTAAAATCGTGAGGTCCTGAATAATTCGCGTTCCCGTTCCGCAACCGAAACGCCCAGAAGCAAGTCAAGCATATTGATTGACATGGATACAGATTCGTGGGCGGAGATTGACTCGGCTGTTGAATACAAGACCGGATGGTATACTGGAGGATATGATAAAGTAAGGCAACCAGACGGAAGTACCAAAAAATATTATTGGGCATCGCTTCCGCCAGCGGTCGTTATTGTTGCAGTGACCCCAGAAAATGAAGTAGTGTTTGTCGAACAGTATAGACCAACAATAAAAGAACAACAAGACGAATTACCAGCTGGAATTGTAGATGAACACTCAGGTGCTTCCGACGATCAAGTTCGCAAACAGGATTATATTGCCGCCGCAAAGCGAGAACTTCGCGAAGAAACAGGATATATTCCCGGAAAAACGGAATTAATTCAGGACTACGCAGTTGCAACTGGGGTTTTGCGGCATAGAAGGGGAATTGTGTTCGCAGATCAACTTGAGTCTGGAACGCCTGAACGAGATACCAACGAGTTTCTTTCTGTGAAAACAGTTCCAGCAGAGAAGGCGGTGGATGTTGCTAGAGAGCCACCGACAAATGATGCTACGATTAACGGGCTACTGTTAGCCAAAGAAGAAGGACTGCTTTCAAGATAAGGTCATAGTGAATACACCAACATCATAGAATCAGATCAGATTATCGTAGTTGCAACTCACATAGCACATATTACAAAGGGGAATCAGAAATAGGAAAGAGCTTTTACACTACATTGAACCCCCGATCGCGGAGAAATTCTTCGACCCCCTCAAGGTGGTCACCTTGCAGTTCGACAGCCCCATCTTCAACGGTTCCACCACAGGCAAACTGACTTTTCAGATCAGATGATAGACTGTCTAAGTCGACATCATTTGGGTCGAATCCTTCGATTATCGTTACCTCCTTACCGTAACGGCGCTCGTCGATGCGGACTTCGATTTCTTGGGAGTCTTTTGCAACGTCTTCACAGACACAAAGCTCCTCAGGGAGCCCGCACGTCGAGCAGACATCCGACATTTCACACTACACTATGTAATGCATGATATTAAATACTGTCGACAGCACTAGATGTGAAATCGATTTATACTGTCCAAAATCGGGCTCATCAACAAAGACCACCAAGAGAAATGATGATAATGAGACACAATTCGCATTCGATGTGCTCCTTATGTATGGTTGTCGTTGATGGACTGATGATAAAAAGCAACAGAAGAGTACAAGAGTGCAAATCAATTATTGATTGGTAACTATGCAGTTTTGCGATGAATGTGGCTCAATGATGAAAAGCCAAGATGGGAAAATGGTCTGTTCAGGCTGTGGTGCAACAGCACAAAAGGATGAGGAACGGGCAGCTGAATTTGTGAGTACTGAAACACAGACTGATGATGATGTTATCGAAACTGAAGAAGGAATGAGCTTTGAAGGTAAGCCTACTGCGAATGATGTCATCTGTGAGAGTTGCGGGCATACTGAAGCATGGTATACAATCAAACAGACAGCGTCTGCAGACGAGCCCCCGACACGATTTTTTAAATGCAAAGAATGTGGGTATCGCTGGAGAGAGTATAATTAGATATACTGAGTTAGAATCGGAGGATTTAGCATTAAGGAGATAAGGTGACCGATATGCAACTTCATAATCGGACAGTTCGGCAAGATGTCCGCGAACTGGGTGCTCTTTTAGGGGATATTCTCAAAGAACAAACGTCGAGACGGGATTTTGAGACTGTAGAAGACCTGCGGACAACTGCAATCGCGTACCGAGACGGGGAGATTGAAAATCAGCGTGAGCTGCATGAAATCTTAAACACGCTCTCACCTGAGGAAGAAAGTATTGTCGCCCGAGCTTTCACCTCATACTTTGAGTTGATTAATCTAGCCGAAGAGCGAGAACGAGTTCGGCGGATTCGAGAGGGATCTCATGATGGGACGTTACAGGGAACGCCAGAAGAGATGGTTAATAAGCTCACAGAGGCAGATTTGACAGCTGAGCAAGCAGAGTCGCTGCTTGAAGACATCTGTATTGAGCCAACATTTACCGGTCATCCAACAGAAGCCCGGCGAAAGACCGTTAAAACAAAGCTCAGGTCAATTGGAAATCACATAGAAACCCTTGATGAGCGACGACTGACAGACAAAGAACAGGGCCACGTTGAGCGTGATATCAATGCAGAAGTAACATCATTATGGCAGACCCCCCACGTCCGCACACGACAACCAGAACCAGAAGACGAAGCGCGAAACATTCAGTGGTATCTACATAACCCGATATACGAGACGATCGGCGAAATCTACGACGAATTAGAAGATGCCATGGCAGACGCGTATGGAGAAGAGATTACAGTGCCAAGCCTCATTCGGTTCCGATCAATGGCCGGTGGAAATCGAGACGGTAATCCATACATGACACCGGAAGTGACGGAATCAACACTTGATCGGCATCAACAACTAATTCTTGATCGATATCGAAAAGATCTGAAAGAGCTACTCGGGGTGCTCAGCCAGGATGGTACTCGCATTACTGCGGGCGAAAAGTTTGAAAAAGCACTATCTGCTGACAGGGAATTGCTTCCAGGAGTTGCAGATGATGCTAAAGACCGGTATCCAGGGGAACCATATCGACAAAAGCTTGTATTGATGCGTGAGCGATTGAACCGAGTAAATGACGTTCGACCAGGAGGATATCAGGGCGTAGAGGAGTTCAAAGAAGATTTAGACACAATCGCTGAAAGTCTAGAACAGAACGGGGCACAGAGTGTCGTCGAAGGACATGTTAATCCGCTTCGTAGATGTGCAGAAACATTTGGGTTTTCCCTTGCAAGTGTTGACTTGCGAGATCATGCTTCCCGGCATACGGAGGCGGTAAGTGCTCTTCTAGAACGAGAAGGAATTGACTATGCTGATTTGTCAGAGCCTGACCGGATTGAGACATTGACAGACGCAATTCTGCAGGAAGACGCAATCGTTGACTTAGAAAAGACAGAAGATATTCCAGACGAGATTAGCGATGTGTGTGCCCGGTTTGTCTGTCTTGCTGACTGGCACCGTCAGTTTGGTGTCGAATCGATTCGAGCGTATTGTATTTCAATGGTTGATCGGGCATCGCATGTTCTTGAGGTATTATTCCTCGCTGACCAAGCAGACGTTGTTGAGTTACCAGGGCACTCTGGAATCGACATCGTTCCAATTATTGAAACGAAAGAGGCAATGGAAGGTGCTGATGAGATCCTTGAAACCTTGTTAGATAATGACGCGTACAGCCAAGCAATCGAAGCAAGAGACAACGTTCAAGAAGTGAGTCTTGGGCATGCAGATGCTAATCAGCAGAACGGGTTCCTGACAGCTAACTGGTTGATTCATCAGACGCAGCGAAACCTCTACTCTTGCTGTGACACGCATGACGTTACCCTTCGGATGTTCCACGGCCGAGGAGGGCCAATTTCACGAGGAGGAGGTCCAATGAATGCTGCATTACGATCATTGCCAATTGAAACAATAACCGGACAGGTTCGGTTTACAGAAGGTGGAGAATCTATCGCAGAAAAGTACGGAAACCGTCGTATTGCCGAGCGGAATATCGAGCAAATGATCAACGCGCAGGTTCGGGCAAGAAAACAATCCCACCATGAAGAAACAAGGCCACCAAAACAGGAGTGGCTTGAGGCCATGGAAGTAATGTCATCGGCCGCAAGAGATGCGTATCGGGAACTAGTTGAAGCAGATGGATTTGTCGAATTCTTTGAGGAAGCAACGCCAATCTCGGTAATTGAAGAATTAGATCTCGGGTCACGATCATACTGGGAGATTGGAGAACGATCCGTCGAAGAAATTGGGGGGGTACCATGGAACTTTGCTTGGACACAGTCACGATACCTGTTACCGAACTGGTATGCACTAGCATCTGGGATCGATGCATATCTTTCAGAAGGTGGCGAGATGAATGTGCTCAAAGAGATGTACGAAAAATGGCCATTCTTCAAAACAACCCTGGACTACGCTTTCCTTGCCTTAGGACGAGCCGATATGGAAATCGCCACTGAATATGCACAAAATGCGCATCCAGAGTATCGAGAAAAATTTGTTCCGATTCTTGAGGAAGAATATGATCGGGCTGTCGAGCTGAGTAAGGAAATTACTGAACGAGCCCATCCAATTGATAGAGACTGGCTACGAGAGTCATTGCATCGACGAAATCCGTATATTAAGCCATTACATCTTCTACAGGCCCATTTACTGTCTCAGACACATCGGACAGCGACCGAGGAGCGAACACTTCGATTAACAATTAAAGGAATCGCTGCAGGGTTGAAAAATACTGGATGAGTTATTTGATTCGTTGTCCAGTGTAAGTTTGGTTGTCAACTTTATTGAATGCGTATTGGATTTTTTCAGGTGGCCCTCGATCCATGCCCCGGTCAATTAACCTAACTTGGCGATCAGGAAGATCAGCTTTATCGAACGTTTGCAATCCTGTCTTATATTTGGAAGGCGATAAGGGAGCATCAGTAGAAAGAACCACCTCGTTAAGCTGACGAGTTTCACCCGTATAGTAAAATCCGGCACGATACATTGCTTCATACGCGATGGGATTGTTGACAGCGATGCGGACTAAAGAATATGATTGTCCTATAATCTGATCCTGAACAAAGAGGGCAAGCTTTGGGCCCAAGCGTCTTCCACGAGTTGATTCAGAGACAGTGATATAACGAATACGAGCAGCGTTCTGAACACCACGATCATCATTAAATGCTACAGCGCCCTTAATTGGGTGAGATCCAGGTTGTGACGACCGAACAATTGCTTTGCCAGTACCGGGAAGAATAAACTTTCCAGCATAAGCAAACCTCTCATGCGAGATATCTATTGTGGGTCCATCGTCAGGCCATCCAAGAAACTCATACCGGAAGTCCATGCACGAGAAAACGCCTAACTAAACATAAATACTCGTATAATTCATTTGTGAACGAGAATCTATGTCACGTAGATGGGGACCAGTCAGTAACAAGTGATAGAAACTGTGAAAGAATTCGACCGGTTGCCCCCCAGATTGTATATCCGTTAACATAAAAATAGTGAACGGTACTGTTACCATAATCAGGGTGGTACTTCCGTTCAAGTTCGTGGTTAGTATTATCAAGGAGTTTATCTAGCGGAAGTACAGCAACGTCAGCGACCTCCCGGTCATTCGGAGTATATTCGAGATCAGGTGCTTCAGCGACAAATGGTGAGACAACATAATCGGTTACAGTTCGGATATCATCCAGTCGGCCAACAGTAGAGGCCTCATTCGGTGGCAATGCAATTTCTTCATTTGCCTCTCTGTATGCAGTCTCCTCCAAGCCAGCATCGAACGGTTCGTAGCCTCCACCGGGAAACCCCATCTGTCCGGGATGCCGCTCAAGTTCATCTGATCGCTTGATAAAAAGTAGATGTGGGGCTGAATCACGATAAATGACTGGGATTAGTACCGCAGCAGACCGTCCGGGAGAGTCGATACGGCGCGGGGTGTACGACCGAATTGGGTCAATATCAATTGTATTAATCATAGCAGTCTCCGTGCAATTCATTCAATGTGTAGCTTGAACAGCCAGCTTTCGCGGTCAAACCAGTAGTTGCTAGTAGGCCGTGCCGATAGTATTTTGCGGTTTATCCCTTACCACTGACACTTGTTATATCCTCCATCTAAATCCCGAAGTAGAGTGTTAACGTAACTATAACTGTAATTCCTCATCAGAGATACTCCAACAGAAGGTTATAATAAAATATATGACCGCTTTGACCTCTTCCCACCCATTCAGGAGTGGGTTTTCACCTCACAATTTCTATAATTGATCAACTTGAGGTCTTGACACATCTCGGTCAGCAGGTTCACCTTCGATATCGTATGGATATTCTCCGGTGACACAACCGAAACAGAGATCCGTATCTGCCTTATTGAGCGTTTCAGCTACTGCATCAGCTGAGATGTATGCTAAAGAATCAGCACCAATCTTCTCACGGACCTCCTCGACGGACTTACCTGCGGCAATAAGTTCATCACGACTGGCCATGTCTATACCGAGATAGCATGGTGCTCGAATCGCTGGTGACCCAATGCGAACATGTACAGAATCCGCTCCGGCGTCGTTAATGATATCAATAAGTTGTGTCGACGTCGTTCCACGAACAATCGAATCGTCAATGAGTGTCACCGATTTCCCCTCGACTGTGCTTTTGATCGGATTTAGTTTAAGTCGGACAGCACGCTCTCTCTGGTCTTGAGTCGGCATAATAAATGTTCGGCCAACGTATCTGTTTTTCATCAGACCCTCAGCAAATTCAACATCTTTACCTTCATCTTGTGCTGCCTCAGCATAACCGCTTGCAAATGCTCGACCGGAGTCTGGCACAGGGATTACAACGTCAGTATCAACACCCTCCTGTTCCCACAAGGCCCTTCCAAGCTGTCGGCGGGCTTCATAGACCAATTGATCATCAATTACTGAATCAGGACGAGCAAAGTAGACATGTTCAAAGAAACAGTGAGCATGCGTGTCTTTTGTTACCAGCTGATATGAATCAAATCCGTCTCCTTCATCCTCAAGTACGATCATTTCGCCTGGACGAACATCGCGAACCAGTTCGCCATCAAGCGTATCAATTGCAGCTGATTCTGAAGCAAGTATATAACCGTCATCAACCTGACCAATTACAAGTGGTCGATTGCCGCGGGGATCCCGGACACCAATGACCGTATCATCATGCATTATTGTCAACGAGTAAGATCCATGAATGCGCTGTACAGTATGCTTAACAGCGCGAACCAAGTCTTCTTCTAAGAGATTGCGAGCAAGGTCATGAGCAATGACCTCGGTATCTCCGTTGCTCGTGAATGCATGTCCAAGTTCTGCCAACTCATCTCTGATCTCATCGGCATTTACAAGATTGCCATTATGAGAAAGCGCTAACGATCCACTCTTAAACGAAACAGAAAACGGTTGCGCACAGCATGCCCCAAGGCCGCCCGATGTCGGGTATCGGACATGACCAATCCCATTAGTGCCATTCAATGACTCGATGTCATCAGGATCAAACACTTCACCGACGAGGCCCACATCAACGTGGTCATACTGCTGAAAGCCATCGTGAGTCGCAATACCTGCGGATTCCTGTCCACGATGTTGCAGAGCGTACAATGCGTAATATAGCGGTCGAGCAGCGTCCTGTTCCGCAAGAGAGACGCCTACGACACCGCATTTTTCGTGCATAGCCTACTCGCCAGATTTTGACTCCCACTCGTAGTCGCGTCGCTTACTCGACTTACCGAAGCCACAAGAGGAGCATCGGTCTTTTTTAACGTGGTATGATTTTTCACCACAGCGACGACATTTGACATGGATGTTCTTGTTTTTCTTTCCTTGTCCCGAAGTTCCCTTCGTCATAGTGTAATAGATACGAAGGAGTCCCGGCGTATAATCGTTATGTCTTCGATGGCAAATCTTCAATGAGAAAGTGTAGAATAGAATATATTATCATAATTGTTCAAAACATTATTCAAAAGTGATTGTAATCGTTTGGCAGACAAACAATATAAGAGATACTCACCAAGCAGTCTCGATGCTGAGCTAATTAAGAACAGATTGTAGAACACGGAAGATTTTATCACGGATGGCAGCGGGCACGTGTCTTGTGAGAATCCCAACCGAAGCGGTAGTACCAACGGGATACCGAGGATTAGGATTGTCAACAGTGGCGGCCTGATAGATCGTTTGGGCAACGTTCTCGGGAGGAATGGCTTTTCCCCAACCGTCTAGCGATTCAAACTTGGACAAGGCTTGATAAAACCAGTCATAGGCACCAGTCTGCTCAAGAACATCGAGCTCTTCCGTAATTCGCTGTGGGAATCGGGTGTCAACAAGGCCAGGTTCCACAACCACAACATCAATGCCATAAGGTTCAACCTCAGGCCGAAGGGCATCACTTAGCGTTTCTAATGCATGTTTGGACGCACAATACGTACCTGCACTTGGTAATGCGACGCGTCCAGCAACAGACGAAATATTGATGATTGTTCCACTGCCCTGTTCTCGCATGTGTGGAAGGACAGCCCGGGTCAGACGATGAGGTCCGTACACGTTGACGTCAAACTGTTCATGGAGGGATGTAGTTGGTACTTCTTCAACGGGGCCAAACTGTCCATAACCGGCATTGTTGACTAAACAGTTAATTTGACCATTATCGGTAAGCACCTGTGAAATAACATTCTCTATCTCGTCGGGATCTGTAACATCAAGTTGATATGCATCACACCCACTCTCTTTGAGTTGCTGTATATCATTAACTATACGGGCAGTTGCACAAACATGCCATCCTCGATCATTGAACCATTTCGCAGTTTCTTGACCAATCCCAGAGGAACATCCGGTAATAAGTACAGTCTTATTAGGAGCAGAGGACGACGCAGTATCGGATTTAGACGACATACATAACACTCAGAGCAGAAGAATAAAAGGCACGTGAACTTGGTTATTCAACGGTTAATGCATAACGTCAACAACCTCGGGGTCAAGCCCTGAGGCACGCTGCCTGCTTTTTGTGTGAATCTTGATTCTAATGTATTCGCAGTTATGCTATTATATCTGATCTAACATGCATCCATGAGAAATGAAGTAGTTTTTTCTGAGTAAGGCCCGGAACTGCGGGTAATGCGATCATTGGTATCTGTTTATTTGAAGGGTATTGCGATGGGAGCAGCAGACAGTTTGCCAGGTGTGTCTGGTGGAACGATTGCCCTCATCGTCGGCATCTATGATCGCTTGGTACAAGCGATTTCATCGCTGAGGCCAGATCCTCTTCGCCATATACTATCGCTTCACAGAGCTAAGTCTAGGTCCGCATTCATTGCGGAGATACGAGGAATGGAAGTTCCCTTCTTATTGGCACTGGGAGCAGGGATTGCAACAGCGTTCATATTTGCAGCAGAGATTCTAACGGCTGCATTTGCTCACTATGAGGTACAACTGTATGCCTTCTTTGTTGGATTAATTGCAGCTTCAGCAGTGTTAATCGGGAAAGAATTGTATTGGACACCTCAACGGTTGCTAGCAGGTGGGGTGAGTATCGGTGTTGTCGTGTTAATATCAGTAGTCACAGTTACTGCGGCGTCACCTGCTTTGTGGCTCGTTTTTCTCTCGGGAACGGTTGCCGTTAGCGCGATGGTTCTCCCTGGGATATCTGGGGCGCTGCTATTGATAATCCTTGGACAGTATGAATATCTACTCGGGGAATTACAGGCTTTTCTACAGGGGATTCGTACGCTGGCAGCCAATGATGTAGCAGAACACGGCGTCGTCGTTGTAACATTTTGCATCGGCGCTCTTATTGGGCTGTTTACTGTGGCGCACCTTGTTGACCGAGCATTAACCCGGGATCGGTATATGACGCTTGCAGTACTCGTTGGGCTTATGATTGGCGGGATATATACTCCGCTGTCAGTTACGATAACCGGAATTGACTCCGGAGGAATAGCGATTCAGGTACTAGTTGCCGCTGGAATTGGGGTTGGAACAATTGTAGCATTTGATCGGACGACAGGAGATGTTTCATATACTGAAGCAAATTGATGCTTCAATTTATTATCTGAGCTATTCTGTCCTAATCGCTTCGGATACCACTCATTGAGGACAAGAGTATGGTCTTTGACCTCTTCCGCACGGCTAAAGCCGGTGGGCGTTTGCCTCGATACCGCTGTAAGGAACGAAGAGTCTAATTTTTTTCTTGTATCTCATGCCGGAGTTCTCTTGTGGTATATTGTCTCAAGCATGGGTTTTTCGACTTGCAGTTCGTATACTATAACATGCTAATCGAGGAAGTGATGAGCAAGAACGTCATCACAAAAAATAACGAAAGCAACCTTCGGGAAATTGCTGAGCAGATGCTTCATCACCGGATTGGTAGTATAATAGTTACTGATAAGGATGATATCCCGGTGGGAATTGTCACCGAGACTGATTTGATTCACGCCGGCTACGTCGCTGACACAAATTTTTCAAACATTCCGACTAAAAGAGTAATGAGCGAACCGCTTGTTACGATTACAAAAGGCCAGACGCTCAGGCGTGCAACAGAATTAATGAACGAAAAAGAAATCAAGCGGTTACCAGTGTTAGAGCAAAACAAACTCATCGGGATTGTTACAGCCCATGACATTATAGCTTCGTTTTCCGATCTAAAGTCAGAGATATATGAAATTGCTCGTCATGGGAGAAGCCGAGTATCAGGTGAACATGTCGATCTGGATAGCTTCTAGAATAGGACATTTTTGAGCTACTATGATGACAGGGCTAACAGTAACTCAAGGGAGGCTTAGGTTTCGATCGGAGCCTAACGCAGATGCGGCTCGGTCAGCTGAATCAACCAACAATGGGAGGTCATCAGCAAACACCTCAACCGCAACAGTGCCGTCAAAGTCTGAAAGTCGATCAGTAACAATCGAGTAGTCAATTTCACCAGCACCAATTGGGATATGAGTATCCCCCCGACGGCGGGCATCATGCACGTGTAAATGAGAGATTAAATCACCATGGTACTTGAGAAATCGATCAATTCCGTCATTCCCCTCTTCCATGTACGCGTGTCCAACATCAAAGCATACGGAGGCATCAACCTGTTCGGCAAGATCGCCAAGAACAGATAGTTGCATACCGTTTCGTTGATGGCCTACATTCTCAACTACAACTTCAACCCCAGCATTTTGTCCAGCCTCAACAACAGCTTCAAGCTGGGAGGCAAATGTACTCCGTTGATCTGTATCATACGGATCCCTAACCGCGCCATGAAGAACGGCCTTTTTTGCTCCAAGTTCACCTGCCCACGAAAGTAATCGAGACTGGTGAGCAATAATAGCTTCATTAATCTCAGGAACTGGTGTAGAAAGAACCTGTTTAAATGGAAGGTGAACACATAGATCAGCGTCGCACTGAGTAAGAACATGAGAAAGCCGTTGTTCATTGCAATTCGGTGAAAGCTCAGTTAGACCAAACTCAACAAAATCAAAAGGGTCCGCTGTCTGCTCGATGCGATTAATTGAATCGCCGACCGTCAGCCCAAATTGCATATAATGAGTATTCACACTCCTCATAATTGAGTGTAGGGATTGGTTTGAGAGAGTATTCATAGAACGTCGTGCAATTATAATAAGCGAGTTTTATAATTCATTTAGCAGCAGAAAAAGCAATCATGAGTTTCCAAGACGACCTAATAGCAACAAATCGCCGACACAAGGGACGGTGCCGGTCTGCTTGCTCAGCACGGTTATAACTTCTCATTGAGGACATGATATAGCCTAGAAGAACTGAAGATACGCGTAGCTAAGCAGAAAAACATGCAGGCCAAAGTTAGAATAAGCTCGTTATGTGAGGTCTACGTAGTCTTCTTCCCAATCGCGACGAGCGTCGATTTCTCGTTCACCTCGCTGCGTAACAGCGTATGAGTTAGTTCGATCGTCAATTGTTCCTTTCTCGACTAAGCCCTTCTTTACTAGGGTATCAAGATTTGGATACAAACGACCGTGGTTAATCTCTTTCCCATAGTACTCTTCAAGTTCGCTTTTGAGAGCGAGTCCATGAGGATTGTCCTTACCAGCGATCACATACAACAGGTCACGCTGAAATCCTGTTAAATCATGCATGCATTCCGATATTTTAATCTAAATATTATTAAACCTGTCATTACAAGTCAGAAATACTCATTAAAAATTGTAATAGATACTGTACATACCGATTTGAATGGACAATTATGGCCGTTAATGTTTATTTTTGTGGTTCACATTCACTGACATAATAACGGATATAAGCTGTATAATATCTTATATAAACGGTGACTTAATCTACAATAATCAGAATTTAACTCCTAAGCCGAAGTCTTCATCCGGATAATTGACTCGATTTGCTTATAAAAGATCCGTAGCACGTGTTCTCAGGTGCGACGCATTTATACCAGTTTCTGCAATTGGCAATACCTCTCACGATCACTCGGAAGTGAAGTACCTCGGGGCAAACTCCTCGGAATGACGTTTTGGCGTTATTCTCAGCTATGATTATGCTATAGCATCCTCAAAAGTAGAGACAAATTTCTCAATGTCAGAGGAAGTATTGAATGCATGTACAGAGACACGGATCCTATCGTCTGTTGGGAGAGACCGAACACGAATATCTTGGTCAGCCAGATAATCTACCACCTCTGCCGGATTGTCAACAGCAATACTTACGAGACCAGATTCGTATTCTCTGGGAGACCGAAGGCGGGAATTAGTAATTGCAGATTTGAGCTGATCAGTTAAATTATGGATTTGATTCTGAATAGATTTGATGCCAATGCGATCGACAACTGAAATTGACTCCTGTAGCCCGGCGTAGGGGGCAATTGCTGTAGTACCAATTTCAAATTGCTCAGCTGTTTCCTTAAGTTGGTACGATGTATCGGTAAGATCTGTAATTCCTCGATACCCGACATGGGACGGATGCAATTGGTCGAGGAGTCCCGGATTAATGTAGAGAATACCGGATCCCCAGAGCCCAAGAAGCCACTTATGTCCTGATGCTGCAACAATATCGGCACCCCACTGTGTAACATCAACTGGGAGTTGACCGATAGATTGGACTGCATCAATCATAGTGATAGCTCCTGCATCAGATGCAATGTCGACAAGTGATCCAACATCACGTCTTGCGCCGGTTAACCAACAAACTGAGCTAATGCAGACCAGCTTAGCATCTGATACAGCATCGATATAGGCCTCTCGATCAATGTGCCCACCTTGTGTTGGTACAGTCCGAATCTCTAGATCATATTGTTCCTGAAGTCGAAGCCATGGAAGAGAACCTGCCGGGTGCTCTGTATCCGATCGAACAATGACATCACCATCTTTCCAATTGATCGCTGTGGCAGCACGGTTAATCCCATCTGCAGTACTCTGTGTCAATGCAATAGATTGAGGAGCCGCTTGGAGAAAATCTGCAACAGCTGATCGAGTCTCGTCAAAGACTGAAAAACTATACTGATATGCACCCTCGTTTCCGATTGCAGTTGACTTTTGCTCTCTAGTCGCTGTCTCCGAACGAGCAGCGACAGATTCTGGAATCGGACCTGTTGCACCAGTATTGAAATAGATTGTTTCGTCTAGTGCAGGAATTTGTCTACGTAACTCTAGCAAATCCATATGTGGAGTATCTCATCAAAGGTCAAAACAGTTGTCAGCAACCACGTAGTATTCTCTGTGAAGTACCCCGCGCACGGTGGCGCGGGGCGTCTGTGTTTAGTCCTGCACTGCT
>OBKM01000245.1_pt1 | contig 27282 bp, 32 predicted proteins | sample 1519691 | NCBI WGS metagenome assembly OBKM01 (sample SAMEA37050418, study PRJEB22526) | metagenome | biome: saline pan; feature: lake; material: water | place: Egypt | collected 2015 | depth 0.5 m
TTTGAACCGTGGACCTCCCGGTTATCAGCCGAGCGCTCAACCTGACTGAGCTATCGGCCCAACTATCGCAACTCGTGGTAGCGGGGGACTCTGTTTAACAGTTTCCTTTTCTCACCAGCGTTACGTCGGTCGGTTTTCGGTCACTCGCGGTGTTGTGCCAGTCAACTGCTGTTCAGCAGATTCGCAGCAACACGCTACCGCTGTCGGTCGTCCTCACCGTCATCAACAGCTTCGAAATCGACATCGACAAAATCCTCCTCCGCGCTTTCGCTGTCCGCACTCGCCTCACCGGCGTGGCCCGCAAACGGGTTGGCGTCGCCACCGTCGCCGTCTGGAAAGCCGAATGTCCAGACCTTGCCGGTCGCGAATCCACCGGTCTGTTTGTCGAGATACGGCACCACAACCCAGCGTTTGAGTGCGGCGCGGATCGGATACCGCGTGATCGGGAGGACGAACAAAAACCCGATCAGATCAGTCACCAGTCCGGGTGTGAGCAGAAACGCTCCCGCTGCGATCAACAGCCCGCCATCGAGGAGTTCGTCAGTCGGCGGCGACCCCGACGCCAGCTTTCGTTGGGTTCGGATTAGCGTATTCCGGCCTTCAGCGCGGACGAGAATCATCCCAATCAGCCCAGTCAACACAACAAGTGCGATAGTCTGGAGCCACGTCAGCAGCCCCCAGCCGACGATGGCGACCAGCACAAACGCATCCACAAGCGGGATGAGGAGCAACAGCGCGAGCAGGTAGCGCGTTCGCATACCGGCCTTTGCGGACGACCATCTATAACCTCTTTTGTCGACCGCGAGCAGCGAGCACCGACTCAGGAGCGATAGAGCCCTGCGACGAGCCAGCTGATGTAGCCGAAGGCGGCGACCACAGCAGCGATTGCCCCCCAGACCAGCCCACCAAACAGCAGTGGCCCCATCATTAGTCTGCCCCCTCGGAACTCACACCCTCACCAGGCGACTCTGGCCGTGGCTCTGGCTGCTCTAGAGATTTGATCTCCGTTTTCAGTGACTCAAACGCAAACCCGGCGGTGCCCACTGAGGAGGCTACTGCTGTCACCACCGCAGAGACAGCGGTTGCGCCGAGGAATGCCACAAGGAACGACGGCTCTGGCAACAGCGGCGACAACCCAGGAACGAGCGCCAACACGCCGCGCAAAATCGGGAAGTAGGCGATGCCGACGATCAAGCCAGCCACACTGGCGGCGATTGCTCCGGCTTCAGTCAGATCTGGTGAGAACAGCCCCCACAGCAGCGGCACAAACACCGCCGCCGCAAACAGATCAGCCGTCAAAAACAGCTCTAAGACGCTGTACTGTTGGGCACCAATAACCACCGCGCCGATAGCGACAGCGACAGTCAGCGTTCGTCCGATCAGTGTGAGTGTCTGTTCGTTCTCAACATCCACAATTCGGGCTGCATCAGTCGTCACCAGGCTGGATATCGCATTAAACATCGTATCTGCCGAACTCATCACCAGCAACACAACCAGCATGACGATGATGAAGGCAATCGCCTCGGGCAACACCTCAGTCAGCACGAGGAAGAAGGCGATACTCTGGGTTTCAGGCGTGACCAACCCAAGCCCCGCCGCGGCGACACCGAAGAGCCCTGCCAACAACACCATCGGAATAACCGTTAGTGCGGCGACAGCAAACGACCGCGTCAGCGTTGCCTCGCCGTCAGTTGCATAGACACGTTGCCAAATCCCCTGATTCAACATATTCGCTCCGAGAATTGCAAAGACGATGTAGAGCCCAAACTCTAGGCCAGGCAGAAACCCTGGATCAAGCAGTGTTGGATCTGTCGCCGTCGCCGTGGCGTAGATTTCTCCTGTCCCACCAAGGGCGAAAATCGCGGCGGTAAAGCCGACCGCCAACAGCGGAAGAATCACCAGCGTTTGAACGGTGTCGGTGAAGATGCTGGCAACGAGGCCGCCGTAGGCAGTGTAGACCAACACAAAGAGACCAACGACTGCGGCACTCTGCCACGGTGGCACGCCAGCAATGAACTCTAAGGCCCCCGCAATCCCTGTCATCTCTGCGGCGAGGAACATGAACATGTAGAAGACGGAGACAACGAGCACCAGCGTATACATCGCTGGGCCGAACCGAACCAACACGAACTCAGTCAGCGAGTGGCCGGCTGGCATCAACTCCCGAATCCGTTTGCCGACCGGAATAAACAGCAACAGTGGGATCGCACTCCCGATTGCATAGCCCAAAATCGCTGTGATCCCGCCGAAGGCAGCGCCTGCCTCTGCGGGACTAAACAGGATCCACGCACCCATTGTTGAGGCGATCAGCGTTGCAGTCGTCATCCCAGTTCCAGTTGAGTTTCGCGCGGTCAACAGATCCTCAACGCTGTTGACTCGTCCCCGAGAGTACAGCAGTCCGGCAACCGTAAACACCGCCAGCGTCAGTATTGTCAGTCCGAGTCCAACTGCCGTCGAGACCATTACTTTTGCCTCCCAATTCTGGGTTTCCTGTGCTGTCGATACCGACTTGCTGTCGCGTGTCGCTTCATACGATCTGCCTGAAAGATTTCACTGCCGACGTATATAACCAGCGAATATAACCGACAAATACAGCAACACAGTGGTGTTGGTCTGGGTGTCAGTCTGGAAGGTGGTGATCTGGGAGGTGTTGATCTGGATGGTGATCTGGGAGGTGTTGATCTGGATGGTGGTAATCTGGGTTGGTGCTGTACTCGTGACACCAACTGCGCGGGCACTTGAGCAGTCAACACCGCCGATTACGACAGCGCTACTGTCATCCCATCGTGGGCAACGCGCACCTCGCCGTCGAAATTGGCGGCGACAGCTGACCGCATCGCGTCGTGATTCCCTTCGGTATGTGGGTAGAGATGTGTCAGAATCAACTGCTCGACAGTGCTTTCGGCGAAGGCCACGCCGAGTTCAGTCGGGGTCGGGTGGCCATCAACATCGACCGAATCCGGAAACGAACAGTCGTGAGCGACGACGCGGCATCCCTCAAAAAATCGGGCCATCCCGCCGAAGGCTTCGGTGTCGCCAGAGAACCCAAAGCAGTCGTCGCCAAACCGGTAGGCAAGTCCATCCATTGAGTGTCTGGTCTCGCGGCTCTCGACAGCAAAGCCAGCGATTGTCACCGCCTCGCCGGCCACGATCTCTCGAATCCGAAGCTCGATTCGGCCCTCCAGATACGAATGGACTGCGAGTAGCTCATCAAGCAACTGCTTTGTTCCCAGTGGGCCAACGACTTCGAGGCTGTCCTCGCCAGCAAGCCACCGCGCTTTCAGCAGCGGGAGCAGATCAGCAACGTGATCCAGATGGTGGTGTGTGAGCAACACGGTGCTGATGGCTTCATACCCCCCTCGCGTCTCAGCTAGCCGATGCAACACACCACTGCCGCAGTCGACAAGCAGTGATCGGTCGTCGGCCTCCAGCAACAGCCCACTCTGCATCCGACTCCCGGTTGGCATCGCACTCCCGGTGCCGAGAAACGTCACTTCCATACCCAGCACGTGGTCGCTTGGGCCAAAGTGGTTGTGAAGCACTTGCGGCAATGGCCCTCCGAATCACCTACGACAACGGGCTTCTGAACCACCTGCGACAAGTGGTTTGACAGCTGTCACCTACTGGCTGCAACCACTGTACTTTAATCTTTCAGCACCCACGACTCTCAGTATGAGCTGTTATGAACTCGAAGCACTCCGACTCGGTTTGATGAATGTGCTTGGTACTGCAGATCCGGCTGCCCGCAAGCATGCGAAAAACGAGCTGGAAGGCCACCGATCCGGCCCGATTGGGGCTCTCGCCGAGGCGGAGTCGCTGTCGGCAATTGAACAGCATCTCGATGCTGCTTTGGTTGATCTCGAAGAGGAGGTTGCCGAAACGCCGAGTGACGACCCAGAGTACGACTATCTCCGTGGCCGCCTTGTCGCTGTCCGCGATGCCGAACGTGCGATCCACCGGCTCACCACCCAAGGCGAGAGCATTCTCGATGGGTTTGGTGAGGCCCACGACGTCCTCCACGAGGCATTTCCGATCGAGGAGTAGCTCTCAACACATCGAACTGTATACCTATCATGATTGATACCTAAAACCCGAATTATATTACCATCCCGCTCCAAGATTGATCAATGACAGCGAACCAGCCAGATATTGACGCTGAAGGGGAGTTCGAGTTTGGGGAGAGTGCAAACGGTTCTGGATCAGCACCGGTCAGTGGTGACGACACGCTGGCAGAGGTTTACACCGCCTCCGAGCAGATTGCTGATGGGATTGAAGAAATTTCAACCAGAGCACACAAACAGTCAAACAATATGCGAGAGGTCTCGGCTGAGGTATCCGATCTCAGTGCGGCTGTCCAAGAAATCGCCTCTTCGTCCGAAGAGGTTGCCAACGCAGCCGAACAGGCTGACACCCGCGCCCAAGAGGGTGAGGAAGCAACCCAGGAAGTCGTCGAGGCGATGAACGAGATTCAGGCTGCGACCGAGGAGGCAGTTGATGAGATTCGGACGATCCGAGAGGGTGTCGAAGAGATTACCGCTCTTGCTGATGTGATTGATGAGATTGCCGACCAGACAAACCTCCTCGCGCTCAACGCCTCGATTGAGGCCGCCCGTGTTGGTGAAGAGGGCGAAGGCTTTGCTGTCGTTGCTGATGAGATTAAATCTCTCGCCCAAGAGTCCCGCGAGCAGGCTGAGGATATTGATGCCACTGTTCAGCGGATTACTGACGATGCGGAAGGCGCGGTCGAAACGCTTGAATCAAGCGTCGAAGAGGTCGAAACCGGGATGAACCGCGCCAACAAGGCCAAATCGAGTCTTGATGAGATTACTGATGCTGTGGGCGAAGTTTCTGATGGGGTCGACGAGGTCGCAGCAGCCACCGACCAGCAGGCCCAAAGTGCCAGCACCGTCGCCTCGATGATTGATGAAACCGCAGAAAACGCCGACGCAATCGATAGTTCGACCGAGGAAATCAGCGATCTTGTCGACAAGCAGCTCACCCAACTCGACCGACTAGAGTAGTTCGCGTCTGCGAGTGGTTGTTCTGCGTTTCTCTGCAGTGGGCGTCGACCGATAGAATCACGTGACCGTTCGGTCAATTGGGGGTAAGAATGTTCAGGAAGGTTCTGGTTGCCAACCGCGGTGAGATCGCGGTTCGGGTGATGCGCGCCTGCGAGGAGTTGGGCGTCCGAACCGTCGCTGTCTACAGTGATGCCGACAAGCATGCAGGCCATGTTCGGTATGCTGATGAGGCTTACAACATCGGGCCAGCACGCGCGGCAGATTCCTATCTCGACCAGGAGGCGGTGCTTGACGCAGCCACAAAGGCTGGTGCTGATGCAATCCACCCCGGCTATGGGTTTCTCGCTGAGAACGCTACATTCGCACAAAACGTCGTCGACAACGGGTTTGTGTGGATTGGCCCGGAGCCGGATGCGATGGAAGCCCTTGGCGAGAAGACCAACGCCCGCGCGTTAATGAAGGATGCTGAGGTGCCGGTGGTTCCGGGCACCACCGAACCGGTCTCCTCGGTCGATGAAATTACGGCTGTTGCCGAGGACTACGGCTACCCGGTCGCAATCAAAGCCGAAGGCGGCGGCGGTGGCCGCGGACTCAAAGTTGTCCACAACGAAAGTGAGGTTGAAGAACAGTTCGAGACCGCCCAACGCGAGGGTGAAGCCTACTTCGACAACAGCTCCGTCTACGTCGAAAAATATCTGGAAGCTCCGCACCACATCGAAGTGCAGATTCTTGCTGACGAACACGGCAACGTCCGCCATCTTGGCGAACGAGACTGCTCACTCCAGCGTCGCCACCAGAAAGTCATCGAGGAGGCTCCCTCCTCAATTCTTGATGCTGATCTCCGCGAACAGATCGGCGAGGCAGCCAAACGCGGTGTTGAGGCCGCCGGCTACACCAACGCCGGCACTGTCGAGTTCCTTGTTGAAGACGGCGAGTTCTACTTCATGGAGGTCAACACCCGAATTCAGGTCGAACACACCGTCACCGAGGAGATCACAGGCATCGATATCGTGAAATGGCAGATCCGGGTTGCGGCCGGCGAGGAGCTTGCCTTCTCCCAAGACGATGTCGAGTTCGACGGCCACGCGATGGAGTTCCGGATCAACGCCGAAAACGCTGCCGAGGCGTTCGAACCCGCAACCGGAACGCTGGAGACCTACAATCCGGCCGGCAGCATTGGCGTCCGCGTTGACGATGCTGTCCGGCAGGGTGATGCGATTGGTGGCGATTACGACTCGATGATTGCCAAGCTGATTGTCTCTGCAAGCGACCGCGAGGAGTGTCTCACTCGCGCTGAACGCGCCCTCGCGGAGTTTGAAATCGAGGGCTTTCATACAATTATCCCGTTCCACCGTCTCATGCTCACCGATGAGGCGTTTTCGGCTGGCGAGCATACCACAAAATATCTCGATGAGGTGCTGGATCAAAGCCGCATCGAGGAGGCCGTCTCTCAGTGGGGGCCGACGGAGTCCGACTCCGAGGACTCCGATGGCGAGGAGTCGGAAACGACCGAACGCGAGTTCACTATCGAGGTCAACGACAAGCGGTTCGATGTCTCTCTCGAAGAACATGACGCACCCGCAATCGAGCTTGACGCGCTCGATGTCGATGATAGCGGGATGGATCGACCACCACAAGCCGAAAGCGAGACCGACGATGGCGGTGGCGATATCGACGGCGGCGACACCGTCACCGCCGAGATGCAGGGGACGATTCTCTCAGTCGATGTCGAGGAGGGCGAGGAGATTGCTGGCGGCGATGTGGTCTGTGTGCTGGAGGCGATGAAGATGGAAAACGACATCGTCACCGAACGCGGGGGAACTGTCACCGAGATCAGCGTCGAGGAGGGCGACAGCGTCGATATGGGTGACGTGTTGGTCGTCCTTGAGTAGGTTCGCGGCAACGATTTTTCAGGCAGGCCACAGATACCACTCGTATGGCGACGATTAAGGACAGCGTTCACGACCACATCGAGATCACGGGTGTCGCCGAGCAGTTGCTGGATACACCGACTGTCCAGCGCTTGCGACACATCCGCCAGCTTGGGACGGTACAGCTTGTCTACCCCTCGGCGAACCACACCCGGTTTGAACACAGCCTTGGCGTCTACCATCTTGCTGACCGCGCCGTGGCAGAACTCGGCATCGAGGGGAAAAACGCCGAGCGAATCTGCGCGGCTGCGTTGCTCCATGACGTTGGCCACGGCCCATTCAGTCACAACATCGAGGCACTCATCCACCGCAAAACCGGGAAATATCATGACGACGTTGAGGAGCTGTTAGACAGCGGCACTGTCAGCGAGATCCTTCGAGATCACGATCTTGATCCAGCCCATATCGCTGCCCTCGTCGCTGGCGAGGGCCAGTTTGGGCAACTCGTCTCTGGCGAACTCGATGTTGACCGCATGGATTATCTCGTCCGAGATGCCCACCACACCGGCGTCCCCTACGGCACAATTGATGCCGAACGCCTCCTCCGCGAGCTCACCTTTGTTGAGGACGAGTTGGTGTTGGCACCGGGCAACGTCCAAGCCGCTGAGAGCCTGCTGCTCGCCCGCGCGCTGATGAATCCAACTGTCTATATGCATCCTGTCGCCCGCATCAGCAAAGCCATGCTCCGTCGAGCCGCTGAGCGACTGCTGGCGACAACCGATACTGATGCGCACGAACTCCGCCGAATGGACGACCACGACCTCCTTGTCGCGTTGCGGTCGGCGGATGCAACCAAGGAGTTCGCCCAGCGGTATGACTCCCGTCGGCTGTTCAAACGGGCTGTCTGGGCTGAACGATCCAATGTTTCTGACGACCTCCTCTCGTTGGATCATGCCTCGATCCGTGAGCTTGAATCGACAGTTGCCGACCGTGCTGATGTTGCCGACACGGAGGTAATCATCGAAATCCCTGCTGAGCCATCGATCCGTGAGTCCTCGACCCGCGTCGTCGTCAACGGCGAGATCCGAACCCTGGGTGAGCAGTCACCACTTGTGAGCGCGCTTCGGACTGCACAGCGCGGCCAGTGGCGGTTGGGGGTCTACACCACCGCGGATGCGGCCGACCGGGTTGGTCGAATCGCTGCCGAAGAACTCGGTCTTGAGCTACCCAATGGGCTTGTCACCGACTCACGACAGGGGTTGCATGCGACACTCGATGAGTTTGAGTGAGTCGGGGCGAACTGCTTGGCAGTCACTCCTGTGGCGACAACTAGTAACAATCAAACCACTCCCATCTCCTACATCCCATGTGAACACGTGGGTGAATCGGCTGTGAACAGATCGGCTGAACAGTCGCCGGCTGGTCGACAGCGCGGCCCTGTCGGCATTGCCAAAGCGTGGATAGCCGTCCTGACTCATCCACGAGCGTTTTTCAAACAGGCTGTCGCCCCAGGCGATCAGGCTCCGGGGCTGGCGTTTGCGGTCATCATCGCTGTCGGCTACGTTGGTGGGATTTTGGTAACCCGACCTGCGCGAATCCTCGGCCCGGATCGCATCCCAGTCCTTGCCAACAGCCCGCTTTTGACGATGGTGTTGCTGCTGTTGGCCACGGCGATTGTGGTTGCTCCCGCGGTGCTTCATCTGGTTGCGGCACTCCAGACTGGGCTGTTGATCGGTGTTGTCTCGGATCGCGCTGGCGTCAGTGAAACCGTCCAGATCATTGGCTATGCAACCGCTCCGGCCGCGATTGCGTGGGTTCCACTCCCGCTGGTGACGCTTTTGTGTGGGTTCTACGGAGCCGGATTGCTCATTATCGGTCTCAGTGTTGTCCACCGCACCACACTGCTGCGGGCAACGGTCGCTGGCATCCTGCCGGCAGTGCTCATCTTTGGCGGAGCCTACGGTGGAATTACCGCTGGAGAAGCAGTCGTTGCTACCCTCATCGGCTAAGCAAGCTTCCCTCACTGCTCCCGCTGGCGTGACGACGACGTTTCGACAACCGTTAAAGGGAGGCCTTCTATGGTGGTATCAAATGGGTAAATGTATTATCAGTGGCGTGCCTGTTTCTGATGGCTACGTCTCTGACAACTGCGAGCAGGATGTCATCTTCGAGTTTCGTGGCGACCATGCATCGCAACTGATTCCGAACCGCTTCTACAAAGGCACCGTCGATGGCTACGCCGAGTTTGGGGTGTTTATCGATATCGCTCCCGGCGTCACCGGCTTGCTCCACCGCAGCGAGCTGGATCAGCGGCTCGATAGCCTTGATTGGGAGCCTGGCGATACCGTCTGTGTCAAAGTGAAAAACGTCCGTGACAACGGTAACATCGACCTCGGCAAATCAATTCGACAGACCGAACGCGAGTTCCGTGGGAAACTCATCCTCGATGAAGAAGGTGAAAAACTCCCCGAAGAGGTTGACGAACCGAAGGAGTCAGCAGCGGACGAAGCTGACGACACCGCGGCTACATCCGATTCCGGGCCAACCGACGCTGCACCAGCCGACACCACAATCCAAGCTGACGAGACCGATGCTGGGGCTGCCGCGGATGACAGTGTCAGCGGCGTCAAGACTGCCGAAAGCGACACCGTCGCCGGCGATGAGAGTGAGCCGACAGCCACGCAGGCGACAGCTGCACAGACGGCAGCCACTGCCGAACCCTCAACAACCGGGGAATCGACAGTAGCGACGGCTGAGACACCGACTGATGCCACGGCTGAAGCCGACGTGGCCGACGACACCACCGACGAGGATACAAACGGCACCGCCGCTGTTGCCACCGCCGACGAAGCCGAGTACGAGGAGACAACGGTTGCCCAGCTCTCCGAGAAGATCGGCGACCCGATCCAACTCAGTGGTGAGATCGTGAGTGTTCGCCAGACCGGCGGCCCAACGGTGTTCGAACTCCGAGACGAGACCGGCGTCATCGACTGTGCTGCCTTTGTCGAGGCCGGCGTCCGCGCCTACCCCGAAATCGAGCTGGGCGATATCGTCAGACTCGACGGTGAAGCCGAACAACGCCGCGGGGAGCTACAGGTCGAAACCGACGACCTGACCGCACTGGACGGCGAGGAGCGCGACGCTGTCGAAGACCGGCTTGATGCAGCCCTCACCGACCGTGCGCGCCCTGACGAACTCGATCCAATCGGCGACCACGAGACGGTCGATGGGATGGCCGAATCACTGCTTGATGTAGCCGAATCGATCCGGCGAGCAGTGCTTGCCTCTCGGCCGGTAGTGATCCGCCATCCGGCGACTGCGGCAGGCTACGTCGCTGGCGCGGCTATCGAACGCGCTGTGCTCCCACTCGTTCGCGCAGAGCATGCCCGCTCAGATGCGGAGTACCACTACGTCGTCCGGCGACCGCTTGAGAACGCGGTCTACGATATGGATGACGCGACCAACGATTCGACCAAGATGCTCCAGGATCGGGATCGACACGACGAGAAGCTGCCGTTGTTCTGCTTTGTCGGTGCCGGATCGACAGCAGACTCCGTGGATGGGCTTGGCTTGCTCGGTGTCTACGGGGCCGAGCGAATCGTGCTTGATGCAATCGACGCCGACCCCGAGATCAGCGACGTTGCCGAACAGGTCGTCACTGGCGATGCGGCCGATCTCTCGATTGGCGCGCTAACAGCGAATCTGGCGGCCTCGCTCAACCCAGAGACAAGCGAGGAGATGCAGCATCTCCCCGCGATCAGCTACTGGGAGAACACGCCTGAGGCCTACACTGTCGCAGCCGAAGCGGCCGGTTACGACACCGAGCAGGTTCGACATCTCCGCGAGGCCATCGCACTTGAGGCCTACTACCAGTCGTATCAGGACAAACGTGAGTTGATCACGGATCTGCTCTTCGAGGATGCCGGCGAGTTGGCTGCTCACATCGCCGAGCAGTTCCGCGAGAAACTGGATACCGAGTTGGAGACAGCAAAAGCCAACCTTGAGCGCGAACAGCGAGATGGTGTTGGGCTGGCTATCTTGGATACCGACCAGTTCACCCACCGGTTCGATTTCCCGCCAACAAGCCTCCTGCTTGATGAACTCCATTACGTCGAGCGCGACGGCGAGCAGTTCGTCACCGTCGGCATCGGCACCGACGAACTCTATCTTCGCAGCACCCAGCCGCTTGATCTCCGCGCCGTTGCCAACGCCGCTGCGGAGGAAGCTCCAGAAGCCGACGTGACTGCCCACGGCATTCGTGAGGGTCGCATTGAGTTCCTCTCGGGTCGCCGAGAGGCCGCGAAAGAAGCGGTGTTGGCTGCGGCTGTCGACCAGCTTTCGTAGCGGATCGCTTTTTTTACTAACGTTCGTACTATCTGCTCTCAGCAAGGCAAGTTGAGTGCCGGCTGCCCCGCAATCAACCCGCCTGCCGCCATCGTTGCGAACCAAACGGGTTTTACATACCCACATCAAATCTTCGCTAAGGTGATCTCACTATGGAAATGCCACGCCGGATGAATACATACTGTCCGCACTGTGACGGCCACTACGAACACGAAGTTGAGAAGGTTCGAACCGGCCGTTCGACCGGGATGAAGAAAGTCCAAGACCGCCAGCGAAGCCGCGCGAAATCAGTTATCGGCAACGCCGGGAAGTTCTCGAAAGTCCCTGGTGGCGACAAACCAACGAAGAAAACCAATCTAACCTACCGCTGCAGTGACTGCGGCAGAGCACACGTCCGTGAGGGCTGGCGGGCTGGTCGACTCACGTTCCAGGAGTAACAATGGCAGGGAACTTTGTCACCGTCGAATGCAGCGACTGCGGCAACGAACAGGTTGTGTTTGAGAAGAGCGCGACGGTCGTCAACTGCGCTGTCTGTGGAACGACGCTGGCTGTGCCGACCGGCGGCAAAGCCAAAATCGACCACAACATCCTTGAGACCGTCGAGGCACGGTAGTTCGCTGTGGATCGGGTTCTATGAAATACAGTGGGTATCCCGAGGTTGGCGAACTCGTTGTTGGCGAGGTCGACGAAATCGCTGATTTCGGCGTCTTTGTCGATCTGGAGGCCTACGAGGACAAACGCGGCCTCACACACGTCAGCGAGGTCGCCAGCGGCTGGATCAAAAACATCAGCGATCACGTCACCGAGGGACAGACAGTCGTCGCCAAGGTGCTTGAGGTCGATGAGGATTCTCAACAGATCGATCTCTCGATCAAAGACGTCAACGAACACCAGCGCAAGGAGACAATCCAGGCGTGGAAAAACGAACAGAAGGCCGACAACTGGCTTGAACTCGCACTCGGTGAGGACGCGCCTGACGAAACGTACTCGACTGTCGCCAACGGCCTGCTTGCGGAGTACGAGACGCTGTATGAAGCCTTTGAGGAAGCCGCAATCCGCGGCACCGAAGCAATCGAAGACACTGATCTCTCCGCAGAACACATTGAGGCGATTGTCGAGACAGCTCGCGAAAACGTCTCTGTACCGTATGTGAACGTCACCGGCTACGTCGATCTGGAGTCACCCAGTCCAGATGGCGTTGATGATATCAAAACAGCGTTGCAGGCTGCCGAGGGCAACGGTGAGGTGCCACCCGAAGTCGAGCTTGCTGTCACCTACGTTGGCTCACCAGAGTACCGCATCAAAGTCAAAGCCCCGGACTACAAAACCGCCGAAGCAGCGCTTGAAGCGAGTGCTGATCGAGCCATTGAAGAGATTGGCGACGCTGGCGGCGAGGGCGAGTACCACCGCGAGCGACGTGAGGACGACGAGTAGCGCGACGAAGGCGGCACTCGATCTATCGCCATGAAATCTGATATTCGGGTCTGTGCGAACTGGGAGGAGGAACACGAGCGACCAGTCTACAGTCTTGGCGACAGCTGTCCCGACTGCGGCGGGCCGACCGAAAACAGCGCGCCCGCGCCGTTTAGTCCGGAAGACCCCTACGGCGAGTACCGACGGGCTCTTAAGCGGCGCGACCGCCAGTAGGGCCATGGACGATATCGAGATCACATCGCTTGCGGAGCCAAAGCTCAGTGATCCCGTGTTGATCGAGGGACTGCCAGGCGTTGGCCACGTCGGCAAACTCGCTGCCGAACATCTTGTCGAAGAACTCGAAAGCGAGTTGGTTCGAGCGGTCTACGCCGAGGAGTTCCCGCCACAGGTCACTGTTGATGATGAGGGCGTGGCTGACCTCACCTGTGCGGAGTTTCATGCGATCACCACTGAGCCGGAGGCTTCGGATCTGCTCGTACTGACTGGCGACCACCAGGCTGCCACAAACGCAGGCCACTACCGACTGACGACAGCATTTCTGGATGCTGCCGAATCACTCGGCGTCGACACCGCGTACGCACTCGGCGGCGTTCCGACCGGCGAACTCGTCGAAGAGTACACCGTTCTTGGCGCGGTCAGCGATGGTGAGCTCAAACCCCCGCTGGAAGAGGCTGATGTCGAGTTCCGAAGCGACGAACCCGCTGGCGGCATCGTCGGCGTGAGTGGCCTGATCCTCGGTCTTGGTGAGCGCCGCGGAATGGACGCGACCTGTCTGATGGGCGAAACCAGCGGCTATCTTGTTGATCCAAAAAGTGCCCAAGCCGTGCTTGAAGTGCTACAGGAGGTTCTTGGCTTCGGTGTCGAGTTTGACTCGCTGGAGGAACGCGCCGAAGAGATGGAGGAAGTCGTCGGCAAGATACAGGAGATGCAGGCCCAACAGCAGGGGATTGCTGACGAAGAGCTGCGGTATATCGGCTAAGCTATCGACCAATCACAGCCAATCGGCATCAGCCTGCCGGCGACGGGCTGAGCCAACGTTTTATTCTTGCCGTTCAACAAGCCGGTATGAGTGGCGTTCGCGTCGCCGGCGTCGGTCTCACGCCGTTTGGCGACCACGGTGACCGCAGCGGTCGGGATCTGTTTGCGGAGGCTGCCGAAGCTGCAATTGCTGATGCCGGGGTTACTCACGCCGATGTTGAGCGGCTTGCCTACGGGAATTTCATGGGCGAACTCGCCGAACAGCAGGGCCATCAAGCACCACTGATGGCCGAAGCCGCCGGCGTCTCCTGTCCCGCAACCCGGTATGAGGCGGCCTGTGCGTCCGCCGGTGTTGCGGTCAAAGCCGGTGTTGAGGCGATCCGGGCTGGCAGCGCGGATGTCGTCCTCGCCGGCGGGATGGAGCGCATGAACTGTCTCGATACGGGTGCAGTGACTGAGGCGTTGGCGATTGCAGCCGACGAACAGTATGAGGTTCGGGCTGGGATGACCTTCCCCAGTGCCTATGCGCTGATGGCGAGAGCCTACTTCGAGCGGTTTGGTGGCAGCCGCGAGGCGTTGGCACATATCGCAGTCAAAAACCACGCCAACGCGCTCACCAACGAGTACGCACAGTATCAGCGCGAGATCAGCGTTGCTGAGGCACTCAACAGCCCGATGGTCGCCTCGCCGCTGGGGCTGTACGACGCCTGCCCGATCACTGATGGCGCAAGCGCTGTTGTGCTTGTCTCAGAGTCGTATGCCGAGAGCACCGACTGTGTGGCTCCGGTCGCAATCACGGGTATCGGTCAGGGCGGCGACCACCTCGCGCTACAGGATCGCACACAGATCGCTGAGACTCCGGCTGCAACTGCTGCTGCCGAGCGTGCCTACGCCGAGGCATCCATTGAGCCAGACGAAATCGACCTCGCGGAAGTCCACGACTGTTTCACAATCGCAGAAGCACTGGCGCTTGAATCTCTCGGCATCGCCGACACTGGCGATGGCATTACTGCCGCCCGCGATGGGCGAACGCAGCCAACTGGTTCATGTCCAGTCAACCTTTCCGGTGGGCTGAAAGCAAAGGGCCATCCAGTGGGGGCGACAGGCGGGAGTCAGATCGCCGAGATGACCAGGCTGCTTCGGGGCGACCATCCAAACAGCAGCCGTGTCGAACCCGCAACGACAGGTGTCACGCACAACGCTGGCGGCACTGTCGCCAGCGCGGTTGTCCATGTGTTGGAGGTGGTCGAATGACAACCCCTGCCAGCTACGATGCGTGGCTTGATGCGGTGGCTTCCGGCGATGGTTTCTATCTGACGAGCGAACAGGGTGAGGGGTTTCTGCCACCACGCCGTGTGACACCTGCGGGCGACAGCGAGTTGCGCCGCGAGCCGCTTCCCGAGACGGGGGAGATCGAAACCTGCTCCGTGGTTCATGTCGCTACCCCCGGCTTCGACGAGGATACACCGTATATCAGTGCGATTGCGGCCTTTGGGCCAGTTCGAATCACTGGCGTTGTTCGTGGGGTTGATCCCGAAACCGTTGCTGAGGAAGCCCTGATTGGCGAAGCTGTCACTGTTGGCGTCGACATACGTGAGACAACGGACGACCGATTGGTTGTGTTTTCGCTTGTCGACTAATACGTGAGAGCCGAGGCAGTCGGCAGTGATCAATCGGCAACTGGTTTTTGTCGAGAGTCCTAAACCGCCGGCCAACCAATACTAGCTATGAGCGAGGAGACAGGGCTGACACTGACTGTCCGCAGCGCGGAAAAACGCGACGCCGGCCGTGGCATCGCCCGCCTGCCGGACAGTGCGATCCGAGAGTTGGGCGTGTTGAGCGGTGACACCGTTGTTATCGAAGGCGAAACCGCAACTGTCGCCAAAGTATGGCCCGGCGGCCACAACGTCCCTGACGGCACAGTTCTGATCGACGCCGATACCCGAGCCAACGCCAACGTGAAAGTCGGGGCTACCGTCCAAGTCACGAAAGAATCAGTCGCAGACGGAAAGCAGGCCACGCTCAAAGCACCTGAAGAGCTCCGCGAGGTCGACATTGCCCACGACACCATCGAGACCGCTGTCAAACGCGAACTCAGAGATCGACCAATCAGAGCCGGCGAAGGTGTCCGCATCGAACGTCTTGCCGGCAGCCGGTTCGTCGTCACCGATACCGACCCGGAAGGGACGATCCGCGTTACTGACCAGACCACTGTCACCGTCCGACCGAAAACCGGCAGCAACGCCACACAAACCGAGAGCCGCCAACCACCGCTTCAACAGCGGGAGGGCGACCGACAGCGACCGGCGACGGGCGTCACCTACGAGGATATCGGCGGCCTCGATGAAGAACTCGAACTCGTCCGAGAGATGATCGAACTCCCCCTGTCGGAGCCAGAGGTGTTCACCCGGCTTGGAGTTGAGCCACCGAAAGGGGTGTTGCTCCATGGCCCACCCGGCACCGGCAAGACACTCATCGCCAAAGCCGTCGCCAACGAGGTTTCGGCTGATTTTCAGACCATCTCCGGCCCGGAGATCATGTCGAAGTACAAAGGCGAGTCCGAAGAAAAGCTCAGAGATGTCTTTGAGGAGGCTGCGGACAACGCCCCGGCGATCATCTTTTTCGATGAGATTGATTCAATCGCTGGCAAGCGGGAAGACAGCGGCGATGTTGAAAACCGGGTTGTCGGTCAGCTACTGAGTCTGATGGATGGACTCGATGCCCGCGGCGACGTGATCGTGATCGGCGCGACAAACCGGGTTGATTCGCTTGATCCAGCCCTGCGGCGCGGTGGCCGGTTCGACCGTGAGATCGAAATCGGTGTTCCCGGCGAGACGGGTCGCCGTGAGATTCTCTCTGTGCACACGCGCCAGATGCCGCTGGCTGCTGATGTCGATACTGCGGCACTCGCTGCACGCACCCATGGCTTTGTCGGCGCGGATCTCGAAAGCCTCGCCCAAGAGGCTGCAATGACCGCGCTCCGACGAACCAGACAGGCAGGCGGCGATCTTCGGCGGGTCGAAGTCACAAAGAGCGATTTCGATGCGGCGATGGCCGCGGTCGAACCCTCCGCAATGCGGGAGTATGTTGCCGAACAGCCGGCGACTGATTTTGACGACGTGGGCGGGCTTGCTGCAGCCAAAGCTCAGCTTGAACAGGCCGTGTTGTGGCCGCTGGAGTATGGCCAACTGTTTGATGCCGCTGGGACGACACCGCCGACCGGGGTGTTGCTCCATGGCCCACCTGGCACCGGCAAAACGTTGCTCGCGCGGGCGATTGCTGGCGAAAGCGGTGTCAACTTCATCCAGGTCGATGGCCCAGAACTCTTAGATCGCTACGTTGGCCAAAGCGAAAAGGCCGTCCGGGAGGTCTTCGAGCGTGCCCGACAGTCGGCGCCGGCGATCATCTTCTTCGATGAGATCGATGCCATCGCTGGCGACCGCGATGGGTTGGGTAGTGACTCTGGCGTTGGTGAGCGAGTCGTGAGCCAACTGCTCACGGAGCTTGATCGGCTCAGCGATAACCCGAATCTGGTTGTGCTGGCGGCGACAAATCGCCGTGAGAGTCTGGATTCGGCACTGACCCGCGCTGGCCGGATTGAGCAGTCAATCGAGGTGCCGAATCCGGATGCTGATACCCGAGAGGCTATTCTGGAGGTGCACACGGCTGATAAACCGCTGGCTGATGATGTTGATCTGGCGGAGATCGTCTCTCGCACAGACAACGCCTCAAGTGCTGATCTCACCGCGATCTGCCGGGAGGCCGCGCTGCTTGCGACCGCCGAGATCGCCGACAAGTACGACGGCGAGACGGCCAACGAACATGCTGATGAGCTGTTGCTCACCCAAGAGCACTTTGAGACTGCCTGCAACTCAATCATGCACGGAGACTGACTCACACAAATGCGGGGAGATGCGACCACAGCGAACCGATCTTCGAACCGACCCGTGCTTTGAAACCTGTTGCCCCCGACGCTTAGGTATGAGCGACGAGGAACCACTTAGCGAGAACCCTCTGACCGATACCCGAGCCGAACAGCTCAAAACCGCTTGCAGAAGCGCGGTTGGCGATAGCTGTCGGTCAGTCACCTACTTCGATGCCACCAACTACATGCAGGTGTATCTTCGAGACGATCTCGAACGGGATGCCGATTTGATGTCGTTCATCGGCCACGAGTGGCATGACTACAAAACAACGACTGACGCCTACGCTGGCTCCGAACTCGGCACATACCGGTACTCGATTCGCGTTTTCGAAAACGGGTTTCTCGTCCGCGTTGGGGTTGCTGACAGCGGGGTGTTTGTTACCACTGACGGCCTGAAGCTGAAGGATTTCGACTCGCTGGTCGCGACGATTGCTGAACTGTTAGAAAGCTGGGAGTAGCCGCTTCAAACCGTGACACCTCCTCGGCTCGGGACACTGCTGCGGCTGCCAGCAACGGCAGCCCACTGGTGGCGACGAACAACGACCGCGCCGCGAGTCGAACAGTGGCTGCTTTGTGGTGGTGTTCCACTCCTGCTGATCGCCGTCTGGCTGACCGGTGTTAGCAGTCGGCTTGCGTTTCGGTTGGCGACGGATTCGCTGTTTGCATCGGCGTGGACGCTGTTTACCGCGCTCACAACGAACTATCTCCACGTTGATGGTCGCCATCTCTTCGACAATCTGCTGAACTTTTGGGTAACGCTGTTTGCGATATATCCCCTGGTCGCTATCGCAGACTGGAACCAACAGTTTCGTCGGTTAGCCGTTAGCTACCTGTTGTTTGTACCGTTTGTGATCGCGTGGGTGAATCTCACGATGCTTGGCGGACAGACGAATCAACCCTCGCTTGGCTTTTCGGGGATCGTTGCCGCATTCCTTGGGCTGGTTTTGGTTTTGTTAGCAGTCGCCGCCGACAAGGAGACCGGCGGAACGCTTGACTCGACGTGGGCACTCGTTCCGTTCTTTGGATCGCTTGCGGCGGTGTTTGCGGTTCCCTCGGCGACGTATTTTCCGCTTCGTCCGCAGTTGGCTGTGGGGTTTGCGGGACTCACCGTTGCAGCCGCCGCGCTTCGCTACTGGCTTGATCGTCCACTATCGCTCACACAGCACGCTGCGACAACCGAGCCGGATCATCGGTTGGCGTTGCTGATCGGAACCACGGTATTCGGTGCTGGCGTTGCTGGCGCACTGCTGTTTGTCCCGGCTGGCACTAACGTCTGGGGACATCTGACCGGGTATACGACCGGCTTTGTATTGGCGTTGGCTGTCTTGCTCATTGAGCGGTTGTGAGTCAGGATTGATGCTTTTTTCAGCAGCACCGAGTGTCAGTGTCAGCCCGAATCGGTGTCTGTGACTGTCAAAATCGCTTCCGCCAACACCTCAACCCCACGCTGAATGTCGCGTTCGACCACATCGAACGTCGGTGTATGGTGACCGCCGGGATGATCGGTGCCGATGCCAAGATAGACTGCTTCGCCGCCCAATTCTTGAACGCGCTCCATGAGATAGGTGGCGTCCTCGCTGCCACCGAGGGAATCATGCTTGCAGACTGTCTCGATGCTGTCTCTCTGGCGGGCGGTTGCAGCCACTCGCGCAGCAAGGCTTCCGTCGCTGTGGGCACTTGGTGCGTCGCCCTGCTGTTCAATCTCCAGATCACAGTTGTGCATCATGGCGGCACCCGCCAACACATTCGTCGTTCTCTCCCACATCTGTTCCATTAGCTGCGTAGTCTCCCCCCGGACTTCGCCCTCAATGAATGCCGCCTCCGGAATGATGTTGCTCGCGGTGCCACCACCGACGACGCCGGTGTTGATGCGAGTTTTCCCGTCTGCATGCCGTGGAATCCCGTAGCAGTTCTGGACAGCCGCCGCCATGGCCTGTACCGCGTTGTTGCCAGCTTCTGGTCGCGCCCCCGCATGGGCCGAGTCACCCTCGAATGTGGCTCGAAACTGCCGGACAGCCAGAAACTCATCGATGCCGGCGACGACCTCTCCGGAGGGGTGATCCAGTCCAACGTGGACAGCAAACAGCGTATCGACATCGTTGACAACACCGGAGCTGGTGAGTGATTTCGCTCCCGCGATGACCTCCTCTGCTGGCTGCAAAATCAGCTTGAAGATTCCCGAAAACTCGCTGTCGAGAATGCGATCTAAGACACCAATCCCGATGGTGGCGTGGGCGTCGTGGCCGCAGGCGTGCATATAGCCCTCATTTTCTGAGCGAAACCCCTCGGCTGTGGGATGGTGATTTTCGCTTTCTGATTCCGCTATCGGGAGGGCGTCGATATCTACACGAAGCGCGACTGTCGGGCCAGGGCCGCGGTCGACGACGGCGACCGCGCCAGTGAGTCCATCTCCCAGCTGTTCCAGTCGCTCGTCGCTGACGCCAGCCGCTCGGGCACGCTCCCGCCAGGTGGCTATCGTGTCAGCATCCGGCACGTTGTGCCGCGCATCGGCTGTATGGATGGCTTCGCCATACTGTATCTCATCAACAGCTCTCGACTCCAGTGCCGCAATCAGTCGCGCCGTCGTATAGAACTCACACCACGCTGGCTCGGGATGGCGGTGTAGCTCACGCCGAAGCTCCCGATACGGCTCAGCTATGGAATCGCTGTGCATACTCACTCAACGTGGTCGAAAACTAAAACACAGCCGGCTGCAACGCGCGGCTGTTGCATGTGGAACAGTTCAGCAACCCCCGAAGGCTCTTATCGAAGATAGTGAAACAGCGGTATCTCTCTCAAAGCTGGGAGATCGAGCTGTGCAAGATGCAGAGCCGCAGTGTAGCACCAGTATCCGCGCGAACGAAGTGAGCGCGGTTCCCGGACGGCGAGGCCGGAGGCCGAGCCGTCCGCCCTTTTTGATCGACCTTTTTCCGCCGAGCGGTTCGCCTCAACGAACCCGAGAGGCAAAATGGTCGGCGCATTGTATCTTGCATACCAGAATGAATATTATTCTCATCTGGTAGTATCTCGAACGGTCAGTTCACAGAGCGTGAGTGCAGCACTCGAAAGCATGAGATGAAAATTATATGTCTTGTTTCGCTAAAGACTCGTATGGACGTGCAGTTTCGTGAAACAACTCAAGCGGACGTAGATAGACTGTGTGAGATCAACAGAGCCGCCATCGAAACGCTCGGGACTGAGTCGTACGATGAGCGGCAGATTGAAGCGTGGAAAGGTGGAGTTGATCCTGCACTATACCCCATCGAGGATTCGGATACGCATTTTCTCGTCGCTGAAACGGACGGTCACGTCATCGGATTCGGCTGGATGACACCTGAGGCTGACGAGTACTTCATAAGCGATGTCGGTGGGGAAATCACCGGAATGTACGTCCATCCAAACGCCGCAGGAAAGGGGGTCGGAACGCGACTCCTCGGCGAGTTGGAACAGTTTGCACGAGATGCCTCGGTGGATTCGCTCGGTCTCTGGGCCTCGCTCAATGCGGTTCCGTTCTACGAAAAACACGGCTACGAAGCGGTGACAGAACAAGCTCTCGAATACGACGACGGAATTACCGTTCCAGTCGAAGAGATGAAGAAGAGATTAGATTAATTGCGTAGTGCTGCAACATTCGCGCGTTCTATCTTGCACGACAGCTGGTGAGGAAATACCCTATCCAACAGGTAGTTCATCGTCCTACTCGTCAGGTTCGGACGTTCGGACAATCTTTACGTCTGTACCACGCCATCGTTTTGGAACGGGGACGTTAGAACGACTCAACGCCTACACCGAGTTGCTGAAAGTCGGTGATGTTGTCTGTCACTACTTTCTCTCCTGCTATGTCTGCGACTGCGGCCACCATTGCGTCCACGGCATCTGCCCCCGAATTACCACCTTCTGCCTTGTCTGCCTGTGCGTGGAGTTGGCCTGCTCGTCTCGCCATCTCTTCGTTTAGCCGTGTCACCGAGTACATCCGGCTTACATTCCGAATCCGGCGGCGCTCCGCTTCCTCAAGTTCGTACTCTGCACCGTACTCGATCTCCGTGAAGGCCGGTGCAGGGACACGCTGGATTTCGTTTTGGGCGTGGAGTTCGCGGGCCTTCTCGTGAGCACCCTGGTGGCCTTTGAATAGTTTTATGAGGTAATTTGTATCAAGAATCATCAGCTATCTCCCGACGCACGTCTTCGACACTCGATTTGTCCTGTTCCTCGATGCGCTCCAGCATGGCGTCACCGTTCTCCTCAGAGATGATGCCAGCCACCAGTTCGGGGTCTGGCCCCGGTGCGCCCGTCAGCCGAACCAACGCCTCACCCATCGTTTCACCCTCTCTTTTCTCCGTTTTAAGATACTCGTGAAACCACTCGTCTACTTTGACCGTCTTCATCGTGTATCGAGATACACGGCACCGAGGAAAGAGTCTTTGGCTGCAGGCCGAGTGCCCCGGGGTCAAATCCGTTACAGCGGTATCGAGGCGAAAGCCCATCGGCTTTAGCCGTGTGGAGGAGGTCAAACTTGTTCAGTTTGCTCGACGCGATGAATCGTCGGACTCTCTCTGCCCGGTATTCGGACAGACCTCGTGCAAGACTCGCGCGGTGTATCTTGCACGCCAAGCAGTAACAATGTCGCCAATCTGATTGTTGTTTCACTCAGTTAGGTAAGAGCCTCTCCGAAATCGGTCTATTATCCACCAAGCGGCTGTTGTTGGTCGACTTCGATCTCGACATGGACTGAATCGGGGAAATCCATATGCCCGATTTCGCGGGCAATGTGTTCGGCACCGTGAATATCAATCCGGTGTTCATAGACGCTGTACGTCCAGCTTGGAAACCTCTCGCCGGGCTGGAGTGTTTTGTACTGTGGCACATGCAGCGTTGTTTCCGGCGAGGTGTGTGGCCCCTTGCATTGGGCTCCCTTTGTTTCGACAAACTCCTTGAGGGAGTCAACTGTCTCCGTCAAAACTGCCCGGTCGCCGGACTGAAACGTGAGCTTGGTGACGAAGGTCATACCCAACCGTGGTGTGGCAAGCACCAAAAGCCCGTCTACCCATCGCCACCTCCGATACCCTCTTACCGTGGGGTTGCATACTCATCGCCAATGACGGTTGAGGCAACCAGTGCTGGTGCAATCCTCTTCCGCGATACCCGTGGCTGCAGGGAGTATTTGCTCCTGAAAAGCCGACCTGGGGACTGGGAGTTCCCGAAAGGCGGGGTCGAAGACGGAGAGGAGTTGCAGCAGACCGCGATTCGAGAGGTAACGGAAGAGGCCGGTATCGAGGAGTTTCGACTCATCAACGGGTTCCGCGAGGATTACGACTACGTGTTTCAGGCCAGTGGTGACACCATCCACAAGACAGTCCATCTCTTTATCGCCCACTCATTCGAGGCGAGCGCAGAGATTTCGACTGAACACCGCGATCTTCAGTGGCGGGATTACGAGCAGGCACTCAACACAATCACCCAGGATGGCCCACGAGAAATCCTTGAGAAAGCCGACTCGTTCCTTGATGAACGACTCGAAGAAGAGGGCGACTACATCTAGGCGTGCCATCCCCCACCGACACTGAGTTCGGCTACGAGCTGTGTGTCTGTCGGTGGGCCGAACTCGCATGGCCGCCTGCCGACGAGGCTGGTTCCGAGAGTGACCCTCAGCGCGATTCGGTCGCGCTTGTCGCCCGCCAGATCGGCACCAAACAGCGACGCTGGGATACGATCATTGTTGAATGCAATCCAGCTGCACTCCGCCAGCGAGCCAGCTTTGGCGATAGCGAACTGGATTCTGATCTGCTCCATGTCGTTCGCAACGCACCAGCCGAGTGGCAATGGTATCAGGACGCGCTGCCGGATCCCGGCTATCCGTGGCGATACGTCCGCGAAGCCGTCCACCGCGCTGCCGACCGCGGCTGTCTCAACACCCGCAAGCAGGGCAACCGCATCGAGATCAAACAGATCGCGCCGTATCCCGACTGGGTACAGCGACTGATCGCTATCGAAAACAAGCCTGATCTCGACGCCAGCGCGGCCGACCAGTTGGCTGACCAGCTTGAACACGATGTTGAGACTGGGCTGGCAGATGAGGTCTGGGTGGCGACAACAAAAACCGGCGCGACCGTCGAGCCAGCCCTACTCGAATCACTCCCTGTCGAAGCCGGCATTCTCACCACAGATTTCAGCGAGGGTGTCGCAAGCGACGCCGCGCAGGTCGCGTGGCATCCAACAACGCTGACCCCCACCCATGACAGCGAGTACCGCCGCAGTCGTCGACTCGAACTGGCCGAACGCGCCTACGGTCGCGGCTGGCGAAGCTACCACACCACGATGCGACCAGACTGCCGGCATTTCCAGCTTGAGCGTGAGGGGCGACTCCTCATCCCGTGGTGTGCGGCCAAGGCGTGCAACCAGACGGCTGCCAGCTGCTCTCGCTCCTGTGATAAATTCGAACCTGAGCCACCCACCTGGCGAATGAAACAGTGGCCACTGGAGGGTGGGCCGGGAGCAGCAATCAAACGCCTGTTAGCGAAACGGGCTGACCGCAACCCGTCGCTATGAGTCGGTGGTTGTCACCGACACATCGCTTTTGTCGACTGACCGCCGAAACGTTGGCACTGCCCGATAGATGACTTCAACAACGCCGATCCGTTTGAGGCGTTGGAGTGCGTCTCGAACCTCGTCGACCGAGGGGTCGATATCTTTGGCTTCTCGCAACGTGTTGAGCACGCTGACGACGCTTTGGGAGCGGCCATCTGGGCCAGCAATAACGTCAAAAACGTCGGCTTCAAGCGCGGAGACACGAATCGAACTCGGTGTGGCATCGCTGTCGTCACCAGTTGCCGGATCGACACCTGGCTCGACACCCGTGAGCTCAACTGCCTCTGGCGTTGTTCGGATCAGGCTATCATCATCGCGGTAATAGTACTCTTTGAGATGCGATTCGAGATACTGGTGAACCTCGCTGCCGCTGTCGAGCCCCCACCGTTCCTGCAACTCGCTGTTTTTTGTGGGCTGGAGTTCCACAATATCGCCGAGTCGCTGCTGTTCCTCATCTGTGAGGCTCATAGCCACTGCTTGTGACTCACCATATATCGGAGTTCCGGGTTTCAGTTGACCATCGAGTGTCCCGGCGGCATTCCGCAGTGCAACCCTGCGATTTAAGTACGAAACCGGACTTCGGCCCACTAATGGAATTCTGTGACGAATGTGGCTCCATGATGAAAACTGAGGGCAATGAGTGGGTCTGTGGATCATGCGGGTTCACCAAGCTCCGTGATGAGGCCAAAGAGGCCGCTATGGTGACGACAGAGGGCCAAGAGGAAAGTGAGATCGTCGACATCAGCGATGCGGAAGATCAGGGTCTTCCGACGACAAACGCCTCGTGTCCGGAGTGCGACAACGACCGCGCACACTGGTATATGCAGCAGATCCGTGCAGCCGACGAAAGCGAGACCCGGTTTTTCATCTGTACAGAGTGCGAACACAAATGGCGCGAGGACGACCACTAGATGGACGTTCCCCGGCCAGCCACCCCGCGTGACAAACTGGCCGACTGGACAGAAACAGACGCGACTGTCGAGGAAGCGTTTTCGACCGCCGTTGTCTCCGTTGCTACCCACACGGTTGTCTACGAGGAACAACGCACCCGCGAGGCGATTGCGGCCACAACTGGGGTCGATCATCCCTGGCAGTTTTTCTTTCTGAGCCGGATTCAGCTTGAGCCAGCCAAACAGCCCTCAGCGTTGCTGACACCACTTATTCGTCGCCAGGCAGCCGCCGGCTTCCGTGACCGAATCGCCGACCGCGGCTTTCAGCAGCTCTCCGAACAGTCCCGCGAGTCAAAGCCAGTCGGTAGCGCGGATGGGCTGTGGATCAGCTATCGGGGTGTGTATCGCGGACAGTTCGATACCGCGGGCGACTCTGACGACAATCAGCCGGAGCATCAATCAACCAACAGCCAGCCACAACTGGCACTGCCTGTGGCTGCCTGCGTCGCCATCTGGCACAACGGCGAGACGTACTATGTTGCTGGCGGCGGCTATCCAGCCGATACCCCAGACAGCGGGCCGACCACACTGGTTGAGACACTCACAGAACACCTCGATCCACCCACGCACCGCGAGACACTGCAGACGCTGATCGATAGCTGTGGCCCAACGTAGCAACAGAAAGCAAATCCAACGTGGCTGCCTGCCGAAAATCGCCGACTACAGCAACGCTTCGATATCTTTGTACTTGTTGATGTCGACACCGTCTTCGGTGACGACAGCGACGTTGATCCCGTTGCCCGAAGCGAGATCTCGCTCGACCGCACTTTTGATTGCCTGGGCCGCGACCGACTCTGCCTCATCCAGCGATAGATCCTCCTTGTAATGCTGTTCGAGCACACCGAGGGCAAACTGACTTCCTGAGCCAGTGACGGTGTAGTTCTCTTCGGTTGTGCCGCCGAGAGCATCAATACTGTAGATATGGCTTCCCTCGTCGTCGACGCCGCCGAGAATCGGGCTGACGATGAGGAACGCACCCGACCGCAAGAAGTTCCCGGTCAGCGTCGAGAGTGCCTGCATACTCATATCTTCGCCACGACGGGCCTCATAGAGCCGCACCTCTGCCTGCAGCGAGCTAATCAGATTCTGGGCTGCTGAGACCGAGCCGGCGATTGTGAGCGCGCCTGTCGGGTGGATCTCCTCGACCTTCTGGACATCCTTGCTGGAGACCATATTCCCGAGGCTGGCGCGCATATCAGTCGCCAACACGACGCCGTCGTCGGTTTTGAGACCGACAGTTGTTGTCCCTGTTTTCATGCCGGCGTCGTCAGCAGCCGCGCTGTCGTTTTGACCACCGTCGCTGAACTCGCCGAGTTCAGGGCCGAAGACGTTGCTGCTGTCGCCGTCAAGCTGACCTAACTCACCAGCAAAACCGCTTGTCGGAGTTCGCATTACACGGGGTTGGAACGGCGAGCGGATAAATGCAACCATTCGGCAACCCTTGCGCCCCACCGAAAACATTCACACCCCGAACTCCAACCCAGCCCATGCGAAAAGCCAGTGGTGCCGATCTGGAGTGGACAATGACCGACAACGGTGAAACAGCATTCAGACGCAAACAGCTCGGTGAGGCTGCCGGTGGCGATCAACTCGGCTGTAGCCTCTATGAGATTCCACCCGGCAAGCGATCATGGCCGTACCATTACCACACGGCTAACGAGGAGGCACTGTTCGTGCTCTCGGGGACAGGCACAGTTCGGTGTGATGGCGAGGAGGTCGCTGTCACTGATGGCGACTATCTCAACTTCGCGGCAGACGAATCGGGCGCACACCGCGTCATCAACGATTCCGACGCGCCACTCCGGTATCTGATGGTCTCAACAATGACTGAGCCAGATGTTACGGTGTATCCGGACACAGAGACCTTCGGTGTGTACGTTGGGGCTGTTCCCGGCGACCGTGGCGACCGCGAGCTTGAGGGCTATTACAAACAGGACGCGACCGTCGACTACTGGGCACAGGAACAGTCCGAAAACTGAATGCTAAGTTAGATTGCGTCGGCAGCAGCTTCCATCCGGTCAATAACTGTCCCAACCGGCAGGTGAACCCCAACGCGGCTGGTAGCTAACGCAACCGGAAGCAGGATGATGCCAACCAGCACCGACAGTTGGTACAGCATGAACGCGGTGGCCCGCGAAGCGGTTTTGAACATCTGTCTACTCGGGTGGTGCCAG